>CEQK01071153.1_pt1 | contig 18152 bp, 13 predicted proteins | sample 531051 | NCBI WGS metagenome assembly CEQK01 (sample SAMEA2621229, study PRJEB7988) | marine metagenome | biome: marine biome (ENVO:00000447); feature: deep chlorophyll maximum layer (ENVO:xxxxxxxx); material: "saline water (ENVO:00002010), including plankton (ENVO:xxxxxxxx)" | depth 150 m
TCGAGCGGGGCCGCGCGAACGGCCTGGGGCGCGCACAGCGCCGCCGCCAGCAGCCATCCAGCAATCGTCGTTCCGGCAATCGGCCGTTTGCGCACGCGGTGAAACTCCCTCAAGTCCATAAGGATTCGGTCGGCGCGCCGAACTGCCGGGCGAGTCTATGCCCCGGCGGCCCGGCGGTCAAACGCCTCCGAATCGCACCCGGAATCCTGGGAATCTTATAGAAAACCTTGGTTAAGCGCCGGTTAAGGATGCCTTACACCGCGCCGAAACCGCCGCCGCCCGGTGTTTCGATGATGAACACGTCGCCGGGTTTAAGCTCGCGGCGGTCCGTGCCGGTCAATTCTTCGACCGTGCCGCCGGCCCGTTCCACGGCGTTGCGCCCGATCATGCCAGCGCCGCCGCCGTTGATCCCGTGGGGTGGTACGCGGCGGTGGCTGGACAGGATCGCCGCCGTCATGTCTTCGAGGAAACGGATGCGGCGGACCACGCCGTTGCCGCCCGGATGGGCCCCCGCACCGCCTGATCCCTGGCGGATGGCGAAACGTTCGACCAGCACGGGAAAGCGCCATTCCAGGACTTCCGGATCGGTCAGCCGGGTGTTGGTCATATGGGTGTGAACGGCGTCCGTGCCGTCGAAGTCCGGTCCCGCACCCGACCCGCCGCAGATGGTTTCGTAATACTGGTGGCGGTCATTTCCGAAGGTGAAGTTGTTGCAGCTTCCCTGGCTGGAGGCGAGGGCGCCCAAGGCGCCGAACAGCGCGTCGGTGATGATCATGCTGGTTTCCACGTTACCGGCGACCACGGCGGCGGGATAGACGGGCGACAGCATGGATTTCTTCGGAATCACCAGCTTCAGCGGCTTCAGGCAGCCGGCGTTGAGCGGAATGTCGTCGTCGATCAGGGTGCGGAAGGTATAGAGCACCGCCGCATGACAGACGGCCGTGGGGGCGTTGAAGTTGCTGTCCAACTGCGCCGACGAGCCGGAGAAATCCAAGGTCGCCTCGCGCTTCTTGCGGTTGAGCGTGATCTTCACGTCGATCACCGCACCGTTGTCCATCTCGCAGGTGAACTGCCCATCGGTCAGCACGTCGAGCACCCGGCGCACGCTTTCCTCGGCGTTGTCCTGGACATGGTCCATATAGGCCCAGACCGTTTCCAGGCCGAAGTGATCGACCATCTTGCGCAGTTCCTGGGCACCCTTTTCGTTGGCGGCGATCTGCGCCGCCAGGTCGGCCAGATTCTGATCGAAATTGCGCACCGGATAAGTCCCGCCGCAGAGAAGATCGCGCAGGGCGTCCTCGCGTAGGTTGCCCTGATCGACCAGAAGGAAGTTGTCGATCAAAACACCTTCTTCCTCGACCGTTTTGCTGTCGGGAGGCATGGAGCCCGGGGTGATGCCGCCGATGTCGGCGTGATGACCGCGGGAGCCGACATAGAACAAAATATCCCGGCCCTTGTCGTCGAACACCGGCGTGATGACCGTGACGTCCGGCAGGTGGGTGCCGCCGTTATAGGGCGCGTTCAGGGCATAGACGTTGCCGGGTTTGATCTTGCCTGCGTTGTCGCGCATCACGGCGCGGATGCTTTCCCCCATGGACCCCAGGTGCACCGGGATATGCGGCGCGTTGGCGATCAGGTCGCCCTTGCGATCGAACACGGCGCAGGAGAAATCCAGCCGTTCCTTGATGTTCACGGAATAGCTGGTGTTGGCCAGGGTCGTACCCATCTGTTCGGCGATGGACATGAACAGGTTGTTGAAGATTTCCAGCATCACCGGGTCGGCCTGGGTGCCGATGGCGTGGACTTCGGGGCGCGGCTCCGCCCGGGTCAGGATCAGGTGGCCCTTGCGGGTCATCTCGGCGGCCCAGCCCGGCTCGACCACGATGGTCGAGGTGTTCTCGACCAGGATCGTCGGCCCGGCCAGGCGGTCGCCGGGCAGAAGGGCCTCCGTGCGGTAGACGGGGGTTTCATATGTTTTGCCGCCCGAGGTCATGGGCACCAGGGTCATGGGGCGCAGGGCCGCCACGCCGGGGATGTCCTCGATATCGGCATCTTCCGCCATGCCGGCGCGGCCGACGACTTCCACCGACACGGCTTCGATGATGTGCCCGCGGCCGGGGGCGGTGAATCCGTAGCGCTGGCGGTGCAGAACTTCGAACTCGTCGATCATCTTGTTGCGGTCGCCGAACGGCACGATCAGGGCCGTGTCCGTGCCCTTGTAGCGAAGATGGGCGCGGCGGAAGGTTTCGACGTTTTCCTTTGCGATGCCCTGGCCGTCGATCTCTGCCCGGGCGTCCTTTTCCAGGCCTTCGATGATCTCCATCAGGGGCGCGGTCAGACCGGCGGCCAGCGGTGCCTCCACCGCTTTTTCGCGGATCGCCCGCACATCGGCCAAACCCATGCCGTAGGCCGAGAGCACGCCCGCGAAGGGATGCAGGAACACGGTGTTCATGCCGAGCGCGTCGGCAACCAGGCAGGCGTGCTGCCCCGCCGCCCCGCCGAAGCCGTTGAGCACGTATTCCGTCACGTCGTGGCCGCGCTGCACGGAGATTTTTTTGATCGCGTTGGCCATGTTTTCGACGGCGATCTTCAGGAAGCCCTCGGCGACTTCTTCCGGCGTGCGGTCGTCGCCGGTTTCCTCGTGGATGGTCCGGGCCATGTCCTCGAACTTGCGGCGCACGGCGCGGTCGTCCAGGGGCTGGTCCGCGTCGGGGCCGAACACGGCCGGGAAGTATTGAGGCTGCACCTTGCCCAGCATGACGTTGCAGTCGGTGACGGTCAGCGGCCCGCCCCGGCGATAGCAGGCCGGGCCCGGATCGGCCCCGGCGCTGTCGGGTCCGACCCGGTATCTGGCGCCGTCGAAATGCAGGATCGAGCCGCCCCCGGCGGCGACCGTGTGGATGTTCATCATGGGGGCGCGCATGCGAATGCCGGCGACCTGGGTTTCGAACGTGCGTTCGTACTCCCCGTCGTAATGCGATACGTCCGTGGAGGTTCCGCCCATGTCGAAGCCGATGACCTTGGCGAAGCCCGCCATGCGCGCGGTCTCGACCATGCCGACGACGCCGCCGGCAGGTCCCGACAGGATCGAATCCTTGCCCTGGAACAGGCGTGCGTCGGTCAACCCGCCGTTGGATTGCATGAACTGAAGCGGCGTATCGCCCAGGTCGGCGGCCACCCGGTCGACATAGCGGCGCAGGATCGGCGACAGATAGGCATCGACCACCGTGGTGTCGCCGCGGCTGACCAGCTTCATCAGGGGGCTGACCTGATGGCTGGTGGAGACCTGGGTGAAGCCGATGTCACGGGCGATCCGCGCGGCCCGGCGTTCATGGTCCGGATAGCGGTAACCGTGCATGAACACGATGGCGGCGGCGCGGATGCCGGCGTCGAAGGCATCCTGCAACCCGGCGCGAAGGCGGTCTTGGTCGAGCGGCGTCAGAACCTCGCCCTGGGCGTTCACGCGCTCGGGCGTTTCGATCATCTGCTCATAGAGCATTTCCGGTAGTTCGATGTGGCGCGCGAAAATATTGGGCCGGGCCTGGTATCCGATGCGCAGTGCGTCGCCGAAGCCGTCGGTGATGACCAGAACCGTGCGGTCGCCCTTGCGCTCCAGCAGGGCATTGGTGGCCACGGTGGTGCCCATCTTGACGACGCTGACGGCCCCCTCGGGGATCGCAGCGCCCGGGGAAACGCCCAGAATGTCGCGGATTCCCTGCAGGGCGGCGTCTTCGTACTGGTCCGGATTTTCCGACAGCAGCTTATGGGTCACCAGCCGCCCGTCCGGCGCCTGGGCGACCAGATCCGTGAAGGTGCCGCCCCGGTCGATCCAGACGTGCCAGCCCGATTTTCGTGTTTGATCCGCCATTTGGTCGGTTGCCGGTCCTCTCAAGCCCCCGAAGGCCCCGGTTTTTCTTGTCGGCTTTGTGACAGACCGGATAGAACAGCCTCACAAGCAAAAACACAAGCCCAGAGGACATCCTGCCCCATGTCGCGCACTCTTGCCTATTTCAACAAGTTCGTCGATCCCATCGCCATGGACATCCTGGCCGCCGCGCCGGAAATCACGCCCCAGCGCATCGCCTTCGAAGACGACGCCGACCACAATTGGAACCTGCTGGCCCAGGTGCACGGCATTCAGTTCATGCCGACCAATGAAACCCCGAAAGCCTGGTATCCGAATCGCGCGTTCCTGGAACGCTGCCCCAACCTGCTGGCCGTGTCTTCGACCGGCGCCGGTTACGACATGATCGACGTCGACGCGTGTAACGAGTTGGGCATCATGGTGGTCAACAATTCGGGCGCCAATTCCGTGTCCGTGGCGCAGCATGTTCTGGGCCTGGCGCTGACCCTGTCCAAGCAGATCGCGCAGACCGACAAGGCGATCCGCGCCAATGCCAGGATCGACCGCCAGGACTTCATCGGCTCCGAACTGACCGGCAAGACGGTCGGCATTATCGGCCTGGGGAATATCGGCCGACTGGTCGCCGGCTATGTGAAGGTGTTCGGCGCCAAGGCGATTGCCTACGACCCCTATATCAGCGATGCTGATTTCGCCGAACGCGGGGCGGAAAAGGTCGATTTCGAAACCCTGTGCCGGGAAGCCGACATCGTCTCCGTCAACTGTCCGCTGACCGAAGAGACTCGCGGCATGGTCGATGCCCGCGCCTTCGGCTTCATGAAGCCCACCGCCTATTTCATCACCACGGCGCGGGGCGGCATCGCCGACGAAGACGCGCTGGTCGCGGCGCTGCGTGAGAAACGCATCCAGGGGGCCGGGCTCGACGTGTTCGATATCGAACCCACGGGCAATGCGGATAACCGGTTTGTCGAATTCGACAATGTTCTGCTGTCGCCCCACAACGCGGGCGTGACCTACGAATGCAACTACAACATGGCCAAGGCGGCGGCCGAACAATGGGTCACGATCCTGCGGGGCGAAAAGCCGCCGCGCCTGAAGAACCCGGACGTCTGGACGCATTATACCGAGCGGTATGAACGAATCTTCGGACAGGCCGTGGCGGCGGAGTAGGTCGCTTCGGGCGCGAAGTTATCCACTTCGCGGGGACGCGCGACAAAGCGCCTTGATGTTCCGCCATTGATCGGCGGTAAATGCCAAGCCGGTTCCTTGAGACTCTTCCAGAAAAGTCCTGGCCCGTTCTTCGGATAGCGGGTGAGAGGCTAGAAGCGAGAAACGATTTTCCATGTCGCCGTACATGTCGGCCAGACGGTGGAAAAAACCGGCAATCGGCCGGGCGTCCCAACCGGCCTTGTTCATTTCCTTGATGGCGAAGGCATCGGCTTCGGCCTCGGCTTCCCGATTGTAGGCGGAACTCAACATGGTGTTGCCCAGGGCGGCAATCGCGCCGCCGCCGAAAACGTCCCCGACCATCAGGCCGGCTATTGCCGCCGTTCCTGCCTGCTGCAACGCGACTTTCGTGGGGTGCTTGTAGACAAGATGCCCGATTTCATGAGCGACCACCGCGGCGACTTCGTTGCCGTTGGTGGCCTGATCGATAAGTCCGCGCGTCACGATGATCTGGTTCCCTGGCAAAGCAAAGGCATTCACCAGCCCCACATCGACGACGGTAATGCGGAGGGCGGCGTCCGGACGTCCGGCGGATGTTTTCAACTGGTGACCGAACAGGTCAAGTTCCAAACTTCCCTTTCCAAGGCAGATCTTCTTCCCGGGCTTTTTCTTGCTCTTTGGGTCCATCAATATGAGTAGAGAGATCACCTGATCCCGTGCTGCGGCACCCAACTTGTTTTCGTACTCTTCCGGTAAGTTTTCCGCGATCAATACGGCCGATTGCGGGATGATGACGGCGAACAGAAGCCAAAGGGAAAGGCCGGCAAGGGCCCCGTATTTCAGGACGGGAACAAGCACTTCCCGTGCAGATTTTTCGGGTTTCCTTAGGTTTCGGAGATGGGGGAGAAAATACTCGAGGTTTTTAGCGGCAATCGATAGGCGGGCCTCGCCGGACCGCCCGAGACCGAGCAGACAGCGATCCGCCCCAGGTGGACTGATCAGCCGCACGTCGGCGCAGGGCCATGTCGCCAGCAACAATCCGCCTTCATCGTGGATGGCGAGTTCCATCTTGGAAATCGACAGGATGACTTGGCGGGTCGCCGCACTTTGCCCGTCGAAATACCGGGCCCCGACCCGGGGCGGATTAGAAGGCGCCGACATCCAGAACGTCTGCCAAGCCCTCGCCCCGAGATGGCCCCGTATCCGCCATCTGGATCGCGGCGGCGAAAGCCTGCGGGTTGCTGACGGCCAATGTGTTCACGATGTGCCGGATCATGCGGTACTGCATGATCAATGTATAGAGCATGGGCAATATGACCATCACCATGACAATCATCACGGTGATCCCGCCGATCATGAACAGGTTCCCGCCGCCTGCACCTGGGGAGGCCACGATCATGCTGATGAAAAATACGCTTAAAACGGAGAAGGCAAGCATGACCGTGCCCCAGAACAGCGCGCTGATGCCGATTACGACGGGCAGGCGTACGGAAGAGCGAAATCCGGCACCGCCATCAATCCGTATGGCGCCGACAACAAGCCGGAATTCCGTCAACCGGTACCAAGTGTAGACGACGATCCAGGCGAGGGCGCCAAGAAACAACCAGTGCGCCAAACCGGAAAATAATTGTTGAATTTGTCCCAGGCCTTGTTGGACCCCCCCGGGGGCCATCCCAATGAAACCCAGCGTGGCGCCAAAGATCAGTGGGAACACGAGGGTCAACAACCAGGGAATCAGCAGCCGAAGGGCTGATGTTTTCTTGTCAAACGCGAACTTCGCTGTTCCGAACCGGGTCCGGTCGATGCGGTATTCCCACAGTGCCTTGCGCATCCAGGGATAAGCGATCCCGAACGTAATGGCTGTCAAGACGGTCCAGGCCAGGGCCAGTAACATGAACCGCCAGGCTTCGCCATCCAGGGCGAACCGGATGCCTCGCCAAGATGTCCGGCTGAGGCGATAGCGCCAGATGCGGAACATCGCCAAATAAATCAGACAAAGGATCATCACCGAGTACAGACCTTGGATGATCTGGCCCGTGGTGGTCAAAGGTCCGACGGCGGTAACCACGAAATTGTACGCAAGGCTGACCGGGGCCAAAATGGCGACGACTAATAGGAAGCCGAGAAGCAATTCGGTTCCCCGTCCGGTGTATTCAAGGGGTTCGCCTTGGATGACCGTGTTTCCCCAGAAATACCGGCGGATGGCGGTCTTGGCCCAGAACCGATAGATGCCGAGCGTCAGCAGTGTCAGGACCGCGTTCTTGAGGGCCAATTTGAACAACGGACCGAGGCGCCCGGTAAAATTCAGTTTGGAATATTTCTGCGCCGCCGGCTCCGCCCGCGATCCTGCTTGTGATTTAGGAAAGCCAGTTTGCGCGGCGTCGCCCCCTTGGCCGTTCGTTATCTCCGGCATCGTCTCCCCTTCCCCGATTTCCCCGATCAGGGAAAGTTCTATTTTGACGGGAAAAATTAAACGCGGCAAGCAAGGGAATGTTATGTGGTCGCTTTCTCCAGAACCCGCTTGGCGATCGCGAGCGACGAGGTCAGACCCGGGCTTTCGATGCCGTAAAGGCCGACGTAGTTGGTCAGCCCGTGCACGTCGGCACCCTGGATGACGAAGTCGGCGGCGTATTTGTCGTTGCTGTTGGTCAGCTTGGGCCGCACGCCCGTGTATCCCGGCGACAGGGCGCCGTCGGCCAGGCCCGGCCAGTAGCGGCGGATCGCGCCGTAGAAGCTTTCGACCCGGCTTTCGTCGACCTTGTAGTCGATCTGGTCCGGATGGGTGACGTCGAGCCATTCCACGTCCGGCCCGAACTTGGTGCCGCCGCCGAGATCGAGGGTCGAATGGGTGCCGAGCCCGCCCGGCACGGGGGCCGGATAGATCAGGTGGTTGAAGGGGCTTTTGCCTGCGATCGTGAAGTAATGGCCCTTGGCGTAGAAGCTGCCGGGGATGCTGTCCGCCGGGATGCCGTCGATGGCGCGGGCGATGTGCTGGGCATACAGTCCGCCGGCGTTGACCACCAGGGAGCAGTCCAATTCCATGGGCGCGTCGCCGCCGGCGCGGATGCGGATGCGCCCGTCGGCCAGAACCTCGCCGCCGTCCACGGGGGTGTTGAAGGCGATCATGCCGCCCCGATCTTCCAATTCGCCCTGCAGGGACAGCATGTAGCCGTGGCTTTCGATGATCCCGGTGGACGGCGACATCAGGCCGGCCGCCGCCGTCACGTTGGGCTCGGCCTCTTTCATCTGCTTGGCGTCCAGCCAGGTCAGGTCGTGAACGCCGTTGGCTTCGCCCTTGGCCTTCAGTTCCTCCAGCTTCACCACCTCGTCCTCGGTGATGGCGACGATGATTTTTCCAATACGATTATGCTCGACCCCGTGGCTTGCGCAGTATTCGTAGAGCATCTCCTTGCCCTCGACGCAGCACAGCGCCTTCAGCGAATCCTTGGCATAGTAGATGCCGCCGTGGATGACCTCGGAATTGCGGGAACTGGTGCCGGTGCCGATATCGTCGGCCTTTTCCAGCAGGATGACGTCGCGCCCGGCCTGGGCCAGGGTGCGCGCGCAGGCCAGGCCCACGACGCCCGCGCCGATGACTACCGTATCAACCTGTTCGGCCATGGATGCTCCTTGGGGATTGGGATTTCTTGATCGGATTGTATACATCTGGGTTTGCCCCATAATCGATTTCCGCGCAAGTGCCCGGATGCCATCCGTTCCACCGCAGGACCGACCCAATGAACCTCGCTGCCCTGATCGTCTCCGGTCTCGCCTTTCTGGGCCGCCACGCCACCACCATGATGGCCGTCGGCGTGTTTTCCGGCCTCGCCTTCCCCGGCGTGACCGTCCATCTGCAGCCCTGGCTGACGGAAATGGTCTGGGTTCTGATGTTCGTGTCCATGGTCCATATCGATTGGGCCGACGTGATGGGCCACATCCGCCGGCCGTTCCTATTGGGCATCACGCTGGTCTGGATGTTGGCGGTAACGCCGGTCGTCACCTGGCTGCTGGTAAAGGATATGGGACTGTCGCCGGGCCTGATCGCCGCCATGGTGTTGACGGCGGCAAGCTGCCCGCTGATGTCCACGCCCGCCGTCGGCATGGTCATCGGGCTCGACGGGGCGTTCCTTTTGCTGGTGCTGATCGCCGAAACCTTCCTGGTGCCGCTGACGCTGCCCGTGGTGTCGTCGGCCCTGGTGGATATCCCCCTGTCGACGTTCGACCTCATGGGGCGGCTGGCGGCCCTCGTCGTCTCGACCTTCGCCGCCGCCGTGATTGCGCAACGAATCCTTGGCCGGGCGCGGATCGATGCCTGGCGTCAGCCCCTGCACGGGATGTCGGTGATTCTGCTGGTCGGCTTCGCCGCCGGGCTGATGGCGGGCGTGCCGCAGGCGTTCCGGGACAACCCGGATCATGTGATCTTCGTGACGATCCTCAGCTTCGCGGTTTACGCGGGCCTGCAGTTGGCCGGGGCGGGGGTCTTCGCCGTTGTCGGGCGGGCCATGGGCCGCGATTGGGGGCGGGTCAAGGTGCTGTCGGCGTCCTTTGCCTCGGGCAACCGCAACCTGGCGATCCTGATCGCGGTTTTGCTGCCGGCCATCGATCCGGATACCATGCTGTACTTCGTGGTCGGCCAGTTTCCCATCTACCTGATGCCCGCGGTATGGCGGCAACTGGCAAAACGGCTGCTGCCTGCCTAAGTAAGGTGCTGGATTTATCGGGATCATCATGTTCAAAAGCAAAACATTGCGGACCGTGGCGAAGGGGCTGTTTGTGCTTCTGGTCATCAGCGCGGCCGCCGGCATCGGAAAGCACACCGTCATGGCGGATTGGCGCACAGCAAGCCGGGAACCCCTGGGCATCGCGCCCGACCCGGCGGTGACCAAGGAAGCGGTCGTTCAGGTCTATGCGGCCAGGGCGTTTTCCTGGCGCGGTATTTTCGGCGTCCATACTTGGATCGCGGCCAAGCCGACCGACGCCGATGCCTTCACGGTCTACGAGATCATCGGTTGGCGCGCGCGTCATGGCGGATCGGCCCTGGTGATTTCAGAGAAAGAACCGGATCAGCGCTGGTTCGGGGCCGAGCCGGAAATTATCGCCGACAAGCGGGGGGGCGGCGTCGACGACATGATCAAGCGCATCGACACGGCGGCCCGGGCCTATCCTCATGCCAGGACCTATACGGTCTGGCCCGGTCCCAATTCCAACACCTTCACCGCCCATGTCGCCCGCGCCGTGCCGGAATTGAACCTGGACCTGCCGCCCACGGCCATCGGCAAGGACTACTTGCCCGAAGGCGGCTTCGCCGCCAAAACGCCGAGCGGCACCGGCTATCAGCTGTCCCTGTTCGGGCTGTTGGGTGTGATGGCCGGGGTCGAGGAAGGGGTCGAGGTCAACATCCTGGGCCTGACCTTCGGCATCGATCCCAAGGACCTGGCCATTAAACTGCCCCTGGCGGGACGGCTGGGACCGTCCTAAATTGCGGCCCGAGGAAACGCGCCGCCGGCGCCGTCAACAAGCCGCCACGGGCGGGGGAAGTCAATCGACCATGAGCATTTGGGGTAAAGTCGTCGGCGGGGTTGCCGGGTTCGCCATGGGTGGGCCGCTGGGGGCGCTCATCGGCGGCATCGCGGGTCATATGTACGACCAGAAGAAGGCGGGGGACGAGGCCCTGTTGTCCGGCGTCGGGGGGGCGGATGCCCAGAACGAGGCCCGCCAGGTCGCCTTCACCCAGGCCGTCATCGTGCTGGCCGCCAAGATGGCGAAATCGGACGGCGCGGTTTCCAAGGACGAGATCCTTGCCTTCCGCCGCATGTTCCATGTCCCGCCCGAGGACGAAGCCGCCGTCGGCAAGCTGTTCAACGAGGCCCGCAAGGACGCGACCGGCTACGAGCCCTATGCCGAACAGATCGCCATGATGTTCACCCGCGAGCCGGCGGTGCTGGAAGAATTGCTCGCCGCCCTGTTCCACATCGCCAAGGCCGACGGCGCCGTGCATCCCGGCGAGATGGAATTCCTGCGCCGCACGGCCCTGATCTTCGGCTTCACCCCCCAGGGGTTCGAGCGCCTGAAGGCCATGCATCTGGACGAGCCCAAGAAGGCGGACCCCTACGAAATTCTCGGCGTCAAGCGCACGGATTCGGACGCCGACATCAAGCAAGCCTACCGCCAGCTGATCCGCGAGAACCATCCGGACAAGCTGATGGCCGACGGCATGCCCCAGGAATTCATCGACCTCGCCAACGACAAGATGGCGGCCATTAACGCCGCCTATGATCAGGTCAAGAAAGAGCGCAAGCTCTAACGCAAATCCCGAGCAATGGGGGAATGCCAATGCCCGAGATCATCATCGACCCCAGCCCCAATTGCGACGACCGCGGCCCCGGCTTCACCGTGGACATGCTGGTGCTGCATTACACCGGCATGGAAACGGCGGCGGCGGCGCTGGACCGGCTCAAGGACCCCAAGGCCGAGGTCTCGGCCCATTACCTGATCGACGAGGACGGCACCGTCCACAGGCTGGTGGACGAGAAAATGCGCGCCTGGCACGCGGGCGTCGCCCATTGGCGGGGCCGCACGGACATCAATGCGCGGTCCATCGGGATCGAACTGGTCAACCCGGGCCACGACTGGGGCTACCGGGAATTTCCCGAACCCCAGATCAGGGAGCTTGAGGCCGTCTGCCTTGGCGTGCTCACCCGCCACCCCATTCCGGCCCGCAACGTGGTCGGCCATTCCGACGTGGCGCCGACGCGCAAGACCGACCCCGGCGAACTGTTTCCCTGGGAACGCCTGGCCGGGAAGGGCATCGGCCTGTGGCCCGCCGAGGCGGACGCGCTGATGATGGATCAACCCGTGCTGGCCGACGCGCTTCGGGAAATCGGCTACGACGTCACGGATTTCAACGCAGCCTTGAAGGCCTTCCAGCGCCACTTCCGCCCGGACCGTGTCACTGGGCGCATCGACGCCGAGACGGCGCGGCGGGCGCTTGGTTTGGTCGAGATGATCCGCCATGACGACGGCGCCGTTTCCTAGGGGACGAAAAGAAAACCACTGAGGCAGTGAGACGGTGAGGAGGCAGGTAGGGTGCCGTAAGGTCTCCCTTCTTCTCATCGCCTCACCGTCTCTGTGGTGCAATTTCTTGCCAATAGGCTATAACCCGCTTGGACCAGACGGCTGGACGGCTGCCTCTTGCTAGGGCGAAAGCTGCAAGGGGAGGAAAGTCCGGGCTCCACGGAAACACGGTGCCGGGTAACCCCCGGCGGGCGCGAGCCTAGGGAAAGTGCCACAGAAAGCAAACCGCCCCCCGAAGCCTTCGGGCGAAGGGGGGTAAGGGTGAAAGGGTGCGGTAAGAGCGCACCGCGTCCTTGGCAACAAGGACGGCACGGTAAACCCCACCGGGAGCAAAACCGAATAGGAAGGGCCGATGGCTTCGGGCCATGGATGCGTTTCCGCATCGTCCTTCGGGTAGGTTGCGCGAGGCAGGCGGCGACGCCTGTCCCAGATGAATGGCCGTCCATCGGTGCGTCGCGAGGCGCCCGGGGACAGAACCCGGCTTACAGGCCGTCTGGTCCTAAATTTCCCAACTGCCCGGATTCGGCGATCCGCCCCAAAAATGCCCCCGTGCCCGCAAAATTAGGCCCGCTTCGGGGGCTTTAATCGTCCCAGATCGGAACTTTTTTGGTTGGCCCAGGGTGCCGGTGGCCCGTGGTGGCGGCGCGTGCCGGGCCGGGACGCGGGGAAAATCATGGTTATGCCTTCGTTAACGGCCGGCCCGGGACCCGCCGAAGCCCACGGTTTCCCAGGCCAATTCCATTGACGCCCATGATATCCCATGATATCCCAAACATGCCCAAAGTGCGTGAATGGCGCAGTGTTTTCGGATGCCGGGCCGCACCTTGTCCGAACGGGCGGGGCGGTTATCGGGGCCGGGGGCGGCGCCACAGAGGAATTCCGGGAGGGAATCACGGAGTTCTTTCCGGTCCAGCGGGCCGGGCGCGGCGGGTGCGGGGGCGACGTCCGAAGTTGGGCGTGATCATCCCCGCCGAGCGGGAATCGGGTGGAAGCCCTAAGGGGGTAGCGGTGGCGCTGCTGGTTGGACGGCACGTCAACAGGATCGACAGGAAGGGACGGGTCAGCGTACCCAAGCCCTTCCGCGCGGCCCTGTCACGCGGCCGCGCCGACGCGGATGCCGACGCGTTCTCCGGCCTTTATGCCTTTCCGTCCTTCAAGTATCCGGCGCTCGAAGCCTGCGACGAGGCTTTCATGATGCGCCTCGCCGAAGGGCTCGAAGACCTCGACGTGTTCTCCGACGACCAGGACGACCTGGCCGCCGTGATCCTGGAAAACGCCCGCGAACTGCCGATGGACCCGGAAGGCCGCATCGTCCTGACCGATGATCTTCGCGACTACGCCAACATCAAGGGCGAGGTTCTGTTCGTCGGCCGCGGCCAGCGCATGATGATGTGGGAGCCCGCCGCCTACGAAGCCCAGCGCGGCGGCGCCTTCGAGCGCGCCAAATCGCGCGGCATGACATTGAAATTACCGAAACGGCCAGGCGCATCGGCCGGGGAGGACGGCGATGGCTGATAAATCCCGTCACTCCCCGGTCATGCTTGCCGAAGTTCTGAGCGCCCTGGAACCCCGGGACGGCGGCGTCTATGTGGATGCCACCTTCGGGGCCGGCGGCTATTCACGTGGGCTTTTGGAAGCCGCCGATTGCACGGTCTGGGGCATCGACCGCGATCCCTTGGCGCAAAGCATCGGCGCCGAACTGGGCCAGGAATTTCCGGGCCGCCTGACGGTGCTGGCCGGGCGCTTCGGCGATATGTATGAACTGCTGTCCTCCGTCGGGGTGGAGCGGGTCGACGGCGTCGCCCTTGATCTCGGCGTGTCCTCCATGCAGTTGGACGACCCGGCGCGCGGATTTTCCTTCCGCGCCGACGGGCCGCTCGACATGCGTATGGACGCGGACGGCCGCCTCGGCCACGACATGGCGACCGCCGCCGACGTAGTCAATTCCATGGCCGAACAGGAACTGGCCGACCTTATCTATAAGTATGGCGAGGAACGGGCATCGCGTCGCGTCGCCCGCGCCATCGTCGAACTGCGCGAAAAGGCGCCGATCACCCGCACCGAGGAATTGGCCGACCTGATCCGCGGCGTTGTCCGGAAATCCAAGGACGGCATCGATCCCGCGACCCGCACGTTCCAGGCGCTGCGCATCTTCGTCAATGACGAACTGGGCGAACTGGCCCGCGGCCTTGCCGGGGCCGAGGCGCTGCTGGCGCCGGGCGGCCGATTGGCCGTCGTGTCCTTCCACTCGCTTGAAGACCGGGCGGTGAAAGAGTTTCTCCGCGAACGGTCCGGCGCCGGGCCGCGCCCGTCGCGCCATCTGCCGGACCTGCCGGTCAGCACGCACAAACCGACCTTCACCCTGATCACCCGCGGCACGGTCAAGCCGGGTCAGACCGAAACCCGGTCCAACCCGCGCGCCCGTTCGGCCCGCCTGCGCTGGGCCGTGCGCACGGACGCGCCCGCCCGGGCAGCGGCATGAGGAGGGATCGCAGATGAGCAAACGCACGACCTTCCTCGCCCTTGTTCTTGCCGCCGTCATGTCGCTGGGCCTGTTCATGGTCAGCTACCAGGTCCAGGACCTGGAGGATCAGCTTGAGAGCCTCAATCGCGACATCGCCCGCGACAACCGCGCCGTGCATGTGCTGCAGGCGGAATGGGCGCATTTGAATGACCCGCAGCGCCTGCGCCTGCTGGCGGAACGATATCTGGGGCTGGAGCCCATCGCGACCCGGCAACTCGGCACGGTCGAGGAGATTCCCTGGCGGCCCACCGTCGAGGTCGCCGACCGCAAGGTTGAACCGGTGGCCGAGGCTGCACCCGCACCCGCAGTTTCCTCCCCCCGTGACAAAGCGGTCGAGGACGCCTTGCCGGCGATCCGCCGAGCCCTGGGTCTGACGCCGACGCCGATCAAGGAGGGTGGGCGATGATCGCATCCCTCATGCAGGGTGATCTGTTCGATTTCGCGCGCTACCGGGGCGGTCCCACGGGGCGCACGGCCGAAGCCCTTGAAACCGGGCGCTCGCGCCTTGTCGTCACCGGGTTGGTCATCTCCATGGCCTTTATGGCACTGGGCTGGCGGGTGGTTGACCTGACCCTGTTCGCCGACCGGGCCGAGCCGCGCCTGGCGCGCAGCGTCAATCCCCTGGCCCCCGTTCAGGAACGGGCGGACATCGTCGACCGCAACGGCATCGTCATCGCGACCTCGCTGCCGGCTGTTTCCCTTTACGTCGATCCCAAGCACGTGATGGACGTGCAGGAGACAGCGGACAAGCTGATCCGCGTGCTGCCCGACCTGGATCGCGACAAGCTGGAAAAGCGCCTTTCGTCGCGCGGCCGGTTCGTCTACCTGAAACGCAACCTGACGCCGGAACAGCATTACGCGGTCAATCGCCTGGGCCTGCCGGGCATTCAGTTCGAACGGGGCGAACGCCGGGTCTATCCCCAGGGCCGCCTGCTGGCTCATGTCCTGGGCGTTACCGACATCGACGGCCGCGGCACGGCCGGGATCGAGCGCCATTTCGAAAGCAAGCTGACGGGCGGGGGCGCGCCGCTGCAACTGTCCATCGACCTGCGCATCCAGGCCATCGCCCACGAAGTTCTGACCAACACGGTGCAGGAATTTTCCGCCCTTGGCGGCACGGCCATCGTGATGGACGCCAATACGTCCGAACTGGTGGCCATGGTGTCGCTGCCCGATTTCGACCCCAACCGCCCGGTGGAAATGCTGGGCGAGGCCGGTTTCAACCGCGCCACCAAGGGCGTCTATGAAATGGGGTCGACCTTCAAGCTGTTGACCGCCGCCATGGCGCTGGATTCCGGCGTGGTCGCCATTTCCGGCGGCTACGACGCGTCCAAGCCGATGCGCGTGGCGCGCTTCTCGATCACCGATTATCACGCCAAGAACCGCTGGCTCAGCGTGCCGGAAATTCTCATTTATTCATCGAATATCGGGGCAGCCAAAATGGCTCTCGATGTGGGCACCAAAGCCCAACAGACCTACCTCGGGCGGCTCGGCCTCCTGCGTCCGTCCCCCGTTGAGTTGCCTGAGGTAGGTCATCCTCTTGTCCCGTCGCCCTGGCGCGAAATCAGCACCGTGACCGTTTCCTACGGTCATGGTCTTTCGGTTTCGCCGGTTCAGCTTGCCAATGCCATCGCGACCACCGTCAACGGCGGCATCCGCCGGCCGACCACGTTGATCAAGCAGCAAGCACCCGAGGGCATTCCGGGGGCCCGCGTGTTTTCGCCCGACACCTCGGCCAAGATGCGCGGTCTGATGCGTCTGGTCGTCAGCCGCGGCACCGGCAAAAACGCGGAGAAGGAAGCCGACGGCTACCTGATCGGCGGCAAGACCGGCACGGCGGAAAAGATCAAGGCCAGCGGCGGTTATTCCGACAAGGCCAACATCGCGTCCTTCGTCGGCGCGTTCCCGATCCACGCGCCGCGCTATGTGGTCTGCGTCGTCGTGGACGAACCCAAAGGCACCAAGGAATCCTTCGGCTATGCCACGGGCGGCTGGGTCGCCGCACCGGCGGTTGGCCGCATCGTGCAGCGCACGGCCGGGATCATGGGCATTACGCCGGAATTCGGCATGCCGCATCTGGCCGCGACCCGGGAGTTGCCGGCCGATGCGAATGAAATCACGGCCGCCCTGAAGCCGGCGGCCCTTCGCGACGTTGAAAACGTTTCCCGTCAACCGGAGCAGGTGCGTGCGGCTGAGTGACATGTGGGTGGACGATATGAACAGCGGCCAGACGGCCGGGGCGGGGGCCCCGGAGATCACGGGCGTGACCTGTGATTCGCGCCGCGTCGCGCCCGGATTCCTGTTCGCTGCCATTCCCGGCACCGCCAACGACGGCCGCGATTACATTCCCGACGCCCTGGCGCGGGGGGCGGCGGCGATCCTGGCGCCGCCCGGCACCCGGTTGCCCGACGGATACGAGACCACACCGCTCCTTGATACGGACAACCCACGCCGCCGCTATGCCCTGCTGGCGGCGCGGTTCTATCCGCATCAGCCGGAAACCGTCGCCGCCGTCACCGGCACCAACGGCAAGACCTCGGTCGCCAGTTTCCTGCGCCAGATATGGAAACAGGCGGGCCTTAAGGCCGCCAGCGCCGGAACCCTGGGCATTCAGTCGGACGTTTTCTCACGGGATGAGGGGCTGACCACGCCCGACCCGGCGGACCTGCACGCGGACCTGTCGCATCTGGCGGACCTCGGCGTCGATCATCTGGCGCTTGAGGCATCGAGCCACGGGCTCGATCAGTGCCGGCTTGACGGTGTGCGCATCGCCGCCGGTGCCTTCACCAACCTGACCCGCGACCACCTGGATTATCACGGCAGCACCGACGCCTATTTCAAGGCCAAACGCCGCCTGTTCGATGCCCTGGTCGTGGATGGTGGCGCCGCCGTCATCAATGCCGACGACGCCCATGGCGCCGCCGTGATCGCCGCCGCCCAGGTCCGTCATTTGCGGGTCCGCACCTATGGCGAACGCGGTGTCGACTTCAAGCTTCTGTCGACCCGGCCCGAAGCCCGCGGCCAACACCTCAGCCTGATGGCCGAGGGGATTGAGCGCGACTTGTTCCTGCCCCTGGCCGGGCGGTTCCAGGCCATGAACGCGCTTTGCGCCTTGGGCCTGGCCCGGGTCACGGGGGTTTCCGTGGAAACGGCCCTGGCGGCGCTGGAAAGCCTGTCGGGTGCGCCGGGGCGCATGGAATGGATCGGCGAAAAGCCCGCGGGCGGCGCCGTCTATGTGGATTACGCCCATACCCCGGACGCCCTGGAAAACGTGCTGACGGCGCTGCGCCCCCATGCGACGGGTGCCCTTGCCGTGGTGTTCGGATGCGGCGGCGACCGGGACAAGGGAAAGCGGCCGGAAATGGGCCGTATCGCCAGCGACCTAGCCGACCGCGTGATCGTCACCGACGACAACCCGCGCAGTGAAGACCCCGATCAAATCCGCGCCGAAATCCTGGCGGCCGCCCCCGGCGCCTCGGAAATCGCCGACCGGGGTGAGGCGATCATGACCGCCGTCGCCGACCT
>CEQK01004107.1_pt1 | contig 18118 bp, 19 predicted proteins | sample 531051 | NCBI WGS metagenome assembly CEQK01 (sample SAMEA2621229, study PRJEB7988) | marine metagenome | biome: marine biome (ENVO:00000447); feature: deep chlorophyll maximum layer (ENVO:xxxxxxxx); material: "saline water (ENVO:00002010), including plankton (ENVO:xxxxxxxx)" | depth 150 m
GCTGTACTTCAGGCCAAGTTTGGTACCAACTGAAAGCTCATCACCAGTAATGCCACTCAGTTCGCCATAAACAGCAACGCTGTCAGAAGCCTGGATCGAACCACCAAACTTGCCAGCAAACTCAACCTCGTTCTCAGCGCCGTTAGGCATCACGATCGCAGGACCGCCTTGGATGTAATAGCTGTAGGCACCAGAAGAACCTTCATAACCGACATCGAGGTTGAGCGTTCCACCAAGAAAATCGTCGCCGTAGTTAGCCCCGTTGTACTCCGGATTGACGTAGACGTTGGCGAAAACAGGAGATGCCAGCGCAGCTGTTGAAGCGGCGACACCACTCACAATCAGAGACTTGAGCATGAGAAACAGAATTAACGTTTTCGCCTAATAGGTTACTAGGATTGTCACTGTGACAGTTGTTAGGCTGTATCAATGTGTTGGCAGGCTATTAATACCCGTCTGTTGATTGAAGATTGGAGTATTTAATAGCCAAACCTGTGAATAGACCGTGTTGAGGATGCGACGATAAGTCTCTGCCATCAAGGAAGAACAATTCCTCAAGCCATGTAGCCCGGTTGAACATTGATTCAATATCTTCCGCACCAGGCTTACTGGCGATCATTGGGTCAGGGCGCTGCATCAGGAAGGCTCAGTCGGCCATTCCATCGTATGGGGAAAACCTTCTGCTGCACTGATGTCCCGCAATGCTTGACGGTAGGTCTTCCACTCTGTCTTCTTAGCCGTGGTCAACGGGCTATCTGTCAGAACAGTCCAGTCGCAGGCAGCCAGTTTGCGGTCACGCTCTGCACGAACGTTTACAGCAGCTTGGTTGTCAATATTGGTGCGGTAAGCGGTTTCCTGCTCAGCAGCAGTCCCTTCTTCGTTGTCAGTGAAAACAGGACCAACGATGAACTTGGTAAACCACTGGCCGTTGATCTCTTCAACGCCATCACGCACGCTGCGTTCATACGGCCCAGACACCGTTGCAGCGGGTCCATTCAGCACAGGGTCATAACCAAACCCGTCAAGGATGTCGGCTGTGATCTGTTTAGGGAATGACGTTCCAGGGTTGTCAGCACGAAGCTGACTGTCGGTGATAACGGCACCAGTGGAGCGGTTGCGGATTTCCATGATCAGGCGATTGCGAAAAACAGATAACTGCCGCCACTAGTGTTCAGCGCAGCAGGTGCAGACGATGTAACTGTAAACCCAGCATTGAGCGGGTCAATGTAATCGGTGCCGGTAATTGGATAAGAACCACCAACATTTAGTCGAATGTAAGGATCATTGCCGCTTACGATGCCTTGATTGCTGTCCCAAACGTACCAATCACCAGTGCTGACTGCATCAGTGCGCTTGATCAATACATAACGAGCGCCTGCAGTAAACCCACAATCGACATTGATGTTATTACCAGTTCCTGAGTAACTGCCAATTTTGCTAATACCAGAAAGTGTTGCAAACAAAAGAGCAAAGTAATTTTCACCTGAGCTATTCATGCCTGAGCCTGGATGTGGCGAAAATGTTGTTGCCGTTGGTGTGCCAAAAATGTTATAATTGAAATTATATTCATCGTGGTCACTTTGTAACTGAATCCCCGTCGCAAGGTCGCTACTGCGTCCAACAAGCCATTGAGAGTTGCCGTCATGTCTTTTGGCAATAATAAGGTCAGGAGTAACCCCTAGATTGTGAGTAACGTTTAAGGTGCTGCCCGTGCCTTCATAAAAGACAACATCGAAAAATCCAGGTGCTCGACGAAATACATGAGTGATTTTATCTGTATTTGCAGTTCCTGTTTCACCAGATCTATTAAAGCCCAGCATATTGTCCCAAAAATTGTATGTTTGAGTTACTGCTGCATCAGTAAAAGAAGTGTAAATATAGTTTCCCCCAGAGAGCCTTAGCCTCAAAAAACTATTATTTGAGTTTGCTTGTGCGTGAATGATGTTCATGTCAGCAACATGCCCTAAATAGCCTCTAACGCTTGTATCGGTGGCAAACTCATAATCAGCATTGAAAACATCCGTTCCAGCGGTAGGCGGCTTGTTAGGGCGTCGGATTGCAATGTAAACGTATGAATCGTTGCTGCCGTTAACATCGCCGTCACTAGAGGTGAACCTGAATCCCGTGGGTGTCAAGGCCATAAGGGATTTAGTAAATTCAGCGTTGTTATTGTTTGCTTCCAGTAAAACATCGTCTTGGCCGTCAAAGATCCCCCTCATATTGTCAAATATCATCCAATCTTTTGAGCTGTTTGTTCGCTTAATAAGCACCCACTGAGGCTCAAAACCTAAAACTATTTCATTGCCGCTTGCGCCGGTTCCGCGATAACTACCGCAAACGCTGTAAACTTCTTCATCGTCATAAGTAGGTCCGGCATAACCTGAGAAATAATTTGCATCGTAGGCTTGAACAAGAGTGCCTGACGACTGAAGATTGCCAACGCGATACCTCTCCCCTGAAGCAGCAAAAATTGCGTCGGACAACTCATCCCATTTATTTTGACCAGAAACAGTATATCTAACAGATGCGATATCGGCGTAACTGGTATTAACACTAGAATTATAGAAAAATCTATACGTACCAGTTCCGCTTGGGCCGCTTACGCCAAAGCCGTAGTAACTCTGCGCGAAACTTACTTCCTGATAAGAAGTGTTCGGTTGGTGGGCAAAAATGTAAGCAACATAACTTTTGCCGCTACCGTTTACAGCGTTATCAGTGCCTAACTCAAACGTAGAGCTGTTTACGGTGCCAATATAAGTACGCGAAACTGCGCCATCGGTAGAGTTAAGCTTGAGAAGATTGTTGCCGCTTAAATTTCCTGTAGATACACTTCGATGCCAGACCCACCAATCATCCGAATGTGAAGTGCATTTAACAACTACAGCTCCAGGGGTTGAACCTAAGCTGTGGGCAACTGTGCGACCAGATGTGCCGTTTCCTGTATATTTAACAACGTCAAAGAAACCAGGCGCTTTGCGAAACGTCCAGGAGACATGCTCTGTGCCGTAACTAGCATCGTTGGAATTTTCAAAAAAATTGCCACCTAGGGTATAACCATCAGAATTAAAAGAAGTTAAACCATCGTTCTGGGTGGAAGTTATACCGCTGCTAGTTGGTCCGTTAAAGAACCTACCACCTTGTGGGCCAGTTCCATTTTCTGTATCATAAATAGTTCCGTAATTATTACTGCTATCTCTCACCTTCGACCAAACCATGCCGCCTTCACCTGCTAAATCAATGCCATTTTGAATTTGCAGAGTGTTTCGTGTACCGTTAAATAAAAACGTACTAAAAAGATCGTCAACGTAAACACGATCAGCCGCTCCACCAGCAGCGGACATTAACTTTGCGGTGATGGGATCCATGCTTCCTCAGTTGACGTAATCGACGAGTGACGCACCGCGATACCGCGTCCCGCCATCATCAGTCACAAAGAAGAATAGATGAGTTTTGCCCGTGGTCAAAGTTGGCGCGGTGTCAGCAGGAAACTTGACGCTGGAAGGCCACGTCACCGTTCCAGACGTATGCGTTAACTCAAGCACGAAGCTGCCAACCGTTCCAGAAGCCGGCGGATTGGTAAACGTAAACGTTGAGTTGCCGCTGATGGTTTTGGTGAAGTAGTTGCCGGTGGAAAGGTCAATTGCGAGCGCACTAACGGCCTCAGCAACCTGCTCATAAGGACCATCAAGCTTGACGCCACCGTTATGGATCGTTTGGGGCGTAAAAGTCTGTGCGGCACTAAATGTTTGAGCTACGTCAGTCTTGGCGGTGTCGGCATCATATGCCTGAACATCACTACCAATCGCCACCCCAAGACTGGTTCGTGCTGTTGCACCATTCTCTGCAACAAAGGTTGAACCGTTTCCAACAATGACGTTGCCGTCAGTGACAGCAAGCCCGGCGACCGCAGTCAGCTTGGCGCTGTACGCCTGTACGTTGCTGCCAACGTCTCCATCTACAAGAATGGTGTTACCAGCCGGAAGGTTTGCGTCGTATGCCTGAACTGAACTGCCAATATCGCTGTCAACAACGACGTTTGAGCCGCCATTTTGCAGCGTTCCTGTAAAGTTGGCAGTCGTTTGGGTCAGGGTGACGAGGTCATCGACACTCAGCGTTTGGGTGCTACTAGTGATCGTGTCAACTTTTACCGTTCCAAACGCCATCGGTTGATTAGCAGTGGGGCCGTTATATCAAGTGTAGTGCCTTGTCTAGCCTTTAACGATCAGCTTGGTGGCGCTGACGGCTGTTCCAGCAAACACATCTGGATAATCCGGGTCAGGGCTGATTGCCATCACCGTCAGTGCTCAGCACCTGACCGTTTAATCCGTTGCCGTTAGGCAACTTCAGCTTGTTGTCCGCTGCAGTTGCCGAGGCTTTAATTTTTACATAGCCAGTTGTTTGGCCTTTTAGTCGAATTCCCATTAGATAACTACCCAGAAACTACCGCTAGGCACCGTAACTGTAACAGCGTTGTTAATGGTTAACGGACCTGCAGAAATTACGTTTTTACCAGTTCCAATCGTATAGCTGGTGGTAATGGTGTTGTCATGTTCAAGCGCCCACTTATCACTCCCCCCACCAGTGGCGCCTGAAGCAGCGTTTGTCCAGCTGATGGCACCTGATGCGCCTCCACTTGTAAGCACTTGACCACTAGTGCCGTAGTTCGCTCCAGCAATGCCTACCTGTCCGGCTGGGCCAACACGAACACGTTCAGTGCCCTCAGTTGTAATTTTGAAATGACCATTAGATCCAGTATCAACAACTTCCGCTTCTGTATTCCCCTCAGTAATTTTGTCAGGATCAGCAGCTGTTCCACTTGACGCAGCTGTAATCCGCCCCTGGTCATCAACAGTAATGCTGCTAAGCGTATAACTACCAGCAGTAACAGTAGTGTCAGCCAACTTCGCAGCTGTTACTGCATCGTCAGCGATGTAAGCAGTGGCAATCGGCGTTGCGTTCCAAACACCTGTTGCAAGGGTGCCGACTGCAGTCAGGCTTGAGGTAACAACTGCGCTGCCCAGGCTTGTTGCATCAAGAACCTTGGTGCCCGCAATACGGAACTCTTTGGCACTGGCGATGTTGACGTGCTCAGAGAAGTCCCAGCTGTCGGTGCTGTTCGTCCAGACAATCGTGTGGTCCGTTGCACCCTTGAGTGTGATGCCGCCACCGTTAGCCGTGGCATCTGTTGGGGTGGAAACACTGCCAAGCTCGATGTTCTTATCATCGACGCTCAGCGTTGTGCTGTTGACAGTTGTTGTTGTCCCGTTGACCGTAAGGTTTCCGGCAATCGTGATGTTGTCTTCAAGCTTTGCTGAGGTAATTGCCCCATCAGCGATTTCGCTGGTGCTAATCGTTCCAGATGAAGCAGACGTAATCCGACCTTGCGCGTCAACAGTGATGTCTGCTGCCGTGTAACTTCCAGCCGTCACAGATGTATCTGCCAGCTTCGCTGCAGTTACAACGTCATCGTCGATTGTGAAAGTAGCACCACTGTTTGAAACAGTGATATCTCCTTTATCACCATCAGTAATTGTTTGATCGACCCAAGCCAAAGCACCTGAGCCGTCTGTTTTCAAGACTTGGTTTGCTGAACCTGCAGTAGCAGGCATCGTAAATGTAATGTTGCCACTAAAATCGCTGTGCGCTGGAGCCTTAATTGCTGCGTAATGAGCATTGCTGACTTCGCAGTACAAGCGAACTTCTGACTGCGAACCAGAGTTTTTAATTCCAAGAATTCCACTGGAAATGAACTTAGAGTTCATATCCAGATCACCACCAAGTTGCGGGGTGGTATCTAAAACAATGTCTGTGCCTCCATTGGCACCATCAGCACCGTCCGCACCAGCAGGCCCTTGAGCACCAGTAGCTCCTGTTGCTCCAGTGGCGCCCCTAGGAATGGAAAAATCAAATGTCGCAGCAGAACTACTACCGCTATTCGTAACGGTTGCGCTTGAACCAGCGGCACCTGTAGTGACTGTTCCGACAGAGATTGTCGCTGCTGCACCATCAGACCCATCTGCTCCGGCAGCGCCATCAGCGCCAGCTGGACCCGTAGCGCCAGTTGCTCCAGTGGCGCCTGTAGCTCCCCTAGGAATGCTGAAATCCAGTGTTGCAGCGGAGCTACTGCCACTGTTTGTGACTGTTGCGTTGGATCCTGCGGCACCTGTCGTAACCGTTCCAACAGCAACTGTTGCGGCTGCTCCGTCTGCTCCATCTGCTCCATCTGCTCCGGCAGCGCCAGTAGCTCCGGTCGCTCCTGTATTCCCTGTTGCTCCAGTAGCGCCTCTTGGAATAGTGAAATTTAAAGTTGCAGCGGTACTTGTTCCTGTATTTGTTACTGATGCATTAGTGCCTGCATTACCAGTAGTGGTCGTGCCAATGCTTATTGTTGCTGAGCCTTGGGCTCCATCTTGACCAGCAGGTCCTTGTGGGCCTGTCGCACCAGTAGCTCCACGGGGGACTGTGAAATTAAGGACAGCAGCTGTGCTTGTCCCAGTATTTGTTACTGACGCATTTGATCCTGCGGTGCCGGTTGTCGTAGTGCCAATGCTTACGGTTGCAGAGCCATCAGCTCCATCTGCTCCTGCAGGACCCTGGGGTCCGGTTGCTCCTGTTGCACCAGTTGCTCCAGTAGCGCCGGCAGGGCCTTGAGGTCCAGTCGCGCCATCGGCGCCATCGGCTCCAGCCGCACCAGTTGCCCCAGTCGCGCCTGTAGCTCCTTGTGGAATTGAAAACGCAAAAACAGCTGCGTTAGAAGTTCCTGTATTTGTAACTGTGGCGCTTGAGCCAGGCGTGCCTGTACTAACTGTGCCAACAGCAATAGTTGCAGCTGCTCCATCAGCGCCGTCTGCCCCAGCTGCTCCAGTTGCCCCAGCTGCGCCTGTTGCGCCTGTTGCACCTTGTGGTCCAGTCGCACCCTGAGGACCTGTAGCTCCAGTTGCGCCATCCGCTCCGTCAGCGCCTGCTGGACCTTGAGCGCCAGTAGCACCAGTTTCACCCTGAGGACCCTGAGGCCCGGTCGCACCAGTCGGACCTGCTGGCCCTTGAGCGCCTGTGGCTCCGCGAAGACCAGTAGTAAGGACCAGGGAGGAGGTAGTGACCTTGGTAACAACAACTTTGTTAGTCATGGTGTTGTGTAACCTTGGCTGACGAAAATAATGCCCTCTAAGTAATACTCTCGTATTCCTCCAGAGTCTTCCAAAAGCACGTCATATCGCAACTCATTAGGGAACGAGGCCGTTTGCGTGTCAGTCACGCTTAACGTAATCTTGCCTTCAGATCGATTGACGTACGTAATCGAAAAATCGGCTGATTTCGTGGTGCGGTCTTCGTTCCAAGCCTGGGCGTAAACGGTATAACCCGTCAGGTCGATAGCAGCATCACTACCGTCCTTAAACTGCAAGTCAAGCGAAAAATCAGCCCGACGCTGCAGCGTGAAATTATACGTGCCAGGTTGAACGGCCATAAGTAGGTCACGTCAAAGGGATTGTACTCAGGCCGCTTCAAGGGCGGCAACCTTAGTTTCAAGCGTTTCAATCTTGACGATTGCTTCTTGCAAAGCCGCAGTCAGCAGCGGAACAAGCTTTGCCTGATCAATGCCCTGCATCACAGCATTGCCTTCATCATCAACTTCGTTATACGTTCCAATGACAGCCTCCGGAACTACGGCCTGCGCTTCATGCGCTAGGAAGCCATCAACTGTTGTTTCCGGTGCAACAATAAAATTAAATCGCTTGGGAAGCAGCTGTTTTACACGAGTGATCCCATCAGTAAGCGCGGCAACGTTTTCCTTAAGCCGGTAGTCCGATGAAGTGTTATAGGCCGTAGAAGAGCTTGTGACAGAAATACTGCCAACTTGCGTTCCAGAACGTTGAAAAGAGAAAAGTTGACCGTTTTGATTTCTGTTTGCGTGGATTGCGACGTTGTCTTGACGGGAAATAAGTAACGATGATCCATCATTGCTTGTTTGAAATGTGCATCCAACGCTTGTGTTGCTTAATCCAGGGCTTGTAGACCCGTAATCTGCGATAAAAATATGCCCGCTGCCATCAACGCGAAAACGCTCTGAACCACCTGTAGAAATGCTGATTCGGTCAGCAGAACCACTAAAAATGCCGGTGTTTGTATCGTCTGCAAAACTCAGACCAGGACTGGAAGCACTGCCATCCTGAAGTAGCACCGTTCCATCCAGCTTTTGCATGGTGACCCATGCACTATTTCCGCTGTTCCTCATTTTCAGCAGGCCAGAGCCTGAATCTGCCCACCACTGGTACGCATAGGTGGTTGAGGGCGCTGAACTACCGCTGTTATTGCTGACAACCGCCGCCAAAGCGTTATTCAGATCGCTACGCACAGCCGCCCCAGTGCCGTTAGCGATCACGTAGTCGTGAGTAGCCATTCTTAGCCCGAAAGGGACAACATCACTTTATTTTATACGGCTTTGCCATAGCCCACAGCTGCATAGGTGAAGTTGCGATCAACGTTTGAATCACTCGAATCCAAAATGTCCACATCAAATCCGGTGGCGCTGACGTTGCTCACGTTTAACCTTTCGCCATTGCCGAGATTGTGAACAGTAACCGCAACGCTTGGTAGATGCGTGTTTTCGCCTCCAGTAGCCGAGTTACCCGTAAAGAACCCTTTCCCGAAAGCAACACTCTTCGTGCTCGTACCAGAGGCAATAACCCCATCGCTGTTTTCTTGTCTTTGCTGGAACAAGGCTCTGTAACCCAACTGACTGATCAAAATGTTCTGGGCTGCATCAGCAGTTGTTAGCTCAGCTTTGAATTGGAAGGCTCTGCCTTGGAACGTTCCAGAAACAACCTCCTGCCATGCTCCATACGTTGCGGAGGGGCTTGGCGCGTCTGAACTGCTTCTTAGATAAAGCTTTGCGTTGACTGCATCTGCGTCCCCGCCGTCAAAATCAGTCCAAGAGTCAACTAACGCGGTTCGAGAATCAACCAAGTCATCTGGGAAGAAAGCTGCTGTCGCAAGATGCCGCTCAATGTGAACCCCATAATTGCCGCCTAAATCTAGTGTTCGTGAGAACTCATACTCCCCAGAGACTTCAAGGGCTCCTGCTATGACAAAAGAGCTAATTGAATCAAAGTTTGAAACAGTATCAATCTTGCTGTCGCTATCAAGAATTAAAGCTTGCAGCGTGTCATCACGAAAACATTTGTCGTAGTTTCCTTGGAACTTTGGAGTATCGGCGTCCTCTCTGCGGGATTCAATGACTAAACGCTCAAATGTCTCAGGCAGTTGAACAAGCACGCTTGTTGCGTTTACGCTTTTATTCCCAAGGTCGTCTTCAAACTTCGTAAATATTTCTCCAGGAATTAACGGAACAATTGCTTCGGTTGAGTTGCCTGGCACAGCAACAATTAGATCTGTTGAGTTGGGCCAAGTAGCGGACCCATCAGTCAAATTACTGTGTTTAATGTGGACTAGCCCATTGACCTTTACATCAACATCAACTGTTTTATCCCAGCGCAAGCGTGCGCTGTTGGAACTAATCGGCTCAATCGACAGGTTCTGCACGTCTGCTGGAGGTGCTGTTTTCCCTGTCAACTGGAACGTTGCTGAAGCTACTGAGCTTTGCCTTTTGTAGAAGTTCCTCGCTACAACCTGAACTTCCAGCACCCCGGCTCGTAATGCTGTAAGCGTGATCGAAGGGTCAGACGTGGTTACAGATACAGCGTTGTCGTCATCTAGTTTGTACTTAACAACAAAATCTTGCAAAAATTTTCTGTCGTGTACCCAGCTCAATGAGAAGCCGGTGTGAACTGTTTGGCCTTCTTGATATAGATACTCCTGTCCGTCGAGACCTTCAACAGCATTAGGCTGCTCATTCAAATTACTAACATCTCTTTGAGTAAGATTTAGATCCCGCTCAACAGCAGCATAGATACTTTCGTTGTACTTAATTGCAGTGACGCCAAGCGTTCCATCCTCAGCATCAGCAACGCTAACAACGCGAAACTGCTGTGACTGAATGTCACTTGTTTGAATTAACCAAGGCGCGTTACTTGCTGGAGCCTCGCTAAACGCTGAAGAAACACTTACTGCTCTTCCGCTGATGCTGCTAATGCTGCGCGTTTCAACCAAGCCTGTCGGCAAAATGACAGACAGGGTAGGGCTGTTGCTCATGTTTACCGAGAGATTGCTGCTGCTATCTACTGTCACAACAGTTGTCGTAGACGAAGAGACACGACCATTCCTTCTCGTTCCACCGCGCAGTGGATCTGCAATGTCAACAACCATTCCAGGGCGAAGAGCGATACCTGAATCAAGGCCAACCCCAAAGCTGCAGGTTTCATGCAACTCTTGCTCACTTAATAAGGACCATTTGCCAATTCGATTTGCTTGCCCTTGCGAATAGCAGCCAACAGCCTTGATGTCTTTGTTGTTTATGCCGTACTTGGCAACTGCGTCAGCATCTTCAACGTACTCAAAAGCAACCTCTCCCAGATCGTCGTAATTTTGATACGCAACAGTCGCAGTAGTGTGACGACTATTTAGCGACGAGCCAGAGTAAGAGAACACTCCATCTATAACGTTGGCAGGACCTAAAGCATATTGCGCGTCTGAAGGTTTATCTTGTTGTAGAACAAAAGATCCTGCGCCGTAGTACGAAATGCCACGAAAAATACTGCTCATTTCCTGGATTACGTTATAGACTTCTTTTCGCTGATTGATCAATAAATTACAGCTAAATCTAGTCTCTAGTCCTCCTTTTCCGTTAGATACAAGCTCGTTACAATATTGACTAATTGAGAAAAAATCATAACGATCTAACGAGGCTTCTGGAATGCCACACCCATATCTTTCATTAGTCAGCAAGTCCCACAAACACCATGCTGGATCAGAAGTCCACTCAGGGCTTGATTTAAATGTGCCGTTCCAAACACCCGAATATGTTATACGTCCTGGATGAGTAACAGTGTCAACCGTAGCGTTACTTGGGATCTGAACTTTGATTCCGCGAATAAGATACTTGCGCCTAGGTATGCCGCTAAACTGACTTGAATCAATACGCAATCCGACTAGAGCACTATTAGGGTATCGAAGCTTTGCATCAATTATTTCAGTATAACCTTGCCAGAAAGTGTCGTTTTCAAGTGTTACGCTATCAGAGTCGGCTGTGTTACGAACAACTTTTATATCAACCGGAAACTGGCCTGAAAGAGTTAATAAGTAGTCGCGCTGATAATTTGAGCTGCTTTTGCCTGATATAACGTCTGTTCGAACGGGGCTATATCCCCCTCCATTGTATTGAACTTGAATAGATAGACTGACGGACGTTCCAACAATATCTCCGTCGTCCTCTACTTTGCGAAGAGATGGGATGCTGATTGAAATTCGTACGCGATCGACATTAGAGTCAGTGATACTTCTTACAACAGGGGTTCCGTTTTCTACTTGAATACCTACGGGAAATTCGGCTTCAACGTTGCCAAACACCCCAGGAATATAAGTTTGGTTTTGTGTTCCCGTCCTTGTAAAAACGTTGAATCCTTGAAAATTAAACGAACCATCTGCTGCTTGTAGTGGCGTATCATCTAAAAAAATACTTTTGCTGCCTTCTTCGAGACCCTGAATTTCTCCTTCACTTAACAGGTCTAAAACATTGGCAAACTGGTTCGACTGAAGAGTGTCATCAGCCTCAGATGGAGTATTCCCGCCTCCACCCTTTCCGCCACCGCCACCACCACCGCCGCCGCCTGAGCCTGCGATGTACTTAGATATTGTCATGATTAAACCTGATCAATGTCGAGTCCAGCAGAAATCACCGCTGATCCAACAAACAACCGCCCGTAGGCTATTGGCACTGGGACGCCTTGACGCGTTGTTTGAGCGATTCCACTAAAGCTGTTTGATTCAAGTCTAGACGCCTCACGGGGCGGCTTTGGCACGGGTGAAAGCATTTGAGAAACGCCTACCAGCATCAAACCGAGGCCGATATTTCCGGCAGCAGCAGCAAGTGCGCTCGCTGCTGCAAATCCTGGAGCAATCACACCAACGGCCCCTGAAGCAGCCACACCTGTCGTAGTAAAACCACCTGCGCTAAGAGCAAATCCAGCACCAGGAGCCAATATCGCAGTGGTAACCAATGCCGCACCAAGCAAAATCATGCCTGTGCCTCTGCCTGCACCAGTCATAACAGGCGCAATGCTGAACACCTCGCGTTCGCTCCAAGGAGCAAACAAGCCGGATACATCATCGTTATGTATTTTTTGTTTGCCGACTGTTACTCGATAGGCAACACCATTTTTTTCACTGTCAAGCAACCATTGCTGAAGCTTGGGAAAATTAACCAGCAACGCACGCATAGCCTGAGCAGGGGTATCCGCCACAAACTCGAATCGAGTCTTCCCCAGCAGTTCGCGCAAAGTGCCGTAGACCTTAACGACTTTCATGCCTCAAGGCGCAAGCGGTGTTCTTCAAATAATACCCGCCGTAAACGTCCTTGCTAGACAGCCGACCCTGCACATGATGCAGCACAACTTGATCTCCTAGGTAAATTGCAGCATGATTAGGCACTGAAGAAGCTAACTGCATAAGCAATAAGTCACCACGTTTTACCTCCATAATCGGAATCTCTATAAATCCCTCTTTCCCAAAATTTTCTAAGTACAAATTTTCTCCTTTGTCCCACCACTGATCACGCCTAAAATAATTTCCCAACTGTATGCCTAGCTCACGCTTGTACCAATCACGTACTAGAGAATAGCAATCCACAACGCCGTGAGAAAACTCACGCCCCACATAAGGAAGTTGAAACCCTTCTGGCTCGCAGTATCCCCAGTTTCCAGTAGTTGGATTGACAATGTGCCAAGGCAGACCACTTTGCTCACAAGCAACACGATCAGCAGGCGAAGGGCTGTGGTTAGTAAAGGGATGACTATGAACAACACCTACAATTTCGCCTTTGTCTTCTACAGCTGCATAATCAATTGGGTCCAGAACAAAATGCTCATCAGGTGTATCAGCGAGATTCTTGCAACGAAAATATCTGCGCCTTCCTTTAACGATCGCAACTAAGCCACAACACTCTTTAGGACTTGTTTCAACCGCATGAGCCAAAATTTGTTCAGCAACGGATGAAGGCAAAGTCATGAAGTAAGTCCTACTCCAGGGAATGACCCGAAGGGTAGTTCATTGTTTTCGCCAAAACGCGCTTTGCAACTACTCAAACGTTTACCACATGCATCTTGCGCCAAAGTGTTAACACTGTTGTTGTTAACGTCGAAGTAGCTGCTGCCCGCATAACTGCACTCAGAGCTTCGATACTTCCACTGACAAATGTTCGCTACAACCTGACGGTTAGGCAGCTCCTTGCCCTGCAAATCCAGTTTACTTGTAAGCTCGAAAACAACGACATCACGAGACTCCGTTGCTTTGCGATCGACGTACCATTCTTCAACGGGAAACGTTGCATATGGATCTGCAGCAGGCTCTCCGTCTAAAAATTTTTTAAGTGTTCTGATCCTTTTAACCTTGGCACCAGTCAAGTCATTGCCAGCGTTTACGTCGTTTACTCCAAGAAGCAACGCTGTAATTGTTCCATCTAAGTTTGCAACCGATAAGGTTGGTCTTGGTAAAGACCCCGCATTTGTGTACTCAAAACCGTCTGCCTTCACTGGAATACGCGTGTAAGCGTTGCCGTTCCACGTAATGTTTCCCGTTACGTTTGCATTTGACCCGGCGTGCCAGCGCAATATGTCAGAACTTCCGTGTAATGCGCTGTCATAATGCAGTTCAAACAGTTCAATAACCGTTCCTGGGTCTAATGCTGAAACATCGGCATAAACCGAGCTAATTGCAGCCCAAACAACACTGTTGTCTGTAATTGTGCTCCCAATATCTGTAGGCCAAGCAGGCTCAGAACTACCAGACGTTCCAGCAGTCGTACACTTAAATACAAGGCCGCTGTTTTGCGTGGTGGTGGCACGTCGTACGTCACCAACAGAAAATGAAGTGCTAGCAGCCCAAGCGGTATAAGCCATCAGGGTTCAAAAACTTCGCGAAACGTTGCCTGAATACTGGCACGGTTTAAATAGGGAATCGACTTGCTCCACTCTTCACAAACAAATTTGGAGCTGCTGCTTTCTCCTGGCGGCGTAAAATCAAAGCTTGCGTTGTCTGCAGCACGAGCGTCGAGAAAAGTTTCAATAGTGTCAGCGTCTGTTTCTGACACCTCAAAGGACAAGTTAAAAATTTTGGGATTTTGATTTAACCCAAGACTTGTACGTTGTTCATAACCGTCCCCAAAACGCACTGTCCGCACTACCGGGGCACTGCTTTTCTGAATCCCGTAAGTTGGTGTGATTGAGGGAAAAGTAGCCATCAGACTGCAAGAAGACCGCCGGGACGTTTTTGCTTGACTAGCTCGGCTTGCACTGCAGCACCAAGCATTTTGCCGAGTTGTGCTGCCTGATTGGAATCGCCTTCAACAGACGAGCCAGACGCATCCACGTTTACCACAATGCTAGACCCGCCCATTGCGTTGTTTGGAATAATATTGCCCTGCGCTCCAGGGATAAACAACTCAGGGCCACGTTCACCGACCAAATAAGGACGGCCTGCCCCGACACCTCCTCCGTTCGCTTTTCCGGTAATTGGATTTGGAAAAAGTTTTGACCCAGGAAACAATGCGTTTAAACCAAGCGCAACGTTTAAATCTAAAAGACGATTAGAAATATTTCGAAGAATATTGCTTGCTACCTCACCAAGAGTCTTTGTGCCCTCTACCGCTGAAGAAATTGCATCAACAACACCAGTCTTAATGATTGTACCAATGTCTTTATAAATAGCAGCAAGATTTTCTGCCGCTTTCTTTTCTGCAGCCTGTCTTTCCTTTGCAGCATCTGCTAAAGCCTTGTCTTGTTTTTTCCGCCTATCTACAATGTTTAATATCATAAATTGATTTTCAAATTCATCTATAATTGCTTGTCTCCGTTCTGGAGCAAGCAAGTTTAAATCACGCTCAACCGCTTCCTTGTCAATAATTAACTGCAAAGATCTTTTTTCTTGAGTCGTCATAGCTTCAGCTAGCCGACTTCTTTCTTTTGCCTTTTGCAGCATTCTTGTGGCCAGCTCTTCTTGTCTCTGTAACGGGGTTTTCTTTTTATCTTCAGGCGTTTGAACGGTTTTAGCGAACTCTGCGATCTCAAGTTCAGGAATCGACATCCTTGCTTTTCCTGTTGCAATGGCAATCTGATCAGATATTTTTTTTGCTTGAGTTTGGCTTGTAGGAAGTGTTCCTTCAAATCCAGCTGCACGAAGGTTTTTGGCGAAGTTTTTTATATCTTGGCCTCTCCTGCTGCCAGCTCTAAATTTTTGAGCTGCTAGCTCGACTCCAGTCAGGCCCGTCGCTTTATCAAACGCCTGCTTTGCCGCTTGTTCACCTGCTGCTTTTGATAAAAACTCAAGAATTGGCCCAGCAACTTTGGCAATGCCGGCCAACACTTGAGTAAAAATAATGCTTAAATTGTTTCCTAAAGTTGCTGCATTTTCTCCAAAAGACGTTAAAGCATTTACGCCATCTTGTCCCACTCTTGACGCTAAAAGCTTTGTCGCAAGTTCGGCAGCTTTAGCTTTTGAACCATACCTTTCAATTTTCTCCAAAAAGCTTTGAGTTTCCGTTCCGGCTATGCCGGTCGCAGAAGCGACCGTATCAAGGTCAAAAGATAATTCATTGAATGCTTGTCCTACTTCTGCTGTTCGGCCAACCAAGTTTTCGATTTGACCAGCAACAACTTGAAGACCAATTCCGCCTGCAAATCCGCCAAATGCTCCGCCAATCGCACCAGCTGCAGCTTGAAAAGGGCTTCCACCAAACAGCAACGGAAAGCCGCCACCAAGGACAGCTTGACCAAGCCTTCCACTACCACCAAATCCACCACCAAATCCACCTACTCGTCTACCTCCTCCACCTCCGCCAGATCGCGTCGCTTGACGTTGCAAAGATGCGTTTTCAGTTAAAAGTTTGTTCTCACGTTGCAGCTCTTTATTGATTTTTTTAAGTTTGGTTAGTTTTTTATCTAAAGTTCTACTAGTTTTATCAAGGCTTGCTCCCCCTTTTTGCTGTACCTTTTTAAAAGCTTCGCTTATCTTGTTTGCGGATATACTGGCTTCGTTTAACTTTTTAGTCAGCTTGTTTAGCTTAGCTTCGCTAAATTTAATGGCTATATTTACGCCGTAGTCAGCCATCGACCCACAAAGCCAACAAGTGATGGCTTTAGTCTACCGCCTTGTCATGGTTTGAGCCCTACTGGACACCCTAGATCGATCCATGACTTTCTCTTCTTCCTCGCCCTTGATCTCGTAATAAGCAGCCCAACCGATTAACTCCTCTTGAGTAAGGCGCTGAGTGAGCTGCAAAACAGTCATTCCCAGCTCGGTAGCGAGAAAAAACAGAAAAAGCCAGTCACTACGCGCTTTTGAGATCTGCTTTCGCTTCCTCCACCTTGTTTTCGGCGCCGGAGGACAGCATGGCTAGCTGAATCTCTTGAAGAACTGAAGCGTCAACAGCATTCTTGAGCTGAGCTTTCTCGCCATCCTGGAACAGACGTTTGCCGTCTGCATCCAATGCCTTTTCAATCATCAGGCCAAGCGCAAAGTCGTTGGCGTCATCCGTTCCAGTCTTTTTTTGGATGCTTTCGCGTTCAGCAATGGTCAAAGGGTGCCAATACACCTCAAGCACCACCTCATCGCCGTCCCTGACTTCATGCTTATATAGCTGACTAACGCCAAATTTATTCCGAAGAAGCTCTGCAGCTCGCATAAAATACTCACGTTATTAATACTATACTACGCGACAGCCGTAAACTGGCAAGAAATAACCCCTACGAAATGAGAACGATCCTCTAGATCCAACGGCGTTGGCCCATTGATGTCCAAAACCCTAGGAACAGAACTAAAGGTGTCTGTATAACTTGGAGCGTTTACTGAGGTAAGTCCGTCAATTACTGCCTCGCTGAGTACAGACAGCACTGACGTTCCAGTACTCTTAGGTACATATACGTTGCATTGAATCGTGCCAGAGTAATAATCCTGCGAAGCACCTTGGTTTTGCAGCGTAGACTGTCCAAAATTGACCGACATCAAAATATATTTTTTGGCCTTGCCCGGAGCGATAAACGCCACATTGTCGTAAACCATCAAGACATCACTATCAGCAGTGGCAACGGCATCAGTTACAGCTTTTTCAAAAGCAGCACGAGCATTAACGAGTGTCATAACTTGCCTCCTTTTTCGGAAAAGTTTTTCTTCAGAAGGGTTTTGATACCCTGCCCTTGAACATAGTTCTGGACCTGGCCAAACTCGATTGCACGCTCCGCATAATCTACAGAGCTGCCAACATATACCGTATCTTGAAGCTTTAAGCCAGATTGAGCTTTAAAACGTGGCTTGATAACCGGCTGTATTTTGCCCTGCTCTTTTGCCTTTTCACTCCAAGGTTTGAAGTTTTCAATCTTGTCTTTCGCTTGGACCCTTGCTGTTTGCGCTTTCCAGCTTGACGCAAAAAAGCCCGTTCTCACAGGACTGTTACCTGTCTGAGCCAAACCCTCTTTTGAAATAACATCCGCACTAAACTGATTTAATCCAGCAGTCAGCTTGCCTTTAAGGTCTTTGGCGGCATGACTTAAATCTTTCATTAGAACCTTACCAGCAAAATATACAGGTACTCTTGACCGCCACGGAACGTTTCTACATCAGTAATCTGAGCAACACGATCCGCGCCAGCAAACCTCAACGTTATTTCGTCTTGAAGTGTTGGCTGATTATCCCCTATTTGATCTGGCGATATGTAAATACGGGCTTTTCGTTCCTCGCGACCTTCCTCTTCCTCGGATCGAATGAACTCGATCGGGCACTTTAAGTTGTAGTAAGGCCGGTCAAACGTGGTAAACGCACCTGTTGCCGTGTCGTATTCGCCAGCAAACTTACGGGTGTAGTCGATCTCGGTGTCTAAACCATCGCCAAGATCGGCAACGATTGCCTTGGCCGCTTCCTTAAAAACACTGTCTAACGCTCCAGGCATGTCAACCCCTCACAGCGCGGATTTGATACGAACCACTGCCACCCAGACAGTAAGCGCCGAGATAAGACT
>CEQK01020409.1_pt1 | contig 18093 bp, 18 predicted proteins | sample 531051 | NCBI WGS metagenome assembly CEQK01 (sample SAMEA2621229, study PRJEB7988) | marine metagenome | biome: marine biome (ENVO:00000447); feature: deep chlorophyll maximum layer (ENVO:xxxxxxxx); material: "saline water (ENVO:00002010), including plankton (ENVO:xxxxxxxx)" | depth 150 m
AGGGGGGTGGTGTTGGAGAACTCCAGCGTCACGTGGCCTTCCCAGCCTGGCTCCAGCGGGGTGACGTTCACGATGATCCCGCATCGCGCATAGGTGCTCTTGCCGAGGCAGATGACCAGCACATCCTCCGGCACGCGGAAATACTCGACCGTGCGCGCGAGCGCGAAGCTGTTGGGCGGGATCGTGCAGACGTCGGTTTCGCGATCGACGAAGGAATTGCTGGCGAAGTCCTTCGGGTCGACCACTGCGCTGTCGACATTGGTGAAGATCTTGAACTCGGGGGCCACTCTGGCGTCGTAGCCATAGGAGCTGAGCCCGTAGGAAATGCAGCCGTCGCGCCGCTGCGCCTCCTCGAACGGCTCGATCATGCCGTGCTTTTGTGCCTGTTCGCGAATCCAGCGGTCGGAGAGAATGGCCATGGCGCTGTGATGCGCAGCGCTGGCCGTGCGCGCAAGCCTACGCTTGCGGCTTATCCCTACAGCTGTTTCGCGCCCAGCTGCGGGTTGAGCGTGGCCACGTGGTTCAGCCACTGCTTGGGCCGACGCAGCATGCTGGCGGGGTAGGTCACCTTGAGCCCGGCCAGCTGCGCCATGCGGCCGACGAAGTGGATGCAGTTGCGCCGGTCGAGGTCGTAGAACTTGCCCGGCGCGTTGTGCCACGCGGCAACCTCACGCTTGACGCGAGCATATTGCGCGTCGCTCAGCGTGACGGTGAAATGCCGGTTGGTGCTACGCACGCTGCTATCGCTCTCGGTCATGATCTTGTGCTCAACCGGGCCGTTGAGCACCGCCGTGGTCGTGTGCTTGGCGGTGAAGCCGAAATTCTCGTCCACCTTGCGGCCATCGCTGGTGGTGCCTTCCAGCACCACGAAGGCATGCGGGTAGCGGCCGAACAAGACCGACCCGTCGAAAGAATGAAACGACATCCGCACTTCCGCAAAGGCGGTGGTGGACCAGGCGAGCGCAACCAGCGCGACGATCAGCTTGAGCGATTTGAGCATGGGGCGAACCTTTAACAGGTCCGCCACCACACTGGAACTGCGGTGTTACCCGATCACAGGCTTGCCAGCAGCGTGGCGTTGCCGCCCGCCGCGGTCGTATCCACCGTCACCACGCGCTCGGTCGCGAAGCGCGCGACGTAGTTGGGGCCGCCCGCCTTGGGGCCGGTGCCCGACAGGCCTTCGCCGCCGAACGGCTGGCTGCCGACCACCGCGCCGATCTGGTTGCGGTTGACGTAGAAATTGCCGACCTTGATCCGCGATTCGACGAAGCGGCGGGTTTCCTCGACCCGGCTGTGCAGCCCGCAAGTCAGGCCGAAGCCGACCGCGTTGATGTCGTCCACCACCTGGCCCAGGTCCTTGCCCTTGAACTTGGCAATGTGCAGCACCGGGCCGAAATTCTCGCGCTGCAGGTGGCCGATACCCTCGATCTCGATGATCGTGGGGACCACGAAGCTGCCCCGGGCGAGGGAGGAATCCTCTTTGCCCCGCCAGATCGTGCGCCCGATCGTTTCCGAGCGCGCAATGTGCCGCTCCAGCGCGGCCTGCGCGTCATGGTCGATCACGGGGCCGACATCGGTGTCGAACCGGGTCGGGTCGCCGACGTCGAGCGCTTCGAACGCGCCGCGGATCATCGTCAGCATCTCGTCGTAAACGTCTTCCTGGATGTACAACACGCGCTGCGCGGAACAGCGCTGGCCCGCACTCTGGAAGGCGCTGGAGATGACGTCGCGGGTGACCTGTTCGGGCAGCGCGGTGCTATCCACGATCATCGCGTTCTGCCCGCCGGTCTCGGCGATCAGGGTTGCAATTCCGCCGTCGCGTGCGGCGAGGCCGCGGTTGATCGCCTGCGCAGTCTGGGTCGAGCCGGTGAACGACACGCCCGCAATGCGCACGTCGCTGGTGATCATCTGACCTACCTCGCCGCCGCCGGGCAGCAGTTGGAAGACCTCTTCGGGAATGCCCGCCTGGTGGCACAGCTTGACTGCGAGCGCGGCGATCAGCGGCGTCTGCTCGGCCGGCTTGGCGATCACCGTGTTGCCCGCTGCAAGAGCAGCGGCGGCGGGGCCGATGAAGATCGCCAGCGGGAAGTTCCACGGGCTGATCGTTGCGAACACGCCGCGCCCCGCGAGCTTCAGGTAATTGTGCTCGCCGGTCGGGCCAGGCAGCTCGGTAGGCTCGATGAACAGGCGGCGTGCCTCGTTCGCGTAGTAACGCAGGAAGTCGACCGCCTCGCGAATTTCGAGCACCGCGTCGACCAGCGTCTTGCCGGCTTCCAGCTGGCACAGCGAGAGGATCTCGTCGGTATGCGCTTCGAACGCGTCCGCCGCCGCTTCCAGCAGCAGTGCGCGCTTCTCACCACCCAGCGCGTTCCAGCCGGGCTGGATAGCGGCCGCGCGACCGATCGCATCATCGACCTCTTCCGCGCTCGCATCGCGGCGCGTGCCGATCCGCATGCCGTGGTCGAACGGCGCGGTAATCGGGGCGATTTCGCCGGGAACCTCGGCCTTGAAGGTGGGCGAGGCTTCCCACTGCCGCTCGCGCATGTCGTGCAGCCGCTTGAGCAGCGGTTCGCGCACCAGCGGATCGGCGAGGTCCACGCTCGCGCTGTTGCGGCGGCCGGGGAAGATATCCTTGGGCAGCGGGATCGCAGGGTTCCGTTTGGGCTCCAGCGCGGCCAGCTCGGCTACCGGATCGCCCGCCAGCTCGATCGCAGAAAGGTCCGAATCGGCCATCCGGTTGACGAACGAGCTGTTGGCCCCGTTCTCCAGCAGGCGGCGCACCAGATAGGCGAGCAGGTCCTTGTGCCCTCCGACCGGCGCGTAGATCCGCACCGGCGTCTTGGCATTGCCCTGCGCCTTGGCGAGCGCGGCGTAGAGCTCCTCGCCCATGCCGTGCAGGCGCTGGAATTCGAACTGCGTGCCCGCGCCTGCGCGCTGCACGATCGCAGCGATGGTGTAGGCGTTGTGGGTCGCGAAGGCGCCGTAGATCCGCTTGGGCGCGCTCAGCATCACATCGGCGCAGGCCATGTAGGAAACGTCGGTCGCGACCTTGCGGGTGAAGACGGGGAAATCGTCGAGCCCGGCGACCTGGCTGATCTTGATCTCGGTATCCCAGTAGGCACCCTTGACCAGCCGGACCATGAACTTGCGATCGTACTTCTCGGCCAGATCGATCAGCCAGCGGCACAGCGGCACGCCGCGCTTCTGATAGGCCTGCACCGCCATGCCGAAGCCTTCCCAGCGGGTGCCGTCGGGGCGGGCGAACAGCGAATCGTCCGACGCCAGCGCCTCGATGATGTCGAGCGAAAGCTCTAGCCGGTCGGCTTCCTCGGCGTCGATCGTGAAGTGGATATTGGCGTCGCGCGCGCGCACCGCCAACTCGGTCACGATCGGGATCAGCGCCTTCTTCGCCTTTTCGGCATGGAAGATGTCGTACTTGGGATAGAGCGCGGTCAGTTTGACCGAGATGCCCGGGCTGCCCGAGATGGTGCCGTCGCTCTCGTCCTTCAGCCGCTCGATCGCGTGGAGGTACGCTTTGCGATAGCGTTCGGCATCGGCGAAGGTCATCGCCGCTTCGCCGAGCATGTCGAAACTGTGGGTCAGGCCGCGCGCACGCTCCGGCCCGGCGCGCTTGAGCGCTTCGTTGATCGACCGGCCGAACACGAACTGTCCGCCAAGGATCCGCATGGCCTGGAAGGTGGCCTGCCGGATCACCGGCTCGCCCAGCCGGTTCATGGCCCCGCGCAGCGTGCGGCCCATCGCCTTTTGCGTCTGTTCGGGCCGTTCGAGCACTTCGCCCGTCAGCATGAGCGAGAAAGTCGCTGCGTTGACGAAGGTGCTGTCCGATTCGTTGAGATGTTCGCGCCAGTTGATTTCGCCGATCTTGTCGCGAATCAGTGCGTCGGCAGTGCGTCCGTCGGGCACCCGCAGCAGCGCCTCGGCGAGGCACATCAGCGCGATTCCCTCTTCGGTATTGAGCCCGTATTGGTGCAGGAACGCGTCGATCCCGCTGACGTCGCGCTTGCGCGCATCCTGGATCAGCTTGACCGCATAGGCCTGGATTGCCGCGTGATCGCGGGTGAAAACCTGGGTTTCGCGCAGGCGATCGGCGACGCAGGCCGCCTCTTCCTGACGAAACGCCGCGCGCAGCGCGCCGCGGTCGATCGGTTCGGCACTCGCGATGGGCGCGTGGTCGGCGGGCGGGTTTTTGGTCATCATATCCATACTCGCTTGGCGAGGTGGACCCGACGCGCGTGCATATCAAGCCTTGTGGTATTTCAAGGGGCTGCAGTTGCCTTGCCTGTGTGATCGCTGCGGGCTCGACCCGGGCCGCGCGAGCCGTTAGATCGGCCCTCAACGCGAGCCGTGACAAGCAAACGGCCAGGAGGGACGATGACACTCGAGCAGGAACTGGCGGAATTCCCGCTGACGGGTCGTTTCCTGTATGGCCGTCTGCGCGACAGCCTGAGCCATGAGGATCGTCGCCTGCTGGAAAACCTGCCGGAAGAAATCGCGAATTACCAAAAGGACACCCGCGTGGTGCAGGCCGGGTCCGCCTGTTCGCGTAGCACGCTGCTGGTCGAAGGGTTCATCATTCGCGGGCTCGACGGCACCGGCAACCGTTCGGCGCTGAGCGTGCATGTGCCGGGCGATTTCGTCGATCTGCACTGCTTCGCGCTCAAGCGGCTGGACCATAATGTCGATACGATCGGGCCGGTGAAGCTGGCCTATGTTCCGCATGAAAAGCTGCGCGAGGTGCTGCGCGACAGGCCGCATCTGGGGCGCCTGCTGTGGTCGTCCACCCTGCTCGACGCGGCGATGCACCGCCAGTGGATCATGAAGCTGGAACAGCTGACCACGCCGCGCCGGATCGCGCATATCTTTGCCGAATTGTGGCGTCGGCTCGAAATGGTCGGGCTGGCGGACGAGGACGGATTCCAGACACCGCTGACCCAGGTCGATCTTGCCGAGATGTGTGGCGCGACCCCGGTTCACGCCAATCGCGCGCTGCGAGAACTGCGCGAACGCGAGCTGGCGACGTTCCGCAAGGGCAGGGTCAGCTCGCCCGATCGGGCTGGACTGGAGCAGTATGCAGACTTTGCGCCCGACTACTTGTATGGTGAGGGCGAACTTGCGGTGAAGAGCGAGCTTTTCGCGCTTTGATTGCGTTCTGGGCAAGTTCTGGGGGCAAATTCGGTGAAGCTAACATGCATCAATAGACTGGCTGCATCACGGCTCGCTAACCGGGCGACTGAATCGCAAACAGGTGGAAAGACACGGGGCGATGGAATTTCCGAATACCGGTGATTTTCTCGCCGGGCGACTTCGCGACAAGCTGGGCCATGACGACCAGGCCTATATCGAATCGCTGATCAGCGAGACTCGCGAGGCGGAATCGGGCGAAGTCCTGGTATCGCGCGGGACGATCGCGAACAGCAGCACGATCCTGATCTCGGGATACGTGTTCCGCACGATCGAAAGCGGCAATCGGCGCTTTATCGTTGGCATCCACGTGCCCGGCGACTTCATCGATCTACACGCCTTCGCGCTCAAGCGGCTGGATCACAACATCGTTGCCTCCGGCCCGGTCACGCTGGGCATCGCACCGCACCAGCGGCTGCGCACCGCGCTGGAGGAAAAGCCCCGGATCGCCCGTGCGCTGTGGTTCGCGACGCTGCTGGATGCGGCGATCCACCGCAAGTGGATCCAGATGCTCGAACAGCTCGATGCGCCGCGCAGGATCGCGCATATCTATTGCGAACTGCACCGCCGGCTGGAGCTGATCGGGCAGGCCAACAATCGTTCGCTGCGAACGCCCTTCACCCAGATCGACCTTGCCGACATGTGCGGGGTCAGCGCGATCCACGCCAACCGCGCGGTGGGCAAGCTGCGCGAGCTGGAACTGGCCGAGATTCGCCGCGGCGATCTGTACACGTCCAACTGGGACGCGCTGCGCGAATATGCGCAGTTCGACGGTGCCTATCTGTACAGCGACGGCCCGCTGCGCTTCGATCAGGACTGGCTCTGAGGGCGGCCGGCCCGGTGGCGGTTCGCCGGGACGTTTGCGAGATAACGGGGCAGCTGTGCGGATCGCTGCGCTTGCCGTTGCGCACTTGATGGGTCACAGTCCCGGTTCACCCACCTTCAGCATTGCATGATGGCCGCGCGGCACATTGTCGCGGGCCGGGGCAGGAGCATCCGTTGGTATCACCGCAGGACGACGCCGCACGACGCAGAATGGGCCTCCCCCTGTTCAGGTTGCCGATTTTCACCGCCGAGAGCGGTTTCTATCGCGGTTTCAACACCCGCGTGGCGATCCCCGGCAAGCTTGCCATCGCCCTGCTGATCGGCTGGACCCTCCTGTTTCCCGATGCGGCGTCGCACGCGCTTACGGTCGCCAACGAAACGATCATCGCCGCCTTCGCCGGGTGGTATGTGTACCTCGTCGCGTTTCTCACGCTGGTCGCGCTGGTGCTCGCCATTTTGCCGCAATCGGGCACGCTACGGCTGGGCGCGCCAGGTGAAAAGCCCGAATTCGGCGCGTTTTCATGGTTCGCCATGTTGTTCGGCGCGGGGATTGGGATCGGCCTGCTGACCTATTCGACGGGCGAGCCGCTGGCGCATTTCCAGAGCAATCCGGAAACCATCAGGGGGTTGGTGGAGCCTGTTTCCGCCGCGAACGTGCGGCCGAGCTATGTTTACACCTTTTTCCACTGGGGCTTTGCCGCGTGGTCGACCTATGCGCTGGTCGGCCTTGCGGTTGGCTATGTTTCCTATCGGCGCGGTCTGCCGCTGACCATTCGCAGCGCGCTGACCCCGCTGTTCGGAGAGCGGATGTCGGGCTTTGCGGGCCACGCGGTGGACTTCGTCGCGGTGGTCGCGACGATCCTGGGTGTGGCGGTCACGCTGGGCCTCGGGGTTCAGCAATTCGTCGCCGGGCTGGACCGGCTGGGGATGGGCGACTGGCTGATGCTGGCCGACGGCAGCGCCTCTGCGATGGCGATCATCCTTGCAGTCATCTTCCTGCTGGGCGCTTCGACCCTGTCCGCATTGTCGGGCGTGGGCGCGGGGATCAGATGGCTGTCCAACCTCAATCTGGGCTTGTCCTTCGTACTGCTGGCGATCTTCCTGGTGTTCGGGGCGGGGGTGTTCGGCCTTGAGAGCCTGGGACTGGGGCTGATCGACTATGTGGTCGCTCTGCCATCGCTCGCGCTGATGGTGCTGTCACCCGACGGGACGCCGACGGGCGACGCGCTGGCGCAATGGCAGCTCGACTGGTCGGTGTTCTACTGGGCGTGGTGGATCGCATTTGCGCCCTTCGTGGGCATGTTCATCGCCCGCGTATCGCGCGGGCGTACGGTTCGCGAATTCGTCCTCGGTGTGGTGCTGGTCCCCTCGCTGATGGGGTTCGTCTGGATGACCCTGATTGGCGGCACCGCGATCGAGCTGGAGCTGAGCGGCGCGGCCGACGGGTCGATCCTCGGCGCGTCGATCTCCGACCAGCTCTACGCGACCCTGTCGGTGATGCTGAGCGCGCCCTTCGCCACGCTGGTTTCGATCCTCGTGGTGGTCTTGCTGATGACCTATCTGGTCACTTCCGCCGACAGTGCGATCCTGATCGTCAACACGATCAATGCCGCAGGCGAAGACGATAACACCCGGCGGCGGCATGTGCTCTTCTGGGGCGTTGCGATCGGCCTGGTGGTTGCGAGCATGCTGATCCTGGGCGGGATCGATGCGCTGCAGACGACCATGATTATCGGGGCTTTGCCCTTCTCGGTGGTGGTCGTGCTGATGACGATCGCGCTGATCAAGGCGATCCTATTCGATGTGATGCGCAAGCGGCAGGGCGTCGCCACGCATAGCGACGCGGTGCTGGAAGAGCACGCAAAGCTCGCCGAATGAGCGGGCTGCGTAGCTAACCGATAACGTCGCCGACCGCGACCCGACCGGTGGAGGCGCTGGACGAACCGACCAGCTGCGCGGCTTGCAACGCCCCGCCTTCGACCGCGACCCTGATTGCCTGCGCGCTGTTTTCGACGCCCAGCCGAACCAGGATAGTGGCGCGATACTTCTCCACCGTTCGCGGGCTGATATCGAGCTCCTTGGCGATCGCCTTGTTGGTGCCCAGCGTAGTCAGGCTGACCAGCACCTCGCGCTCGCGTGCGGTCAGCCCGGCCAGCAGGGCGCTGGCGTGTGCGCGTCGCCGCTGCTCGGCCAGGGTGCGCTTCACCATCGGCGCGATCCGCGCCAGTTCCTCGGTCAGGGTCGTCCGCGTGAACGGCCAGCCGAGATAGCTGACCGCGCCGGCCTGCATTGCCGCAACCACCTGGCCGATGTCGGGCGAAAGCGCATAGCCGACGACCGGCACCAGCCGCGGTTTGTCGCGCATCTTCTCGCACAGGCGGATCGCCGCGCCGTCTTCGTCGCTGACCAGCGCGGTCCCCTCGTTCGAGCCGAAGGCGAGAAATTCGTCGATCGTCTCGAAGGGTTCTGCATGGCCGCCCCCTTCCATCAGCACGTGGCCAATTTCGGCCCGTCGTTCCCCATTTCCGTCGATTACGAAGACATTGTCCATCCCGGCCCCATGATCCTTAACGCCCCCCCATCGGCTGGCCCTGCGCTGCGGATACCCTATCGGGCCGCAAATGTGCGAGAGTTCAATGCCTTGCAGGCTGCGCAATGTTCGGATGCGGCCCGGAGTTTGTCAATCCGTGGCCGTCAGGGCGCGGGGAAGATGGGTCCGAAAAGGGTTAATCAGATCGCGCTGCGCAATGCGTCGCGGATCTCGATCACATCGGCGCGCAGCTGCTCGATCGCGGCCACATCGGTGTTCGCGGCCGAGGCCAGCAGGAGGTGGCGCGCACCCTCGTAGAAATGCAGCAGGCTGCCGGCGAGTTCGGTATCGCGGTCGACGCCCATTTCCAGCGCGGTGAGGATCGCAATGCCCCGGGTGATCGATTCGCTGCGCCCCGCACGGTTGCCGCGCAGGTCCGCCTGACGCAGCATGCCCATGGTGAGCGCGAGTTCGTCGAGGCAATAGACCACGATGTCCTGCGCCGTGCCGCCCTTGATGCGGGCATCGAAATTGCTTTGCCGGTAGGCGTCGCGGGGTCGGTTGGCTGCCAGCATGATCAGTTACGCTGCGAATTCCACACTTCGATCTGGCTCTTGAGGAAGTCCAGAGTCGATTGTGAGGATGTGATGCGGGCTTCCGAGGCGGAGAAGCGGGCGACCATGGAGGAGCGCAGCGCCTCCTGTTTCTCGGCCAGTTCGGTAAGGTCTTCGCTGAGATCCTGCGACAGCGCGGTGTAGCGCGAGACCGATCCGGCGAGCGAGCCGGGGTCGCTCGACATCGCGTTGTTGCGCGCGATCCGGTCGATCGTTGCGAAGATCCCGTTGATGCCGGGTGTGAACATCGCCGCGACCGCTTCCGGGTCCTTGGCAAGCGCCTGTTCCAGCCGTGCACTGTCGAGCTTGAAAGTGCCGTCGCGCTGGATGCCGAGACCGAGCTCTGCGAGCGTGCGCGGAGTGCCCTCGGCGGCGTTGGGCATGATGACCTTGCTGCCGAGCGAGGAGAATTCGCGCCGCAGCGCACGCGCGCCGTAATCGCGAGCGAGGTCGCCGGTCAGCGGGTCGGTCGCCGAATTCAGCTCACCCGCAATCTCGTTCAGCGCGCCGACGATATCGGTCATCGCGCTGATGACCGCCGCCTTGGGATCGCCGAAGCCGATCGTGGTCGGGTTGCCGGGGTTGGTCCCGGTCAGGTCGAGCGAGAGGCCCGGCGCGGCATTTTCGATTTTATTGCCGGGGCTGGTGCGCTCCAGCCCGTCGAGCTTGTAGGCGGCATCGCCCGAGGTCGCGAGCAGGCGCGCAGGATCGTCTCCGGGTGCCCAGGCGAGATTGGCGAGGCCGGGATTTGCCGCATCCTCGTTCGCCTCGATCACGAAGCCGTTATTGGTGCCCTCTGGCCCCTTGAGGACCAGCTGTGCGCCGCTGGTGGTTTGCGAGACATAGGCGGTGACGCCCGATCCCTTGGCGTTGATCGCCTTCGCCACGTCGGCCAGCGTTGCGCCAGCCGCGATGTCGATGGTGACCGCGTCCTTGGACGCGTCTGCGGTGAAGGCTGCATTGTCGGTCGCGCCGAAGCGGATCGTCAGCTGCCCCGCGCCGACCGTGTCGGTCGCGGCGGAAAAAGCCGGCCCGGCGAGGGTCTGCGACTTGGCGAGCTGCGTCACTTCGAGCGAATAGGTGCCTTTGCCCGCGGTGCCTACCGGGGCGGAAACCCGGGCGATGGCCGAGTTGGCGATGCTGGGCTGGGCGGAGAGGTCGCCGGTGCGGACCCGGTCGCCCAGCGCGCTGGCGAAGCTCGACAGCATGTTGCGCAGCGTCGAGGCGAGCGAGATCTGCCGCTCGAGCACTTCGGACCGGCTTTCCAGCCGCTGCTGGCGCGGTTCGAACTGCGCGCGTGCCAGATCTTCCGCCAGCGCGACCATATCGGTCCCACTGCCGACGCCCAGACGGGTCGCGATCGAGGAGGCGGAGGCGGGGCGGGTCGTTTCCATCACCTGCAAGAACGGCAGGGCGCGGCGCGACTTAATGGCTGGCGGCGGTATTTTTCTGCCGCCACCGGGGTGCCCGGGAAGGGCGCGCTAGTTCAGCCGCCCATCCGCATCGAAGCGCAGCGCGACGGGCACCTCGATTGCGGGCAGCGGCGGCATTTCGCCGCGCTTGAGCGAGAGGACATAGGCCAGCACGGCAGCGATCGCGCCGTACAGATCCTCGCAGATAACCTGCCGTTCGCGGCTGGTGAAATAGACCGAGCGCGCGAGCTGCGGATATTCGAGCGTGGGCAGGCCGAATTCGCGCGCGAGTTCCTTCATCGCCAGCGCCTTCTCCCCGCGCCCTTTGGCGAGCACGATCGGGGCGGAGGCTTTTTCCGGGTCGTAGGTGAGCGCCACCGCGAAGTGGGTCGGGTTGGTGATGACGAACTGCGCCTCGCGCATCGCGCCGGAGACCGAGCCTGCGGCAATGTCGCGCTGGCGCTGGCGGCGGGCGGACTTCGCTTCTGGAGAGCCTTCGCTCTCCTTGTTCTCGTCCTTCATTTCCTGATGGCTCATCTTGAGCTTCTTGTTCCGGCGGACCCACTGGATCGGCAGGTCGACCGCCGCGATCACCACCAGCCCGCCGCACAGGACGAGGAACAGCGAGATGACGGACCACCACGCGGTGGTCAGCTGCTGCGACAGGTTGCCGCGCCCCAGACCCAGCAGGTTCTCGTAGGAATAGCTCCACCACAGCGCCGCAAGCCCGCCCAGCAGCACGACCTTGAGAATGCCCTTGCCCATCTCGATCAGCCCGTTGGGACCGAACATCCGCTTGAGGCCCGAGGCCGGGTTGATCCGGGTGTGCTTGAATTCGAGGTTCTTGGCGACGAACCGCCCGCGCCCGAATGCCAGCTGGCTGAGCAGGGTGACGATGATCACCGGCACCGCGAGCGTGAAGATCGGCGGCAGTGCGGCGGTCAGCCCTTCGATCATCAGCCGGTCGGGCCGGAAATCGACGATCTCGCTCGAATCGAACTGGAAGCTTTCGCGCAGCAGGTTGGAAATCTCGCTCAGCAGCCAAGGGCCGGCAAAGGCGAGCCAGGCCGCGCCGACCAGCATGACCGCCGCCGTGCCCAGATCCTTGGAGCGCAGCACATCGCCCTTGTTCGCGGCATCGCGCAGGCGCTTCTCGGTTGGCGCAAATGTCTTCTCGCCCGCAGTCTCGCTCATGATGCCATCACGCTTTCGGCCTGGGCGAGCGCGACCTGCACCAGATCGGTGAACTGGTCGTAGATCAGCGGGGCGGCAATGATCAGCGCGGCGATGCCCGCGAGCACGCCCGCGGGTAGGCCCAGCGCGAACAGGTTGAGCGAGGGGGCCGAACGGCTCAGAATGCCGGTGACGATCTGGACCAGCAGCAGGATCAGGGTAACCGGCAGCGCGATCCGCAGCGCGGTTTCGAACAGGGTGCCGCCGAACATGAAGATCGTCTCGAACCGCTCGGGCCCGATCCACGTCTGGCCCGGCGGGAACGCGCGATAGCTTTCGGTGACCAGCGCGAGCCAGTGCAGGTGCGCGTTGGTGGCGAGGAAGATCAGCGTCAGTACGATGATGAAGTACTGGCCGAAGGCGGTGGTGCTGCCGCCGCCATTGGGATCGGTCGTGGTCGCCATGCTCAGCCCCATGCTGCCGCCGATCACTTCGGCGGCGATGGTCGGCGCAGCAAAGGCGATCTGCAGGACGAAGCCCAGCATCAGGCCGATCAGCGCCTCACCCGCCAGCGCCAGCATCCCGTCCAGCGTCAGCAGGGCGGGGGGCGTGGCGACTTCGGGCAGCCAGATCGAAATGAAGATCGCCATCGCGCCGGTGAACGAGATGCGCACCACCACGGGCACGTTGGACGCGCCGAAGAACGGTGCGGCGAGCAGCGCGGCACCCACCCGGGTCATCAGGAACACGACCCGCCAGATGTCGGCCTCGAAACCGCCAAGTCCGAAATCGAGCGCGATCATGGCGCGGTCCTAATCCCCGATCCGGGCGATCTCGACGAAGATGTCCTGAGTAAAATCGGTCACCAGCGCCATCATCGATGCGCCCAGCACGACCAGCACGAAGGCCACTGCCGCCAGCTTGGGGACGAAGGTCAGCGTCTGTTCGTTGACCGAGGTCGCCGCCTGGATCAGCCCGATCACCAGGCCCAGGCCCAGCGCGGCGAGCAGGATCGGCGCGGCGACCAGCGCGGTGGTCCACAGCATCCGGTCGGCCAGCGAGAGAAGGACGGACATTTCATCCATTGGTCAGGCTCACACGAAGCTTGAGGCGAGGGAGCCCATCAGCAGCGACCACCCGTCCACCAGGACGAACAGCAGCAGCTTGAAGGGCAGCGAAACGAGCATCGGGCTCATCATCATCATCCCCAGACTCATCAGGACGGAGGACACGACGAGGTCGATCACGAGGAAGGGCAGGAACAGCATGAAGCCGATCTGGAACGCGGTCTTCAGCTCGCTGGTCACGAAGGCAGGCAGCAGGATCGAGAAGGGCACGTCCTGCGGGCTGGCGAACTTGGGCGCATTGGCGATGTCGGCGAACATCTGCAGGTCGTTCTCGCGCGTCTGGCGGATCATGAATTTATGAAATTCGCCCCCGGCGCGCTCGATCGCGACCTCGGCATTGATCTGCCCGGCGGAATAGGGCTCGATCGCGGCGGTGTTCACCCGGTCCAGCGTCGGGGCCATGATGAACAGCGAGAGGAACAGCGAAATCCCGATCAGCACCTGATTGGGCGGCGACTGTTGCAGGCCCAGCGCCTGCCGCAGGATCGCCAGCACCACGATGATCCGGGTGAAGCTGGTCATCATCAGCAGGATCGCGGGCAGGAAGGTCAGCAGCCCCATCACCAGCAGCAGCTGGAGCGAGAGGCTCAGCGGTTCGCCCCCTGCGCCGCCAAGCTCGCCGAAGGCGCGGTCGAGCGCGCCAGCGGCGGCACTGTCGGTCGGCACGGCGGTGGCCGCGTGCGCGATCCCGGTATAGGCAAGCGCGCCGAGCGTGGCGGCCCATCTGGCGAGGCGTGCGATCACGCAGCGTGCTCCTGTGCCAAGGTCGCGCTGCCCATGTCGCTAGCGGTGTCGGGCGTTTTGGCGCGTGCCGGAGCCTCGGCCAGACGGGTCAGCCCGCCCTTGGAGGTGGAGACGAGGATCTCACGCCCGTGAAACTCGATCACCGCGAGCCGCAGGGTGGGGGAGAGCATGGTGGTCTCGACGATGCGGACCGCTTTTTCCCCGCCACCGCCGGGTGCGCCCAGCTGGCCCTGCATCCGCTTGGCCAGCTTCAGGCTGCCCCAGATCATCAGGCCGATCAGCGGCAGCAGGATCAGCAGCTTGAGGATGTAGAGCAGCATTACAGCTGCTCCACCGTGGGCGGCGGTGCGCGCCGGTCTTCGATCGGTGCGCCGTCCGCGCCGCGCACGGTCGGCTGCGGCGCGCTGGTCGGGGTGGACGCAGGTGCGCCCGCGCCGGAGAGTTCGAGGATGCGGATCGCGAAGCGATTGCCCTGCGCGACCACTTCGCCGCGTGCGATCAGGCGGCCATTGACCATGATGTCCAGCGGCTCGTCGGTCAGCCGGTCCAGTTCGACCAGGCTGTTCTCGCCCAGCGCCATGATCTCGCGCAGCGGCAGGTTCTTGCGTCCCAGCTCCACCGTCAGGCGAACGTCGATTTCCTGGATCAGGCCGTAGCCATCGAATGGCATGGTCATGGCTTAGATGTCCTTCGCAAGTGCGGTGTAGTGGATTTCGAGCGCGACCCGATCGTCGAGCGCGCCCACCGCCCCCAGGGCGATAGTGATGTCGGCAATCGACAGCGGAACGCTGCGATGGATCGAGACCGGCAGCAGCGCGCCGACCTGCAATCCGGCGATCCGGTGCAGCGGCAGCGTCATGTCGACCAGCGTCGCGGTTGCGGTCATCTCGACATGGGCGAGCGGCGAGCGGTCGAGCGGCAGTTCGCCCAGCGTGCGGCGGACCGGCTTGCCCACGGGCGCCTCGCCCGCGAACTGGACGAAGGTCGTCTCGCACACCGCGATGGTGAGCATGAACTTGGGTGTATCGGGTCGGCTGACCGCGAAGGTCGCCAGGTGGACCGGCGCCTGCGCCGAGGACGGCACGATCTCGCGCAGCACGGTCCCGCGGGCTGCAGCGGCCAGATCGTCCCGGCCGCTGGCCTCTGCACAGGCGGCGAGCACTTCGGCTTCGATCTGGCGCGAGAAGCGATCGGCGGAGGCGGGCAGGGCGCGCGCGTCTTCGGGCGCATCGCCGTCACCGCCCAGCATCCGGTCGAATTCGCCGATCAGCGCGCCGATCTTGGCGCTCGCGAGGATGCCGAGCCCCTTCACCGGCAGCGCGAAACGCGCGTGGTGCATCCCCGAACCCAGCGTCTCCCCCAGCGCTTCCGCCTCGCAGGAGGCGGTGTCGACCAGTTCGACCTCGAGCTTGCGGGTATCGAAGAGCGCGGCGAAGCGCGGCTGGAGCGCGCGCGCGAGCCGGGTACCGAGCCGTGCGAAGTCGCCCGCGACGTCGATCGTCTCGAGCGAGTTCGACAGCAGCTGCTGGCAGTGCTGCGCAGTGCGGGCGGTGCCGGTGGGTGCCGCGGTTTCGATCATTGGATGATCAGCGAGCGGAAATAGACGTTGTCGACCCCGCCGAAGCCTTCGTGCGCGATCAGTTCGTCATTGATCGCCTTGGTCAGGCGCTGCTGCAGCTTTTCCTTGCCCTGCGCGGTGGAAAGGTCGGCGGCGTCGGTGGAGGCGAGTTCGACCAGGATGCGCGAGCGGATCGCGAGTTCATGGTCGTGCAGCCACATCAGCACGCGCCCGTCCTTGTGGGTCGAGGCGGCGAGGCTGATCTGGACCAGATCAATTCCGCCCGCGAGGTTGGAGGTGAATTCGTCCTGGAATTCGTAATAGGCGGTGCGGTACTTGCTGCCGCCCGATCCGTGGACGACCTTGCCCTCTTCCTCGCCCTTCTCGCTCTTGACGGCGTAGGGGTCTTCCTCGCCCTTCAGCACGTATTCGGGGCCGGTGTCTTCCTTCTTCTCGGCGGCGCCGCCGATCATGCCGGTGGCGAAGGCGGCATAGGTGCCGCCGCCCCCTGCGCCGAGCAGGACGATGGCCATCAGCAGCATCTTCATGAAGCCGCCCTTCTTCTTCTTGGGCGCGTCGTCAGCGGTCGTCTGGGCGTCGTTGCTCATGGTTAATTCCGTCTAGGTTCTGATGGTTAATCAGGCGTAAATTCCGCCGTCGGATTTCGGGCCGGAGCCGGGCTGGCCGGAGCCTGCGCCGGGGCCGGTGTCGCGGCCCGCCTGACGCGCATTGTCGCGCCGGTCGGACTGGCCATCGCCCGCAGCGCCAGACTGGCGCGCATCGGCCTGGCCGCCGTGCGTCGTGCTGCCACCCTGCGCGCCCGCCTGCTGCTGGTGCTGCTGGCTCGGAGCCTGCTGTGCCTCCGCCGCGCGGATATGCGGGCGGTCGGCGGCGAGCGCCGCGGCGAGCGATCGCTGCGTTTCATTGTCCTGTGCGGAGACCTGCACATCCAGCGTGCGGCCGCTGGTCTCAAAGGTCAGCGACAGATTGCCGAGTTCCTTATGCGCGAGCGAGACGGTCGCGCTGCCACCGCCTGCACTGTCGCGCGCGGCGGCGATCCGGTCGACCAGCGCGGCCAGTTCGGGGAAGCCGGGCATGGCGTTGGCGGTGCCGCTCGCAGCGCCCAGCGGCGCGTGCGTTGCGGCTCCGGGCGCGGCACCCGCGACGAGCGCGGCGGTGCCGGTGGGTGAGGATAAGCCTGCCTGCGGACCATCGGTCGCACCAGCCCGCTCGGCGGCGCGCACGTTGATGCTGAAGCCCTGCTGCGCGCCGTCCGTATCGGCCTTCCCAGCGGCGGCAGCGGTGGAGGCGAGTTTCGTGGCGAGCCGACCTGCCGCCTCGCCCTTCGCATCGCCGCGCTGCGCGCCATCGCCCTTGCTCTCGCCTTCGCCCTCGCCGGGGGCGAAGCCGTCCTCTCCCCTGGTGGCCAGCGCCGTCGGATCGAGCGCGGTGGCGGTGCCTGCGGCACCCGCTGTGCGTCCGGCGGGGGAGGCACCAGCTGCCTGATCGCCGCCGGGTTGCGCGGAGCCCGTTGCGCCCGCAGGTATCGTCAGCCCGCGCATCGCCAGCAGCGCGAGCGGTTGCGCCGCACTGGTGCCTTGCTGCGTCGTCGCCGCGCCGTCCTGTGTCGGCTGTGCCTTTGGAGCGCCGTCGCTCTCCGTGGGCGAAATGGGCGGGGCAGCGGCAATATCGGGCTGCGCATCCGGCAAGGTCTTGCCGGGTGCTGCGGCAATTGCCGTGGCCTTGCCGGTCTCGCTCGGCGTCGCGGTGTCGATGTTGGGCGTGCTAGAAGTGGTGGGAATGGCGACCGCTATCGGCAGCCCGCCAGCGTCGCTCGCCAGCGCCTGCGGGTCGGCCCCGTCGGGCAGGGCGTCATCGCCGCCACCGCCCTCAACCGGCGCATCCGCGCCTTCTGGATCGCTTTCTGTGGCCGCCTTGCCCAGCGCCTCGGCGAAGGCACCGCGGAGCGTGCCCCCCGGCTCGAGCGGTGGCAGCCCGTCGAGCGGGAAGCCGGGAATGCGGGTCGATTTGGCGATGCCGAGGTCTAGGAATAGCGCTGTCATTGGGGTTCCCGTCTCCAGTTCCACACGCGCTATTCAAGATGCGTGCCAAAGCGGGGAAGGGGCGGGAATCGGGCGCTCAGCGCGCGGCTAGCTTTTCCCGCAAGGTGGACGCGGCGGCCCGGTAATCCTCTTCCGCACGGCGGCGGCGGCGTTCGGTCTGGGCGAGCGCGGCGAGCGATGCCTCGGACTGGTTGCGCGCATCGCGGGCGTGACGTTCCGCCGTCGCGCTCAGATCGCGCAGCTGGCTGCTCATCGCGCCCGAGCGGCGCAGGCTCTGCGCATCGGTCGCGTCGGTCAGCGAGGCGTAGTGGGTGGCCAGCGCACGGGTCTTGGCCGACACCGCGTCGAGCCGGGCGCGCTGGGCCTCCGCCTCCGCAGCGGCGAGCGCGGACTGGCGCTGTTCGACCGTGCGGACCCGCTCGATCAGCCGGGTCCGCCTGTAGCGGCGCTGCTCAGGCGTCATCCGCCATCAGCTCCTCAAGCTGGCCGACCGCCTCGAACAGCCCGACATGTTCGGCGATATCCTGGCCGAGGAAGGCGGACATGCCGGCGTGCATCGCGATCGCCTTGTCGAGCGTTGCGTCCTGCCCCGGACGATAGGCACCCATCAGCACCAGATCGCGGTTTTCCTCGTAAGTGGCGTTGAGCGCGCGGAATTTGCGTGCCGCGACGACATGCGCCGGGGGCACGATGTCGTTCATCACGCGGCTGAGCGACGCGCCGACATCGACCGCAGGGTAGCGCCCGCGCTGGGCGATGTCGCGCGAGAGCACGATATGCCCGTCGAGGATCGAGCGGGCGGTATCGACCACCGGATCGTTCTGGTCGTCGCCATCGGCGAGCAC
>CEQK01000864.1_pt1 | contig 18083 bp, 22 predicted proteins | sample 531051 | NCBI WGS metagenome assembly CEQK01 (sample SAMEA2621229, study PRJEB7988) | marine metagenome | biome: marine biome (ENVO:00000447); feature: deep chlorophyll maximum layer (ENVO:xxxxxxxx); material: "saline water (ENVO:00002010), including plankton (ENVO:xxxxxxxx)" | depth 150 m
TTATTGATACCTAGTCTCAATAACAGACAGCCACTAATGAGAATGAATCTCAATAAGTAATGAGAATGAATCTCAATAGCTATTGAGACTGAGTCTCAATAAGGCGAACCCGCCTCCGCCTACCCCGTGGTCGCGGGGGTCCCATAATGTCCCACTCTGGGATTTTTTCACCCTGCTAGGCCAATCGTCCTGCTGAGAGGCTCTGATTTGACGTTTAACGCCAGAGAATGTTAATTGTGTGCGTTTACTGGTGTAACGCATTGTGTTTGTTAGCAGGGCTGTCCCGTCCTTGGAGGAGTTCTATTCTTCCAAGTCTTTTGCGGGTACAAATTCAACAAGAGTGTTTTTATGTACTGGGAACAGAGGTGCATCATAGTCAAACAGCAGTCGGACTAATATTATGGGTTCGTCAGTGGTAGAATGTTGCGAATACTCCCCACGCCAAACGACAGGGTCCCCGGGTTCTATAAGTAGATTAGGTTTATGAGCGGTGTTTATGTAGTAGCGAATCATGGTGTGTGTCCTTTCCGAGGGGACCGGCTGGTACACACATCCCCCTGAGTCGAGGCCTGACTGGCTCAGCTGCCCAGTGACAGATGTATGGGTTTCGCTTACCCCAGTTATCAGGCTACTCCTTACACGCTCACGGGTGCAAGGCAGGAAATTCGTGCTCACTTGAGGTCAGGGGATGTACCACACCCCTCAAGGTCGTAGCTATCGACTCCTTTTTCGTCAGGAATTATACACCGCAGTACATTGGTGCCTGACCAGTCACCAGCTTGTTTACCAAATTGGGGTTTTATTCCACAACAAGCAAAGGAGAAAATGGTGCCACACACCTTTAGATATGCGACACCCGTCTAAAGCGCGGTAGGGAGAACGACTTAGACTAAGCAAATTTAGCACGTTATCAGAATGTGGTCAATCACTTAATTATCAATTGGGATTATTTTAGCGGAATTTCATGATTATAATTTTCGTATCAGCTGATTTAACAAGAGGGAAACAATGAGTAAGCATATACCATGGACACCGGAAGAAGATGCTCGGGTCGTTCAACTTAGACAACAAGGCTTCCAAGTAAGGGATGTTGCCGAACATCTAGGCAGGAGTACGAATAGCGTAAGCTATCGTCTCCGCATCCTCAAAGAACAAGGACAACTTCCAATCACAGATAAACAGGGAAAGGTTGTCAGAGAACTACCCACTGCGAAAACTTCTGTTGATAACTTTCAAGATGCTGTATCTGAAGCTGCATACGAATTTGAAAACGAAGCACTTCAGGCTGAACTGAAAGATCTTAAGCAACAAATTGACCAGTATGAAAACCATACCGTTACCCCGCTGTGGGATGACGACTGGGATGGACCCGGGGAATGGTCAAGAGCCGAGAAGAAGTCGGCAAAAAGAATTGATAAGGAAATTAAAAGAGGGAAGTTTAATGTGTCATTCCCCAATGGACCGATAGCGATATCGGTAATTTCCGATCAACATATCGCGCCCGGCAGCGCGTGCGATTTTAAAAGGATGCGCGAGGACGCAATTCTGATTCGGGACACGCCCGGGTTCTACGCTGTCTTTGGTGGCGATGGGGTTGATAACCATATTAAACATAGAAGTGCTTTGATTGGCGCGAACTCCACACCCGACGAGCAGTGGAAACTGTTTGATTACTATCTGCAATTGTTCGGGGATAAGATACTCGCTGTGATTAGCGGTAACCATGATGCGTGGACTGCACAGATCGGTGGAGTGGATTATCTCTCTAAGATTGTTGCACAGCATAAGATTTGTTATGCTCCCGCTGAGGCTAGGTTGTATATTGATGTAGGCGGGCAGGAATATAAAATGGTGGTACGCCATCAGACCGGAAGGTTTAATTCCAGCCTGAACCAGACCCACGCTGTTAAACGATTCTATGAGTATGGTGAAGAACCGTTTGACATCGGAGTTATTGGGCACCACCATGAAGCAGCTACTGAAATGTTTATTCGGCACGGACTGAAAAGATATGCGGCAAGGCCGGGTAGCTACCAGATTACCAGCCCGTACTCACACCAATATGGATTTGCCTCGGCTATCCCCACATGTCCGACCTTTGTCCTGTTCCCTGAGGAAAGAAGGATGATCGGGTTCTCGGATGTAAGGGATGCAGTCTGGGCTTGGAAAGACAGGATAAACTAATGGCACACAAAAAGAAGCAAGCAAAGAAACAAGATAACTTAGATGAACTTAAACCGGGTCGGATGACCATGAAGATTCAACTCATCATGGGCAAGCCCGATGCTGAACTCGAAGAGGATGACCTTAAAGAGTTAATGAACTATGCCTCTAAGCGAATGCAGAAAAAGAAGGGTGACAAATAATGGCTAGAAAGTTTCCGTTCAAAATCCCAGTTAAAAGCGACTGGGCACCGCAGTGGGAGGCCAGCCAACGCCCGGCCCCCAGAGATCCTTTCCAGCAGGCGCAGGGTCTTGCTGCACAGGCTATAAAGAAAATCATGGATGATGATTTCACTAGCTTGACAGCCGAAGATATTCAGGCTTTACTTAATTACTCAGAGCAGCAAAGACGCTCAAACCAAATGAATCCAATGGATTACATACGGCGACAGGCTCGATGACAAATCAGTACGTAGAAATCATGAAGCCAGACGATCTATCTGTATTCAGGGAAGGAAACCAGTTGATCGTTGCCCTGTATGATGGAAAGGAGAGAACCATGAAGGTCAAACTGCCTTACTCCCTCTCTTACAGGCTTTTTCTACACTTGCAGAATTTTGACAAATTAATTGATATTGAGCAGGCGGGTAGTTGACTTAGCTACCGCTTTCGGCAACAATACACATATCTAAACAAGTTTCCCCTTGTGAAGATATCCGCCTGTTGGGAACCGCCACACCTTCCCAAACAAGCACTCCTGAAAGCAGGTTCTCACGGACCTGCTTTCTTTTTTTGATCACCTTCCTTTCTGGCGGCTGAGATTACGCCGGTGTCCTAGCGGGAACTGTTTGCGGTTGGGTACTTCAATGTCGAAGTTTGAAGTAATGACATTATAAGTCCTAACGTAAACTTTCCGAATAATGTGACCTCTAGGGTCGATAAAGGTAAGTTCTGTGTGGTACTTCCGGTGTTTGATGATGGGCGGGTCTGGCATGACACGGAAGTCCTCATACCTTAACCCATGCCTTGTATTGGTAAATACAAGTAGTTGCGTGAACGGAGTACCAGCACGGTTGACGACATTCCATACAGCACCATCATAGTGGTCTACTACAAAATGCTCATCTACCGGGATGAAGCATGTAAGTAGTAAGGAGATCATAATTCCCAGTGCTTTTTATATTCTATAGAAAGCCATTTTTCTTTCGGATTGACTAGTGGATCGCTTGTGGGTGGAGTCTGGCGAATTAAATTCTGTTCCATTTCTCGCAGCCAGTTGTACCAAACGTAGCTTTTCCATAAGAGCATGGCAAAGTAGCAGGATGCAAAGATGAAAAAGCAGCATCCGAGGAAGTGAAATGACTTCTGGCATAATGTTGGTTTATGCATTGTTACGTCCTTTCCGTTTAATGCGTGTTAGTCTATTATGATTTTTTTATGTAACTGTGTATATTGCTGTTTCAATCCCGGGTATATCTTGTGTACGATTACCCATATGCACAGGAGGCATGTATGAAGTCTCGCTTCATCAAACCAAATACAAAATACCGGATTATGATTCGCATGCGATGCTGCGAAGATTGTGTTCGCTTGCGTAAACATGCACGTGATCTGGGTTACACGGAGGTTGGGTTGGTGAAATTTATAGGCCACATGCTCTTCTGGTGGAAAAAACCTAAGCCAATCAAAAAGGCATAGTGTTGTGCTGTAATGGATACAGCAATACACTTGCATGGAATAATTTGATAACGCTTAACGACATGGAGAACATTAATGTCATCAGACGTAACTACTGAAGAAGTAGTCGATGCAGTACAGGACACGGAATCGTCTTTTGAAGCAGTCGGCGGTGAATCCTTCAACGAAGTCCCAGAGTTTAATGAGGCACCTAGCGAACCGGCACATGACGAGTTTGCGTATCAAGGTGACCCGGCTCCTTACCAGCCATCTCTTACAGACCAGATTGCAGGTCTTGGTTTCACAGATATCCAAAATGAAGCCGATGCTCAGACAAGATTGCTGCAAAGCTACCAGCAACTGCACGACCAGAACCAGCAGTGGGCTGATTATTACCAGCAGACCCAGCAGCATACACAGCAGAATCAACAGTTAATAGACTACGGGCGTCAGTATCAGGACCTGCTCTCATCACAACAGTGGCAGGACTACCAGCAGCAGTATCAACAGCAGCCTGTAGCAGAAGAAGCCGCCACACCCACTCATTGGTGGAGTCCACCAGAAGTAGACTTCCAGAACCTAGAGCGGTGGAGAGAGCAAAAGGTTGATGCCGCTACAGGTGAAATCTACACCGATTGGAAAGAGGGTGCTCCGGCTGCATTGCGTAATGCCTCTCAGGAGTACGTGCATTACATGGAGGACTGGGCCGAGAAGATTATACGTCGCCCACAGGAAGTCCTTCCTCAGGTTATCGAACAAGAATTTGACAGGCTGTTTCAGGATAGATATGGCAAGGTAGTTGAAGACGCCATAGGCAGGCAGCAGGATGTCGAAAAGCAATACAATGTTGAAGATATCATGACTCGCAATGCGGATTGGTTGTACGAGAAAGATCCTCGTACCAACCAAGTGTTGGCTGATGCGAGTGGCCAACAGGTGATGACTCAACAAGGACGTGCTGTTACAAATTACGTTAACTACTTTCGTGGTTTGGGAATAGACGACCCCAATACATTGTGGACGTTGGCTACACGGATGTATGCTGGTGACCTCGCAGCGACGGAACTCAATCAGGGTTCCCAAGCAGTACAGGCTCAACAGCAGAACTACCAACGCAATGTGGATCATTATCAGCGGCAGGCTCAGGCACCTCCTCAACGTGAGACCGGGTATATTGCGCCAGCCGGTGGAAGTGTTCCAACCTCTGACCAACCAAGTTCGCAAAACCAGCATTTGTCCGCTGGTGATAAGCTGCGCCAACAGGCGTTAGCGGACGGTATGTTTTAGACTTTAAAAGAGAAAGGTTGAGAAAATGGCATATAAGGGTTTCAATCCTGTAGCCTTTTCCCGAACCGCAGCTACTACGCTAGCTAAACACATCCGTGAAGTCGAAGAGTCCATGCTCCGAAACTATCAAATGGGTGCGTTGCTAGAGGCCGCAGGTCGGGTCAACTACAACAATTCCGGTGAAGGCTTTGACTGGCCAGTCCAGTTCCGTCTTCACAAAGTCGAAGGAAACACTGGGGAAACCCAGCGTAACTTCGCACGTCGTAACCTGTGGAAAACGGCTAATCTGGAATATCGTGGCTATCAAGCTACGGACTCCATGTATTACCGTGAATTCCGCTCCAATCGTGGCCCGGAAGGTGTCGTGAAGGTCTTCGAGAATTTCGTAGATCGTCTCGAAACTTCCATCACTCAGGTTCTCGGTACTGAGTACTACATTGATGGTAGTGCTTCTGGCAACGAACAATCATGGCATGGCCTTGAATCAATGTTCGCTGTAAACGGTACGGTTAACATCTCTACTGGCGCCCAGCGATCAGCTAATGCAGCTGATAAAGCTGGTTACGCAAGTGATACCTATGCTGGTCTTTCGACCGCTCTTGGTAACGCTGGTGGAGAAAACGAATCTGGTGCCATATGGCCAGATGGTATTGCTGATAGCGAGTATGACTATTGGACACCACTGATTGTGAACTACACCTCAACCGCTTTTAGTGGTTCGGCTGATACGTTCGCTGCTCAGGGTGACGAAGCCATGCGTTACGCTATTATCAATGCTCAGCGTAACACCAGCAAGAATGGTCAGATCACGAACATCTTTTTGGCTCGTGACCTGTACACAGACTTGCTCAACCTGATCGACGATAAAGAACGTATCCAGATTTCAAGTGAACACAGCTTGCGTGCACTTGGATTCAAGAATGTTCTTAACTTCGACGGTGTTGAAGTTAGCTGGGAAAGTGGCGTACCAACTGGTGTTGGATACGGTATTAATTACGACAACATGGAACTGAAGTCCATGGATGATAGTCTCCTTCGTAGTGAAGGTCCTGATTATGATATCCATAGTCAATCGTTCAATGCTGTTGTAAGTACGTTGTCTAACCTTAAGTTCTCAAGCCCGCGCAACTTCTTTAAGTTGGCTGCATTGGCTTAAGGTGTTTTTTTAGCAAAGGAAGAAAACGATGAAATACGTTGATCCTCCCTTCATGCTTGGCGAGACCCTTAAGGGTACAGACGACGACGGCAACGAAATCAATTCCCATTGGGAAGGACAGATTTTTGAATTGCCTGATGTCGATGTTAGCGCGTCGAGCATTCGTGGCTCCAAGTCCCGACAAGGTGGCCGACAGATTAAAGCTGTCATTTGCCGAAACTCAAAAGGTTCGGCTTTAACTGCTGCCAAGAAGGTCTTGAAGTTTGATATCGGTACATCCAATAGCCGTATCGCTTTGGGTCGAATAACGGCTCAATCAGGCGGTACAGCTGAATGGGCTGGTATCGGTGACCAGTACTTAACGAGCACTGTTGCTGACAAAGAACTCTTCTGGGTTATCCTAGAGGGTCCTTGTAAAGTGACCACCAACTCAGGGTCTAGTGCAGTTGCAGTTGGCGACATCCTTGTCTCCGCTGCTTCCGGCGAAGCCGCTGAAATCGGTGCATCAGCTGACGCCATTGATGGTGTTAATGCTATTGCTCGTGCACTCCAAACTTCGGATGGCTCGGACGAGATTCTCGTCTCAGCTTGCGTCCGACACTAGGAGTTAACCAAAGCAAATTTGGTAGTCAGGGGTGTCGCCGGGTCGCCAGTCGTCCCGGCGGCACCTTTTTTTATGAGGAAGACATGACAGTTAGAGAATGTCAAAAATGTTTTGTGGAGTTCCCGTTAACGGATGACTATTTCCACAAGGACCGTACAAAGGAAGCAGGCTATAAAATGGTCTGCAAGATGTGTCGTGCTGAGCAGCACAAAGCAAAAGAAGACAAAAAGATTGATGACCGTATCAAGAAGCTGGAAGATAATGGCATAAAGGTTCTGGATGAATTGGTGTCGGGCGGTAGCAATATACCGCACATGGCTGAGACATTTCAGCATATTATTTCAGCGTTCGGTGGTTCAATTGGATTTGCTCAGCACTTCCTTGGAAACTATCTGAGTACAGAGCCGGGCAGTGCTACCCGGCAGAAGATGTTAAACATGGTGTTGCAGTTGAATGTGAAGGTTTCGGAGTCTGGTGCGGCAAGGCGTAGTCTGGAAGAGATTACTGATGAGGAGTTGGATTTGGAAATCCAAAAGACGGCCAGAGCATTGCTACTGGATGCACCTGTTGTGAACACGGAGAGTTCGGAAGAAGTAGATGCAGAACAACTCGACTAACATACCGGATGCTGTTTACAACCAGCATGCCACAGAACACCAGAAGTCAGAGTTGCGTGCTCTACATGCCGAGCGTGCACGTCGCCGCATAGAGGCATTACGTCTTTACGAACCTCTCCCTTTCCAAGAGAGGTTCCATTCATGCCCATCGAAAGAAGTTCTGATACAAGCAGGAAACCAAGTAGGGAAGAGTCTGTGCGCATTTGTGGAAGATGCTCGTGCTGTGACTGGGCAAGATCCCTACGAGAAATATCCGAAAGAGAACGGAGTGCTGGTGTGTCTGGGGATGGACGAGGGGCACATCGGGAGGACGATTCATAAGTATCTGTTTCGACCGGGTGCCTTTAAGATTATCAAGGATCAGGAGACCGGGGAGTGGAGGTCTTGGAAGCCTTGGCTTGAGGATGACTGGAAGCGTAAAAAAGCTACCCGACCTGCTCCCCCGCTGGTTCCAGAGAGAATGGTTAAGAAGTGGGCGTGGAAGAAGCGTGCCCAGAATGTCTTTGAAATGTGCGAACTAACAAACGGGTGGACCATATATGCGATGGGTTCTAAAGGGGAGCCTGCTCAGGGTTTCCAAGCTGACTTAGTTCATATTGATGAAGACCTAGAGCGTCCCGAATGGTACGACGAAATGATTGCCCGTCTATCTATGCGGGACGGAAAGCTACGGTGGTCTGCTTTGCCACACGCTAAAAATGATGCCATCATCAATCTTAATGAGCGTGCAGATGATGAGAAGAATCTAGAGAAGCCAAGTACAGTAGTCATCCGTGCAACTATCTTTGACAACCCATTTATGCCAGAGCAGGTCAAGCAGGAGAATATTAAGCGTTGGCGCAAGAAGGGTGAGGATGAGTACAGGAAGCGTGCACTCGGTGAGATGGTCACAGATAGCGTGCTTATGTATCCTACTTTTTCAAAGGATGTGCATAATGCTATTCGCTTTGACGATCCTCGCAACGCAGTACAAAAAGTATTGACGGACAACCAAGGGGAGCCACCTGAGGACTGGTGTCGCTATATGGTGGTTGACCCGGGCCACAGTGTTTGCGCTGTAACCTTCTGGGGAGTTCCGCCTGAGACGTATGGTGACTATGTTATTTGCTACGACGAGTTATACTTACAGCAGTGTAATGCTCGTCAGTTTGCGGATGCTGTGGAGTTTAAAACCCGGGGAAAGGTGTTCCAGTCGTTTATAATTGATGCTCACGGTGGTCGCATCCGAGAAATCGGTAGTGGTGTTTTGCCTCGCATACAATACAGTCGGGAACTGGAGAGTCGGGGTGTACGTAGCATTGAGACTGGTAGCAACTTCCGTGCTGGTAGTGATGACATTAAAGGTCGTGAAATGAGGCTAAGGGATTGGCTGCATGTTCGTGACTCAGGAACACCGAAGATGATGGTTAGTGTAGTGAAATGCCCTAACTTGATTCGTGAGTTTTTCCGCTTTAAAAAGAAGATAGTGAATGGATTCGTTACCGATGATGGTAACAGGCGTGGTAATTGCCATGCGATTGAAACATGTGAGTATGCTGCTGCACACGGCTTGCCTTATGTGAAGCCACAGAGATTGCAGAAGAATACCACACGTGTTGGTAAGATATTACAAGAGCGTGCTAAGAGGGCACGTCAACGTAGTATTAACTCAAAGATACGGAGCGGAGATGGTTTCCGCTCTTATATTAACTTAGGCCCCTCGGGAGATTAATAATGAACGTACCTACCCTAGAAGAAATCCAAAGTTTTAGCATGCCATCAGTGCGTGTTGGAACCCCGGTGGAATTCTATATTACAGGGACACGAGAAGGTACGGAGCCACGGATCGGCTTTGTGTTGCGTATATCGCGCTCAGGTCGAAACGTGGTCATCCGTACAGCAGACGGGGGGCACTTTGATGCCGTCCGCCATATAGCTGACCCCAAGCTACAACTTAACGCTGACCAGCGAGAGAATGGTGCTTGGGACTTCACGGAGTTCTATAAGGCAGAACTAGAAGAACGCCGCAACATACTGGAACGACTTGAGGCTTTAGAGGGCACCGGCCCGACACCCCAGAACAGGATTGTTGCCCCCGCAGAAATTCCACAGGAAGTGGAGAGCGAGACTGTTGAGGAAACTTATTCGGGTCTTCGTGAGAAAGCCATGCAACTTGGAATTGAATTTAAAGGCAATCCTAAGCGAAAATGGCTAGAAATGAAGATCGGTGAAGCAACGAGCCAACCTGTTGGCTAATTTCATAGGGAAGTAAGTAATGCCAAGCTGGGACGACACAAATCACCCGATGGCGGCGATATGCTCGCAGTGGATGCAGAAGATCAAGGACGCTCAAAAAGTCAAGCAGGAAAAGTTTGGCCGATACGCCGATGAGGCGATGAAATTTTTTGACGGCTCTCATGATTGGATGTGGAAGGGCGAGTATGCCAAGGCTCCGGGTGGGTTCCTTGATAAAGAGGCTCAGGGAGCGTTACCTAATTTCAGGATGACGGTTAATAGGGTCTTCGAGGCTGTAGCTTTGTTTGGGCCGGTGTTGTATCACCGCAACCCGGTAATCCAAGTTACTCCCCGGATAGGCCCGGATATTGCACCTGAAGCATTAGGTATCAACCCTGCCGATCCAATGATGTCTCAAAGCTATGACCATTTCCTTACACAGGAAAAGTTCATACGTGAGATCAAACGGACGCACTCCAGCATCAAGGAGCACTACCTGAACTGGTTGCAGCATGAAGCTGACAAGAAGGTTCAGGCAAGGCGTGCAATTACCGAGGCTATCATCAAGGGGATGTCTTTGCTTTGGACTGATATACATCAGCCTAAAGGTTCTGCCATCCGCTATCCTAAGAGTCACTATGTATCTGTGGATGACTTTGTTGTCGATCCAGATGCAGAGTACTGGGAAGATATCACTTGGGTTGCCCGCCGTGTCTGTCATCCAGTGTGGAAAGTAGACCGCAAGTATAATCTTGAAGGTAAGCTATCCGGCAACCTTGCTTCCAAGGCTGCACAGGGTGAGACATACGCTAAAGGTCGTCGCCCTTCATCCGGTGAGAAAAAGTCTGGGAAGACTTTTGACTTAATCGAATACTGGGAAGTGTATACAAAATGTGGGTTTGGGGATCGTCTAAAGATTGCGAGTCGTGCTGAAGGTCAGAGCAAGTACGATTGGGAACAGTTCGGTGACTTCTGTTTCCTAGCCGTGTCTGAGGATGTCCCCTTTCCCCTTAACTTCCCATCATGGGATTTAGACAAGAAGTCGTTTGATGAAGCCTTTATGCAGGTGCAATGGCCTATCCCGTTTTGGACGGACGGTGGCTGGCCATTCTCACGCCTTCATTTCCACGACAAACCGAAAGAAGTGTGGCCGATATCACTGATTAAGCCAGCGATTGGCGAACTACGCTTCGTTAACTGGTGTATGTCATTCCTTGCTGACAAGGTGGCTGCATCGAGCACAACGTATGTAGCTATCGCTAAAGCTGCTGGTGCCGAGATACAAGATCAGATTAAGTCTGGATTGGGTCCGTATACTCATATCGAAATCAGCGACATATTTGGGAAGAGTGTTCAGGACGTTGTTTCATTCCTTGATGCTCCCCAATTTAATGTCGAGATCTGGAACATGGTGCGCCAAGTTCTGGACATGATTGATAAAAGAACGGGTTTAACAGAGTTGATCTATGGCCTTGCCGGTCCAACTCAAATCAGGTCGGCTGCTGAGGCTGAAATCAGGAATCAGAATGTTTCTATTCGTCCTGATGATATGAGCAGTCAGGTTGAAGATTGGTTGAGTAATTGTGCTTTGAAGGAGATGGAGGCGGCTGAATGGACGCTAGGTGCCGACGATGTATTTCCGGTATTGGGTGCATCGGCTGCTTATCTTTGGACCAAGCAAATTAAAACGCAAGCCTTTGATAAGGTTGTGCGTGATTACGATTACCGTGTTGAGGCGGGAAGTGCACGTAAGCCTAATAAAGTTAATCGGGTTCGTCAGCTTAACGAGTTTGCTCAGATTGCTATGCCTAACCTACAGCAGTTCGCTGCACAGGGAATTGTCCAGCCCTACAATGCACTCATTGAGGACTGGGCAAAAGCCAATGACTTAGATCCGGGCCGTTATATGGTTACAGATCAGGTTATAGAGCAGGCTCAGGAGCCTAGCCCTGAAGAAGCACAGCAGCAACAGCAGCAGATGCAGATGCAGCAACAGCAGATGCAGGCTCAACAGCAAGCAGCACAGGCTGAGCAGCAGGCAGCACAGGCTGAACAGCAGGTTGAGTTGCAGTTAAAGCAGCTTGATATGCAGAGTAAACAGTTAGACATGCAGGGCAAGCAAATGGACCTAGAGGTCAAAAAGCAGACTCTGGAATTAGATAAACAGAAGGCACAAATGGAACTTGATTTCATGCGGGCCAAGAAAGAAGAGGACTAGTATGCCAAGAGTAGGAGATAAGACTTTTCCTTATACGGAAGAAGGTATGCGGATGGCTGAAGAATATTCCCAGATGACCGGACTCCCCATCGAGTATGAAGGTGAAGGTGGTCCTAGTGATTTGGGCAATGCTTTAATGGGAGGCGAGAATGAGCCACGATAGGTACAGAATGGAATGTGCTGAATACGGTCCTGATTGCTTAGCCTTTTATGATCGCTTGATTGACGAAGGGAACAACCCGGGCTTTGCTGCAATGCTGGCCATGCGTAAGCCCTGCGGAACAAAGGGTACTGAGCGTGCTTTCCTTGAGGGTAGTCATCACTGGGCAGATAAACTGAATAGTGATAACGCCGAGTATATTCTTGGTGCTGCCAAGAAGGCTGGTATTCCAACAGCAGGCAAGGTTTACAAGGGTGGGATTGGCCGACCCGATGACCCTTTAGCATGGGTATCCACTATTGATGACGTGAAGGCGGCATGTAAAGAGAAGGGATATTCGTGCTCAGGTGCAGTTAGTTATAAAGCCCCTGAGCGGAAGTTTAAGAAGAAGCGAATGGGCGAAGACCTTGTGCAGGATTACATGGCACGTGAGGTTGAGAAAGATCCTTCTATTGCTCATAGCAAGAAGAAGATGAAGAACCTTCGTTCAGAAGTAATCGAAAAGCACAGTAAGAAGAATTTATGAAACAGCCTGATCATACACCAGTTATGCGTTCTGCGGAATTGGACCCGCTATACAATGCAGGCCCTTTCAGTGCACTGTCGCGTACTCTGGGCTTAACCGGCCCAGAGGCTGTTGCCGAGATCACTCGGAATCCCTTGCACTACACTCCAACAGAAAGCCGTAGTGCTAGAAACGCCGAACGTGTTATAAGACAGATTCAGCGGAATCAAAAACCGAAGAACGACATAATCGGAACCCCAAGGAGAATGTAATGCCTCTACCTCCAGAACTCGGTGCCCAGATGGCCTCTGCCTTGCAGGGACCTCCACGACAGCCGCCCCCAATGGCGCCTCAGCAGATGGGTCCGCCACAGCAGGCGGGTCCACCTCCTGTAGATCCGGCTATGATGTCGATGATGATTCTGGATAAGATGCAGAAGAATCAGATTAGGGAATTGACTCAAGGCAAGAACCTCTACCAGAATCAGATTTCTATGGCTCCACCTATTGCTCCGGTTAATCAAGGCATGCCGATGCCTGCTCCTCCGCAGCCACCACAAGGAATGCCTCCGCAGGGTATGCCTCCACAGGGCATGCCGCCGCAAGGTCCTCCTCAAGGTCCTCCAGCACCACCTATGATGGGATAGTAACTAATGGATGAAGGCGTCTTAACTTATAGCGACTTACTGGATTATGTGACCTCCTTGAATGATGGTGGGGCACGCAGTAAAGACTTGCGCGTGTATCGAGAATCCATTCTTGGTGCCTATCGTGATGTCAGTATGGCTGCTGAGTGGGATTACTATCTTGATGAGGGACGTATTGATTTAGTTGAGAATTACAATACGGGCACAATAGCCTACGACCACACTGGCGGATCTAACGAGAGGCAGCTGACTTTGACTGGTGGTACTTGGCCGTCATGGATAAAGTTTGGTCGTGTTCGTATTGATGAAGTTGTATACACCGTTGAGAGTCGTGTATCTGATACGGTGATTACATTGGATTCCACGTTTAATCCGGGTGCTGATATTGCTGCGAGTACGACATATGAGTCGTATCGTAGCGTTTATCCTCTACCTTCTGATTTGTGGCGTCTTTATGACGTTGCGGTGGAAAAGAGTTACTGGGTGACCTATTACATAACTCCCACGGAATGGCTTCAGCGTGAGCGTTTTGTTCATTCATTTGGTCAGACGTGGGCATGGACTATCATGCGTGATCCCGACAGCGACAATCGTTGGGCGTTATGGATTGATCCCAGTCCCGAAACAGCAGAGCCACTTGGTTTCATATATCGTCGTCGCCCCAGAGTTTTACGATGGGCCGGTGTTGAGACTGAGGCACGAACTTATACTGCGTCAGGTTCATCCGGTGCAAGTACAGTGACGACCAGCACAGGGTTGCCAAGTAGTATGGTTGGTTCGGTTATTCGTCTTAGTTCGGACACTACCACTCATCCGACAGGTCTTGCGGGGGATAACCCCTATAATGAGCAGCATAAAATTACTGCCATTTCAGGGACGACAGTAACAATTGACGATACGCTTAGTCAGGCGTATACGTCCACAAAGATTGTTGTGTCTGATCCTGTGGATATGACCGAGACAATGATCGAGGCTCTAAAAGCACAAATTGAGTACCGCTTAGCACGCATGTCGAATGATTCTCGTGACGTGTCCATGAATAAGCAGGTTGCTGACATGGAGATGAGGAGATCATTAGAGGCTGAGGCACGTCATTGGTCAAGTATTGGCCGGGGACGCCAGAGTCGGTATCACTATCTATTCAGACACTTAGAGTCAACTATTACTACGGACAGCTAGTATGCCACGTATCAGTGATTTTTTGGGTCAGGTGTCTGATGCGGATGCCACAGACTCTCCTGCCGGTTCATCTGTATCACAGAACAATGTTAGTACATTAGTTCAGGGTAAATTGCAGGTGCGTGGTGGCATTCAGCCCGCCACATTTACCAGCACATCTACGATTTCATCCAGTAATTTCCATACATTCCAACGCCTGTGTTTTTGCAAAACACGTCAGGGTGACCTCATTGGTGTTAATGGGATCGACAGGGGTTTTCGTTGGGATGGCATAACATCCAATGTCGAGCAGCTTGGCATTACTGCACCATCAGCGGGTCCTAGTATTGCCACTCCATCCATCAGTGCAGCCGGTAAGGGTGGTGCCATTACGGGAATTGCTAATAGCGGTGGAAAGTACCAAATCACTAGCAATGGCCATGACATGTCGAATGGTGAGAGGGTTCGCATTGGAAATGTAACAGCCACAGGTGGGATGGCAAACGCTTTAAACGCACAGACATTTACAATTGAGGGTGTTACGACGAATACTTTCACCCTAACTAACACATCATTTGACGGCACTTACACTTCTGGTGGGACTTGGTGCGAAGATGGGTTTGGTGCAACAGCTGGTACATACGTGTGTGGTGTCAGGTATACGGACGATACCACCACTCCAGTCCCAAGCAGCATGTCGGTTCTTACTACAGTGACTGCCGAGGAGACAGATCAGTTTGACTGGTCAAGTATTGCTACCACCACTGAGGCTCGTGTTTCAGGAACAGGCAAGGTTGAGTTGTGGAGAAGTACAGCTGGCGTTACTAATGTGTTATTTAAGGTGCATACCGTTGATTATTCCGGTTCGATTACCTTCAATGATCAGGTAGATGACAACACGCTTAATCTTAGTTCAGATGATGATACGATTCTTGTTCTGGCGAATCCCCCGGTGGACAACAGCCTTGTTGCGAGACGCTTTGAGCCACCGCCGAATGACCGGCCAGTAGTTGTTCAGTTCCAAGATCGCTACTTTTACCTTGGAAATGTGGATTACAACAGGGGTACAGTGGCTACCAACGGTTCGACTACCATTACGGGAACGAGTACGGATTGGGTTGCGACGATGGTGGGTCGTTATATAGAGATTTCTGGAGAAGCCAAGCCATTTAAGATTACAGCTGCTTCTGCAACCTCCATTACAGTGGATACAGCGGTCAGTAATACTGCATCGGGTCTTAGCTATGTGATTAGATCGGAACAAAGTAATCGCAGGCAGGTTGATTTTAGTGAGCCTGATGAGCCTGAGAGTGTTTCCAGTGTTAATGTGTTTACAGTACAGGAATACATTAATGATGATGACGATATTGTTGGTGCTTGTCCTTTAGGTCCTTATTTGTATTTGTGTGGAAAGCGACATAAGTATGCTTTTAGCTTTTCTGTCGATCCGCTGAGAGATGGAAGTGTTCGCTATGTAGATGACCGTGGTATTTTTAACCATTATTGCTGGGATGTATTTGAAAATGCGGCGTACATGATGGATGATAGCGGTCCATATATTTTTGGTGGCTCAAGCCAGTCGATTGGTACTGCTATCCATGACTTATGGCGTCGAGATGGTGATGGGGACAAAATAGATTTTTCCAAGTCGGATAAGTTTCATGTAAAAGTGGACAGGTCTAAGGCTCGGGTTTACTTTTTTGTAGCTTTTGAGGGTGATGCTGGTAGTTTTCCAAGGCGTGCTCTGGTCTTCAATATCAGAAGGAAAACATGGGATCTATTTGAGTATCCTCAGCAAATCCCGACAGCCAGTTCTGTGCAAATTAGTGGTGAAAATCGCCTTAGCTTTGGCGGAGAGAATTCCAAGGTATATTTAGCTGATCAAGGTACTACAGATGTTGTCACTTCCGAGACGGCTGGCACTGCAACGGGTGGCAGTAGCAACACTTTGTCTGATTCAGCTGCCTCCTTTACTAGTGGTATGGTTGGGGCTAGCGTATATATTTTTGATGGTACTGGTAAAGGGCAAAGACGTACAATTAGTGGTCAGACATCGACCACATTAACAGTTTCAGCAAACTGGACAACGAATCCAGACACAACCAGTAAGTATGTTGTCGGTGCTATACCGTTTTCATGGAGAAGTTCATCTTTTCACTTCCCCATGGATGACGCTGAGCATAAGCGTTCTGTCGGAATCAAGTTTAAGCCCACGGCAGGTGACCAGAGGGTTGATATTCGGATTTATTACAACAATTCGACTACTCCAGCTTCCAATGGTATGCCTATGAAGCTAGGTGATGCCATCGAAGTGGGTGATACTAACACCGAAGATGCTGTTTTGTACATGAAGTCGGCTAGAAGTAGCCTAGAGAACGCATCAGGACACGAAATGTACCGCATTGATGGTATGTATAGCGGTACATCTCATGGTGACCATAAGATGTCTGTCGAGTTGCGTGGCTATGCTGGTGATAATGTCCCTGAAATCCAGACAGTAGACATAGAGGGGGTTACTGAGTAGTGTATTCCCGCCATGCCATTCAATTCGACCGCTTACTGGATGCAGGCATGCTCCCAGAGCAGGTTGCGGTGTTGCGTGATATCTTCAGCAACGCCAATATGGGGCTTGAGCACTCTGGCACAGTGACTTTTCGTGGATCGGTAGTGGCTCCCGCCATTCAATCGTGCAGATGGGCAGTAGCCCAGCACAATTGGGACTACAATGCGGACAGCAGCACTTACCCAAGTGACAATGGTGGAATGAGCCTTGTGTTGTGCCGTGAAGCGGACGATTTCAAGGGTAATGGCACCACAGGTCGTAGTGACATTCAAATTTACCTTCCGGTAGGGCCGGGGGAGGACCCAAACGTGGTGGCCGGTGATGTAATCATGTTTTTTGAAGCTAAAGACGGCTCTAAGATTGCTCCGGGTTACGGCGACCACCGGATAGGCAGTGTTCGCATGGGTGTTCAGGGTGATAATGGCATTGAAGGTTGGAGCATCATGGACGGAACTGCTAATTCTAAAGACAATGGTGGATCGGGCCTGAATGTTGCAGATAAATTCATGCGATGCTGGTCGTCTAGTTCCGATAGCGGTAATACGGGCGGTGCTGCCTCAGCTGCGGTGTCAGTGACTGTAGGTGACCACAATATATCTGATGTTGCCAGTGGTATTGGTGCTCATGCGGGTTCGGACGTGGCTGGAACCATCTCAGATCACCCTGCAAGCGGGTTAAGCCATAAACACGAGGTATCAGACACAACTATAGGCACTGGAACTACGTCTACCGTAGGTGTTTTAACTGGAGACAGTGTTAGTGGAAATTTCTACACGAAACTTGCCAATGCTGGAGCAAGTGACTTAGCACACGCTGGTACAGGTAGTCTCTCGCACAGCGGAAGTGGTACAATATCGCATACAGTATCGGGTGGTAGTGTTGCTACCGTGCCGCCATACATGTATGTGGCAATGATGGAACGTCTTAATAATTCCAGAACAGGATTGGGTTTATAATGGCACGTGCAGAGGATTTTATTCGTAACTCAGCAAGGAATCAGCTGACTCAAGGACAACCACAAACCACTCAGGGTCCTGTCATGGGTATAGTAGGCCCATCTGGACCGACTGGTCCATCAGGTCCATCAGGTCCATCAGGTCCATCAGGTCCATCAGG
>CEQK01053766.1_pt1 | contig 18073 bp, 13 predicted proteins | sample 531051 | NCBI WGS metagenome assembly CEQK01 (sample SAMEA2621229, study PRJEB7988) | marine metagenome | biome: marine biome (ENVO:00000447); feature: deep chlorophyll maximum layer (ENVO:xxxxxxxx); material: "saline water (ENVO:00002010), including plankton (ENVO:xxxxxxxx)" | depth 150 m
GAAGAGGTTCTTATGACTTCTACAAATCTGACTTTAGATACTTAAACGACAAAGCTACTCGTGGAGGTATTAACGAAGCAAATGCAGCTAGTGCAATTAGAGGGGTGTTTATACCTGCTGGTACGTCTACAGTTTATGACCAAAGTCTTGGTAAAAACTTAAAGCGTCCTTTCTTACATACACGCTATAGAGCTTCACAAACGGATAATAGAAAGTTCAAGACTTGGACTACTGGATCTGTTGGAGCCGCTACATCAGCGTTGGATGCTATGCAAATTCACATGTTATCAGAAAGATGTTTAGTTACTCAAGGTGCTAACAACTTTATGTTAATGAACTAATATAGGTTGGGGCTTCGGCCCCACCTTATTTTTTTAATTTTTATTATATTATATTATGGCTAAAAAACAAACCAAAACTGCGGTGAAAGAAACTGTAGTAGAACAAGAGGTGGTTGAAGTGATGGAGCAACCTGTTATTGAAACACCTAAAGTAGAAGTTCCTAAAGAACCTACTAAACCTACTGAACCTAAGTGGGAAATTAAAGATAGATTATATTACCTCAAAGGTAACAAAAGACCTTTATCTAGAATGATTAAGTCTTCTGGTATATATTGGTTTGACGAGGAAAAAGGTTTTGAAAGAGAGATGAAGTATTGTCAAAATCAACAAACTTGTTTTGTAGATGAAATGAAGGGGGATCAAAGATTATCTCATATTATATTTAGAGGTGGATCTTTGTTTGTACCTAAAGAAAAAACTATACTACAAAAATTACTTTCATTATATCACCCACACAGAGGTCAATTGTATTACGAACACAAACCTAAAGTCATAGCTGAAAACGAACTTGATTGGTTAGAGTTTGAAATCCAAGCTCTTAATTTAGCTAAAGATGTTGATATTGATATGGCTGAAGCTATCATGAGAGTTGAGATTGGATCTGATGTGTCTAAGATGAGTTCTAAAGAGCTTAGAAGAGATTTATTACTATTCGCTAGAAATAATCCTAAAATGTTCTTAGAATTAGCTACTGATGATAATGTTCAACTTAGGAACTTTGGTATTAAAGCTACGGAAGAAGGAGTTATAAAGCTATCTTCAGATCAACGTTATTTTATGTGGGGATCTACCAATAGAAAGTTAATGACTGTCCCGTTTGATGAACATCCATATACTGCATTAGCTCATTGGTTTAAAACTGATGAAGGTATGGAGATATATACTAATATAGAGAAGCGGTTATCATAACCGTTTCTTTTTAATACTAAATAAGCACAAACCTTAATCCTTAAACTTTAAACCTTAATTCACAAACAATTATTTATTAATCATTAAAAAAAGACAAATGCAAAAAGAAAATTACTTGTATTTTGCAAAAACTGGAACGGCTGGAGACGCTGCCAATGATGCTGCGTGTTTTCCTGTGTCTCATCTTTTGGGTACTCAAGTAGCTAGTGCTACTACTACAAAAGTTTTTTACACAGACTCGACTAATCTAACTGGACTAAATGGTACTAGTGGTAAAGTAAATCAAATTACTTTAACTCATGCCAACATTTCAGCGACCGCAAACATACATAAAGAAGTAGCTAGAGCTATAGCTAGAATTGCAGCAAACCCTGGAAAAGGGAAAGTATTAACCGTTGTAGATACTGCAAGCGGCGTTGTCGCTGAAGAGTTTGAAGCCATTAATGATGGTACTCAAATCACTTGCACAGGCATACAAATAACACAATAATAGACATGAGACAAGACGCAAATTTTATGTACTTCAACATGGCTGACCCAGTGGCCAGCAGTTGGACTGATGATGGTAACATGTACAGATCTAGTCAACTTATGGCTATGAATAGTACGGCTGCTGGTGCAGCTACTATGTATTTTGAAGCAATACACAATGGGCATTTTGATGCACCAGATGATATTGTTTTAGCTGTTGATGCTTCTGGAAGTGATGAAGTTGATAGAGCAAATAGAGTTAAAGCAATAGATGCTATGGTGTCTAAAGCGAATACGAGAAATAGAGAAGGTTTTGTTGTAGCTTATAGCGAGATCGAGAATGTTAAACCAGGTGGGATTACAGGTATAACTGTAACTCTTGACTCTTAAAATAATTAAAATATGAAAACACCTTATTTATATTTCGGAAGAAAAGGTTACTACGTTCAAAACGCTCCATCAGTAAGCTCAAATGTTATGGCTTTAACAGCTATAACAAACGCTAATGGTGGTATGCTACCTATTGTAAAAGCAGACAGCGTAGATCCAACAACTTTAGGTTATAGAGTTTTACATAGAGCTGTGGATGCTGTTGATGACAAAAGAGGAACAGATTACACCACTGATTTTGTTACTGGAGAACTTTTCTCAAGTGCAACTGCTTGGGATGCAGATAAAAATGCAGATGATATTCAAGCTGGTCAAGTCACTAACTTAACTAGCGCATCTGCTTTTATTGTAGGTTCTGGTGATCAAGTTGTAACTGTTGGTAATAATGTTGCTGCGGGTACTGCTGGTACTGTAGCCACTGGTATTACTGCTACAACTAATGATTTCTTTTATGTAGAAGAAGTATCTTTTAATGCAGCTGTGTTACCAATAGCTACCTTAGGTGCTGATCTATGTGTTCCAGCTTCATCTTTAATAGGTATTGAACCTTTAGGTTATACTGCTGGCGGTGGGTTACATTATGATCAAACTGCTGTAGATAAAACTAGATTAATATTCAAATCTGGTGATGCCGACAGGTCTGTTGATACTGTTGATATTATTCATACTGGCGGTAAGTTTAAAGAAGTTTGTGAAGCTATGGAAGATATATGCAACTCAAGTGTTTACGATGAAGCAGTGAAAGTTCATTATCTAGATTCTACTGGACAAAAATTACATAATGCTTTTAGTAGTAGAGGTATTGCTGTGCATGGAGTTATATTAACTCTTGGTAATAGAGGTCCTGGAGCATAATAAATACTTACTTAATATTAATAGCCATCCTTTCGGGTGGCTATTTTTTTTACCCTATACTAACTCCTTGCTATACTGTGTGATTATAGTAAAGTAAAAAAGAATATTATGAAATCAAAAGGACTAGGAGATTCAATAGAGAAGTTTACTAAAGCTACTAAGATAGATAGTTTAGTAAAGTTAAGTTCCAGCTTTATGGGTATTAAAGATTGTGGGTGCAACAAAAGGAAGGCTTGGTTAAATAAGCAATTTCCTTATAATTCAAAAAAATAATGGTTAGTATAGATAACGTTTATCAAAAAGTTTTAACTGTGTCTAATAAAGAACAAAGAGGTTATATAACACCTCAAGAGTTTAATTTATTAGCTAATACAGCTCAAATGGATATTTTTAATTCTTATTTTGGCGATATTAGAGAAGCGGCTATACAGCCAAATCTTGACATTAATATAGGTAACAAACGAGATATAATGAACGACAAGATAGGTCCATTTAAAATATACAAAGGAACTGTCCAAGATGGTACCGACTCTGACTCTTGGGAATTTAAACTTCCAGATGACTTATATTATTTAGGTAATGTTTATTATGCCAATACTGGTGGACACAGAATTATATCTCCAATAAGTACTGAAGATTTTCATAACTCTCAAGGTAACTATAAAACAAAACCTAGGATTAGTCACCCTGTTTATACTAGACCAGGTACACATACTGGATCAAGCATAAGTAGTCATATAAGATTATATCCTCACAATACTTGGACCGCAACCGACTCGCTACCTCATTTTAGTGTTAATAATGTAGAAGTTGATTATATAAAAAAACCGTCTGACCCTAAGTGGGGGTATGTTGTTGTTAACGGTAAAGCATTATACAATGCTTCTTCTTCTAACAACTTTGATTTACATTCTAGTGAAGAAAGTTCTTTAGTAAACAAAATATTAGAGCTCGCGGGTATAGTAATTAATAAACCAGGTTTATCTGAAGTTGCTATAAGAAATGAACAAATGAACGAAGCTAAAAAAAATAGATAACTATGGGAGCATTAAACGGTACAACTCAACAAAGTTATTACGCAGGTACTAATAGAGGTAATTATCAATTTGTTTCGTTAGACGAAATAATAGATGCTTTTATGGTAGTGTACGTTGGTGATAGTAAAATACTAACTACGGTTAACAAGACAGACGTTCAGTTTCATGGTATGAGAGCTATACAAGAACTATCATACGATGTTCTTCGTTCTCATAAAGCTTTTGAACAAGAGGTACCGGCAACACTAGCAATGCCTTTACCACAGGATTATGTTAACTATACTAAAATAGTTAGAGTAGATCCTAATGGTATAGAAAAACCTATATATCCTACAGGTAAAACTTCAAACCCTTTTCCTATAAATCAAAATACAAACTCTGGAGTATATATATTTGAGGATGACGGTAGCTTAGGCAGACAAAGCGATGGAGGCACAGACCCGCGCACTTCAGATACGCGTAGAAGATTTAGCTCTATACCCACGCATAATGACAATATGGATTATGATGCCGCTGATCATATGAGGTTTGACAATAGAGGTAGAAGATATGGGCTTGATCCTCAGCATGCTCAAAATAACGGAACATTTTATATAGATCAATCAACTGGATTTATTCACTTTAGTTCCGATCTTTCAGGAGAAACGATAACTTTAAAATATATTAGTGATGGCTTAGGTACTGATGCTGAGATGATAGTACATAAGTTTTGTGAAGAAGCCGTATACAAACATATTATGTACGGATTAATATCTAGTAGAGCTGGAATACCAGAAGGTATAGTTCAAAGATTTAAAAGAGAAAAGTTTGCAGAAACTAGAAAAGCAAAGATAAGGCTTTCCAATATTAAAATGGAAGAGTTTACTCAAATATTAAAAGGGATTAGTAAACCTATTAAGTAATAGTTTATGCCAGAGATTAAACACACGTTTCAAGCCGGTAAAATGAATAAGGATCTAGACGAAAGACTAGTTCCTCAAGGTGAGTATAGAGACGCTTTAAATATAGAGGTTAGAACTTCTGATGGAAACGATATAGGTGCTGCTCAAAACCTATACGGTACTTTAGAAAGATTATCGTATGACAAAGCTAGAAATCCTATAGAGCCCACTGTAAACAGTGATGGTGAAAAAAGTTATTTTGTGGGATGTATTTCAGATGAAAAAACTAACAACTCTTACTTTTTTGTAGCGTCACCTACGGTTACAAGTATAGATCAAACAGCCGAACCAAGTGTTAGGGTCTATAAGGACATGATTATAAAATATAACAGTGATAGTAAGAAGTTGTTTCCAGTGTTTACTGATATATTTAGAGTTGAAATACCAGCTAGTGAAGTAGTGGGTGATATACCTTTAAACGACATAGGTAGCCAGTATGCTAGTTATGATCATATAGTTGTGTCTAGTAGTTTATCGGGCTATGTTAGACCTGGCATGAGTATAAACGTATTAAACGCTGCTAGCATGTCAATTATAGGTACAGACATGAGCGCTTATAATACTTTAAATGGAATGTCTGAAAGTGTTATTGTTAGAGAGTTTGATTCTAACACTAATACGATTTGGTTTGATAGATATGTTGTAGGAAATTTAGAGAGCGCTGCTTATTTTGTATTTACATCTGAAAAGGTTTTAAGGTTTTCACAACCACACTCTCATTATATATCAGGTATAAATATTGTAAATAATTTATTATTATGGACTGATAATATAAATGAGCCTAGAAAAATAAATTTAGATAGATTAAAAGAGTCAGCATTTTTTACTCGCCACTCAGATTTATTTATAGACAACCCAACAACAACAACAAATAGTTTAATACAACTAGAATATATAGACAAATCTACAGATAGCGCTTATAAAGAGGAACATATAACTCTTATTAGAAGAGCCCCTAGGACTGCGCCTAAATTGATAATGTCTCAATTTGAAGGTGGAAAAGGAGCGTCTTATTCTTCTTCCTGTGTTTTTAATTGGGTTTTAGAGGACGGAGAAAGTTTACCAGGTGTAGATGACTACGTTAAACTTGATACTTTTAATGAGAATGGAGATTCATTAAACACCTCTTGTATAGCAAATGGAGATTCGTTTAGTATAGGACAAACACTACAATTTACTTGCACTACTGAACCTTTAGTTGTAACGGCTAAGGTAACGCAAGTTCTTTCCTCTGGAGTTCACAGAGTGCAAATAATTAAAATAGATGATGAAATAAATAGTAGTCATTTAGAGTGGGATATAGAAATTGTTCAAAAGAAATCTATATTTGAAACTACGTTTGGTAGATTTGGTTATAGATACAAGTATCAAGATGGAGAATATTCTTCTTTTTCGCCGTGGTCTGAGTTAGCTTTTATACCCAGCAAGTTTGATTACTTACCTACAAAGGGTTACAATTTAGGTATGGTAAACACTATGAGAAGTTTACAAATAACAGACTTTATTGTAGAAGATTTTCAAAGACCAGATGATGTTATTGCTGTTGACATTTTATTTAAAGATACTGTATCTCCAAATGTTTATGTAGTAAAGTCTATAAGAAGAGGTTATGACGAAGAGTGGAATGACAACGCTGAGGGTAGTGGTAATTCAGGTGTTGTAGATATAACTACTGAAATGATACATAAAACTCTCCCATCTTCTCAAACATTGAGAGCTTGGGATAACGTACCAATAACAGCTAAAGCTCAAGAGGTTACTGGCAATAGAGTTGTTTTTGCAAACTACGAGCAGAACTATGATACTTTATCAAAGGTATTTGTACATTCTACTATTGAATCTACTGATCACCCAACAGATTTAAGCCCTATAAAATCTATAAAATCTCTTAGGAGATACAAAGTTGGAGTTGTATTTGGTGATAAGTATGGTAGAGAAACACCAGTAATGGGTATTGGTGGTAAGGTTATTGGTAATGGTGGTGGTGCTTATACTCAAGCGCTGGAAGAAGTTTCTAATGATTATGCAGACCAAACATTTCCTGATAGTATTTTTGTACCTAAAAATGTTTCATTTAAAGTAAATAAGATTAGTGCTGAGTTAAATTGGGATGGTAATCCTGATAACTGGATCGAGTATTATAAGTATTATATAAAAGAAACCAGCAATGAGTATTACAATTTAGTTATGGATAGATGGTATCCAGCTGAAGATGGTAATATATGGTTATCTTTTCAATCTTCTGATAGAAACAAAGTAGATATAGAAACATATCTAACTTTAAAAAATAAACACGGTAGTGAGGATCCTGTAGAGGAAGACGCTAGATATAAGATATTAGCAATATCAAACGAAGCTCCTAGATTTATAAAGAGTACTAACAGAATTATAGGTCTTGAAGCGCTGTCCAGCGATTCTGGTGTTGATCTAAGTAATAGTTTAGGTGTTCAATGTGAATCATGGGATGCTTATGATAATACCTTTAAAGATTATAAATTTGAAGGTGTTGGATGGGCTAGAATAGTTGGTACCCTAGCTGGTGTTACAAGATTTTCTAAATGGGTTAGAATAGCTAGACTGCACGATGCAAACAGATCTATAACTGTTGTTGGGTCTTTTGGTCCAACAGCTGATATGTCGGGTGATATTAACTTCGGTACTAGTACAGGTTTAACTGTTAGCGTAGAGGTTAGAGATTCAGTAGAAGAAAACAGACCAGAGTTTGAGGGTAGATTCTTCGTAAAAGTATTTAAAGATGCTACGTTAACTAACACTATCTTAGGCACTAACGTGGCAACCTCGTCATATAAAACAGTATCTTCATATAAAATTGGTTATGTAGATAGTACAAGATCTGACGGTAAAAACCCAGCTAGTTGGGCTAAATACCAAGGTGACTACGCCCCACCTTCTCAAGGTGACGCTACTATTGCAGACATCAACTATAGTACATGTGCCACCTCATTAAACAATTGGGGAGAAGGTAACGCGCTTGGTGACTGGTCAAACGCTAACAATGCTCATAATATACAGAATGGGTATATGCTTGCTCGAGACGATGGCGGTGAAGGCGCTTCTAATACTAAAGGGTTTTGGAAATGGTATTGGAATAACAATCCACAAGGTTCTTCAAAGTGGTTTATAGATGGGTCAAACTGGAATAAAACAAACGATCAACCCTGTGGAGAGATTAGTGGTCCTATGAATGCTATCGGTAACGCTGCTCCTTTTAGTGTAGATGATGGTGTCAATCATATATCTTTTTCAGCAATGAGAGATGACACGTGGGATGAGGAAACTTTAGCTTTTCGTGATGCCTTACAACAAGAAGGTACTCTGTTTAGATTCAAATCTGACCCCGGCGGTGGAGTAGGTAATGGTGATGGACAGTACACAGGTGAACCTACTATATATGTAGTTAGAGGTACTGATATTGGAGAAAGTGGTTTTGGGTTGGCAAGCTCTAATTATGGTGGACAACACTCGGGTGGTAACTCATATTGCCATGAATGTTATGAAGGTGCTAACTGGAGTAACGTGTGTAAGCGTGGTACATTTAAACTATACTTCTCTAGGTATGACGATTACACTAAAGGTTTAGATTTAGATTATTGGGACCCTAGATCAGCCTTAAGACATGACGGTACTACTATGACTTATATAGAAATTGTACAATCTAGTTACGACAATACTGATGTATTACAAACTAGTGTTGGTAATGCTATATGGGAAACTGAACCTAAAGAAGACGTAGGATTAGATTTATACTATGAAGCAACTAGTGCTTTACCTTTAAAGTTAAACAATTCTAATATACAATCATTTGCGCCTAGCAATACTCCAGTTACGTCTGAAAGATTAGACGCTGAAATGACACCGGTAAATTTAGATTATTGCTATGTTGATGATGCTGTTACAGCTACCCCAACAGTTAGATACGCTATTAGAGATGTTGTAGGGTTAGGTCAAGCAGATGACGTGGATAATGTTACTCGTTATCCTATAGCTATTGGAGATGAGTTAAGTTTTAACAGATTGGATGGCTCCGTGACTAGAGCTAAAGTTATAGACTACTACAAACCAATAACATCATACATCAATCAAGAAGCTTACACTGCTATAGAAAATGTTTATGTTGATGTTGATACGGGCTTTGGCACTATTGGTGCCATGGTGGAAGAGCAGGAAGTTGAATACCCGTTTAACCCAGCTTCTTATGAAAAGTCATCAAGATACACATTGCAATGTACTGTGGCTAATTTTGATGGTCAAAGTACTATAGAGCTACTTACAGCATCTTTACCTGACGATTTTAATAGTGATGATGGTAAGATTTGGGAAATAACATCTTCAGATTTAAGCATACTCAAAGGAACTTTCACTAAGACTGCAGCCGGTCCAACTCCAGGTATAGACATTGGTAGTACTTACACGACTATATATTGGCATAACTGTGGTTACAGTGAACAACAGGTTTTAGAGAGTGGTAGTTTTGATATAACATTTAGAGAGGTGACTGGTTATTATAGATTAAATCAAAATGTTTACAATAACAAAACTACTTTACCTTGGTTTAACTGTTATTCATTTGGGAATGGATTAGAGTCTGATAGGATACGAGATGATTTCAACGCGCCTCAAATAGATAATGGGTGTAAAGTTTCTACTGGGTTAGAAGATTATAGAAGAGAAAGAAGAAGTGGTGGTTTAATATGGTCAGGAATATACAACTCTACAAGTGGTGTTAATAAGCTTAACGAGTTCAATATGGCTGAAGCTATAACTAAAGACTTAAATCCTCTATATGGGTCTATACAAGCTTTAAAGACTAGAGACACTAATTTAGTTACATTTTGTGAAGATAAAGTATTACAAATACTAGCCAACAAAGACGCTTTATACAATGCAGACGGTAGTTCTAATGTTACCGCTTCTAATGTTGTGTTGGGTAATGCTAAGGCATTTGCTGGTGATTATGGTATATCTTCAAATCCAGAGTCTTTAGCTTTTGACGCTTATAGAATGTATTTTACAGACAAGCAGCGAGGTAAAGTTCTTAGATTATCACAAGATGGTTTAACACCAATATCCGACGTTGGTATGTCAAGTTACTTTAGAGATAACTTAAAACACGCTGATCAGTTGATTGGTACTTTTGATGAGGTAAAAGGCGAATATAATTTAACTATTAAATACCGTGACCCGTATTTAAGATCAAATGAAGGTTTAACAAGCACCACTGTATCTTTTAACGAAAAAACTAAAGGTTGGCCAAGTTTTAAATCATTCGTGCCAGACACTGGTTTATCTATTAACGCCGAATATATAACCGCCGCTAACGGTAGCGTTTGGTCACATCATAATAAAGATGTAACAATTAATAGCAGTGGGTTTGAAGGATTAGTTGTACCAGCAAATAATTTTTATGGTGAGCAATACAACTCTACTATAGATATATTATTTAATGAAAACCCTGGGGCTATAAAAGGTTTTACAGCTATGAATTACGAGGGTGATCAAGCTAAAATAACTGAGTGGGGTTACACTGGCCATTTAGCGTTAGACGCTAGTGGTAATAGTCTTGGTTACGTTGGAGATAATGAGTACTACAACTGGCACAGTAAAGACGGTTGGTTTGTAGAGAGTTTTAATACCGATCTTCAAGAGTCTTCTGTTTTAGAATTTATAAACAAAGAAGGTAAGTGGTTTAGTAATATAAATGGCATACCTACTACTTTAGAAAATTTAGATACTTCTGAGTTTACAGTGCAGGGTATAGGTATGGTAAGTTCAATAAGTATACCTCAAGTTGTTGGATGTATGGATCCTTTAGCGGCAAACTATAACCCAGAGGCTACAGTTAGTTCAAACGACTGTAATTACGATATAAGCGGTTGTACAGATCCTAACGCATTTAACTTTAATAGTGCTGCTACCATAGATGATGGTTCTTGTGTTGAAGTAATTGAGGGATGCATGGATGTAAATGCAATAAATTATAATCCAAATGCTAACGTTGATGATGGTTCTTGCGAGTTTCAAGAAGAAGTAAAAGTTGGTTGCATGGATTCTTTGGCTAACAACTACGATGTTAATGCTACTGTTGCTTGTGCTGACTGTTGTACTTACACTGCTTATGGCTGTATGGATCCTACAGCTCAAAACTATGATCCACTAGCTCAAGAAGATGATGGTACATGTATACCTCATGTTGATGGGTGTACTGATCCTATAGCTCTTAATTGGAATTCAGAAGCTAGTGAAGGTAATCCATTTGCAAACGTGTGTGTTTACAACTCGGGATGTATGGATCCAGATGCTTGGAATTACGACCCGTTAGCCGACACACAAGAGTTCTGTGAAGAAATACATCCAGCTAACTGGCAAAGCGCTGTTGGTGTAGAAGATGCTTGTTGTATACCAGTAATTACAGGTTGTATGGATATAGATGCTATTAACTTTAATCCACTCGCAAACACGACTGGTTGCTCAGATACGGATCAATTAAACCAATATTTTTGGTTTGTAGAAGCTGGACAAGATGCTACACCTAGTAACATTATCAACTTCGCGAACATGCCATCAGACGTTTTCGCCGTATATAATGATGATCCAATAAATTTCTGGAATAATTACGACCCTGTTTGCAGATGCGTATTTGACATTGAGGGATGTACGGATCCAGACGCAGACAATTATAATCCTGATGCAAATGTTGATGATGGATCTTGCGAGTATACTTCATGGGATATAACAATAACAGAGATGGGAACACACAGTCCCGATGACGGAAATTAATATAAAAACATATGCCACATTTTATAGAAATTGATGGAGTATGGACACAGTCCACTGATCCGCACGATGAACTTTTAACACACTGTAAGACAGTTGTTCCAAACACAATTACTTTAAGCGGTGGTGTTGCTCTTCCAAGTACTATAGTTGAGTTGATGATAATACCTGATGATGGTTTCGCTATTAATGCAACAGATTTTGAAAACAAGACGTTAGCAACATACAGCAACCATCCTGAATTGTTTAATCACAATCCAAGCGATTGGTTAATGGTTAGTCAAAATACCGATGGTTTTACACAAGGTGTGAGATTTACTAACACTAACCCAGCCGCTGATGAACCTAGCAACGCTTGGGTTGAGGGTAATAAGGTTAAAGCAGAAATAAAACTTAATAGTTCTTATGTGCCTACCAGCGATATGACTCTTCAGTTAGATTTTTACAACAAAAGTTGGAATAATTTAAACATAGAAACTAGAAGAGTCACCATAGCTTTTTTAGAACCATGTACAAACTCACCAGGCGATAATCAACGACCTAGGCCAAGTAATTTTACTGTAGTACCAGCAGAAGGTGTTGTTTATTACGGTGCTTCATTACATGACAATATAACTAATGATTTTGGAAACCAACGATATAAAAGTCCTCAACAAGCTGGACCAGGTAATGCAATTTCATTAAGTTTAGATGGAGAAAATACTTCTTACGGTTACCTTTCAGGTTTTAATCATATGGCTTATATACATTATTTTACTACAGATGTAGAAGTTAATATTGCTGAACAAACAGCTGTACCAAAAATATTAGCTAATATAACCTGCAGCTTTGATTTAGAATATCCATTAGAGTGGAACAGTAAAAATCAAATTAGGCCTTTCTTACAAAGTTCTGTTGAGCCAAACCCAGGTACTCAATTAGTTTTTGGTTTTGCAAAAGTAGGTGGTACTGACGATTTTGATACTAACCCTACAAAATGCGTAAAAGTACTGGGACATGATAACGTTATAAAGAGAGATACTTACATTAATGATAACTATCCAAACAAGTTTTCTCAACAAAACGTTACATTCACAAATACAGTTAGTGGTAATAGATACGGAGGATCTTACTCTGGTGAATATACAACTGTAGTAACTGGAATTAGTTATGATTTAGTTTTTACGGAAAATTTTAATGGTTTAAAACCTGACAATCCTTTGTCAATGTATGAGCATTTTGACTCTGATAGTAGTGATCTTTTTAATAGTGAACATCCGCTTGACGAGCACGGTGAGCCAGCTTTAATTACAGATCCAGCGCACCCGTTCGAAGGATTTATGTTGGGATTTGATGATAGCGTAACCGGGCCTAGAAATGGTGGATATTGGAACAATACTTTACAGGGTTATTTTTGGAATTTAAATTACACGTGTTATCAAGGATGGTACACAAGATTGTATTCACTTGATGTCGATACTGGTGTTGCGCCTAGTAGATTTACATCTTATAATACAATTAATAAAACAGAATCTTATGCTATAAGAAATATTATAACTAACTTTAACAAACTTAGTGGCAGTAAGTCTAATAATCTAATACCATCAGAGGGTATTGGTGAAGGTAAAGGTGAGATTACTATATTAGGGGATTACGGTGCTGAGTTTGAAGTAATGCTTAAGGAAGTTGAATCTGGAATCAATGACTCGGATACAGCACAAACAGGTTTAAGCAAATCAGGTGGGTATGCGACAGCCGATATAACTTCTAGCATACTTAATGGAGGTGTAGTTAGCGGTATGCCAATAGGTAGAATTAAATTGCCTAAGTCCGGCGCTTATACAATTAATTTACCCGAAATAAAAAGATTAGAATCTCGAGACGCGTTTAAAGTTTTTGAACTACACTTGGCGGCTAGTTTGAATACAAGCATATTGAAATCAGCATTAAATGACGGTGGAGTACTTCATAGACCAGCTGTGCAAGAGTCAAATAAAACCTCAAATGTAGGCGTTACGTTAGTAAATAAATATTATCAATACCCTCCAGTTGGCGTTAAATTTAATGCTTACACTCATGCAGGTGCTTCACCAATAGCAAATTATACTGTCACAGATGCTAAACCTTTTGGTGGAACTTCAGGGGTTTTAGCTAACAATAGGTATGGTGCTAAACCATTATCTAAGTCTGGAGAAACTAAAAGCTTTCAATTTAGACAAAGAAAAGGTGGTGCTACTTTCTCACTAAATACAAGTGTACTAACACCTAAGTACGCTGCTGATGGAACAACCGTTGCTTACTACTCTATACCTTCTAAGTTTTTTACTAAATCAATAAAAAATAACGGAGAGGAATATACTATACAGGCTAGAGCACATATTGGTAATGGTTTACAAGATAACGCTGTTACTGATTGCACTATAGATATTCAGGTTAGATTGATAAAATATGGTAAACAAACCCAGATGTTGAGTATTGATTTTAAAGAAATATTTATTGAATCTTAATAACAAAAAATATGCCTACTCTTACATTAACATTTTCAAATGATATAAACACTTCAGCTCAAGTTGGTGATACTGCTTATTTTGTAAACTCAACATCACCTCCGCTTTATGATTTTGGAATGCAGGGTCAAAATTCTGATATAATAGAACTTGGACCTATAACAGATATAATAATAACTACATCTAATAACATAACAAAATACTCTATAAAGGTTTTAGTATCTGGTAACGTAGTACAACCTACCCCTAATCAAAGTTTAATACTTTTTAGTAAAGACAACGCTGTAAATATGTCTTCACCCCTGGGGTACTTTGCTAAAGCAAAAGTGGTTAATAACTCAAAAATAAAAAGTGAGATATTTTCTATTAGTTGTGAAGTGTTTGAGAGTAGTAAATAAAAATCTATAACTGTGATTATAGTAATGAATTTAATGTAATTTTATGAAAGACAAAATAGATAAACAGGTTAGAGAAAAGCCTTTAACTAAAGAAGAAAGCAAAGCTCAGTTTTATGAAATGACTGAAAAGTTTGGCTTGAAACATTCTTTTGATTTTGATGAAGCTTGGGAAATAGGTTTAGAAATAAGAAGAAGAAAAGAGTTTAGAGAGAAAATGGTGGAGCTTGAAAATAATTTACTAGAACATGGTATGAGTAATGGTGAGTTACATAAAGCAAACCCAGTTAAGCATACATTTGCAGGTGGTTGTTATATAAGAGAAATATACAACCCTGCTAATCATTTAATAGTAACTAAGATTCATAAAAAAGAACACCCGTTTTTTTTAATGAAAGGTAGTATGTCTATATTAACAGAAGAAGGCATAGATACTATTGAAGCTCCTTATCAAGGTGTTACAAAGCCAGGTACTAAAAGAGCTATATACACTCATGAAGAGTGTGTTTTTATTACTGTGCATGCAACAGAGAACACATCGATAAAAGAAGTTGAAGAAGAAGTTGTCTGTGCTAAGTATGAAGACTTACCACCTGATTGCGATGCTATAGAGGTGTTAAAAAAAGTTAATTTAAAAATAGAATAATATGAGTTTTATAGCAGTTGGTGTCGGGTTAGCCGGTGCAGGTGTAAGTTACTTTAGTAATAGAAAAAAGAAAAAGCAAGCTGAACGTCAAGAAGCTAAGGCTAAGGCTCAAATGGCTAAATCAAGAGCAGCATTTGAAGCCACTGACACTAGTAATCCCTTTGCTGGCATGACTAATCAGTTTGCTGGACTGGAGAATACTATGGAGGATCTTACTGTTAATCAGCAAGAAGCTCAAATGATGAACCAGCAAGGTCAACAGCAAAGAGCTAACATAATGGATCAAATGAGTGGAGCTGCTGGTGGTAGTGGTATAGCTGCGCTAGCACAACAAATGGCTCAGTCTGGTCAGTTAGCCTCACAGCAAGCATCAGCTAGTATTGGTCAACAAGAATCAGCTAATCAAGCTAAGATGGCAGCGGAAGCTGGTAGGTTACAAACACAGGAAGCTAAAGGAGCTCAGGATGTCGCTACTCAAATAGCTACAGGTGAACAAACAGCTCAGCAAAGAGAAATGGACAAACAGTCTACTCTGTTGGGCATGGATCAACAAGCTTACGCTGGAGCTCAAGAGAGAACAGCTGGATATGAAGCAGCTCAAATGGAAGCTCTTAGTAGTGGTGTAAGTTCTTTAGCTGGTCTTTCAGATAGAAGAGCAAAGAAAAACATAGAATTAATAGGTAGCTCGCCTAGCGGTATAGGTATATACGTGTTTGAGTATAAAGACAAGAAATTTGGTGAAGGTAAGTTCCAGGGCGCTATGTCAGATGAGGTACCTAGAGATGTAGTTACTAAACATGAAAGTGGATACGAAATGATAGACTACTCTAAGATAGATGTAGAATTTAAAAGTATTAAATAATGGCAGCAGATGCAACGTTAGTACAAGGAGCCAGGGACGCTAGTAAATATTATGGTGGTCCAGTAGATAAAGCTAGAAAAGAATTATTTAATAATCTTAATAAGCAAATAGCGAACTCTGCAAAGAAAAAAGAAGTGGCTCAGCAAAAGCAACAAGCTGAGCAAGCAAAGATGCAGAAGCAGGCTACATCTGAAGCCGAAGCTTTAGAGCAACAAGCTTTAATTGAAAAGAAAAGACTAGAGGCTAAGTGGGAGAAAGAAACTACAGGTAACGCTAATGCTATACTTGCCGCTGACGGTGACTTTAGTAACGAAAACTATGGAGCATTATATGACAATATAAACGGTGATTTAAAAAGCAAGTTTATAAACGGTAGTCCGAAAGAAAGACAGATGGCTATGAACGAGTTACAAAAAAGAACTCAACAAGTTGATGGTATAAAACAATATTCTACTGATAACGCATCTTTACTAGTTAACGCCAACGGAGAAGGTAAACCTTTTAATACCGATGGTTACTCTTCTGCACTACAAGACGAAGCTTACGCTAATGAAAAAAATATATTAGGTGGGCATACCGCTAAAGATTCATTTAATATAAGTGATGATATTAACGATGCTGGTGAGGTTGTTGGATCTAAAATAGGTTTAAGGGGTAGTCTTAACGAAGAAACTGGTGAGTATGAGTACATGGGAGCAGAAGAAGCTATGGCAATGTCTGATAGGTTTAGAGTAGATCAAGCAAGTCAAGCTGAACTACTAACCCTACAAAACACTATGACAGATTTAGCTGACGAGTCTAAGCACGATGCTAAGTTTGACATTGGCTCTGCTAAAAACAAAGTTAAACAAATAATTAACAACTCTGATAAGAAGCTATCATTAATGTACGATGAGCTAATAGATGGTAGATCTTTTAAAAACGATTTAATGGGATCTGGTATGTTAGCAAACGTAACATACGCTCAGTTAGGTATAAGTCCTGAAGAAGCTTTTGAAATAGAAAGAGCAGCTGGAGAAGAAAATCCAGATGGTGTAATTGGGTCTGATGCTTTAACTTCTCAAGACCAAGAGTCTATATTAAGAAAGTTTCTAACGTCTGGTGACATGAAGGCAGAGAGAGAAGAGATGTTAACAACTTACTATACAGATATTATGTCACAGACTTGGCATAAGCAACACAGTGTTGTTGTAGAACAATATAACGCCGCTAACCCAGGCGCTGCAAATAACAACGTTAAAAGCGTAGATATAGGGTAAATTTTTAATAACGGGTAACTAACGAAACAGTAATGGCAAGACAGAAGTACAAGCTTCCTAATGATCCTACGGAGTACAATGTTAACGTAGAATCAGAGCAAGGACAGCAATGGTTAAAAGATAATCCAAACGCTCAACTAGTAGGTGGTGAGCAGGGAAACACACAAAGCTCTGTAGAGGATGCGACTGCAGAGCAAACAACTACAGCATCGGAATCACTATCGGAAACTGGTTCGTCGGACTCTCAAGACGCTAAGTCTATATCAGAAGAGTTAATAGAAGAAGACGAGCAAAATCCCCACTTAAAACAATTTGATGATTTAAACATGGCTAGACAAGAGGCTGAACTGCCTTTGTTAGACATGGATAACTATGGTTACAACTATGAGACTGGTTGGTCTAGAGTTGGAGAGGGTGAGTCTATACCTGTTAACGAAGAAGACCCTGAACATGGAGAGGCTATAAAAATATTAGAAGAAAAAAGATTAAGGGACAAAGAAAAAGCTTTAGATGAAATGCCAGAGGTTAGTACTGAACTAATGGGTACGGATGAAAGTGACATATCCTTCTTTGGTTTGTTTGATGATGACGGTTCTTTAAATCAACTTCAAGAAACTTATTCTAAGTATGGTTTTACTTTCGAGGAAGACTCTAGTTGGGGTGACTCAATAAAAGTTAAATCTAA
>CEQK01007812.1_pt1 | contig 18066 bp, 14 predicted proteins | sample 531051 | NCBI WGS metagenome assembly CEQK01 (sample SAMEA2621229, study PRJEB7988) | marine metagenome | biome: marine biome (ENVO:00000447); feature: deep chlorophyll maximum layer (ENVO:xxxxxxxx); material: "saline water (ENVO:00002010), including plankton (ENVO:xxxxxxxx)" | depth 150 m
GGACACGCCGGCGGTCGAAGACATTTGCGCCCAGGTGGCCAATACGGCCAATGCCTTGGTTCTGGTGCTTGATCAGGCCACCGATCCGCACAACGTGGGCGCCATCCTGCGTTCGGCGGCGGCGTTCGGCGCCCTGGCGGTGATCGTTCAGGACCGCAACGCGCCGGAAGCCACGGGCACCCTGGCCAAGACCGCCTCGGGCGCGCTCGAAACCGTGCCTTTGGTCGTCGCCACCAACCTGAGCCGCGCCCTGGAACAACTGCAGGCGGGCGGATTTTGGTGTCTCGGCCTGGATGGCGAGGCCCAGACGCTGATCGGCGACGCCGACCTGTCCGGGCGCATTGCCCTGGTCTTGGGCGCCGAGGGGGCCGGCCTGCGCCGCCTGGTCAAGGAGCATTGCGACCTTTTGGTCCGGATTCCCATCCAATCGGCCATGGAAAGCCTGAATCTGTCCAATGCAGCGGCCGTCGCCCTGTATGAAGCCGCCCGGCGACGTCCGGTCTTGCCTCCCGGTAGCTAATAGGCGTACATATCGCGAAGTTCTAATAAGGGGGGAAACCCCGCCTTCTTTGGGGGAAGAGCGAAGCGGTGTTTCGCAAAAGGCTGCCGTTGTCTGATTTGACGGCGCCGCTGACCGACGTGCTGGACCACTGGCGCGCGCGGGGCGGCGAAGATTTGGCTTGTCCCTGGTCCCAATTCGATATGCACTTCCTGCCGCCGCGGGTTCTGCCGACAACCCTGGTGATCGACGTGTTCGACGACGTGAACGCGAACAAATATCGCTTTTGGGGCAGTAAGATGACGCTGATCCACGGCAAGGACATGACCGGCAGAAGCCCTTACGATCTGTCCCCCCGTGAACTGGCCGAAGATCTGCGCAAGCAACACCTGGAAATTCGCGAAAATCGCGCGGCCTGCGCCCATGTTCTCGGCTTCGCGCTCGAAAGCGGCCTCACCCAGACCCATACCATCCTGCGCCTGCCGTTGTCGGACGACGGCCGGTCGGTCAGCCATATCGTCGGCGTGGTCTGGTATTCCCCGGAGGCCCTGAAGCGGCTGGAGAAGAAAGGCCTGGGCAGCCTGTTCGGCCCCTGAGGCGGGACCACGCCGCCAAGGCCTAGTCGGCCAAGGGGCGCACGTTCATTCCCCGTAGCCGATCTGCGAGAACCCCCATGACATGAAGCGCGAAGAACGGCGTATTCTGGATCATGAAGGTGAAACCACGACGGTCGATGGGAATGACTTCGCAATCGGTGACCGCGGTCACCGTGGCGCTGCGCGGACTGTTGTCGACCAGGGCCAGCTCGCCGACGATGTAGCCCGGCCCCGCCTGCTCCAGCGCGTGGTTGCGGACCATGATCTCCATATCACCGGACTTCACGACATACATCAGGTCACCCGGCTCACCCTCGCGGAACAGAACGTCCCCAGCCTTGAGGGCCCGCACCTCCTCGTCGCCCCGGAACATCTTCGTGAAGTCAAATCGTTCGGACATGCCGACCTTCCCCCTGCGCCGCTGGATTGCGGATTGACGACGTTTCTACGACGTTTTTGTTGCGGTTTTTTGACTCATTGTCCAGGAGGCCGGACCGACCCTCCATACTTGTGCCGCAAGGGGGCTTGAGAGTATACGTGGCGCGCAAGATGGGCACGCCATGTCGGCTCACGGTCGACACTCGACGAAAAGACGCCTGGAACCAAGTATCGCCGTCTTAGCCGGCTTAGCTCAGTTGGTAGAGCACCTGATTTGTAATCAGGGGGTCGCGGGTTCGAATCCTGCAGCCGGCACCACCCCTCCCATAAGTCTGGCCTGATTATTGCGTGCAAACGCTCTAATATACGTGCATGACATCACGATAGGCAGCATTCGCGTCGAGCCCAGCCTGGGAGGCATCCATTGAGTTCCGAATATCGACGGCGAAACGTGATTTCTGCCGCAATCGGACTGGCGATCCTGTTCCTCGCACCGGTCCTGGACGCGGCAGCCGGCGGAAAGGCCCACGCGGCCCCCAAGCGGGTTCTGATGATCAGCTCCTACCATCCGTCGTTTCCGACTTTTTTCGATCAAATCCAAGGTGTCCGCGCAGGCTTCAGAGACACCGGGTTCCAAAACGACGAGATCGTCCTGGATATCGAATTCATGGACAGCAAGCGCTTTGCTGGCCGCGAGCAGATTGCCCGGTTCGCGGAGACGCTCGCCCATAAAATTCAGCAGAGCCCACCCTACGACGTCATCGTCGTTGCCGACGACAATGCCCTTCGGTTCGCGCTGAAAAATCACAGCGGTCTCTTAAACAACCTTCCCATGGTGTTTCTGGGCGTCAACAATCGGGATCTGGCCGTCAAGCAGAACGAAAACCCCAAGGTTACGGGGGTTGTCGAAGCCATCTCCCTTTCGGACACTTTGCGTGTCATCGAAAAGCTGACGAAACAATCGGATTCCTTTTTCGTTGTTGGTGCCGGCAACAGGACAAGCCAAGCGAACATCGAGACCTTCAAACAGGAAAAATCAGTCCTTACCCGCATGACCGGCCGCGTTCTGTCTCTATACGATTTCACATATGACGAACTGGCGGAGCGCCTTCGCCAGATCCCCGCGACCTCGGCCATTCTTCTATTCAGCGCCTACCGGGACAAGGAAGGCGCGACCAAATCCTATCAGGAGGGGTTGGCATTCATCCGTGCCAATACGTCGGCGCCGATCTACACCCTCTGGGAGCACGGAATGGGCCACGGCGTCCTCGGCGGGAAATTGATCAGCCACTTCGAACAGGGATACGCGGCGGCGCGTCTGGCATCGCGCATCCTGAACGGGACGTCTCCGGCGGACCTGCCGGTCATCTCGGAAAGCCCCAATGTGTTTACTTTCGACTACAAAGTTATGCGGAAACACGGCATTTCGGTGTCGGATCTACCGGCGGGCGCGAAAGTCATCAATTCCCCGGTCGCCATACTTGACCGGTACAAGAACCTGCTGCCCTGGCTCGCCGCATTCTTCCTGCTGCAATCAATCGTCATCGGCTTTCTCATCGTCAACATCCGCCACCGCCGCAAGGCCGAAAAACGCGCCCACGCAAGCGAAGCGCGGTTCCGGGATCTGGCCCAATCATCGTCGGACTGGTTCTGGGAAATGGACCAAAACTTCCGCTTCACCTACCTGTCCGAGCGTTACGAGGAATTGAGCGGCCACAAGATCGCCGACCGCATCGGCACCACACGGCAGATTTCCGAAAACACCTCGACGCCAGAGTCACAAGCGGCCTGGCAACAGCATCTGGACGACCTGATCAATCACCGACCGTTCAAAAATTTCGAATACGGCAGCAACGCAACAAGTGACGGCTCCTCCAGGTGGGTCCGCATCAGCGGCGTCCCCATCTTCGATAACAACGGCGCGTTTGTCGGCTACCGGGGCGTCGGCTCAGACATCCGGAAGGAGGTCGAGGCGAAGCAGGAAATCACCCGGGCCCGTGAACAGGCCGAGATGTCGAACCGGGCGAAAAGTGAATTCCTGGCGCATATGTCGCATGAGTTGCGGACACCCTTGAACGGCATCATCGGCTTTTCGGAAATGATGAAGAAAGAACTGCTGGGCCCCTTGGGCCAGCTAAAATACAAGGAATACGCCGCCGATATTTCCGATGCCGGCACGCATTTGCTGGACCTGTTGAACGAGATTCTTGACCTGTCGCGGATCGAAGCCGGCTTCGTCAACTTGGAAGAAAGCAACGTCAGTTTGGAGGACGTCATTTCCGCGACCGTCCGCTGGACTTCGGGCACCGCCAACGCACGGACCGTCAAGGTGCTTTCCAAGCTGCCTCCCAACCTGCCCTTCCTGCGGGGTGACGAACGGCGTTTGAAGCAGCTTTTCATCAATCTGCTTGCGAACGCGATCAAATTCACGGGACCAGGCGGCAGGGTCAGCATAAAGGCGGAGATTTCCAAGAACGGCGACCTCAGGGTCGACATCACGGACAACGGCATCGGAATCGCGGAAAAACACCTTGATCTCATCCGCGAACCCTTTGGCCGTGTGGAAAGCAGTCAGGTGCGCACCTTCGACGGTGTCGGTCTGGGGCTTTCCATCGCCGACAAAATCATCGACATGCACGGGGGCCGCCTGGACATTCACAGTATCGAAGGCGAAGGCACACGAGTTTCCGTAATCTTTCCCAAGGATCGCCTCATCCGCCAGCGCCTGACGGTAATCGAGGGCAAGCAAGGCGCCTGACCCCGCGCCGTCTTCCGCACCCTGATCGACCGCGCCTATTGACCCCATTGGGCAATTCTGGGACAAACCCGGCGCGCCTAGAGGCGCCAAAATCTTTCCCTTAAGCCTTCTCCGGACCGGACGAGCCATGAACCTGTTCCAGCATTTCCAGGCCGAAGTAACGCGCCAGATCGACGCCCTGATCGCCGAAGGCGCCTTGCCTGCCGGATTGGACACCACGCGCCTTACGGTCGAGCCGCCGCGCGACACCAGCCATGGCGACATCACCACCAACGCAGCCATGGTCCTTGCCAAGCCCGCGGGTATGAAGCCCCGCGACATCGCCGACCTGCTGGCGGCCAAGCTGGACGCCCTGCCCGAGGTCACGGAAACGACGGTCGCCGGCCCCGGCTTCATCAACATGCGTTTGGCCGATGACTTCTGGCACGCGCGGCTGGCGGAAATCCTGACCACGGGCACCGCCTACGGCGATTCCGATTTCGGCAAGGCCGCCGGCAAGGTCAACGTGGAATATGTCTCCGCCAACCCGACCGGACCGCTGCACGTGGCCCACGCCCGGGGTGCCGTGGTCGGCGACGTTCTGGCGCGGCTGTTGAAAAAGGCCGGTTACGACGTCACCACGGAATACTACATCAACGACGCCGGGGCCCAGGTCGAGACCCTGGCCCGCTCCGCCTACCTGCGCTACCGCGAGGCCTTGGGCGAGACCGTCGATGAAATCCCCGAAGGCATGTATCCGGGCGAATACCTGATCCCCGTCGGTCAGGCCCTGGCCGAAGCCGACGGCGACAAATGGCTGAACGTCGATGAGGACACCTGGCTGCCCCATGTCCGCGAATTCACCGTGGCGCGCATGATGACCCAGGTGAAGGAAGACCTGGCGGCGCTGGGCATCCAGCAGGACGTCTATACCTCGGAAAAGGAACTGGTCGCCGCCGGCGCCGTCGATGCGGTCTACCAGACGCTCGCCGACCGTGGCCTGATCTATACGGGCGTGCTGGAGCCGCCCAAGGGAAAACCCACCCCTGACGATTGGGAGCCCCGGCCCCAGTCCCTGTTCCGCGCCACCGAGTTCGGCGACGATATCGACCGCCCGTTGAAGAAATCCGACGGCTCCTGGACCTATTTCTCCAACGACATCGCCAACCATCTGGACAAGTTCAAGCGCGGCTTCACACAGATGATCGACATCTTCGGCGCCGACCACGGCGGCTATGTGAAGCGCATGAAGGCGGCCGTCACCGCCGTATCCGAGGGCAAGGCCGAACTGGATATCAAGCTGTGCCAGATGGTGCACCTGATGAAGAACGGCGAGCCAATGCGCATGTCCAAGCGCGCCGGCAACTTCGTGACCCTGCGCGACCTGATCGACGAAGTCGGCCGCGACGTCGTGCGTTTCCTGATGCTGACCCGCAAAAGCGATACTCAGATGGAATTCGATCTGGCGAAAGCCGTCGAACAGTCGCGCGACAATCCGGTGTTCTACGTGCAGTACGCCCATGCGCGCTGCCGCTCCGTGCTGCGCTCAGCCCCCGACGAGCTGGCGGGTCTGGACACCTCGGCCGAGGCCCTGGCCCAGGCCGACCTGTCCTTGCTGGCGGATCCGGCGGAACTGGATCTGGTCAAGATCATGGCCGCCTGGCCGCGCATCGTCGAACAGGCGGCGGAAGCCCACGAACCGCACCGCGTCGCCTTCTACCTGAACGACGTGGCCTCCGCCTTCCACGGCCTGTGGAACATGGGTAAGGACGACACCAGCCTGCGTTTCATCCAGACAGACACGCCTGAAATCTCACGCGCCCGCATGGCCCTGGTGCAGGCAACGGCGACGATTATCGCGTCCGGCCTTGATGTTCTGGGCGTGACGCCGGTCGAAGAACTGCGCTGACGCCCTGCCCTGATCTGGGTTAACATCGGGGTATGAAAAGCCCGTTCACCAAGAAACAGCTTGTCAAATACCGTGAGCGCCTGGAAGCGCTGATCGGCGAATTGGACGCCCTCGATTCCATGACCAAGGAATCACGCCGGCCGGTGGAACTGGACCAAACCACCCAGGGCCGCCTGTCACGCATGGATGCCCTGCAGGTTCAGGCCATGCAGGAGGCCACAGCCGACCGCCGCCGCTCGGAAAAAGCGCGCGCCAGGGCGGCGCTGGAGCGCATGGATGCGGGCGATTACGGATACTGCGTATCCTGCGGCGAGGACATCCCCGCCAAGCGCTTGGATCACGATCCGTCGACGCCGACTTGCGTTGATTGCGCCTGACGGCGGCTAGCCGAGAGGCCGGCGGGCCAGCAGGCGGAACCGCCCGGCCAGCAGAACAATCGAAATCGCGCTGGCGCCCATCACCGTCCAAATCAATCCCTGAACCCCGTACCCCAACGGAATTGCCACCCAATAGGCGACCGGCACCATGACGCCGCCGTAGCACCCGACCTGGCAGATCATGGGCGCCCAGACATCACGCCGTCCGCGCAGCGCCTGGGCCATCACCGCCTGGCCACCGTCGAGCACCAGGACCCCTGCCACGACCACGACCAGGGAACGCGCAATCGGCACCAAGGCCGGGTCGGCGGTGTAGAACCCGACCAGCACATCAGCCTGGAAAAAGATCAACAGACCGATACAGCCGGCCAACACCGTATTGGCGCCCAGGCCGGTCCAGCCCGCCAGTTCCATATCGGCCCGGTCGCGCCGCCCGAAGGCGATGCCGACGCGCACGCTGGTCGCCCCGCCGATGCCGATGGCGACCATGAAGAACAGGGCCAGCAGATTGAAGGCGATGCCGTAAGCCGCCGCCGACAGTTCGCCCAGCCATCCGGCGAACAGGATCATCGCCGTGAAGGCCGCTGATTCCGCCGCCATGCCGATGCCGGTGGCATACCCGATGCGCCGTTGCATCTTGCCCGCCGCCGGATCCGGATCAGGCTTTCGCAGGCCGAACCGGTCACGGTCCGGCAGCCACCACACATAGGCGACGATCGAAATCGCCAGGGCCCAGCGCACGATGGTGGTCGCCCAGGCGGCCCCCTCCGCCCCCATGGGCGGCACAGGCCCGGTGCCGTAGACGAATACCCAGTTGAGCCCTACGTTCAAAAGGTTGGCCAGCAGCATCAGCACCATGCCCGGCAGAGGGCGGCGCAAACCTTCGAGGAAGAAATTGGTGGTCAGGAAGATCAGCACCGGCAGCACGCCAAGCCCCATGATATGGGCGACCGCACCGCTGCCGGCGGCAAGGTCCCCGGTCTGGCCGAGAATTTCCATCAGGTCCCGGCCCTGCCAGGCGATGATCAGGCCGATCAGCCCCAGACCGAAGGCCATGGGCAGGGAGCGCCGCCAAGCCGCCCCACAAGCGCGGTAATCTTCCGCCCCGAAGGCGTTGGAGGTCATGACCAGGGTGCCCAGCAGTAATCCCATGCAGGCGACGATGATGTTGATGACCACGGCATTGCCGATGTTCAGATAGGCCAGTTCCGCCGTCGCCGCATGGCCGACCATGACAGCGTCGACCTGAGCGATCATCAGCACGCCGAAACGCGAGATGACCGTCGGCACCGCCAAGCGGATCAATTCCCCCAGATGGCGGCGCAGGCGGGCGGCGAACCAGGTTTCGCCGGGGCGGATCGGGGCTTCATACATGGCCGCCCCTTTTAACCCGCGTGACGACACAGGACAGCGTTAATTCGGGACTGTGGATTTTATGGCACCACACCTTGCCGCGCCCGGGCGTTGACGGCACCGCCACCGGCATCGAAACTGCGCGGCCACGACGACCCGCCACCTTGGGGTGCTTTCCGATGACCACAGAACCCGCAACCGCCCCCAGCCCATCCGGCACCGCCACGGACGTCCGCATCGGTATCCTGTGCATGCTCGCGGCGATGCTCGCCTTCACGGTGATGGACTCCCTGTCAAAGCATCTTGTCCGCACGCAAGACCCCCTGCAGGTTGTCTGGGGAATCTATGTCGTGCAGGCCGTGGTCTTGTGCACCGTCATGGCCCGGCGCCTGCCGCGCCTGCTGCCTTCCCGGCAGGTCGGGTTACAGGCGCTGCGCGCGGCGCTTCTGGTCGCGACATCGGTCTGTTATGTCACGGGGCTGCGCCATGTGCCGCTGGCCGAGGCCGGGGCCATCGCCATGCTCGCGCCCCTCGCCTTCACCGCTCTTGCCGTGCCGTTCCTGAAGGAACGGGTCGGCCTGCGGCGCTGGGCCGGGGTGGCCGCGGGATTTCTCGGCGCCATGATCATCATCCGCCCGGGAACGGAGGCCATGCAGGTCGCCGCCCTCCTGCCGCTGGCGGCGGCTCTGCTGCATGCGCTCTATCAGGTCGTTACCCGCTTCGTCGCCCGCGAGGACAGCGTGCTGACCACCCTGACCTACAGCGTCCTGTTCTGCGCGCTGATCATGACCCCCGTCGTGCCTTTTCATTGGGTCCCCATGGAAGCGTCGCAATGGGGGCTTCTGGCGGCGGCGGGGATCGCGGGAATCATCGCCGAATATGCCCTGATCCAATCCCTCGCCAGGACCTCGGCGGCGGTGGTGGCCCCCTATACCTATTCCTATCTGCTGTGGGCGGCCTTGGTCGGGCTTATCGTATTCGGCGAACGACCGGACGTCTGGGCTGCCTTGGGGGCGGCGGTTATCGTCATGTCCGGCATCTATGTGTGGCGGCGGGAACGGGCCGCCGGCCAAGGGGGCTAACCGCCGCAACCCCGGACTGCGCCAAAGGCATATTGACGCCGGGCCTGCGCACCGCCATGACAGAACCGCACTTTCGCCGCCCTCCAGGCCCTGAGATACCATGAACCAGCAATCGGCACCGCCGCCGTCCCCCCCTTCACCCCAGGCCGCAGACGGCCATACGGGCCAGGGCGTGCTGTGGATGATCGTCGCCATGGCTTGTTTCGTCAGCATGGATAGTATCGCCAAGGAACTGGTGAAGACCCATTCCGTGGTTCAGGTCGTGTGGGGCCGCTATTTCTTTCAGGTCGCCGTGCTGGCCGTGATCCTGTTCCCCCGCCTGCGCCGCCTGCTGGTTACCCCCAATCTGGGCCTGCAGCTTGTGCGCTCCCTGCTGCTGCTGGTGACCACGGGCCTCTACTTCACCGGCCTCAAGTACGTGCCGATCGCCGAGGCCAGCGCCATCATGATGCTGGCCCCCCTGGTGGTTACGGCGCTCAGCGTGCCGTTGCTGAAGGAACGGGTCGGGCCGCGCCGCTGGGCCGGCGTGGTGATCGGTTTCGCCGGCGCCATGATTATCATCCGCCCTGGCGGTGACGCCATGCAGTTGGCCGCCCTGCTGCCCCTAGTCGCCGCCGCGACCCACGGCGTCTATCAGGTCTCGACCCGCTTTCTCAGCCACAGCGAAAGCGTGCTGACCACGCTGTGCTATTCGGCATTGCTGGGGGCGATGATCATGAGCACCGCCGTACCATTCTACTGGACCCCTCTGCCGGCTCTGGGCTGGGGGATGCTGCTGTGTGCCGGGATGTTCGGCACGCTCGGCCATTTCGCGCTGATCAAAGCCTTCACCCTGGCCCCGGCCGCGACCGTGGCGCCCTTCACCTACACCAACCTGATCTGGGCGGCGGCATCCGGGTTTCTGTTCTTCGGAGAATGGCCGGACGTCTGGACTTTCGTCGGCGCGGCCGTGATCGTCGGATCGGGGATCTACATCTACCACCGCGAAAAGGTTGTGAAACGGCGGGAGCCCTAGCCATGCAGATGAGCGACATTCCCTTCGGCACCACCGACTGGTCGGCGGTCGCGCGCACGGAACACAAGGGAGAGACCGGATCCGCCTATTGGCGGACCCAAACCTTCGGCGGCATCCGCGTGCGCATGGTCGACTACACCCCGGGATACCTGGCCGATCACTGGTGCGTCAAAGGCCACATCCTGTTCTGCCTCGAAGGTGAGTTGCACACCGAACTGGAAGACGGCCGGACCTTCGTGTTGACGCCCGGCATGAGCTATCAGGTCGCCGACAACGCCGAGCCTCACCGATCGTCGACCGCGACCGGCGCCACGCTTTTCATCGTCGATTGAATCAGCCCAGGGTCTTGGCCCGGATGCAGGCGTCCAGATCGGCCAGGTCCGGGTCCTCGGCGCCCAGGGCCTCCATGGTTTCCAGCAGGCGAACCAGATAATCATGATTGGTGCCGTAGCGGCCCACGGCCTTGCACATGATCTCGGCCATCGTCTCCTGTGGCAGGGGCGGCACGAAATGGGGATGCTCGGGAATGACCACGAAGGTCATGACCTGGACCGGACCGTCGAGGCTGTCCGCCGTGATCCAGGTCGGCCGGTAGACGCCGGAATTCTGTTCCCGGTCCCACAGGCGCTTGAGGTCTTCCGCCAGCATGTCCTCGTCCAGTTCCAGAACCAGCCCCTTGCAGGACTGCCCCGGTTCCGGCACCAGGCAGAGGCCCAGGCCCGGCTGATCGTCCGTGCCCCGCGCCCGGGTCGACCAGATCTGAAAGCGACGCTGATGGTCGTGGACCGTCGCCGCAAAGGTCGAGGCGACGCAGCATTCCGGATTCCACATGAGCGAGCCGAAGGCGAACACCCGGAACGGCTCACCCCGGGGGCGTTCGGCCAGGATGCGTTCGATCCCCGCCGCCTTCTGTTCCGGGGTCAGTTTGATCTTGGGGCCGCGGTTGGCCCAGAGGTCGGCGCCGCCGTCGGTCATAGCTCGCCCGCGTTTTCCTTGGTGCGGTGGAAATGGATGCCCGGCGCGTTTTCCTGGGTGTGGTTCAGGTGCCAGGCGTTGCGCGCCATGAATACGGGCGTACCCTCGTGGTCCTCGGCCATGCTCGTGCGGTTGGCGTCCATGAAGGTCTTCATGGCCTGCGGCGTGTCGGCATCGACCCAGCGCGCGGTATAAAGCTCCGTCGGCTCGAAATGCACGGGCACGTCGTATTCCGTGCGGATGCGGTCGGCCAGCACATCGAACTGCAACCCGCCGACCACACCAACGATCCAGTCCGCCCCCATGGTCGGCTTAAACACCCGGCCGACGCCCTCTTCCGCCAATTGCTGCAGGGCCTTGCCCAGATGCTTGGCACGCATGGGGTCCGCCGGGCGGACCTTCTGCAGCAATTCCGGCGCGAAGTTGGGGATGCCGGTGAACACCAGGTCTTCGCCCTCGGTCAGGGCGTCGCCGATGCGCAGGTTGCCATGGTTGGGGATGCCGATGATATCGCCGGCCCAGGCTTCCTCGGCCAGCTCCCGGTCCTGGGCCAGGAACAGCACGGGATTGTGAATGGTCAGGGTCTTTTGCGTGCGCACATGCTTCATCTTCATGCCGCGCGTAAACTTGCCCGAACAGATGCGCATGAAGGCGATGCGGTCGCGGTGCTTGGGGTCCATGTTGGCCTGGATCTTGAACACGAAGCCGGACACTTTGCTTTCGGCCGGGTCGATGTCGCGGTCGCGGGTATGCTGGCGGCGCGGCGGCGGGGCGAGTTCGCCCAGGCCCTGCAACACTTCGCGGACCCCGAAATTGTTCAAGGCGCTGCCGAAATAGACCGGCGTCATATGCCCTTCGCGGTAGGCCTCGAGATTGAATTCCGGCAGCAAACCGCGCGCCATGTCGACTTCGTCGCGCAGTTGCTTGACCGCCTGTTCCGGCAGCAGGGCGTCGAGGCGCGGATCGGACAGGCTCTCGCAGGCCTCGCCCTCGTCGGGTTTTTCTCCCTTGGAGCGTTCCATCAGCACCAGACGGTCCTTGAACAGATCGTAGCAGCCCAGGAAGTTGCGGCCCATGCCGATGGGCCAGCTGGCCGGGGTGACGTCCAACGCCAGGGCCTGTTCGACCTCGTCCATCAGGTCGAAGGGATCACGGGCCTCGCGGTCCATCTTGTTGATGAAGGTGATGATCGGCACATTGCGCAGGCGGCAGACCTCGAACAGCTTGCGCGTCTGGGCCTCGATCCCCTTGGCCGCATCGATCACCATGACGGCGGAATCGACGGCAGTCAGCGTGCGGTAGGTGTCTTCGGAAAAGTCCTCGTGGCCCGGCGTATCCAGCAGGTTGAAGGTCTTTTCCTGATAATCGAAGGTCATGACCGACGACGCGACCGAGATTCCGCGCTCCCGCTCCACCTTCATCCAGTCCGAACGCGCGCGGCGGCGTTCGCCCCGCGCCTTGACGGCGCCGGCTTCCTGAATGGCGCCGCCGAACAGCAGCAGCTTTTCCGTCAGCGTGGTCTTACCGGCATCAGGGTGCGAGATGATGGCAAAGGTCCGGCGGCGGGCCACCGATGGGGGTAATTTGGGTTCGGTCGTCATGGGCCGTGTTTTATCCCAAGTCGCCGAATTCCACTAGAAATCCTTGGCCTCACGGGTTGATTTTTCTAAGCTGAATATTAGGAAACCCGCCCAGCATAGGACGGCAAGACAAAGGGAAACAATCAAGATGACGGCAGAAGACGAACGCCGCAAGGGTACGGACCGACGCGGCGACGAGCGCCGCGCGGAGGAACGGCGCGACAGCGACCGCCGTCAGGCCGAGGACGGCCCGCCTCCGGGCCAGGACGACCGCCGCCAGGAAGAACGCCGGGCAACCGCCAGGCGCAGCGCCCCCCGGCGCACGGGGTCCCGCCGCGATTAACCTGGCAAGCCCCTGGTTTTAACCCAAGTGGCGCCACCAGAATTTCTGATTGATGGAAAACACCGGCTGGTAATGGCGGATTGACGACGCCTTGACCACCGAACCGATCTGGTTGTCGAGCACCAGCGGAATGCGTTCCCCCGACTTGGCCGTCATATAGACGACCAGGATCGCATGCCCGACCTTGAGATTAAGGTCCTTGACCGCGACCACGCGCAGATCGTTGTCGTCCCAGCCCAGCATACGCAGGGACAGGTACTTCATGATCGCGTAATCCTCGCAATCGCCGAAGCGAGCCATGAATTCCTGCGGCGTGGCCCAGTAATCGTTCTGGCCCCAGTTGTTCTTGTCCTGGACGTAGGTCGCCTTGTTCATACGTTCGTTGACCTGACGCAATTGATCCAGCTTGTTCAAACCCTTGACGCTCTTCAGGAATTCGATCCATTCCGCATTGCCGCAGATCTGCATCTGCCCGGGCCCGGGATAGCACTTCACCGGCGTGTTGTTTTTGCGGGCCTGGGTAAAGCGCTCAAGCGCCCCCAACCATTTGGTGAAGGCCTTGAGGTCGTCGGACTGGACTTCCTTGGTATTGAAGAAGCTGGGCTGCGGCGAAGCGCTGAGAGCCCCCACGGGCAGGGCCGCGACGGCCGTCATCGCAAGAAGCAGAACACCAATGCAACGCAGGATTATCACTGTCTTTCTTCCATCCGGCATCCGTTGCGGACCCGCCTTTGATTATATCGTGTCGCGCGCAGCCGGCCAACTTGGACGACGCGCAGCCTAGCCTTTTACGGGGCCGCGCCGCCGTGATCTCGCTCACATGGTCGGAAAACGACTTTGCTGCAAGGGGTTAAGTCTCTAATATGCCTCGAACGCGCGAGGGAAACCGCCCGTTGGGGAGCACCATGGCGGAAGCAGCCGAAAACAAAACGACCGATACCGAGACGCCCACGGGCGAGCCCAAGCCGAAGAAGGCGAAGCGCGAATTCAACAAGGTCGCGCTGGCCATCTTGGCGGCGACGGCCCTGGCGATCGCGGTTTCCATCCATTTCACCCTGCAGTTCATCGACAAGGAACGCGATCGTGACCGCCTGAACTGGCAGGTCCGCCTAGGCATCGTCGCCGATTTCCGTGCCGCCGCGGTCAACCAATGGGTTGAGGAACAGTTCGGCCATATGCGCGAATTGACGCAGAACGCCTCGCTGCAGCTCTACCTGTCAGAAGCCTCCGCCGGGGCCAAGAAGGATGCCACGGCCCCCGTTGGGCAGGGCGGCAGCGTGACCGCCATTCCGTCCCTTGATACCCTGGGCAGCGAATTGGGCGCCGCCCTGTCGTCGGAATTGACGGATGGCAAGGACAAGGCTGCGGCCGAAACGGCGCCCGACCCCCTCGCCGATCCCCTGGATGCCCTGGATTCGAACGCCAGCAGTTCGGCCTCCGTCGGGTTCCTGCGCAACCTGTTGATCGCCACGGCCGAGCGTTCGGGCTTCAAGGCGCCGCCCCCCGTGGGCGAAATCGCCGCCAACATCGAACGACCTGGCGTCGCCGGCATCGGCCTGATCGATACCAACCTGAACGCCATCGTCTCGACCCCCGACATGCCGCCCCTGAACAAGCGCATCCGCGATGCCGTCCGTCAGGCCCTGCAGGGCGATCCGGCGGTCATCGACATCTTCAAAGGCCCGACCAACGAGCCGACGATGGGCTTCGTGCTGCCGATCTTCAAGTTGCAGGAAGGCACCGGCGCCAAGGCCATCGGCGCCGTGATCGGCATCAAGATCGTCGACGAAGACCTGTTCAAACGACTGAAACAACCGGGGGAATTGTCCAAGACCTCGGAAAGCTTCATCGCCCGCAAGGTCGGCAATACGGTCGAATACCTGACTCCGCTGGCCGACGGCAGCAAGGCCTTCGAACGCCAGATGGCCATGGATACGCCGGACCTGGCCGCCGCCTATGCGCTTGAGAAAACCGGCGGTTTCGCGCAGAAACGCGATTATGCCGGCGCGGAAGTTCTGGTCACCTCACGCGCCATCGCCAATGTGCCGAGCTGGGTTCTGGTCCGCAAGGTCACGACCGAGGAAGCCCTGGCGTCCACGGAAACCCGCCTGCGCACGACCCTGATCGTTCTGCTGCTGATCATCGGCGGCGTTTCGGTGTCGTTCTTCGCCGTCTGGGCCCATGGGGCGTCGGTCCGCGCCAAGCAGGCCATGGCCGACATGAAGGTGGCGCTCGAGCGTTTTTCCAACATGTCCAAATTCATGAAGGTGGTGACCGACAGCCAGCCGACGGAGATCGTCGCCGTCGACGGCAACACCACCTATACCTTCGCCAATGCACCGGCCGCCCGCGCGGCCGGGATCGACGCCGAAGACATGATGGGCAAGTCCATGGCCAGTGTCATGGGCCCGGTGAAGGCGCAACGCCTGGCCGAGATCAACAACGGCGTGCTGCGCACGTTCGAGCGCGAACAGCATATTTCGTCCTTCACCGACCCGGATGCGGACCCGGACGATATCAGCGCCATTCATGTCATCAAGTCGGACCATATCCCGCTGCGCGGCGACCGCGACTATCCGCCGGGCGTTCTGATGGTGCTGGAGGACATTTCCGAACTGTCCCGCGAACGCCGCCGGTCGGAGCGCATGATGCGGCAGTTGATCGACACCCTGGTCAGCGTGGTCGACCGCCGCGATCCCTATTCCGCCAACCATTCGACCCGCACGGCCGAGGTCGCCCGCGAGATCGCCGAGGAAATGGGCCTCTCCGAATTGGAAGTCCATACCGTCGACATCGCCGGCAGCCTGATGAACCTGGGCAAAATCTTCGTGCCGCCCGAGGTTCTGACCAAGACCGGCAATCTGACGGACGAGGAACGGGAGCTTCTGGCCTCGACCTACCTTGTCACCGCCGACCTGCTGAAGGACGTCACCTTCGAGGGGCCGGTGGTCAAGACCGTGCTGCACATGGGTGAGCATTGGGACGGCACCGGCCGTTTCCACATCTCCGGCGACCGGATCATCCCGACGGCGCAGGTCCTGGCCGTCGCCAACGCCTTCGTCGGCATGGCCAGCGCCCGCGCCTGGCGGCCCGCCATGGAATTCCGCAAGGTCATCGACATCCTGATGCAGGATACGGGCAGCAAGTTCGACCACCGCCCGGTAAGCGCCCTGATGAATTTCCTGGAAAACCGCGGCGGCATCGAAAAGTGGGCACACTTCCGCGACCCGCCGGCATCGGACAAACCGGAACTCTAGGCAACTGGCCGGCGCTTAACGGGCAACCCGCATTCCCAACGCACAAGAAAAGAGGCCGGACGCATGACGCGCCCGGCCTTTTCAGTTACCTGATCTAAGAGGGGTGTGGTCAGGTGTCGTCGATGTTCACGGTGAACCCATCGTCGCTCTGCGTTACGGAATAGCCTTCCGACGCATCGCCGTCGCCGTTGCGATCAAGGTCGTCGAACTTCACGCCTTCCAGGGTCACGGACATATCGTCCTTGCCCGCGAAGGAGATGACCGCGTCGCCGTCCTCGTTCTCCGAGAAGATCATATCGTTCATGTCGAACTGCTCGCCTTGGAACTCGAGCGTATCCTGCAGCATGATGTCTTCGATGATGTCGTGGCCGCTATCGGCATCGAAGATGAAGGTGTCGTTGCCCGAGCCGCCGTTCAGCACGTCATTCCCGGCGCCGCCGAACAGAGTATCGTTGCCCGAGCCGCCTGCCAGGAAGTCGTCGCCGAGACCGCCGAACAACTGGTCGTGGCCGTCCCCGCCTTCGATCTGGTCATTGCCGGAACCGCCGTACAGCAGGTCGTTTCCGTCATTGCCTTCGATCTCGTCGTCGCCGGAACCGCCATGGACCGTGTCATGGCCCGAGCCGCCCTCGATCTCGTCATCGCCGGAACCGCCGTAGAGCAGATCGTTGCCGTCGTTGCCTTCGATCTCGTCGTTGCCGGCGCCGCCATAGACCGTGTCATGACCCGAGCCGCCTTCGATCTCGTCGTTACCGGAACCGCCGTACAGCAGATCGTTGCCGTCGTTGCCTTCGATCTCGTCGTTGCCGGAACCGCCGTAGACCGTGTCATGGCCTGTGCCGCCTTCGATGTCATCGTTGCCCGCGCCGCCATACAGCAGGTCGTTGCCGTGACCGCCCTCGATCTCATCGTTACCGGAACCGCCCTGAATCTCGTCGTCGCCGGTGCCGCCTTCGATTTCGTCACTGCCGGAACCACCGACCAGAAGATCATTGCCGTCTCCACCGTCGAGCTCGTCATTACCCGAGCCGCCGAAGAACGTGTCGTTGCCCCAGCTGCCGGTCAGTTCATCGTTGCCGGCACCGCCATACAGCGTATCGCCGCCGCCGCCGGTGTTGAGATCATCGTTCTTCGTGCTGCCGGCGTAGGTCTGAGCCTGATAGTTGCCGGTCCAGTCGTCGCTCGACGTATCGCCACCGACCATTTCGTCGTTGTTGTTGTCCTCGCCGTCCATGTCCAGACCGTCGAAATCTTCCTCGACGGGCTCCGGTTCCGGCTCGGGCGCAACAACCGCCGCCGCCGCAACCACAACCGCGGCCGAGGTGGCCATGGAGTTGTTGGACTGTTCCGTCGCCGTCGCCGTGAAGGTCAGATCAAAGGCTTCGACTTCGTCTTCGAAAGGCACCGAAAGGCTCAAGCCCTCCAGGTCGCCGCCGGACACCGTCCAGGTGCCGTCGCCGTTGTCCGTGCCGGCGGACAGGCTGGCCCCTTCGGGCACGCCGCCGATGGTGATGGACAGGTCTTCCGATCCGTCGGTATCGGCAAGGCCGGCGACGATGTCGATGGGGTATTCGGCCACATCGGGCATTCCGCTCGGCGTTTCGAAGCTGATCGAGTTGATCAGGTAATCGTCGTCGTTGCCCGGAGCGGTGAACACGATCTGATCAAAGGTGCCGCCGTCGGTGGTGCTGAGGGTGACCGGATCGTCGATGTTATCCGTCACGCCATTGACCGTTCCGGAACCAACCTCGACACCGTCGCGGAACAGCTTATAGCCCGCCTGTTCACCGGAGTGCATCCAGGCAAAGGCCACATCAACCGAAGACACGTCGTCGTCGAAGGTGACGATCAGTTCCTCGGACACGCCATGTTGGTTGTCATAGCCCAGTTCGCTGTTGTCGCCCGACGCATTGCCGGCGACGCCGAAGCCGAGGGGCGAGCCGTTGGTCGACACGTTGTCGGCCG
>CEQK01002166.1_pt1 | contig 18041 bp, 15 predicted proteins | sample 531051 | NCBI WGS metagenome assembly CEQK01 (sample SAMEA2621229, study PRJEB7988) | marine metagenome | biome: marine biome (ENVO:00000447); feature: deep chlorophyll maximum layer (ENVO:xxxxxxxx); material: "saline water (ENVO:00002010), including plankton (ENVO:xxxxxxxx)" | depth 150 m
AGGGAAGGCACTGAATGTTGCCTTTAATATAATGGATAAGTGGTCGTTCAATGACGCTGAGAAACGAGCAACACTTGGTTTATCAGATACAGTCTTTTTGGATAACAAGTCGGTGATTGCGGAAGCTGCTGATATAAAGCTGCAATTTCGCTTGTCCATTATAATTGGCTTATATGCCGATCTGAAAATACTGAGCTCATCTCATGAGCCAATGATTGCATGGTTACGGCGTCCGCTCCTAAACGGCAAGGTACCTATTGATGTGCTGATGTCTGACAATTACCCGGAAATGCTCAACCTTCGTCGGGCGGCGAAAAGCCTGCGTTAGCAGCTTCAGTCCAGTATGAATGACAGGGTTTATTTTGCGCAAAGCTTTTGTTGCAGGCTGCGAACCTTACTCTGATAGCTTTTCTCCAGCTCGTACGTTATCAATACTCGCAAATATCGGGTGGCATAATTGCAGTGGTAGGCTTTGTTCGGTGGTAACCACTCGAGTACTGATTTAGCGCCTTTTGATTGATTGGTGCCATCATCGACCACAAGCAAATTGATAGGATCATTCGCAAAACGCTCTCGCTTTTCATCGCTCCAGGATGATGCGCCGGTAATCCACGCGCGTTTGAGCGCAACAACATGGTCGACGTCCACATCGGAGCTGTTGAAGAATATTTTGCCGGTGTAAGGGTCATTCCAGCGGCCACGGACTACCCGACAGTTATCTCCTGAATAATGGACCGGACCGGTGGATAGTTTTTCCAGTAACTCATGGCGCTCGTTTAAACAGTCGCCGTCTTTATCAACCCAGTGGTTAAAAGCGCTACGCTCATAGCCTGCTGATTGCGACTGTTTGTGCCGGGGCGTGTAGCCTTTGGGTAAGCGACCACCACTTTCGAGGCAAGCGTCAAGCGTATCGTAAGGCGTGAAGTTTTTGGTTCTCGAATACCAGCGGCTGTCCTCAGCATGACAAATGCCGCTGTTGCTTTTCTTTACAACGTTGTTACTCGCGTGAGCGGTTTGACAGGAAAAGCATATAAGAATTGCGAGAGCAGCAGTCATGCGAAAAGAGGTTAATTTCCCCAGCTTGGCTCTTTTATCCTGCATAGTCAAAATTGCTCCATAGTGGCTCTTTAAAAATACATTTTAAGCGAATGCGTAAAGTGTTCGGCAAAAAGCTTGCATTAGACGGCATATAAATTAAGCTTAGCAAGTGAGCTTCGGGTATCACTGCCTACGCAGCCCGCCGAAGACAAAGAGCGCCCATCTAATTTGATGGGCTTTATTTTTGTACGTTTGGTTAGAAGCTCACCCACAGTTAGCTATTGTATGAATCACGTTTGTGAGTTGTTACCTCTCGAACCCAGTCGATTGATACCCCAGATACCGATGCCGAAAAAGACTATCAATCCAACAATTAGCATCAACAGCAGCCATAATTGCCCAGTTGTCATAGTGCTTTATCCTATTAACAAATAGTTGCTCAACGAATAGCTTGGTAGTTAGTCTTAATTCTAAGCATACCGACTTACTCTAAGCTTTGCTAAAAATTTGAAGACGCATCATACTTGTTCATATCAGCATCGCTGCTGGGTGTTAGTTACTGAGGACCGGTTAAGATAGCGCTTAGTAATTCGCGCCTTAACAAAAGGAGGTAGGGAGTGAGTGAAGCAAGGACAGAAAAGTTAAAACTTCCACACAAAGAGTCGGAGCTTCTGGTTGGGCTTAATGAATATACCAGTCATGCAGATGAGTTAGCCGATATCCTTCTAGAAACAGAGAGAGTGCCGAATGAGCCGTCAGACACCAAATAGTGAACAGAGCCCCAAAGAAGAGAAGCAAATGCATGTCAATGAGTACAGCCTTGACGCGTTATTATCAAAAAGCCCGGCCGGCAGCTTTAAACTTAACTCAGAGGATAAGCAGTGGTTAAGTGGCCCGATTATTGAGGGGGCTCACTCGAGCTCAGATAAATAGTGCTGCTGGTATGGCGGTGTTTGCTGTTTATTCGTAGCGCTAAGAAACGCTACTTAACTTTTTTTCGACTTCCTGGGAAAACGAAAAGTGTTAGTGCAACCGCTGCTATTAAGACAAATGGTGCAGCACCGATAAAAATCGCTTCAAGCGTATTCATGTCCTAGCTTCCTCAAACGCAACAACCTATTCAAGCAGTTTAGCTCAACACTTCGGAAACTGTAAAAGCTTTTTGCCCTGCCTATTTATTCTTAACTCGCCCACAGCATTCATCATGAAAAAAGTTGGCAAAAAACAGGGCGTCTTAATAGTTTTAGGCAAGGGGAATGAGCTAATTTGGATTTTGACCAAATTGACTTAAGTGAATAAACATCAACAATGATTGAGCAGGATATGGTTCCTGGTAACAATGAAGAGTCCTTGACCGCATCAGGAAGAATGGATAATGCGTTTTCCCGAGACACAGCAACGAACAGAAACTCTGAACGAGTTGAGGGAATGAGCGATGTTAATAAGGAAGGAACTGAAGCTATCAAAAACAAACCGTTAAATTGCTCTGTATACTCGCGGCCGGCTCTATGTGATTTTGGTATAGATCCCACTGATAATGGCGGCAGTTAGCCGCCATTATCTTAAAAAATGACATATAGCGACTAAATTAATTTAAGGTCATATCTAGCGTAGCGTTAGACTCAGTAAATAAATGCATCTTTGAATTATGCCAAACAAAAGGGAATGGCATATCAACGTTCTTACCATCAATATTTACTGGGAACCCCACAGGGAATATTACTGGATTATCATAAAGGGCAGCAAAGTGAATTGCGTTATTACGCAGCCCAACTAGCTCAAACGAAACTATATCTTTAACTTGGCCGTTGTTGAGCTTTGCTCTTGGCATTACCTTTATATCGATATCCATTAAACAGCCGGTTTTACCAGCCGGAACGTCGAGGTAATTACCTTTCACCTTTTCGTATGCTACCGTAACGGGGCAACCTTCCCCAGAGACGAAGAAGCCAGCGTTAGCAATATGGTGACTGTTAGTTCTGTACGAGATACCTAAGTACTCAAACTTTTCGGAAGCATCCAAAACAGGCTTCAAAGCCTGCTTTACGAGTTCTAGTACATCATTAGAGTTTAGCTCTTTGGGTTCTACTGGGATAACAAAGGTGGGCTTCCAGTTCTGCGCCTCATCAATCACACCGAATACCGAACTCATACCTAAACCCTGAGCTATGCCACCCGATGCAAACGATACTAGCGTCCATGCGTTTTGCTCAGCTTCGGAAATTAGCTCTTGAGCATCTTCGGCGCGCTCGGCGTCCTTCACACCGTTAGGCACAACGGCAATATCTGCCCAGTTCTTAGCTGTGGATTTGGAATCATCCCAAACGTAAATATCGTTGGTTTCTTGCTCGAAGGTTGGCGGCTCAGTGGTTTTACAACCGACTAGAGCAAAAGATAACGCCGCTGTAGTGATTAAAAGCTTTTTCATGGCTCTATCCTTAAGTAGTGAATCAACTTGGGGGCTATTAAACCATATTGTGGAAAGTGCGCTACCTCTCAAACAAAGGTAGGAGTTGTTACAGTCATATTCCACCGTTCAAAAGCCAGCCTTCAGAGGTTCGTAACTCTAATGCTAGTTTAAGCATTTCACGTTTCGCTGGAAACTCGGTACCAGACTCTATTTGCTTATATCGGACTCCAGAGACACCTACCTTCTTAGGTAAGCCTTTTGGTTCAGTAAAAGACTTTTTCTCCGGCCGCGCAGACGGTTAGCGAATGTTTTGCTCGTCGTTTTCGTGGCAGCGGGGAAAACAGGGGTGATTAGCCAGGCAAGAAAAAAATCTTGGTGAATAAAATTTAGTCAAAAAAATAGTTGTTCACGACTGTACAGCAGAAAAAAGGTCTCTCTGCGAAAATTTCTTCTCATGTTTCCGCGTTACATTATTAAAAAGCAAGGTTAAATAACGTTGCGATTAAGTATTTTATTCCTGTTTTAATAGAATATTTAGTTATAACTGGTTTAGGTGGTAATGTTTTTTGTAATTAGTTTTATTTTCAGTTGTTTATGGAGTTAGCGGTGAATTTTATATGTTTCTACACGATACCTACCATCGTGTAAAAACATCTACTTTTGATTGTTTTTAATAAAAATAATTACAAACAAACCAAAAGTATTGGTTTTCAATAATTGATCCTGCTTAGAAGCCTTGTTAAATGTGTATATAGTGAAATTCAGAGGGCTGTGTTAATGAAGGTTGAGATTTCAGAGATAAGTATTTTTGACTTCGATATTGGTGCAAGTCTAGCAACGAGGGCAGAGAAGCTTGTTTGCGAGCTCTTGGACAATTACTCCGAAAGCTTTATTAAAAGATTTTTGAAGTCGACAAGACTCTCGTGCATTGATGGCGATTATTATGTGTGCGATAACGTCGCGCTGATTAAAGCGCTGCATAAATTGTACCCGCGCTTAAAAGCGGACTTCAAAGTCAATAAAGCTCAGTCTGCTGATGAAGCGAGAGACCTCGCTATCGACTCTTTGATACTCGACTCAATATTGTCATTGAATGCGATTGAAGTTTGCTCTTTTGAAGCTTTCGCACGAAAAAGTGAGCGTAAACTTTTAAGCAAAAACGCATACGCAAGAGTGTTATCTAAAGGCAGAACCGCGACGAACAAGCATGACTATAAATTTCTACCAGTTTCGCTGATAGCTCCAGAGTATCAAGAGGTAGACATCGAAGAAGTGGTTGAGAGCGTACCGGAGTTCAAAAATGCATAGTAAAGCCGCGCTGGAGTCAATTACGCGGCTATTCAACATTCCGCCACGCTTTGCCGTAAATGATTATTCTGGCCGCTTATCGCTGTTTATCGAGTGTCTACTTCAAACAAAGCTCTGCAGTCTAGAGCTTACAGAAACTCTCAAAAATACTCTAACTGAGCTTCAAAAAGACAATTGTGAAAGCGATAAACGTTACCAGCGCAAAGACTTGTATTCATACCTTAAAAGTCATCCTTTATTTTCCACGTTAATGCTTATCAATGAGAGTGAAGAGTCGGCTGACAGCATGCGCTTGTTTATGTTTTTAGCTCGTTTGTTTTTGCTCAGAGAAAGTGACGACTACGATGCGTTTCTTCAGTTTTATAAATGTTTTTTACACGACCGAAAATCTGGTGTGGAGCTGACTTTTGATTTTTTACGCGATGCAACGAGTGATGAATTGCATGTTGAGGTTGAAAAAATAGGTGAGCTAAAGCGAGATACCGGGTTAACTCAGTTTAGCCGCTTTATGACGCCCAGAAAGTCTCGGGCCCGGACAGGTAAAAGCAATGGCCCACTAAGTAAAGCAAATGAGCATGAATACACGCTCATTGAGTCAAATAGTGAGTCAGTGAGTTACTACGAGATGAGTGACGAATTGGGTCGTGAGGAAAGTGCATATTTAAAGAGAGCGGCAAAAGTTGCACTAACAGACGAGCAGGAGCGACATAAGTTTAAACGAAAGAAAACGGGGCTTCGTAACGCGCTTTATAACAGCGCGTTAAATGGAGCCTGGACTATGAATGCTGCGACCCCGGCCGAAATGGGTAGGCTACTTGATGCAATGACCCCAGCTGTTCGTGATGGCCATTTCAGTCAGTTAACAAAAGAGGAAGCTGGTTTTTTAAGTGTTTTGTTTCTAAGGCTGTTGGTTGGACAGCAGGCGAATGATCTTATCCTGAACAATCTGGCCGCAAAAACACACATTAAAGACGCAGAAGATCCTGTTTTGTCGTATGAGCTTGATAGACAAAAGCGTCACGTCAGTGCAAAGCTGACTTTAAATGCTGCGCTGCTTGAAACGCATGAGCCTACGATTCGAAAATTTCACTACGTCCACAACACGCGCATTACGTTGCAGCTTCCGTTTCCAATGCAACAGGTTCTAAATGTCGCTATCCGAAATATCACTGCGTCAAAGCGACATGATGAAACTCTGTTGACAGCGCTGGAACTATCCCAGAACGATTACAATAATCAGCTGAACCGACTGCTTACAGCGTCATTACTTAAAAAACGTGGATTAACGCGACGAGCGTTAGAGAGTAGTTTTGAGCACTTTGCTGCTGAGCGCTTGCCGGAAACGTTTCGTTCATTTTTGACAGGAAAAGCCAGCGTTCAAAATCATTACATATCAGCTGAGCGGTCGTTAATAGAGCAAACTACCCAGAAGCTATGGCTTCACTTTTGTGAAAGTATTGGGTTTGAAAAAATTACTGTTACCGCTGCAGAAAGTGCATCAACTCTCGTTTCACGTTTTGCCTATCATGACGAAGCAGGCTCAAAAATCACGCTGCGTGAAGAAGTCATTTCAGCAATGCTCAGTCAGCTAGCTAACGACTCTGCTGCCGATTACTCGTCACTTGAAAATACTGTGACTTGTCTGAAAACAGCCGCTCTGTATGTCTACCTGCGTGTCGCATCGACCGTTGGTTTGAGGCCAGTGTCAGAGCCATTTCCTTCTATTCTGCATTTTAATAGAAGCCTCGGCGCTATGTCAGTGTCCGATAAGCGAGCACATCATAGTGACGAGCGGCGGCTTATCGTGCTGCCTAGCGCTCAGGTTGAATTAATCACTGCGTTTCAAAACGCCGCAGGTGCACTATCGCGGAACTTACAGATTGATGAGCCACAATCAGTCGTTATGGACTTTAATGCTGAAAAGTTGAGCTGGGAGCACTTTTCACAAAGTCACGTTAATCAACTACTGCAACAAAGAACAGGTCAGCCTCTGATTAATCACAGCTTTCGGCACTCGGCCGCGCGCCGCTTTTTATACGAAAACCTAAATTCAGCCACGTTTAAGCAATCAGAGCTGGACTTATTAATGAATCATAGTCGTGCTGGTGTTAGTAGTTTCAACATGCGTAGCCTTGCAAGCTTGAGGAGAGTTGTTAAACAACAACGCGATCGCATCGAATTATACGACAAAGAGTTTGAGCGCGACGATGCGAGAGTTTTAAAAAAGCTGACGACCTTGTGTGAGGCGTTATGAGTCTTGAGTTAGCATTTTTTGTCGATGCGCTAGCGGGCAGCGATACTTCCGTTCGTAAGCATGCGTCTTTTTGCTTCGATCTGTTGCGGTTGTATTGCGACCGGGCGTTTGACGCTGAACGAAAGCTCGGAAAACGGTATTTTGTTGAAAAAGCGCGAGCGGTGTATCTGGAGGCTGAGATGGACTCAGAGTTAGAAGCGCTGTCTGCTAGCTTATTTTCTCTTTACGAGCAGTGCGCAAAAAGTAATTCAGCCTTGGTACCGCCGACTCAATACCTACCTGTTACGAATTTTAGGCCTGTGGTATCAGAGCAAATGCCGGTTCTCTTTTTACAAGAGAAACTGGATTTAGTGCTTAATGAGCAACTTTCTTCTGTTGACAAGTTAACGACAACGTCTCGCTGGATGATGCATGTATTGTATTTGTCGAGAAGCTCTGCTTTAACGAGCTCAGATGACATTACAGCTTTGATTGCGTCTTACGAAGACGAAATTTATATATTAAAAGATGCCTCGCGAGCGTTAGTGAGTATAAAAAATACAACGCTTATGTTAGATGCTTCTGCATTGTTGCATTTGAAAAAGCTAAGCAGTTTCGAGCAACACGAGCAATACGCAAAATCTATCGAGAAGTGTTTTTCGCAGTGGTTAAGAGAAGCATTTACTCTTGTTACTGAGTTAAATACTGGTGAACTATCGTTAAGACACTGTCTAGACGCATTGAGTTTTGAAACGCGAGCGCCGGCGCTTGATGCTTACTCTGAGATGACGAATACCTTGCCTGTTACCAGACTTGTTAACCTTGCTACGAGAGTTCCAGTTTCAGCGGAAGCGACTCCAAAGCGAGAGGCCAGGCGTAGCATGAAGTCCCATTCTTTTATTAATAAGCTCTCAGAGTCGGTGGCACAGCATTCGAAATTAGCCTTTGATACTTCTTTGAATAGTCGTGATTTACAGCTTCTCACAAATCTCAGAGCATCACTTAATGCTTTTAAAGAGAGACAGCCGAACGAAAAAAGAAATTCAAATCACTTCAAAAAAACAAAAGGTGAGATGTTATCGCTACTTGAGCAGCTAAATGATGAGCAAATTAGTGCTGTTTGTGCGTTAGTTGGAACTTATTGTATAGACTTAATTTTATATGGCTCACCTAATAAAGAGCGCCTTGCTGTCAACACCGTGACGACTTACTTGTCGACGCTGATGAGCTTCTCAAAAGCCGCGTTATCTGAAGAGCAGCTACTTGTCCGCGCTCAAAGTAATGACGTTGAACTTAGTGACTTAACAGAGCTGGTGTCTGATACGCTCAGCGACTTAAACAGTGCAGATAAGCAATCCACTGTGCTTAACTTTTTACAGTATGTTTATCAAAACTCAGCGGTGAAGCTGTTTGACGCAGAAGAGTTGGAGTATCAAGGCGCCGGCGTTTTTGGAGAGCGGGTTTCATATATAAGTCCGGAAGAGTTTGATAATGCGTGTGCTGAGTTTCTATCAGACGTTGATAGCTCAGAGCGCTGGCAAGCGGTCCACTTCGCACGAATTGCCTATGCGCTCGGGTTAAGAAAGCAAGAAGCGTTGCTACTCGAATGTGACGATATCGATTTTGATACTGAGTGCGCTTATGTGACTCGAGTGCACAAGCGAAAAACCATACGCGCGTATCGCAGAGTCGCTCTTTGCTTTATGAAAAGCAGCTGGGTGATTGAGCTTCAAGATTATATAACGAAGCGGAAGCAGCATGGGCTAGACAATGTGTTTGATAACCGGGTGCTGTCGGTTACGCTTCAGTATCTCATTACGCTCATGAGAAAGCACGCATGCGATGATGAATTTGTTGTGCACTCGCTTCGCCACAGTGCCGCGAACAACACGCTGTTTCAGCTTGTCTTTACGTCTATCAATGACGCTGAGAAGGTAAAGGCACGTTATGCGTTTCTGACTCACGACATATTTTCAGAGGCGCAGAGCAAGCAGATAAGAGCAAGTCTGGAAAGTCTTGGTCGAGAGGCGTCTTTAAGTCAGCCTATCCTCGATATAATCGCACTCCAGCTCGGTCATGTAAGCCCCGCAGTCACAGCGCACAATTATTACCATCTCCTCGACTTTTTACTCTATGAAATTAACCCAGAACGACAACGAGGGCTGAGTTCATCGCAGCTGCTAAATCTTCTACCAGAGAACAATCACAAGTTTGATGTGAAGAAACGGTATGAAAAGTGCCTGAATGGTACGGAGGTTGAGTCACTTTTGTTTAAACTCGCGATAAGAGGGCTAAATAGTCAAGTTGTGAGTATCGCAACGGCGAAGCAAACAGATGAATTGCATGAATCCAGTCAACTGTCATTTAATGACTATTTAAACGGGCTCGTTGCTTACAAAAAACAAGGTCATGAGGTTAGCCTGTCCAACTCTCTTATCGACCATTTTAGCTCCAGCTCTGAAGCGCTTAATGTCGATTTTCTTGAGGACATTAGCTCAAGAAATTATGCAAGTTGGCACCGCTTATTCGAGCGTATTACTCGGGTGAATTGGAACTCGAAAAACCTGCGTGCATTAAAAGTACTCGTCGATGCTACCGACAAGGGGGAGGTGACCGAGTATCGGCAGTTGAAGCGATACTTACGTGCGCTGCATTTGTTTGGTCTAAATAATATGAGCTTGGTTATTTATGTCGGTGAGAGTTCTAAACAAATAGAGCGGTGGCATGAATTAATAGGAAGGGAAGGGCATAGTTTAATGGTGGAAGCCGATAATTCGATTACACCTACTTTACAACCAAAACCATATGCACTGCGCTGGGCGCCTTGGGCAGGGCTTGCTGACACTTGCTTGCTTATCGAGAGCTATGCTTATTATTTGTACACGGAACTGGAGTAAAAAGTGGACTTATACTTTGAGCGTAAAGAGCTGTTTGAAAGTTTAGAGTTACTTATTCAGTGTGCGAGTAAATTTGCTGAGGACAATATCACCCGTGAGTACTTTGTTGCGCTTGCAGTAGACCCTGACTTTCGAGACGTAACATTAACAACACATATCCAAGCGCAGCCGGCGCAAGCTTGCTGCACTTTAAAAGTAATGCACGGTAATAACGAGAAAAAGCTATCTATCGAGGTATCAGCACTCGAGCTTAGAAACATCCTAAGTAAAATATCTTCGGCTGAATTCGTAAAGCTCGCTTTTAATGTAGATGAGGATGCGGTTTTAGTTACGGCTGCTATGAATTCTGGTGATGATCTCTTTGAGAAAGAGGAGTTTTCAGAAGCGCCACACACAACACGTTACTATGTAAGCTTCAAACCGCTCACAAACTGCGTTGAGTACGACCTAGAGCCGCCGTTATCAGGAAGTGCCGAATTTACAATATCAGCTGCTGAAGCCGCATTGCTTTTACACGGCTGGAAAGCGAATAAAGAAATCGCAGGCCTTAACGCGCGAACTGTAGCTTTAACATCTACGTCGCTTTATTCCGCTTATTTTTTTGCGCCGCTAGGTACAGATAAAGGAGCTCCATCAGCGGTCTGCGCATTGCAGATGGATGCGTTGAAAGTGCTCTCAAAAGCAGCGATTTTCTTAACTAAGCAAACAGAGCCTTTAAAAGTTATGCTGTCGCAGCGTTACGTGTACTTATATATTCAAACGACAGTAGTAAAAGTAATTAGTGCTGACGCATCTTTACTGCCGGCTCGAACGAACTTTAGCAGCTTTGGAGAGTGTTCTGTGGCAGCTAAAAGAGTGGATGTTGCTAAGGCAATAGACAACGTTGATATTAGTAATACCTCACCCCAAACAGATCTTTACCTTCATTTTAATGATGCCGAAAATATAGAGGTCGAATTGACTTCAAAACAAGCAAGAGCGAGAGACTGCTTTGCGCTGTCGCAGGTAGAGGTTTCCCCGCGTGGAGATGTTTTGAAGCTTTCTTTATCCCACTTAAAATATGCGCTAGAGCTCTTAGGTGATTGTAGCCTTGTTCGAATAAAAGGCTTGGAGAAAGAACAGCCCCGAGCTTTAGTTTTAAGCGATTCAAAAAGTGAACGACAAGTCTTATTGCCCTGCCGATCTGATTAAAGCCTTGGTTTTACTCTTAGGTTTATATAACAAGTAATCTTACTTTAAAACTTGGTACAGGATGATGCTAACTTAGTGTAGAATGCTCGCCTTCTTTAAACTCAAAGTCAACAAGTTACTATTTTCTATGTCGTTAAAAAAGCAGTTAATAACAAGTATTATGGCTACTGTTTTCCTGTCAGCCTGCTCTTCAACCCAAAGCACCAATATATTTGAGTCAAATCCGAAGCTAAAAAGCCAAATTGATAAAATTGATCTAACTTTAGGACTTCGCATTAAAGGTGAGTCTGCTGTGGTTGAGCCTTTCGCTATTTTAGGCAACGAGAATGACGTTTCTTGGACATCAACAGATTACTTTACTTTTAATGCAAAAACGTTGTATCCGGCTTTTGATACAAAAAGAAAAGACTGTCGGGTCAATACTCCAGAGTGCGAGGAACTCGTTAGTGCGTCAGAAAAGTCCCCTTTTTTAAAGATTAGTAACTTTGAAAGTGATTATGGCGATACATATTCGGAGCGTGTAGAAAAAGGAAAAGATCCTGGTCTAACGGGAAAGGACGTTGCTGTTTTTACATTAGCGACACCGTTTATGGTGATACCAGCAATGGCGGCTGGTACCGTATTTGCTATAAAAGGGGCCGCAGACCTGGCTACTGAGGGAACAGTTGTTCCAAACAAAGAGGCGGAATTTGACCATGACTCTTTCGTCAAGTTTGTTTCTCAGGCGATAGTAAAAGAATATGGGTCATTAGAGTCTTACGTTAAGCAAATGGTCTCAGCGTCACAAATGGAGCGAGAGCTGCGAGCAAAGAGAATAAAAGTAGTAAATCAAACACGAGAGAGTGTTGAGGACCACCGGCGTTTAGCGAGTAAAATTGGCTTGCACATACCAGAGTTTTACTATGAATGCCCGTATCAGGTTCCAGTCAAGGGGGATATTGATAATGTTAGGCCGGCTACGTTGGATAGGTATAATGAATGCTTAGATAAAGCAAGCCAAACGTATGTCAACAAGGTAAAGGTGGTGGTAGAGGCAACTAAGTCGGATTTTATTGAAAGCCAAGAGCAGGAATTCTATGCACTGGAGTCCATTTATTCAGTACGTCAATTTATAAAGGAATATAAATACAAAGATATAGGGGAGTTAGTGCCTCAAGCTAAAAATAAACTAGCTGGTTTAATTCGCGCTCGTAGAAGTCAAATTCAACGTGAACTGGAGTACTTTCGGGATAATCTTCAAGTTGGTGATAGAACATTCTGTGGTCGGGTGATCAATAAACGAAGCGGCGGAATGTTTCAAATAGCGGTATCAGCGAAACTAGCAAACTACAGCAACGAAGTATGGCTTCATAAAGGTAAGATTTTTAAACCAGAAAGTGGTTGTTACAACCGCAACGGTGATATCTCGCCTAGGAAAAGTCCTTTCGACATATAGTTTCTTGAAGTCGTCATAACTTAAATAACTAGCACTAAAACTTTCTAAGATTTCCAAGAGGGCAAATAGCCGTTTTTTATTAAAAATAAAAAACGGCTATTTGTTAGTGGTGATTCGTTACTATGGTCAAGCAAGAGAAGACTGAGCCGCAGGTATGTCAGCCGACTTAGTTTAAAGCGCTCGCGACCTTGCCCCAAAATAGCTTTCTTCATTACCGCACTTTTGGGATATCAGCCCAGCGAGTGGTGTACGCGGGGGACAAACGTTCACGCTTCATCTGCCAGTCCTGTGTTTTCTTTTGTGATGCGAAATATACACTACCTGTTTTAGTCTTGTTGAGCTTATCAATGACATCCATCAACGCCTTGCTCTCAGGCTTTGTCTCACTTGCTTCAAATAGTGATGGCTGAAATACGCCAGGTGCGTAAAAGTCACCGAGCATGACACCCGCTTTGGCGTAATAAAAGCCGGGGCGATAAATACTCTCGGACAGCTTGCGGGTGAGTGCCAGGAGCTCCCGGCTGTCTTGGGTGGGTACGGATAATGTATGCGTTGCACTGTTGCTGTATTTTGGGGTGTTCTGACGAAATGGGTTGGTGCGCATAAACACCGTCAGTTGCCGGGCGCACTGCTTCTCGCCTCTTAACTTTTCGGCGGCGCGGGTTATGAAATTGCTGAGCGCGCTTTGCACCGCATCGAGTGACAGTACCGGTTGCCCGAAGCTACGCGATACAACGATTTGCTTCTTTTGTGCTGGCAGCTGCTCGAGTGACAGGCACGACTCACCGCGCAGCTCGCGGGCGGTGCGCTCGAGTACAACTGAGAATTGGTTGCGCAGAGTTTTTAAATCGCACTCTGCTAGCTCTAATGCGGTTGTTATGCTCATTGTGTTGAGGCGGGCAGCGATACGGCGGCCTACCCCCCAAACTTCATCGACGGGCGTGATAGCGAGAAGACGACGTTGCCGCGACGCTTCACTTAAATCAACCACACCACCGGTTTTTGGGTATTTTTTGGCGCCGTAATTCGCCAGCTTGGCAAGCGTCTTTGTCGGCGCAATGCCGACGCAAGTCGGCATACCGATCCAACGCAGAATTCTGTCTTTTAATTCATGACCAAAGCTATCAAGCGATACCGCGTGCTCGACTCCTGTTAGCTCGGCGAAGGCTTCATCAATGGAGTAAACCTCAAGGTGCGGAACCATTTGTTCAATGGTTGTCATCACACGGTTGGAGATATCGGCATAAAGCGCATAATTGGACGAGAACACTTCAATACGGTGCTTGCGGATAAGCTCATCAATTTTAAACAGCGGCGTACCCATTTTAATGCCCAATGCTTTGGCTTCAGCCGAGCGGGCAATGGCGCAGCCATCGTTGTTTGAGGCGACAATGACTGGGCGCTCGCGCAAATCCGGCCGAAACAGGCGTTCGCAGGAGACATAAAAGTTATTGCAGTCAATCAGTGCAAAGCATGGCTTTCGCTTAGCGGCAGCGGTGGATGACATGACTGACGACTCCGAAAACATCAAGCTCGGCATCACTGCCTAAACGAATGGATGGATAATCCGGGTTATAAGACAGTAGTGCCGGGTAGGGTTTCAACTGAAGCGCTTTAACGGTGAGCTCGCCATTTAGACAGGCAATAATAATATCACCAGCCTGAGCATTCAGCGCCCGGTCAACCACCAGGATGTCATTATCATGAATGCCGGCGCCTATCATCGACTCGCCGCTTGCCCGCACAAAGTAGGTGGCCGCCGGGTGCTTTATACAAAGCTCATTTAAGTCGAGCTTCTGCTCGACATAATCCTGGGCAGGTGAAGGGAAGCCCGCCTGCACGGCTTCTAATAAATAGGGGATTTGCATGCGCGGAAAAATACCCGCACGACTAATGATTTCGACTTTCATACAACCTCGAATACTGTATATATAGACAGTATATTTATTCATGCGTATTTAGCAACTGCTGTTTTATGGTCGTTAGGGCGTAGGAGGCTTCCTGATAGTTTTAAAGTGAAATTCAGGCAGGTTGTGCATAGCGTACACACTGCCCGGGCACCGACTTTGAAAGAGCCCTATCTTGATTAAGGGCACATCAAAATGAGGCATATTGTGCTTATAGGGGGAATGGATGAATGAAGAAAATACAGCAAGTAATGTTAACGGGATGCCGCAGAACAGACACTAAAAGCTTGGTCAGCTGCCGACAGCCATATTTATATGGCGAATTTTTCCTAAATGTCTTCCCAGCCGTCTTGTAAGTACATTGGCTCCTAATCCTTTCTGCGGTTTTAATCTTTCATAATTGTTTAATACATTCACGTACTTGTCAAAGGTGCTCTACGTGTTAGCACGGACGGCCACAGTCCGCTGATTATTGAAGGAAAAGTTGAGCAACAGTGGGGTGACAAGGGCATGTTTTAATAGTGAAACAGTTCAGAGCCTGGTTTGTGCATAAATAAAAAGCCGTTTATAAATTAATATAAACGACTCTTTACGAATGTTGGGTGATAAGTCCAACAGGCTCAGAATGTAACGTGCCTCAACGCGTTTATGCTGACAGTTTTGGTTACCGCTTACAAGTCAAAATTAACCAAAAGGCAGACTCTTGACTTCATTCTGGCGAGGGCGCAATCTACATTCAGAAGCTTTTAGAGCGAGGTGGTAGCCTATGAGTACATTTCAATTAATTATGCTGGCTGTGCTTATTCTCGGCGTCGGAGGAGGTGTTGCTCTGCTCATTTGGGGGATCGAAAAGCTTCGGGAGTTCGAGTAAACTCCCGTCTCAATCTTCATAAGCAAACAGGCTAACTTAAATTGCCAAGGTGAGCCGCAATCTTGGCTTGGCTGAGCTGTCCTTGAAGGGGATTAAAGCTACTTCTTTATGTTGACTTTAGTTTTGAATGTATAAATAGCGAATGCAATGAAGCCAACTAATAGGAATACAGGTATCAAACCTGAAAGAAACTGAGCAAGCATGATTAACTCCTTTTGGGCTGAGTGCGTCTAGTTAACATTACAATGGTTGCCGTATTAAGTAAAAGCTGGAAGTCCAGTCGGTGTTTGCTTTTCACGCTGGCTTACACCTCAACCGATAGTCGATGGAGTGATAAGTCCCTGAATTGTCGAAGTTTAACACGGTGGCTGGTTTTAAGGTTTGTCTGAGTCGGACTTCCTATTCTTTGAGCCGTCACGTTTGCTTTTCTTGTTGCCAATGAAGATAGTTGCAGTGCCGGCGAGCAGAGCAAATGGCGCTGCGCCAATCAGAATGGCTTCCCATGTAGTGAGCTCCATAAGTTGTTAACTCCTATTCCATATGGTATTGCGATTCTGATGTTACTGGCATCATAAGTGACTGTTAGTCACGGTCAGTTATTTACTAGTTTAGCCAGTAAACAGACGAAACTTAAATACTATTAAATGAGTTCAACGAACCTGGTTTGCATCTATCCGTTAGCTACGAAGACTTACCTTTTGGCTCATTGTACGGATTAAGCGTCCGTGATAATCAAGTAGCGAAGCCGCTCTTTTGCAGACTAACGCATAAGGTAAACGTTATTCCGAATCGAGCTTTCGGCATTTTTTGAAAGCGGTTAGCGTCAGGTTGGCGCTAACCGCTTTTATTCTTGCGTGCTATTTACCTTGGGCTCTTCACCTCTTGGGAAGTCGGCAGCCCAATATTGGGTGTAGAGGCTACCTTTGAGTCAAGGCTATTCGTATTTCAACAGCTCCGCCAATCCTTGGTCATCGTCATTGGCGTTTAGCCAATCCAGGGCCTCTTCATGCGTGTTACATTCAGCCGCTTTGCACTCCGGATCCCAGTCGAGATAATTAGAGAAAAAACGTTTGACTACCACGAAACGTCCACTCTCGGTTTTAAAAATTTTGGCAGAATGAAAACGGTTGGTATCAGGTACGGTTGCCGTGTCATAAAATGTCATATCGACCTGGTTACCCATTTGAGCGATTAATATGCCACGAAACTCGAAAGTTCTCTCATCAGTTGTTTGAATGCGGTATTGATCCATCATCGTTCCTCATTTTCAAAGTAGTAATCAAGTTACCTCCAGTAAGGCGTGGTTAGCGAGTAATAAACACGTTTTACCGGAGGGTTAATCGGTTTGCAGTTTACTGGGCTAATGTAGTTTGCGAGCTTCTCGGGAGACGCATCGGAATAGTGAACCGGCAATGCCTCAATTGGTATGCGCACGTGAGATAGTCATAAATGACGCGTTTTTGAACCGGAGTGAAATTCTTTCGAAATACGCGGGCAAAGATTCGGTCACATACTTTGCCATTCATTGAAAATCCCCAATTAGGTAGGTTTGGGTTAAGTTGGCCCGCCTCAATATCTTCAGAAGCATCGAAAGTATCTAAATCCCGGATAAAAAGGTCTGGGTTGGTAATGAAAATCGCTTCATCAAACCCTTCATCAACGCTTCTACGATAAAGCGGAGTGTCGAGTAGTGAGTGTTTAAGTAGAGCGCATTCATAAGCAGCCTTTTCTGAACTATTAGCCTGTGACCAGGCTGCATCATTATCGGTTGCTGCGTTAAATAAGCTTTTCCATAGCGCTAAGGCACCAGGCGTAAGGTCGGCCGTATCGGCGCAAATCATTAGGTTTTTACTGAGTGTTGCAAGCGCGTAGAGGTAAATGGTGTATCCATACCCCATATGGCTCTGCAATGAGGCTGATTGTTGCACACGAGCAACTACTTCTTTTTCAATGTGATAATCGAGAACGGCGAGAATATTACCGTTTTGCTCAATCAGCACAAAAAGCTGAGCGTTCTCATCATACAGGCACTCAATTTCCTCGTTGAATACGTGACTGGCGGAAATTACTTTTTCAAACGTGGCACTCATAGAGTATCTCCTTTTATAAATAATTAGGAGGATCAAGCTACCACATTGATGGTTTGCCGCTACTGCTTGGGAATTATCTGTTAAATCTATTAAAATCAGATGTTTATGATTTAAAGTGAGATTGATAATGAGTACTGGATTGGTAACTTTTAAGACAGATGAGTACTTATCGTGACGCTCATAACTTTTGTGTTTGGCGAAAGGTTAACAGACGTGGCTTCCCTTGCAATTTGTAGGTTGGTTAGAGTAAAAGGTTTATTTTGAAGCTGTAACTACGACCCGATAATATAGCAGTTTATATATGAAAAGGAGTCCACGTATGAAGAAGGAGCTAGTGTTAGCTGTGGCTGTCTTAACGACATTGGCAGGCTGCGTTTCAATGAGTGACGACCCCTATATTCGGTCTTTGGGTAACGACCCTAAATTGACTGACTTTGATGATGAATTAGAAAATAAACGCTTATCTTATCTAGGGCGTTTTCTTGTCGAAAACGAAATTCGAGCAGAAATTGTTGCGAATGCGTACGACGAAGAAGTGGTTGAAGCGTGGACAGCAGAAGATTACGGGACCATGACTTCGATGGCGACTGATATGGCAGTTGGTGAGCTTGGCTCAGCGCTGGGTAGTAACTTAGGCACTGCAGTGTCGGTAGGCGGGATG
>CEQK01076694.1_pt1 | contig 18026 bp, 12 predicted proteins | sample 531051 | NCBI WGS metagenome assembly CEQK01 (sample SAMEA2621229, study PRJEB7988) | marine metagenome | biome: marine biome (ENVO:00000447); feature: deep chlorophyll maximum layer (ENVO:xxxxxxxx); material: "saline water (ENVO:00002010), including plankton (ENVO:xxxxxxxx)" | depth 150 m
TTCGCGGGACGGCGGACAGATTTCGCGGATGTTGCGGTTGATCTATCGACGCTAGCGGATTTCGAACGCGACGTTCTGCTCGCGGCTCGCAAGATCGGATGGGGCGATCTCACCTCATACGGTGAACTGGCGCGGCGGCTGACCGGAGATGTCGGGGTGTCTCGCGCGGTCGGCCAGGCGCTTGGCCGCAATCCGATCCCGCTCATCATTCCCTGTCACAGGGTGCTTGCCGCCGATGGTGCGATCGGCGGTTTCTCCGCGCCGGGAGGCACGGTTACAAAGCTGAAGATGCTGGAGATCGAAGGCGCGCTCGCCAAGAGCCCTGTTTTGGCGCAACGCAGCTTCGGGTTCTGACCTTCGGTATCAGCTGCTCTTGCGCAGGCGCGACAGGCCATCCCGCGCCGGACCGTAATTCGGGTCGAGCTGGGCAGCGCGCGCATAGGAGCGGATCGCCTTCTGGGTTTCGCCGCGGCGCTCGTAGATCAGCGCCTGATTGGCCCAGGATTCCGCCTTCTTGTTGTCGAGCTGGATGGCGTGATTGAAGTCCGCGAAGGCGTTTTCGTCGTCGTTCAGAGCGACGTAGGACAGGCCACGGCCGTTATAGGGCTCGGGAGAGTCCGACAGCGAGATCGCGGTCGAGAAGTCGTCGATCGCGCGGGCGTGGTCGCCGCGCAGCTGATAGATCAGCCCGCGATTGTGGTAGGCGCGCGGGTCGGTGGTGTCGAGCTGAATGGCCTTGTTGAAGTCGCGGAAGGCTTCGTCATTCCGGCCCGCCTGACGGTAGAGATTGCCGCGGCCGATATAGGCGGCATCGTAGTTCGAATTGAGCGACAGTGCCTGATTGTAGTCATTGGCGGCTGCCGTCAGATCGCCCTGGCTGCGCTCGATGAGCGCGCGGTTGGCGTAGGCCTGATAGAAGCGCGGATTGAGCTGGATGGCCTTGTTGAAGTCATCCATCGCCTTTCGGAACTCGCCCGCGCGACCATAGGCAGCGCCACGGACGTTATAGGGTTCGGGATCGGAAGGATTGTTGCGGATCACCGCGGTCAGCGAGCCGATGTTTTCTTCACTGCCCTGGGTACGGTCGATGTCGATTGCGGAAATGGGGGCACTCGTCTGGCATCCGGCCACAGCCAGGCATGCGCTCGCAGCGGCTATCATCAACGCGCCACGCAGTTTGCCGTGGATGTGCGACATCGGCTGAAGTCCGGAGAATGCTGAAGTCAAGTTTTGCCCCTCTGACGACTGTGTAAGGTTCCGCAATTTCTTGCCGGAACGGAGTGCAGAAATGAATAAAGGCGGCGACATACCGTCTCCGCCTTCATTAACACGCCGATATCGGCAATAAAACGGCAGGGATCAGCGACCCGGGCGACCGCCGATCAAGCCTTCGCGCTGGGCGCGCTTGCGAGCCAGCTTGCGAACGCGGCGAACGGCTTCCGCCTTTTCGCGGGCGCGCTTCTGAGAGGGCTTTTCGTAATGGTCGCGCATCTTCATTTCACGGAAGATGCCTTCGCGCTGCATCTTTTTCTTGAGAGCGCGGAGCGCCTGATCGACATTGTTGTCGCGGACAAGTACCTGCACGTTAAACCCGATCCTTAATTGCGGTTGAACCTGAACTTTCTAGACGGCCGACATAAAGAAAACAGGTCCGTTCGGTCGGCAGACGTCACGATTGCGCGGCATTTACCAGTTTTCCGATGTCAAGTCCAGCACGTTTTGTTGCGATTTTTCGCTATCCCGCAGGCTTTTGCGAAGGTTCATGTTGCGCTGTGACGTCGCAATGACAGTCTGGCGTTTCTGCGACATGATGGGCCGCGTCTGCGGCTTTCGAAGTCGCAATGCGACAGGTGCGGGCTGTGTGTTTTTGATTTAAGCGGAATCGCAATCCGGATGCCGAGAGGACATGATGCGCAAATACTCGATTTTCGCCGTGGCACGCGAGGCCATGCGGGGGCACCGCGGGTGGGACAAGCAGTGGCGCTCGCCCGAGCCCAAGAAGTCCTATGACGTCATCATCGTTGGCGCCGGAGGGCACGGTCTCGGCACAGCCTATTATCTGGCCAAGGAACACGGCATCACCAATGTGGCGGTGATCGAAAAGGGATGGCTCGGCGGCGGCAATACGGGCCGCAACACCACCATCATCCGCTCGAATTACCTTTATGATGAGAGTGCCGCGCTGTACGATCATGCGGTCAAGCTGTGGGACGGGCTCTCGCAGGATCTCAATTACAACGTCATGTACTCCCCGCGCGGCGTGATGATGCTCGCGCACAATGTTCATGACGTGCAGGTCTTCAAACGGCACATCCATGCCAACCGGCTCAACGGTGTCGACAATGAGTGGCTGACGCCCGGTGAGGCCAAGGATTACTGCCCGCCGCTCAACATCTCCAAGACCGCGCGCTATCCGGTGATGGGTGCGGCGTTGCAGCGGCGCGGCGGAACCGCCCGCCACGATGCTGTCGCTTGGGGCTATGCCCGTGCCGCGTCCGATCTGGGCGTCGATATCATCCAGAACTGCGAAGTCACGGGCGTCCGGCGAGGTGTCAATGGTGCGGTTGAGGGCGTTGAAACCTCACGCGGCTTCATCGGTGCAAAGAAGGTCGGTGTCGTTGCCGCCGGCAACACGACGACGATCATGGACATGGCCGGCGTGCGCATGCCGCTCGAAAGCTATCCGCTGCAGGCGCTTGTCTCCGAGCCCGTCAAGCCGATCTTTCCCTGCGTCGTGATGTCGAACACAGTGCATGCCTACATCTCCCAGTCCGACAAGGGCGAGCTCGTCATCGGTGCGGGTACCGACCAGTACACCTCCTATTCGCAGACCGGCGGGCTTCACATCTTGAGCCACACGCTCGATGCGATTTGCGAGATGTTCCCGATCTTCACGCGCATGAAGATGCTGCGTTCGTGGGGCGGGATCGTCGATGTGACGCCGGATCGTTCGCCTATCCTCTCGAAGACGCCGGTGCCCGGGCTATTCGTCAATTGCGGCTGGGGCACGGGCGGCTTCAAGGCCACGCCCGGCTCGGCCCATGTCTTCGCGCACACCATCGCGCGGGACGAACCGCACGCAATCAACGCACCGTTCTCGCTCGACCGTTTCCGGAGCGGCCGGCTGATCGACGAGGCGGCCGCTGCCGCCGTGGCGCACTGAGGTACAGACATGCTTCTCATCCATTGCCCCTACTGCGGAGAAGACCGGCCGGAGCTCGAGTTCCGCCATGCCGGTGAAGCCCATGTCGTGCGTCCCGACCCGATCTCCGAGATCAGCGACGAGGAATTCGAGGCTTATTTCTTCATTCGCGACAATCCGAAGGGCCTGACCTATGAACGCTGGCGCCACATGCATGGCTGCGCGCGCTTCTTCAACGCGGTGCGGGACACGGTGACCGACAAGTTCGTCACCACCTACAAGGCTGGCCAGCCGAAAGTCGAGATCGAGCGCGGCGACGACGGCGTGGCGCGTGTAAAGGGAGACGGCCAATGAGCGGAACCAACCGCATCGCGGGCAAGGGCCGGCTCGTTCCGGCGCGCACCGTCTCCTTCACATTCGACGGCCGTCAGCTGACCGGCGTCGAGGGCGACACGCTCGCCTCGGCCTTGATCGCCAATGGGATTCACCTGACCGGTCGATCCTTCAAGTATCACCGGCCGCGCGGTATTCTCTCCGCCGGGCCGGAAGAACCCAACGCGCTCATCGATATTTCGCGCTCGTCGAACACCCATACGCCGAATGTGCGGGCGACCGTCCAGGAAGTCTTCGAGGGGATGACGGCGCAGTCGCAGAACCGCTGGCCGTCGCTTACGTTCGATGTCGGCGCGGTCAACAACCTGTTCTCGCCGATCTTCGCCGCGGGCTTCTACTACAAGACCTTCATGTGGCCGAAAGCTGCGTGGAAGCATTTCTACGAGCCGAACATCCGTGCTGCCGCGGGCCTCGGCGTCTCGCCGAAGGAGCCCGATCCGGACCGCTACGCCAACCGCTTCATCCATTGCGATGTTCTGGTGGTCGGCGGCGGCATTGCAGGCCTGATCGCGGCACGGGCGGCTGCCGAAACGGGCGCTTCCGTCGTTCTCTGCGACGAGCAGCCGGAACTGGGCGGTGCGCTCCATCATGAGATTGATACAAAGGTCGATGGCCAAGAAGGCTTCGACTGGGCTCAGCAGATCGGCCGCGAACTCGCGGGCATGGACAATGTTCGGGTGCTCACCCGCACCACGGCCTTTGCCTATCAGGCGCAGAACATGGTCGATCTGGTCGAGCGCGTCAGCGAGCATGTTTCCAATCCCGACAAGCTGATGCCGCGCGAGCGTGTCTGGCAGGTCCGCGCGAAACGCGTGATCGTCGCCACCGGCGCGATCGAGCGCCACATGGTGTTTGCGCAGAACGACAGGCCCGGAATCATGCTGGCTTCCGCCGCGCGCACCTATCTGAATCATTACGGAGTGGCGGTGGGCTCCAACGTGGCTGTCTATACGGCAAACGATTCCGCTTATCGCGCGGCGTTCGACCTCAAGCAGGCCGGCGTCGCGGTCCCCGTGATCGTGGATGCGCGGTCTGACGTCGATGCAGAACTGCTGGCAGAGGCCGAGCAGCTCGGGATCGAAGTGCTCACCGATCATGCGGTGGTCGACACGAAAGGCGGGCTCCGTCTGAAGTCGGTAAAGATCGAGCGGGTCGGTGGCGGCAAGTCGCGGACCGTCGATGCCGATGCATTGATTGTCTCTGCCGGCTGGACGCCGACGCTGCATCTGTATTCCCAATCGCGCGCCAAGGTCGTCTGGGACGACGAGAACGGTCGTTTCGTGCCCGGCAAGCCGGTGCAGGACATGGTGACGATCGGCGCCTGCAACGGCACGGACGAGCTCGATGATCTTCTGGAAGAAGCCGCAAAGGCCGGAGCGGAAGCAGCACGGCTGGCCGGTGTAGACGAGACTTCGAGCTATCGTGCGCCGCATGCCGAGAGCCTGACGAGCCGACGCGGCGCGCTGATGGGCGCGGCTCCGGGCGCGGGTCCGGATACCACTGTCAAGGCGTTCGTCGATTTCCAGAACGACGTGACCGCCAAGGATATCCGCCTTGCGGTGCGCGAAGGCATGCACTCGATCGAGCACGTGAAGCGCTTCACCACCAACGGCATGGCAACCGACCAAGGCAAGACCTCGAACATCCACGGTCTGGCGATTGCCGCCGAGATGCTGGACAAGCCGATCCCGCAGGTCGGGCTGACGACCTTCCGTCTGCCCTACACGCCTGTGACATTCGGCGCGATCGTCAGCCACAGCCGCGACCGTCTGTTCGACCCGACACGCAAGACCGCGATCCACAAGAGCCACGAAGCGCTCGGCGCGGTGTTCGAGGATGTCGGGCAGTGGAAGCGGCCCTGGTACTATCCAAAGGTCGGCGAGGGGATGCATGCCGCCGTCAACCGCGAGTGCAGGACCGTGCGCGAAACGGCCGGCCTGTTCGATGCCTCAACTCTCGGCAAGATCGAGGTTGTGGGGCCCGATGCGGCGAAGTTCCTCGATCTCATGTATACGAATGGCTGGCAAAAGCTGGCACCAGGACGGTGCAAATACGGCATCATGCTGCGCGAGGACGGGTTCATCTACGATGACGGTGTGGTTGGCCGTATTGCCGAGGACCGATTCCATGTGACCACGACCACAGGCGGTGCGCCGCGCGTGCTTCATCACATGGAAGACTACCTCCAGACCGAGTTTCCGGATCTCAGGGTTTGGCTGACCTCGACCACTGACCAGTGGTCGGTGATTGCCGTGCAGGGGCCGAAGGCGCGCGAGATCATCGAACCTTTCGTCGAAGGCATCGACATCTCGAACGAAGCCATGCCGCACATGAGCGTACGTGAAGGTACGGTCTGCGGCGCGCCGGCCCGGCTCTTTCGCATGTCGTTCACTGGTGAACTGGGCTTCGAGGTCAATGTGCCCGCCGATTACGGACGTGCTGTGTGGGACGCGCTCTGGGCGCGTGCCCAGGACCTCGGCGCCTGTACCTATGGTACCGAGACGATGCACGTGCTTCGCGCCGAGAAAGGCTACATCATCGTCGGACAGGACACCGATGGCACGGTCACCGCGGATGACGCTGGTCTCAACTGGGCGATCGCGAAATCCAAACGCGATTTCGTCGGAATCCGCGGCATGAAGCGGCCCGATCTGGTCGCACCCGGACGCAAGCAACTCGTCGGCCTTCTGACGTCCGATCCGAAACAGGTTCTGGAGGAAGGCGCGCAGGTCGTCGCCGACCCGAACCAGCCGGTGCCGATGAAGATGATCGGCCATGTGACGTCGTCCTACTGGTCGGAAAACTGCGGTCGCTCGATTGCGATGGCCGTGGTCGCCGATGGCAGGGCACTGATGGGCAAGACGCTCTACGTGCCGATGGCGGACGAGGTGATCAAGGTGGAAGTCACGGACACCGTGTTCTTCGACAAGGAAGGGGAGCGGATCAATGGCTGAGGCAGTAGCAACCCGCAGCGGCCCGCTTGACGGGCTGATCGCCGGTTCGGTCGGTGTGGCGATCGCGCCGACAGCGCCCGCACACCGGATTTCCCTTCGCGTGGGAGAGGAAGGCATCCCGGCGCTCAACAAGGCGCTTGGCATTGAACTCCCCATGGAGGCGAAGACGAGTGTGACGGCCAAGTCCGGACGCATGGCGCTGTGGCTCGGGCCGGACGAATGGCTGGTCATCGACGAGAAGGGCGACCCGATGGCCGATGTCGCCGGGACCGACGCCTTCTTCTCTGTTGTTGATGTCTCTCACCGCAACACAGCGATCAAGGTCGCAGGCCGCGGCGCGCGTGCCACGCTTGAGGCAGGCTGCCCTCAGGATCTTTCCGACAGCGCTTTCCCGATTGGCGCTTGTTCGCGGACGGTACTGGGCAAGATCGAGGTCGTGCTGATGCGCACTGACGCCAACGCTTACCGCATCGAATGCTGGCGCTCGTTTGCTGAATATGCCTTCGAGTTCCTGGCCGACGCCGCGCATGATTGCATGGCCTGACGCGGGCTGACATCAGCGACGTCTCTCTCAGCCCTCGCTTTCAGCGGGGGCTTTTTCGTCTTCGTACTGAAGCAGGGTCAGCCAGACTGCGGTGAGCGCCGGTTTCGGTGCATCTTCGATATCGACGGTTACATTATAGGTGAAGCCGAGAAGATTGGGGGCGCGGTGGCGGCACTTGTCGAGATGGAAGCGACCGCGAATGCGTGCGCCGGAGGGAACCGGGTTCATGAAGCGCAGCTTGTTGAACCCGTAATTGATGCCCATCTTTTCGGTCTTCAGCCGCGGGGAGCAGTCTTCATGCATGGCCGACAGCATCGAAACCGTCAGAAAGCCATGCGCGATGGTTCCGCCGAAATCAGTCTCTGCCGCGGCTTCCGGATCGATATGAATGAACTGATGGTCATCGGTTGCATCGGCAAACTGGTTGATGCGTTCCTGCGGAATGTCGAACCAGCGCGAGACGTATTCGCTGCCGATTTCGTTTTCGATGTCTGCGAGGGTGATGATGCGGGGCATGAAGTGTCCGTAGGCGTGTCAGATCTATGCCGACAATCTAGAACACTGGATGCACAAGCACAGAGCGGGTACAGTCGAAAAATGTGCTATGTCCCCGGATTTTCCCGGAAGCAACTCACCGACCGCGGCGGAAGCTTACTCTCGGTGGCCGGTCCGAGCGCCTTCCGCCAGAACGTGGAAGTTTCGGGAAGACCAAACGGCACGTCATCGTAGCTCCGATTGAAGGCAATTAGGACCCGGTGACCGGGCGCGCCCAGCACCATCACGAGGCCAGGCAAGCCGGGATCGTTCCAGGCATCGCGTTCCAGAGTGTTGCCGTCCGGTGCGTACCATTCCACCTGGTCGGGATTATCCGATCCGTCGGCCGGCACGAGGAGATCAGTCCGGGTGAGGATGGGAATTTCGGCTCGAAGCCTCGCCCATTCCCTCGCATGGGCAAGGCGGTCCTGGTCGAGATTAGCCCAGTCGCGCCAAGTTATCTCATTGTCCTGCGCATAGGCGTTGTTGTTGCCGTGCTGGCTGTGACCGAACTCGTCGCCTGCCGTCAGGAGCAGCGTGCCGCGCGAGGCAAAGAGGGTTGCGAGCAACGCTGTCGCATCAGCCTTGCGGGCGGCACGGATGGCGGGATCGTCGGTCTGGCCCTCGACGCCGCAGTTCCATGAATAATTCTCGTTGTGCCCGTCGCGATTGTCCTCGCCATTGGCCTCATTGTGCTTTTCGGCATAGGTGACCAGATCGCCCAGAGGGAAGCCGTCATGGGCGGCGACGAAGTTTACGGTTCGCGTAGACGTGGCGCCGTCATGGCCGAAAATGTCGGACGAGCCGGAGAGCCTTGTGGCGAGATCGCCGGTCTTGCCTGCATCGCCGCGCCAGAAGGTGCGGATGTCGTCGCGGGCACGGTCGTTCCATTCGCGCCAGTGATCAGGGAAATTGCCCAGCTGATAGCCGCCAGGACCGATATCCCAGGGTTCGGCCACGAGCATGCGGTCGGAAAGCGCCGGATCGGCATGCATCGCCTTGAGCATTTCGGCCTGCGGCGAGAAGCCGTTGCCATCGCGACCGAGGATTGGCGCGAGATCGAAGCGGAACCCATCGACGCCGCCCTGAAGAGCGAGGTGGCGCATGGCGGCGATCACCAGTTCCTGCACTTCCGGACGATGGCAGGCAAGCGTGTTGCCGCAACCTGTGTCGTTGACGAGGTGTGCCGGATTGTCAGGATCGTGGGCGTAAAAGGTTCGGTTGCCCAGCCCGCGCAGCGACAGCGTTGGACCGTCGAGATCGGATTCGCCGGTGTGATTGAAGACCACGTCGACCAGTACGCCGATGCCGTGTTTGTGCATTTCGGTGGTCAGGGCGCGCAGTTCGGCAATGCCGCCGGGCGCCAGGCGCGGGTCGAGCGCCAGCATGGTGACGGGATTGTAACCCCAGGCATTGGTGAGCCCCAATGGCGGCAGGTGGCGCTCGTCGATCCAGGCGGCGATCGGCATGAGCTCAATGGCCGCGACATGCAGCGATTTCAGATGCGCGATGATGGCGGGGTGGGTGAGGGCATCCAGCGTGCCGCGTTTTTCCTCCGGAATATCCGGATGAAGCATGGTGAAGGCGCGAACCGGAACCTCATAGATCAATCCACCGGGCCGGGGTACACGCGGTTTGCCGCTGAAGGGCTTTTGTGGAGCCTCGACGATGGCCTTCGGCATGATGGCGGCGGTGTTGACGTCTTTCTCGCCGAGCCTCGGATCGTAGTGAAACGGGCGGTCGAGCCGGATCGCATAGGGATCGATCAACAGCTTGGACGGATCGAAACGGTGGCCGTTCTCCGGCTCCCACGGTCCTTCGGCGCGCAGGCCATAGCGGTGGCCGGCGCCGACGCCTGTAATCTCCGAAACGAAAAGCCCGTCGCCGCGCGGCTCCAGCCGATGCCGGGTGGTCTCCCTGTCGTCAGGATCGAAGAGGCACACATGCACAGCCTCCGCGTCCGGTGCGCGTACGGTAAAGCGTGCGCCGCCGGAAGTAAGCCGGACGCCGGGTGTGGAGTGGATGGCGCCGCGTGCCACAGGGGTTCAGGTGATCACGGTCGGGCCGTCGCGCCCGGTGATGTTCTGGATTTGCGCCACCTCGTCGGCGGCAGCAATCAACCCGGCGAGAGCCGATTGTGTTTCCGCACCGTGGCGGGCGGGGTCGGGCTCGAAGAACTCCATGTAAACCCGCAATGTCGCGCCGGACGTGCCTGTGCCCGAGAGCCGAAAGACGATGCGCGCACCGCCTTCGAAGAAGATGCGGATCCCCTGGTTCTCGCTGACCGACCCGTCGACCGGATCGTGATAGGTGAAATTATCGGCTTTCTCGACCGTCATGTCGGCAACGGTCTGGCCGGGCAGACTGTCGAGCTTGGCGTTCAGCTCATCCATCAGCTGGTTGGCCTTGTCCGTGTCGATGCCTTCATAGTCGTGGCGCGAGTAGTAGGTCCGGCCAAAGGTTGCCCAGTGATCCTCGACAATCTCCTTCACGCTTTCGCGCCGGGCGGCGAGAATGTTGAGCCACAGAAGGATGGCCCAGAGCCCATCCTTCTCGCGGACATGGTTTGAGCCGGTGCCCGCGCTTTCCTCGCCGCAGATGGTTACCTTGCCGGCATCGAGAAGATTGCCGAAAAACTTCCAGCCTGTCGGCGTCTCATGCATCTCGACGCCGAGCTTCTTGGCCACGCGATCCGCTGCGCCCGAAGTCGGCATGGAGCGGGCTATCCCTGCTATGCCGTCCTTGTAGCCTGGTGCGAGATGGGCGTTGGCGGCCAGCATGGCGAGCGAATCCGACGGCGTGACGAAGATGCCCTTGCCGATGACGAGGTTGCGGTCGCCGTCGCCGTCCGAAGCCGCACCGAAATCGGGCGCGGTGTCGCTCATCATCAGGTCATAGAGATCCTTGGCGTGAACCAAATTTGGATCCGGATGATGGCCACCGAAATCCTCCAGCGGCGTGTCGTTGAGCACGAGCTTCGGATCCGCTCCAAGGCGGTTGACGAGAATTTCGCGCGCATAGGGACCGGTCACGGCATGCATGGCGTCGAAGGTCACCTTGAAGCCATCCTTGATCAGCGCGCGGATAGCGTCGAAATCGAAGAGTGTTTCCATCAGTTCGGCATAGTCGGCAACGGGATCGATGACCTCGATTGTCATGCCGCCGGCTTCGCGCTCGCCGAGTTCCTCAAGATCCACATTATCGAAATCGGCTATCAGGTAGCGGTCGATTTCCTTGGAGCGCGCGAAGATCGCCTCGGTGATCTTTTCCGGCGCCGGACCTCCGTTCGAGACATTGTACTTGATCCCGAAATCCTCGTTCGGACCGCCCGGATTGTGGCTCGCGGACAGGATGATGCCGCCATAGGCCTTGTACTTGCGGATGACGTTGGAGGCGGCCGGTGTCGAAAGAATGCCGCCCTGACCGACGAGAACGCGGCCGAAACCGTTGGCCGCGGCCATGCGGATCGCGATCTGGATGACCTCGCGATTGTAGTAGCGTCCGTCGCCGCCAATCACCAGCGTCTTGCCTTCATAGCCTTCGAGGCTGTCGAAGATCGACTGGATGAAGGCTTCCGTGTAGCCGGGTTGCTGGAACACGGGCACCTTCTTGCGCAGGCCGGACGTACCCGGCTTCTGGTCGGAAAAGGGTTTGACGGAAACGGTTTCGGTCTGGCTCATGGTCCTACTTCTTGATGAGGTTCGTGTAGATCTCGGTATAACGTAGGGCGCTGCGCTCCCAACTGACGTCCGATTTCATGCCCTGTTTCTGGATTTGCGCCCAGGTCTTTTTGTCCTCGAAGGCGCGGATGGTGCGGTGAACCGCGCGTTTGAGCGCATCGGCTGTGACCGAGCCGAAGTGGAAACCGGTCGCTGCACCGGCCGCAAGTGCGGCCTCGTTGGCATCGATCACCGTATCGGCAAGTCCGCCCGTGTGGGCTACCACCGGCACGCAGCCGTAGCGCAGGCCATATAGCTGGGTGAGGCCGCAGGGTTCGAAACGGGACGGGACGAGGATTGCGTCACCGCCGGCCTGCATGAGGTGCGACAGCGGTTCGTTGTAGCCGAGCACCATGCCGACGCGTCCGCGATGGCGCGCCGCAGCGCCCAGAAGCGCGCCCTCAAGCGCGCGGTCGCCGGAACCGAGGATCGCGAGCCTGCCGCCCATCGCCACGATGTCATCGACGGTCTCCACCAGAAGGTCCATGCCTTTCTGCCAGGTCAGCCGGCTAATCACGGTGAAGATCGGACCCTTGTGTTTGGGGTCGAGTTCGAAGCGCTCGACAAGCGCCTTGCGGTTGGCCTTGCGCGCGGTGCGTTTCGACAGATCGTAATTCTCCGCGATATGCGGATCGGTCGCCGGATTCCAGACATCGGTATCGATGCCGTTGACGATGCCGTAGAGATCGTCAGCACGGGCGTTGGCGACACCATCGAGACCCATGCCGAATTCAGGTGTGCGGATTTCCTGCGCATAGGTGGGGCTGACGGTGGTGAGTGCATTGGCCCAGAGCATGCCCGCCTTGAGGTAGCAGACGTCACCGTAATATTCGAGCCCGTCGAGCGAGAAGGCCGAGCTGTCGAGTTCCAGACCGGCGAATATGTCGGCGCCATACTGCCCCTGAAAGGCGAGGTTATGGACGGTCATGACGGTCGGCATGCCGGCTGCCGGACCCTGTGCGATATAGAGTGGCGTCAGCGCCGCCTGCCAGTCGTGCATGTGAACGAGGTCCGGCTTCCACTTGTCGACCGCACCCTCGGCGATGAGGGCCGCTGCCTTGGAGAAGGCCGCGAAGCGCCGCCAGTTGTCGCCGAAATCCTGGCCGGAGGCGTCGACATAAGGGCCTCCGCTGCGGTCGAAGAGCTCCGGCGCATCCAGCAGGAACCAGTCGACGCCCTCTGCTGTCACCTGCCAGAGCCTTGCCTCGGCCCCGAGAAGTTTCGGCAGCGGGATCGATTTGCGTGGCTTCTTGATCTTCTCCATCACCGCGGGGTAGGCGGGCAGAAGCACTTTCATGTCGACCCCGAAAGCCGAGAGGGCCGCGGGCAGGGCGCCTGCAACATCGGCCAGTCCACCGGTCTTGATGAGCGGATAGGCCTCGGAGGCGACGGAAAGAACTTTCATGCGTATCAGAGCTCCAGACGATCGATCATGGCCTGGGTGACCAGGCACACACCGTTATCGGTACGGCGGAACCGCTTGGCGTCGAGTTCGGGATCCTCGCCCACCACCAGGCCTTCGGGAATGATGACGCCGCGATCCAGGACCACCTTCTCAAGCCGTGCGTGGCGCCCGATTTCGCACTCGGGAAGAACCACGGCATCGGTGAGGCTCGAATAGGAATTGGCGCGCGTGCCGGTGAAGATCAGCGAGCGCATGAGAGCCGCACCCGAGATGATGCAGTCGCCAGCCACCAACGATGAAATGGCGGAACCGCGACGGTTCTCCTCGTCATGGACGAATTTTGCCGGCGGCTTGATTTCCGCATAGGTCCAGATCGGCCACGACCGGTCGTAGAGGTCGAGCTCGGGCACGATCTGGGTGAGGTCGATATTGGCCTGCCAATAGGCATCCACCGTCCCGACATCGCGCCAATAAGCTTCGGATTCGAGCGAGGCCCGGACACAGGAATCGGTGAAGCGGTGGGCCTGCGCCTTACCGTTCTTGACGATGTAGGGGATGATATCCTTGCCGAAGTCGCGGTTGGAGTTCGGGTCTGCCGCATCGCGCCTGAGTTCTTCCATCAGGAACTTCGTGTTGAAGACGTAGATGCCCATGGAGGCGAGAGCCTTGTCAGGCGAACCGGGGATGCCGGGCGGATCAGCCGGCTTTTCGACGAATGCAATGATGCCGTCCTTTTCGTCGACATGCATGACGCCGAAGCCGGTTGCTTCCATGCGCGGAACCTCGAGGCAGCCGACCGTGACATCGGCGCCCGAATCCACGTGCTGCTGGAGCATCAGCTCGTAGTCCATCTTGTAGATGTGGTCACCGGCCAGGATCACCATGAATTCGGGTTCATAATCCTCGATGATATCGATGTTCTGGTAGACCGCGTCGGCGGTGCCTTCGTACCACTGCGTTTCGGACACGCGCTGGCTGGCCGGCAGAATGTCGAAGCTCTCGTTTCGCTCCGGCCGCAGGAAGTTCCAGCCGCGCTGCAGGTGACGGATCAGCGAGTGCGCCTTGTACTGGGTCGCGACCCCGATGCGGCGGATACCGGAATTGATCGCGTTGGACAGCGCAAAATCGATGATGCGGGTCTTGCCCCCGAAATAGACGGCCGGCTTGGCGCGCACGTCCGTGAGTTCCTTGAGCCGGCTTCCGCGACCGCCGGCCAGCACATAGGCCATGGCATCACGGGCCAGTGGCTGCGTTCGTTTAGTTTCCATTCTACCCTCCCAGGTTCATCAGTCTCCGTCGCCCGCCTCTGTCTCCGGCGTCAGCATCAAGGTGGAAAGCGGCGGCAGATGGATCTTCGCCACATGACCGCCGTCCTTGTCCGCGGCCGGTACCCGGCCGCTGTTTCCCTGACCCGAACCGCCATAATAGGTGGAATCGGAGTTGAAGATTTCACGCCAGTGGCCGCCTTCCGGCAGCCTGATCTCGTAGTCCGACCGGGGCACGGGCGTCAGGTTGCAGATGACTGCGACCGGTGCTTGCCCCGGCGCCTTTCGCAGCCATGCGAAGACCGAATTTTCCTTGTCGTCGGCGACGATCCACTCGAAACCCTCGCCCTCGCAGTCGCGGGCATGGAGCGCCGGCATCGAGGTGTAGAGGCGGTTGAGGTCGCGGATCAGAAGCTGAACGCCATGATGGCGCGGATCGTCGAGATGGTCCCAGTCGAGCTGGCGGCTTTCCGCCCATTCGCCGCGCTGGCCGAATTCCTGCCCCATGAACAGAAGCTTCTTGCCGGGATAACCCCACATGAAGCCGTAATAGGCGCGCAGGTTTGCAAACTTCTGCCACTCGTCTCCGGGCATCTTGTTGAGCATCGAGCCCTTGCCGTGAACGACCTCGTCATGGGAGATCGGCAGGACGAAATTCTCCGAGAAGGCATAGACCAGCCCGAAGGTGATGGCATCGTGATGGTGCTTGCGGTGGACGGGTTCACGCGAAAAATAATCCAGCGTGTCGTTCATGAAGCCCATGTTCCACTTGAAGCCGAAGCCCAGGCCATCCTCATGCACGGGCGCCGACACCTTGGGCCAGGAGGTCGATTCCTCGGCCACGGTTACGATGCCGTTATGGCTGCCGTAAACGGCCTTGTTCATCTCGCGCAGGAAGTGGACGGCCTCCAGGTTTTCGCGTCCGCCGTCCTTGTTCGGGATCCACTCGCCGTCTTTCCGCGAATAGTCGAGGTAGAGCATCGAGGCCACGGCATCCACACGCAGGCCGTCGACATGAAATTCCTCGGCCCAGTACAGCGCATTGTTGATGAGGTAGGACAGAACCTCCTTGCGCCCGAAATTGTAGATCGCCGTGTTCCAGTCCGGGTGGAAACCCTGACGCGGGTCCTCATGTTCGTAAAGCGCGGTTCCGTCGAAGCGGATCAGCCCGTGCGGATCGACAGGGAAATGAGCCGGTACCCAGTCGATCAGCACCGAAATACCGACGCGGTGTGCGCCGTCGACGAAGCGCGCAAAACCCTCCGGTTCACCGAAGCGGGCGCTGGGGGCGTAAAGCCCGGTCGTCTGGTAGCCCCATGATGGATCGTAGGGATGCTCCGATACCGGCATGAACTCGATATGGGTGAACCCCATCTCCACGCAGTAGGGAATGAGATCGTCGGCGAGCTGGTCCCATGAGAGGAAGTTGCCGTCCTCATTGCGTCGCCAGGAGCCGGGATGAACCTCGTAGATCGTCATCGGCTGGCGGCGTGCCTCGACCGAACTCCAGTGCTCGCGGTGGGCCTTGTCGCCCCATTCGTGGTCGATCCGGGGCGTGACGATCGAAGCCGTCTGCGGGCGCAGCTCGGCGCGGCGGGCGAAGGGGTCGGCCTTGAGCGGGAGACTTTTTCCGGCCGCACCGATGATCTCGAACTTGTAGGCCTGACCTGCGCTCACGCCGGGCAGGAAAATTTCCCATATTCCGGTGTCGACCCTGCGTCGCATCGCATGGCGGCGACCGTCCCAGACATTGAAGTCACCGACCACGGAAACGCGCCTGGCATGCGGCGCCCAGACGGCGAAATGGGTGCCGTCGACGCCTTCGTGATGGAGCGGATGGGCGCCCATCTTGTCGAACAGCCGCAAATGCGAGCCTTCGCCGATATAGTAGTCGTCAATCGGGCCGAGCACGGGTCCGAAGCAGTAGGGATCGACAATCGTCCACTCACCGCCTGAATTGGATGCGCGATATTTGAGCTGCTGTTTCTTGCGGAGTTTGAGCTTGCCCTCGAACAGGCCGGGCGCGAAGCCGGGTTCGAGTTTCCCGGCCTCCTTGCCGTCGAGGGTGAATGCGGTGACTTCCGCTGCATCGGGTATGAAGGTGCGTGCGAGAAAGCCCTTGTCGCAAGGGTGGATGCCGAGAACCGAGAACGGGTCGCCATGCGTGCCCGAGCCTATGGCCTGGGCTTCATCCCGTGTCAGGTGGATGACCGGTTCTCCGGCGCTCGGGGCATCCCGTTTGTTCATGAACCCGCCTTCCAGATTTCCGAGGCGTATTGCCGGATCGTCCGGTCGGACGAGAACCAGCCGGTATGGGCAGTGTTCCTGATCGTCTTCGGATACCAGGCCGCATCGTCCATGTAGAGTTCGTCGACGCGCCGCTGGGCGGCCGCATAGGCATCGAAATCGGCGGTCAGCATGAACCAGTCATGGTCGTAGAGGCCCTGAACCAGATCCTTGAAGCGGTCCGGATCGTCCTGCGAGAAGACGCCCGAGGAGATGGCTTCCAGTGCCTGGGCGAGATCACGGGAGGATTCGATGATCGCGCGTGGATCGTGCCCGTTGGCGCGGCGCTCGGCGACCTCGTCGGCGGTCAGGCCGAAGATGACGATATTGTCGTCGCCCACATGTTCCTTGATTTCGACATTGGCGCCGTCGAGCGTGCCGATTGTCAGGGCGCCGTTGAGTGCAAACTTCATGTTGCCGGTGCCGGAGGCTTCCATGCCGGCGGTCGAAATCTGCTCGGAGAGATCGGCGGCAGGCACCATGACTTCGGCGAGCGAAACATTGTAGTTCGGCACGAAGGCGATCTTCAGAAGCCCGCGCACGGCAGGGTCGTTGTTGATCACCTTGGCGACGTCGTTGATCAGTTTGATGATCAATTTGGCGTTGTGATAGCTCGGCGCGGCCTTGCCCGCGAAAAATTTGACGCGCGGCACCCAGTCGCGTTCCGGGTGGGTGCGGATCTGCGAATAATGGGCGATTGCTTCCACGATATTGAGAAGCTGGCGCTTGTATTCATGGATGCGCTTGATCTGGATGTCGAACATCGCCGACGGATCGACCCGGATGCCCATGCGCCGGGAGACGAGATTTGCAAGGCGCACCTTGTTTTCGCGTTTGACGGCTGCGAAGCGGGCCTGAAACTCGCTGTCGTCAGCGAACCTGTCGAGTTCGGAGAGCTTGCTCGCATCGTCCATGAACCCGTCGCCGATCGTTTCGCGCAGGAGCGAAGCGAGGTCGGGATTGCACTGCATGAGCCAGCGACGCGGGGTGATGCCGTTGGTCTTGTTGTTGATGCGGTCCGGAAACAGCGTGTGCAGGTCGTGGAAGACCGTCTTTTTCATCAGGTCGGTGTGAAGGGCGGAGACGCCGTTGATCGAGTGCGAGCCGAAAAAGGCGAGATTGCCCATGCGTACGCGGCGCTCGCCGTCTTCCTGGATCAGCGAGATCGAGCGGATCTGGTCGTCATTGTAGTTTTTCTCCTTCCACGCATAGCGCAGGATCTTGGCGTTGATTGCATAGACCAGCTGCATGTGACGGGGCAGAAGCCGTTCGAACAAGGGGACCGGCCAGCTTTCGAGCGCTTCGGGGAGGAGTGTGTGGTTGGTGTAGGAGAAGATCTTCTGCGTCATCTCCCACGCCTCGTCGAACTCGAAGGCATGGATGTCGATGAGAAGCCGCATCATTTCGGCAACGGCCACGGCGGGGTGGGTGTCATTGAGCTGGATCGCCACCTTGTCGGGCAGCGAGCGCAGGTCGCCATATTGCTGGATATGGCGGCGCAGGATGTCCTGCAGCGATGCGGCTGAGAAGAAATACTCCTGCCTCAGACGTAGTTCCTGACCGGCAGGCGTACCGTCGGCGGGATAAAGCACCCGGGCCAGCGTTTCTGCCTTGTTGCTTTCGCGCAGGGCGCCCATGTGGTCGCCGGCGTTAAAGGCATCGAGCAGGATCGGGTCGATCGGCTCGGCGGTCCAGAGGCGCAGCGTGTTCACGCGCTTGGCCTTCCAACCGACGACGGGCGTATCGATGGCGGTGGCGATCACGCGTTCCTGCGGCTTCCAGCT
>CEQK01003708.1_pt1 | contig 18016 bp, 18 predicted proteins | sample 531051 | NCBI WGS metagenome assembly CEQK01 (sample SAMEA2621229, study PRJEB7988) | marine metagenome | biome: marine biome (ENVO:00000447); feature: deep chlorophyll maximum layer (ENVO:xxxxxxxx); material: "saline water (ENVO:00002010), including plankton (ENVO:xxxxxxxx)" | depth 150 m
CTCGTTGAGGGACGGACACGAAGCTGACGCTGACCGGTTGTGCGTCAACCGCATTGCCACCCGTTTTGCTATTGCAATTGCGAACAAAACAGTGGGAATATCCGGTTTCCGGCGGTCGTCGAATGACCGCCCGAGACGCGAAAGGCGGTATCAATAACCGCTGGTCAGCCAACAGAGAGGACATCAATGCGTATCTCCACGAAACTCACCCTCGCCATCTCCGCGCTTGCCCTGTCGGTAAGCCTTGGCGCGCCCAATGCAGGCGCACAGGACATGAAGAAGGTGGTCATCGGCACCGAAGGCGCCTACCCGCCCTTCAACAATCTCGAAGCAGACGGCACCCTCACCGGCTTCGACATCGATATCGCCAAGGCGCTCTGCGAGGAAATGAAGGTCGAGTGCACCTTCGTCACCCAGGATTGGGATGGCATCATCCCCGCCCTTCAGGCCGGCAAGTTCGACGCGATCATCGCCTCCATGTCGATCACCGACGAGCGGAAGGAAAAGGTCGACTTCACCAACAAGTACTACAACACCCCGCCGGCCATCGCCGTACCGAAGGATTCGGATATCGCCGAAGCCACCGACGCGGCGCTTTCCGGCAAGATGCTCGGTGCACAGTCGTCGACCACGCACTCGAACTACGCCGAAGCCAAGCTGCCGTCCGCTGAGCTCAAGCTTTATCCGACCACAGACGAGTACAAGCTCGACCTCGAATCCGGCCGCATTGACGCCGTGATCGATGACGTGGTGGTGCTGAGCGAATGGGTGGATTCCGACGCCGGCGCTTGCTGCAAGATCCTCGGCACGCTCACCCCGGATCCGGAAATCAACGGCCCCGGCGCCGGCATTGCGCTGCGCAAGGGCGAGGACGAGTTGCGTGAATCCTTCAACAAGGCCATCGCCGCTCTGCGCGAAAACGGCAAGTACAAGGAAATCAACGACAAGTACTTCAGTTTCGACGTTTACGGCGACTGATCGACGCCCTAGATGCTGAGCAATAAGGCGGCCCGGCAAACGGGCCGCCATCAACGATAGAGCCGGACAACCGGCCTTAAGGGGACACCATGAGCGATCCGACGGCACCGCCGCTGGCGGTGGCTTCGATATTGGACACCCTCGATCCGTTCTGCGGGCCGGTCGGGTTCCTCAATCTCATACCCGAATCCTCGCTTCTCTCCTGCGGCGCGACCGGCTGGGGCGACGAGATCGCCAACGGCTTCTTCATCACGCTGTGCCTGTCACTCGGCACGCTACCCGTCGGACTGCTCCTCGGCTTCTTCATCGCACTCGGCAAACTGTCCGCCTCCCGGGCCCTCAATCTGAGCGCCAACATCTACACCACGATCTTCCGCGGACTGCCCGAGCTGCTGACGATCTTCATGATCTATTTCGGCTTGCAGATCGGCCTGAGGCAGCTTCTGCTCGCCTTCGGCATCCAGGATGCAATCGAGATCAACGCGTTCTTTGCCGGGCTGATCGCACTTTCGCTGGTCTTCTCGGCCTACGCGTCCGAAGTGCTCACCTCGGCCTTCCAGGCAATTCCCAACGGCCAGTACGAGGGTGGCGCTGCCCTTGGTCTGCGCGGCGGCATTGTCATGCGAAAGATCATCGTGCCGCAGCTCTTGCGCATCGCGCTCCCCGGTCTCGGCAATCTCTGGATGAACCTGTTGAAGGATACGGCACTCATCTCGGTGATCGGACTGTCCGACATCCTTCGCCAGACCGGCATTGCCGCGCGCGTGACCAAGGAACCGTTCATGTTCTTCGGCATCGCCTGTGTCCTCTATCTCTTCCTCGCCATGCTCTCCTCCATCGGGACGAACTGGCTGGAAAACCGCTACAAGCAGGTTGAGCGCTGAACATGGCCTATGTGACCGACGAGCTCATTCCGCCCGCCCCACCGCCCGCAGATGCGGAGAAGCGCTGGACGGCGGCAAGCATCACCGGAACGATATTGCTGGCGTTCTGGTTCGCCGCTGCCGTTGCACTGGCTGCCTGGCTGATCGGCGGCTGGAACACCGAGCGGGTCGCGCAGTACGGACCGAAATATCTCTCCGGCCTTCTCACGACTGTTCAGCTGGTCGCCACCTGCATCGTTCTGGGCGCGATCATTTCGGTACCCGTCGCCTTCGGCCGGATGTCGAAGAACAAGATCTTCTCGACGCTTGCCTATGCCTATGTCTACTTCTTCCGCGGCACACCGCTGATCGCCCAGCTGTTCCTGATCTATTACGGGCTGGGCTCTTTCCGGGATGAGCTCGACGCGATCGGTCTCTGGGTGATCTTCCGTGACGCTTGGAACTGCGCCGTCTTCGCCTTTTCACTCAACACCGCCGCCTACCAGGCCGAAATCCTGCGTGGCGCGATCCAGAGCGTTCCGCGCGGCCAGTTCGAGGGAGCGCAATCGCTCGGCCTCGGACGCATCGTCACCATGCGCAAGGTGATCTTCCCGCAAGCGATGATCGTCGCGCTGCGCCCTTACGGCAACGAGATCATCCTGATGATCAAGGCCTCGGCCATCGTTTCCATCGTCACGGTCTTCGACCTGATGGGCGAAACACGGCGCGCCTATTCGCGCACCTTCGATTTCCAGACTTATATCTGGGCGGCAATCTTCTACCTCCTGATCGTGGAAGCGTTGCGCAATGTCTGGGTGGTGCTCGAGAAGCGTCTGACCCGCCATCTCAAAAGGTAAGACTTGCCGCGTGCAGCACGAGGGCATATGACCCGCGAATAATGTACACGGGGTCACAGGCATGTCGATCATCGACGAGAAGAAGCTGGCGAAAGCCTATAATCACGCCCTGAAGCTCGAAAAGGCCGGCAAGCGCGACGAAGCTGCCGCAGCCTGGCGCGAAGTGCTGGAGATCGATCCCGACGATCACGGCGGCGCATCGGTACGTCTCGCGAGCCTCGGTTTTGGAGACGCGCCGGACCGCGCCCCGGAAGCCTATGTCACGACGCTTTTCGATCAGCACGCCGACGTCTTCGACAAGGTGCTGGTGGAGGATCTCGGCTACCACGTGCCGCTCATCCTCAGGCAGCGCCTGATGGATCTTGGCGCCGGCCCGTTCGACCGCGTGCTCGACCTCGGCTGCGGCACGGGCCTGACTGGCGGGGCGCTCGAAGACATGGCGGGCGATGTGACCGGTGTCGATCTCGCCGAGAACATGGTGCAGATCGCCCACGAGAAGGGTCTCTACGACACGCTCTACGTCGCCGATGCCATCGACTATCTCGAAGACAATGACGAGGAAGCCTACGACCTCATCGCGGCAACTGACGTGCTGCCCTACCTGGGAAGCCTCGAACGCTTCTTCGCGGGCTGCGCGGGCAATGCAAAGCCCCGTTCCCTTCTCGCCTTCTCCAGCGAGACGCTGCCGGCAGATGTGATGGGCGAGCGCGGCTTCATGGTCGGCGGTTACCAGCGCTTTGGCCATGCGAAGGACTATGTCGAAAAGAGCGCTGCCGCGTTCGGCTACACCATGATCGAGATCAGCGATATTCTCGTTCGCTACGAACAGGGCGCGCCGATTTCCGGCCACCTCTTCATCGCCCGCTACGAGGGCTGATCGCCCTCGTCCTCGACTATCCGGGGGCTGATCGCCCTAGTCTTCGACTATCGTGCGGCCGATTACCCTCGGCCTTCCTATTCGGTGGTTGGCTTGTCCTGGCGAGGGGTGAGCGTCCACGTGCCCTCCGGGTCCGTCACCGGCCCGGCGGGAATCGTGATTGAATCCACCTTCGTCCATGTCTCCGCGAAATCACGATAGTGCCGCGAGAAGACGTTGCCCGATTGCCCCGTCGTCTGGATAAAGGCCGACTTGTCCAGATCGGCAAGATCGTAAATTCCGCGGTAGCTCGCCGCGTGCGTGTTGACGTAGGGGCTCTTGTCGTTGTTGACGGTCGTCTGCCCGCGATCGAGCGTGAAGGGCCCGCCGTGATGTGGCACGTCTACACTGAAGAAGTCCGATAGAGCCTCGACTTGTGAGAACGGCCGATGCTCGCCATGGGCGATGTGGATTTTCGCCCAGTCCCATCCGCCGGCATCATCACCAAAGCGCGACTTGAGATCGGCGATGCCCTTGTCGAGGCTCTCGATCAGGATCTCCGGGCACTGCTCCACGGTGTCCGTATCGACGCGGTCGCACCAGTTGCGTGCCGACTTTCCTGTCACAAGCTTCTCGACCGCCGTCGCGCGGATCTTGAACCAGTTCTTGAAGGCCGGCCCCAGATCGTCGGAATAGGCCTCGATCATGAACTGGCGGACCCAGGCCATCATGACCAGCGGCTCGGACGTGCCGGCACTCATCTTCCCGTCCCAGGACGAGAGCCGGCTGAGAAAACCCTCCGTTTCCACTGATTTTTCAAGCGGCTGAACCGCTTCGATGAATCGATCCCTGAGGTCACCCAGCGCTTCGGACTGAACGTCGCCCTGCGCCGCGCGCGACGTTTCCATCGTCTGCTGGCCCGGCGCATCGACGATCAGCTCATCAACCCGGTTTTGCCGGTAGGGCTCTTCCCAGTCGAAGGTAAGAAAATGCTGGTAATCCGGTCCGACGATCTTGGTATTGGCGGTTCCGATCGCGCCCTTCTCCGGATTGGTCTGGCGCGGCAGTTGCCCATAGGGCACGTAGCCACGCCAGTCGTAAACTGCATTCCAGCCCGGGACGGGCGCGCGTCCCATGACCTCGTTGGCTGGATCACGCACCGGCACCCGGCCCGGCGAGATAAAGCCGATATTGCCGTCTCTGTCGGCGACCACCATCGACTGCATCGGCGTCAGGAAATCGTGCATCAGCGCCTGATAATCGGAGACCGTAGCGGCGGTGAAAAGCGCAGGGCCGGCGTTGGCGGTCGTATCGTCGGTCGCAAGCGCCACCCATTGGAGTGCCGCCACGGTGTTATCCGGCAGATAGTTTTCAAGGTTCTTGTAGCTGCCTGGCAGAACAGGACCGTGGCGCGTCGCGCGACGGGTGAAGATCACATCTTCGGAATCCTTCACCTTGATCGTCTCGCTGACGCTCTCGAAAGGCTGCCAGCCGGACGGCGTCAGATATTCCTCGGAGTTTTCCGGATTCACGCGCTCGACAAAAATGTCCTGTGCGTCCGTCCCGGTATTGGTGAACCCCCAGGCGATCTTGTCGTTGCGGCCGAGGAAGACGAAAGGCGCTCCCGGAAGCGAGGCCCCGATCAGATTTTTCGGCGTGTCGAACTCGTCGGTTACTTCCAGGTGGGCAAGATACCAGATCGACGGCGCCATCAGCGCCAGATGCGGATCATTGGCGACGATCGGCTTGCCGGTATCGGTCCGCGAGCCCGACACGACCCAGTTGTTCGACGCACGCTCGGCGGTCACGCCGTCGAACATCGCCATGTCGTCCCCCGCACCCTGAAGGGAAGCCTGCTCAAGCGGTCCGCTTTCCAGTCCCAAGAGCGCTTTCATGTCGGGAAGCGGAGGCGGATTGTCGACATCGAGCATCGGCAGAAGATCGTCGGTCTCCTCACCGGAGAAGCCCAGACGCGCAAAGGCCAGCCGGTCCGCTTCGTCATCGACATTGGCCGACAGCGTTACCGACATCATCTTGATCGTGGTCAGCGTGTCGACCGGCTTCCATGGTTCCGGCTCGATCCCGAGGATCACGAATTCGGGCGGCAGCTTGGAAGAGAAGGCCTGCGGCTCCCGGCTCATCCAGGCGTTGACTCCGCGCGCATAGCCTTCCAGCATGTCCTTCGTCGCCTCGTCCATCACGGAGAGAGAGGCTTCTGCAGCCTTGTCGATTGCCATGGTGCGCAGCCAGCGATCGGTACCGATGGTGGGTTCGCCAAACATTTCCGACAACCGCCCCTGCCCGGCCATGCGATTGACCTGCATCTGCCACAGCCGCTCCTGAGCATGAACGAAACCGAGTCCGGCGGCAGCATCCGCGCGGGTGGCAGCCTTGATATGGGGAACGCCGTTTGTATCGCGGGTTATCGTCACCGGCCCCGACAGCCCTGTGATCGAGATCTCGCCATCAAGTGGCGCAAGCGAGCGCGACAGCCAGAGCATGCCTGCGCCGACGGCAATGATGAGCAGCGGCACGACCACCAGCAGAAACTTGAACAGGGCTTTGATGATACGCCGCATTGGTCTATGTCCCCCATGCAGCTGACGTAAAGTCAGCAAGATATTCCGGCCCGGAGCGGGCCTTTCAGGCATTAGTGGCAGAAGGATACGCGAAATGGCAACAGTTGCTTTCATCGGTTTGGGAGTTATGGGCTACCCAATGGCGGGCCATCTGAAGACCCGCGGTGGCAACGAAGTGCGCGTTTACAACCGCACACAGGAGAAAGCGGGAAAGTGGGTGTCCCAGTATGGCGGCACGGCCTGTGCCACCCCCGCCGAGGCAGCCGAGGGCGCCGATTTCGTCTTCACATGCGTGGGTAATGACGACGACCTGCGCTCTGTCACGATCGGTGAGAACGGCGCGATTTCCGGCATGAAATCCGGTTCAATCCTGGTGGACAACACCACCGCCTCCGCCGAAGCGGCCCGCGAACTCGGCGAGGCCTGCTCCGCCAAGGGCTGCGGTTTTCTCGACGCCCCGGTTTCTGGCGGACAGGCAGGCGCCGAGAACGGCGTTCTGACCGTCATGGTCGGCGGCGATGAAAAAACATTCGAAACGGCAAAGCCGGTCATCGAGAACTATGCCCGAATGGTCGGCCTGATGGGTGAGGTCGGCGCTGGGCAGCTGACCAAAATGATCAATCAGATCTGCATCGCCGGTCTCGTTCAGGGCCTGTCCGAGGGGATTCATTTTGGCAAGAAAGCCGGCCTCGATATTGAAAAGGTTGTCGAAGTCATCTCCAAGGGCGCGGCCGGCTCCTGGCAGATGGAGAACCGTCACAAGACCATGAATGCGGGCCAATACGAGCACGGCTTTGCCGTCGACTGGATGCGCAAGGACCTCGACATCGTACTCGCCGAAGCCCGCCGAAACGGAGCGACACTTCCGGTCACGGCCCTCGTCGACCAGTTCTATGCCGACGTCCAGAAGATGGGCGGCAAGCGCTGGGACACGTCGAGCCTGCTCGCCCGGCTGGAAAAGTAAACCCTGGAAGAGGCCCGACCTGACCGGTCGGCGAACTTCTACGGTATCGCCTCGCGCTGCGGCTCCACCGGATGGGCCGCAGGCACCAGAAACGCAGCATGCAGCGTTTTGACGGCAGCAACCGGCACCAGGTTTTGACGCTGCGAGCAAGCCGCCCTTCAAAACCGATCGAACTCGATGTGATTGTCGGAGATAAAAGAGCCGAGCAGGACCGGCTGCACCCCTGTGTCAGAAGTCCCGCCGGTCCTGCCAGCAGCGCCGCCGCTTGCGCTGCAACTCTTGGATGCCCGACCAGCCAATCCGCCGACCAGCCAATCCGTTTGTACGTGTGCTGCGTAAAACGGAGCATTAGCCGAGCCATCTATTCGTGCAAAATCTGACAATGTGTCAGCTTCACAGGAAATTGACTATGAAAACGCGACATTGTCAACCAGCATGCGTTATGGGGCCAAGACGAGTCGATGCGTGAGGACAAACATCTGATGGAGCCAACCCCAGTTCAAGCCAGGCGCATGCGGCGAAAGCCGAAACAGGCGCGCAGCCAGAACCGGGTCGAAGACATACTCAAGGCAGCCATGGAGCTGGTGGGAGAAAAGGGGATCGCGGCATTGACAATGCGCGAGATCGCCAACACCGCCGGCATTCCATTGGCGTCGGTCTACCAGTATTTCCCGAACCGTTCAGCTGTTATCGCCACGCTTTATCAGGAGGTCTCCCGCCAGACGCGCGAGAATATCGCGGAGATGGTGGCGAAGGTCAGCGCCCCCGAACACATCATCGACGCGGCTTACGGCTCCGTCGAAACCTTCTACATGCGAATGCGCGAGAATCCGGCCATCCTCGATCTCATGGTCGCCATTCAGGGCGACAAGGCCCTTTTGAACATGGATATCGAGGAAACCAAGAAACAGGCCGATATCTTCACTCAAGGCACACGGCATCTCATCACGGAAGAGGACCGGCAGCAGTATGATCGCGCGACACGCATCCTTTTCCACTTGGCGGGGGCAACCGTTCGCCTCTCGCTCAGAATGGAACCGGAAGCGGGTGAGCGCGTGGTCGAGGACTACAAGATGCTCATCTATTCGCGCCTGAACTCCTTCATCCACACCTGCCCGGCTTTCGAGAGCGCACAGGTGCGGGGGAAGGCTGCCAAGTCGCCGGCCAGCGAGACCTAGACCATTTCACCATCAGGCGTGAACGGATAGTCACATCAGGCTATCGAGTTCATTTACGCATTTCGATATTGCGCTTTCCGTCAAAACCGACACTGCTCTAGAAGCCGTCGGAAGCTGTGTTGACGATCTCGTCGAGCGTCTTGTTGACCTCGTCACGCACCTCACCTGCGGGGAGCTCTCGGTGGCCGATCGTTACCGTTCCGGGCGTGGAAGCATCTTCATAGACGAAGACGACATAGGGGCAGTAGGCGATGTCGCCGATATCGGCTTCCATGGCCTTGCGCGACAGCACCGCCGAACAGAAGGTGAAGAATTCGGCATCCTTGTAGAGCTTCTTCTCCGCGCCGACGTCTTCCGCGGTTCGCTTCAGCATGTCGCCCACATAGCCGTGATAATCGACCTTGTAGCCCTTGTTGATGATGGCGTCGTGGACGGCCTGCGCGGCATCCTCGAACGGCACGTCGGTCGTGACGGTGAAGACGTCGTCACCGGCCGCCCTTGCAGCTCCCGCCGAAAGCGAAAGCGTAGCTGCGGCGGCAAAAGCCGCTCCCGAAATCATCTTGAACATCATATGGCCTCCCTGTTGGTCACGCGTTTCGCGTATTCAACTAAAATATAGGACAAGCCATATATTATCCAGCACCGGCCTCAAAGGCGACGGCTCACTTCGATGAACCGCTCTCCTTGGACAGCGTCATGTAATCGAGCGGCAGCACGGTCGTATACTTGATCTGCTCCATCGCAAAGGACGAGGAAACGTCCCGGATCTCGATCTTTGCGATCAGCCGCTTGTAGAACTCGTCATAGGCGGCGATATCCGGCACGACGACACGCAGAAGATAATCGACATCACCGCTCATCCGGTAAAACTCGACGACCTCCGGAAAATCGGCGATCACCTCGGCAAAGCGTTTGAGCCATTCTTGGGAATGCGAATTGGTGCGGATCGAGACGAAGACCGTGACCTTGGTGTTGACCGCAGCCGGATCAAGAAGCGCCACGCGCCCGCGGATCACTCCATCTTCCTCAAGCTTCTGGATGCGCCGCCAGCAAGGCGTGGTGGACAGTCCGACCTTTTTGGCGATATCGGCGACGGCCAGCGTGGCGTCTTCCTGAAGCAGGCGCAAAATCTTGCGATCGAGACGATCCATTGAAATTCTCCATGAGTATGTCCTTCTCCACTAGCCTAGCGAGACAGGGCAAACAAAGATGAATTTTGCGGGAGTATGCTGTTTTTTGGATTCTGGTTTTATTTAGCGATCAACTCATGCACACGGCGCCTGAGTTCGGGCAGAAGCTCGGCCTCGAAAAACGGATGGCGCTTCAGCCAGCCCGTATTGCGCCACGAGGGATGCGGCAGTGGCAACACCGCCACGCCGCCTTCGGTCGCAGCCAGGATCTCGCGCCAGTTCTCCACCGTCTCGGTGAGTGACTTCTTCTTGAGGGCACCGAGATGCCAGGATTGGGCGTAGGCGCCGATCGCCAGAACGAGCTTGAGTTGCGGCATCGTTGCCATGACCTCGTTTCGCCAGGCCGGCGCACATTCCCGCCGCGGCGGCAGGTCGCCACCCTTGGCGTCCTGCCCGGGAAAGCAGAACCCCATCGGCACGATGGCGAACTTGTCGAGATCGTAAAAGGCCGCGTCGTCCACACCCAGCCAGTTGCGCAGACGATCACCGGAAGGATCGGTAAAGGGACGACCGGAGGCGTGAACGCGCGTTCCCGGCGCCTGCCCTGCAATCAGGATCGGCGCCGCACTCGACGCCTCGCAGACCGGCCTTGGTTCATGCGGCAGCCTTCTGGCGGCACCGCCCGCTGGCGCATCACGACAGATCCGGCAGGCCCGTATCCGAGATAACAGCTCTTCAAGTTCATCGCCGATAATCGCCACGCGAACCTGCTCGCTTTACGCTTGAGCGCTCGACCGCGAAGACACCTCGCCATGCCAGCGCATGACATTCTTCAGATGCTCCGGCTTCTCGATTTTCGCAGGTTTCATGAAGTCGAATGCGACGAGAGCGGTGATATCGGCGACCGAATAGCTGTCTCCGGCAATAAACGGCCGATCAGTCAGTTCGTGGTCCATTATCTTCAGAAACTCGAGGACCTTCGGACGATTCACCTCACCCCATTCGGGCACTTGCGGGACCTCCCACTCCTTCATCGCCGGATGGGTATGACGAAAGGCGGCCGCAACGCTCATGAAGAAGTTGAGCTCCATCCGCCGGTTCCACATCTCGATCGTCGCCTTTTCAAGCGGCGTCCTGCCGAACAGGAACGGCTCGGGATGCAACTCCTCGAAATAGCGACAGATGGCAACGGTTTCTGTCAGGATGGTGCCGTCATCGAGTTCGAGAACCGGAAGTCGTTGCAGCGGATTGAGCTCGGTGATCTCCGCGGAACGATGCTCCATGGCGCCCATGTCGACGGGCACCATCTCGATATCGATCCCCTTCTCTACCAGAAAGATCCTGACACGTCGCGGATTGGGCGCACGGCCACCATCGTAAAGTTTCATCCCGGGTCTCCTCCAAATCGTTTTGCTGCGCGAATGGCAGGCTGCGGATCAGACACCGAGAAGCCGTTTGAGAAAACCCCAAAAGCCCTCGGCCGGATCATAATCCGGTGCTCCGTCCCTGCTCTGCCCCCTGCGCCACTCCGCCGGCATGACGAATTCATGCGCCCAGATTCCCTTCCGTTCCCTGCGCGCCTCAGCCTCTTCATGCGAATAGCTCCCATAGGCAACGGCAAACCCCGATCTCACCATCTCCGCATTCACCGAAATGGTCCCCGCCTTGCAATCGGCAAGATCCCGGCCATAGCGATCGTGTCCGGAAAGACGGCAGCGGAAATCGTCAAGGTCAGCAATGCTGCGCAATTTTTGTTTGGCCAATTGTCCGCAAGGGATCCTCAGCGCTTCTGAGCCACAAGTCTGATCGAATTCCGGAGCATCGATCCCGCGAAGACGCAGTTCGCGCCCTTCCAGCTCAAGGCTGTCACCGTCGATTATGCGCGGAATGCCCTCGACGCTCTCGCCCCAGCGCATATCGATCCATGTCGCACCGATTGCACACAGGAGAACGAAGCAGATGGCAGTCACCACGTCACGGAGACCGTGGCGCCTCAAGCGCCTGTTTCGGAGGAGCCCGCGGCGCTGAAGCTGACCCGTCATTCCCATACCGTCCGACCGAAAGGGCTTTGAGGGGCGGAACCGTTTTTCGCCACAGTTGAAAACAGGTTCTTAAACATTGGCCCCTAGTGTGCCTCGGTAATTAGTAACGATTTATGCACCATGTGATGAGCAAGAGCGCGGACAAGATCATTGTCGATCTCACCCGGACGCACAAGAATGCGGCCGTGGTGAAGACCGTGCGCGTGGCCCGTGACCAGCTGCAGAACGGCCGCACCGTTTCGCACGTCTTCGACCGCGAAATGATGATAATGCACATCAACGCGGTCCTCCAGAACGCTGCCGCCCCGCCCTTCCTCGTCATCATGACGGCGCTCACCGGCCTGTACTTCGATGCGGCGCTCGATCTCCTGGTTTGGGCATTCGGCACCCTCTGCGCCTATGCGGTGCTGGTTCTGGCGGCACGCCGCGCTGCAAAACACTTCAACGACGAGAAACTGGCCCAACGCTGGCGCGGACGCTTTCTCGTGGCCTATCTCGTCATCGGCGTCTGCTGGGCGATCTTTTCGCTGCGTGAATGCAACGCCTGCACGGGCGTCACCTTTGATTTCTACACCGCGACCGTTCTGGTGATCGCTGTTGCGGCCACCGCCATGGCGACATTCACGCTCCGTTACGCGCTCATTACGGCCTTCACACCCAGTTTCCTCGCCCTTTCATACAAGGCGGCCATGGATCCGAGCGCGCCGAACGTGTCCATTCTGGCGATGTTCGCAGCCGCCTCGGCCATGTTCCTGTTTGTCTCCCAACGTCTGCGCAGCACGAACGTCAAAATGCTGGGCTTCCAGACGGAAAAGGACAGTCTGATCGCCGAACTGGAAGTGGCAAAATCCGTTTCCGACGAGGCGCGACGGCGCGCCGAGGAATCCAACCTCGCCAAGTCGCGCTTCCTGGCCTCGATGAGCCACGAGCTCAGAACGCCCCTGAATGCGATCCTCGGCTTTTCAGAGGTTATGTCCGGCGAGGTTCTCGGCCCGATGGAGAACCCGACCTACAAGGAATATACGGACGATATCCACCGCTCGGGCCAGCATCTGTTGAACCTGATCAACGAGATTCTCGACCTGTCTCGCATCGAGGCCGGCCGCTACGAGCTCAACGAGACGACGCTCTCCCTTTGCGATCTGGCCTCCGACTGTATCGGGCTCATCCGCATGAAGGCGCGCCAGAAGAATATCCGCATTACCGAGAGCTTCGAACCGGATATGCCCACACTCTGGGTCGACGAGAAGTCGATGCGTCAGGTCATCCTCAACCTCATTTCCAATGCGGTTAAGTTCACGCCCGTCGGCGGCGAGATCAACGTGAAGGTTGGCTGGACCGCCGGTGGCGGGCAATACATCGCAGTCTGCGACAACGGACCCGGCATTGCCGAAGAGGAGATCCCGATCGTGCTGTCCGCCTTCGGTCAGGGCTCGATCGCCATCAAGAGCGCCGAACAGGGCACAGGCCTCGGCCTGCCCATCGTGCAGGCCATTCTCGCCAAGCATGGCGGCGAATTCGTGCTGAAATCGAAGCTGCGGGAAGGCACCGAAGCCATCGCCATCCTTCCCGCCCAGCGTGTCGTCGCCGGAATGGAAGCGGTCGAAGGCGTCGGCCCCTCCGAGAAAAAGAAGCGTCACGCCTTCGGCTGAAGCCTCCCTGGCAATTCAGATATCATTCCTTGGCGGAAACGCCGGCCTGGGCGAATGTCGCCATGCCGGAGTGGCACAGCGCTGCGGCTTTCACGATACCTGCAGCCAAGGCCGCGCCTGTTCCCTCGCCGAGGCGCATGCCGAGCGCCAGAAGCGGCGTCTTGCCGAACTTTTCGATCACCTTGATATGGCCGGGCTCGGCGGAGACGTGTCCGATCATGCAGTGATCGAGCGCGCGCGGATTGGCTGCGTGGAGAACGGCAGCCGCGGCCGTGGCCACATACCCGTCGATCAGAACCGGAATGCGCTGGGCGCGGGCCGCCAGAATGGCACCGGCCATGGCAGCGACCTCACGACCACCGAGGCGGCGCAGGACTTCCAGCGGATCGCTCAGATGCGGCTTGTGAAGCGCCACCGCTTTTTCCACGGCAGCGATCTTGCGCTCCAGCACTTCGCCCTCGGAACCTGTGCCCGGTCCGACCCAGTCCTTCGCCTCGCCGCCATAGAGCGCGTAGAAGATCGCGGCTGCAATCGTCGTGTTGCCGATGCCCATCTCGCCGATGCAGAGCAGGTCGGTCCCGCCGGCAACGGCTTCCATGCCGAACGCCATCGTGGCCGCACAGCTTCGTTCATCGAGGGCGGCTTCCACCGTGATGTCGCCGGTCGGGATGTCGAGCGCGAGATCGAATATCTTAAGGCCCAGATCATTGGCTATGCAGATCTGGTTGATCGCAGCACCACCGGCCGCAAAATTGTCGACCATCTGCTTGGTGACGGAGGCAGGGAACGGCGTGACACCCTGCTTGGTCACGCCGTGGTTTCCGGCAAAAATTGCGACCAGCGGACGGTTCACAGCGGGCGGACGACCGGTCCATGCGGCGAGCCAGAAGGCGATTTCCTCAAGGCGTCCGAGCGAGCCGGCGGGCTTCGTCAGCTGCGAATCGCGCTCGCGGGCCGCGACGAGTTGCGCCGAATCGGCTTCCGGCAAGTTGTTGAGGAGTTCCCGAAAGTCGTCGAATGGCAGGCCGCTGGCGCTCATGTCTGGTCCTTTTCATCTGGGCCGCATGACGCGCGGCTTCGTCGGGTGTAAAGATCGAATCGAGAGATTTCAATCACGCCCGCGCCTGCGACGGGCCACGCAACGACATCGGTGCGCCGCCCATGGATTTTCGCGACTTCCCCGGAGAGACCACGCGCTCGATCGCATTCCTGAGCCGCATACCGGTCCCTGACTCGATGTTCGGCTCCACCCAGTGGAAGATCAGCGGCGCGGTTGGCGTCTTTCCGCTGGCGGGGATCGTGATCGCTCTCCCCGCCGCCCTTCTTGCCGCGTTGCTGAGTTGGCTCGACGTTCCCTCGGCACTCACCGCTATTCTTACGCTTCTAACGATGGTGCTGGTCACCGGCGCGCTTCACGAGGATGGCCTGGCCGATTGCGCCGATGCCTTTGGTGCGGGCGGTCCGCGTGAGCGGATGCTCGACATTCTCAAGGACAGCCGTATCGGTGCCTATGGCACGCTGGCGATGATCTTTTCGATTGCGCTTCGGGCCGTAGCGCTCACCGTTTTGATCGCGATCGGCCCGCCATTGCCGATGGCGGTCACGCTTCTCTCGGCGGCAGCCTTGAGCCGCGCCCTCATGGTCTGGCACTGGCGCAGACTGCCCGCCGCCCGGTCGGACGGTGTTTCCGCCGGCGCCGGCCGCCCTACCCCGCAATCGGCTTGGCTGGCGCTTTCCATCGGCGTCGGCGCCGCCCTCCTCTTCCCGATCACGCAGGTTGGCTTTCTCGCCGCAGTGATAGCCGTCCTGCTCGCGGTTCTGGCAACAGACCTTTGGACGCGCTATGTGGATAGAAAACTTGCAGGCCAGACAGGCGACACGATCGGCGCCGCCCAGCAGATCGCCGAGACGGTTTTTCTGGTCACACTTGTATCCGTGCTGTAACGGAACGACATGGAAGACGCCGAGCAAGCGAACCCGAAGGGCCACCTGAAGGACACATGAGCATCGAAAGTCCCTGCATCCTGATCTGCTCGATCGACGAGAAGACCGGCTATTGCTTCGGTTGCGGGCGGACCTCTAGCGAAATTGCCGGCTGGCTCGCCTTCACGCCCGAAGAGCGACGCACCGTTATGGCCGGACTGTCCGCCCGTCTCGAACAGGTTGAACGCAAGCCGCGTCGTCAAACGCGGCGCACCCGGCTTGCCGCCGGGAGGTCCGGCCAATGAAGAGATCAGGTGGTGGTCTGGTACTCGTTCTCGGCATTCTGGCAGGGGCGCTCGTCCTCCTGATCGTCAACCACGATTCAGGCCGCACATTCTCCATACCCAATGACGAATTTGCCTCCGTCGCCTATCTCGGCGTCATCGGCGCGGTCATCGCGGCCGGCATTGTCGGCTCCCATCGCCATATCGGCGAATTGATTCGCAATCTCTTCCTCTGGGCTGTGATCATTCTGGCGCTCGTCGCCGGATGGACGTGGCGCGACCAGATCTTCGATCTCGGCGGCGAACTGGTGGCCAGCATCGATCCTGCGCGGCCCGTGGTACTCACAGCCGGAGAACATCCGGAAATAGCGCTGAAGAAGTCGCTCAACGGCCACTTCGTGACCGATGCGACAGTCAACGGTACCTCGGTCCGCTTCATGGTCGACACGGGTGCCACGACGATCGCGCTGACCTACGACGACGCAATCGACGCCGGCATCGATCCGGACACCCTGCAATTCGTTCAGCCGATCATAACCGCCAACGGCACGGCGATGGCCGCGTCCGTCCGTCTCGATCGCGTCGAGATCGGGCCGATCGTCCGCCGGGATCTGCGCGCAACGGTCGCCGCTGAAGGAAAGCTCGAGCAGAGCCTTCTGGGGATGAACTTCATCTCCTCGCTCTCGTCCTTCGAGATGCGCAAGGACGAAGTTATCCTCAGGGACTGACCCCTCAGGCGAGGCTGACGAAGAAGCGTGCCGCCACCACCAGCATGAAGATGCCGAAGGCGACTTCCATCTGGCGCTTGCTCATGGCATGCGCGGCGTTGACCCCGAGTGGCGCGCAGATAAGAGTGAGCGGGATCACCATCGCAACGGTGAGCCAGTTCACGAAGCCGGTGGAGAACGGCGGCAGACCCGCCTCACCCCATCCAGCCCAAACATAACCGATAAGACCCGGCACCGAGATCAGCACGCCGACACCGGCGGATGTCGCCACCGCCTGATGAACGGGGCGGCCGAACATGGTCATGAAGGTGTTGTTGAGCACCCCGCCGCCGATTCCCATCAACGCCGAGAGCATGCCGATGAAGGCGCCGACCAGCGCACGCCAGGGGTTTTTCGGCAGGTCCGTGCCGAAGCGCCAGTTCTCGCGATTGAGCAGCATGCGAATGCCGAGCACCACCGCGATACAGGCAAAGATCAGTCTGAGGCCAGCGCTCGATATGGCAGCCACGATGAGACTTGCGATCACCACTCCGAGAGGTATCGCGATCACCCACTGCTTAAGCAGATCCATGTCGACCGCACCGCGCTTCTTGTGCGCGAGAAAGGACCGGATGGAGGTGGGCACGATGATCGCAAGCGACGTGCCGACTGCCACATGCATCCGCACAGCCTCCGGAACGCCGACCAGGCCGAACATCTGATAGAAAACCGGCACGAGGATGGCCCCTCCGCCTATTCCGAAAAGACCGGCGAGAAAGCCTGAGACCGAACCGGCAACGACGAGCGCAAGGCCGAACCAGATGAGATCGTGAACTGGGGGCATGAAGAACCTGGGGAGTGGAATTGTGAACGCAGGGTGACTGTTTCCACAGCGCTAGCCCTTTCGGGCCGGAAAGAAAAGGCTTCCGTCACGATCCTGTAACGTTGGCCCCTCATCTTCACGCCCGGATGGATGCAGCTTTCTGCCCCGATCGCTCGCCATCCTGCCCGCCGGTGTCACAGTCCCGAAACCATCGGCGCGCCTCGAAGACCGTTAGAGTCCCCCTCTCCGTCTTCGGTCTAGGCCGGCGCCCCTGCCGGCCATTTTTTTGCCTGGAGTCTGCAGAAACGCCTAGCGGCCCATATTGCAGTATTTCCGGCCCGATTTGCGGTCACGCAGGTCGAAATGGAAGTGATCGGCATGCTGCCGGTTGCTGCCAGGGCCCAACACAGTATTGAAATACTTGCAGGAATCCGATCGCACATTGGTCAGAAGGCTCTTCTCCCGGAAAGCAAAGAAGCCGGGCTTGCGGACATCGATCGTTTTGCCGCTGTTGAGCGTGATCGCCCCGATATCGATCGCATTGCCGGTTGCATGTTCCGACATCGGCGGATTTTTCTGGTTGTTGTTCATCCGCCGGCAGGAATAGGACGACATCTGCTTGATCGAGGAAATGCCGGTCAGGTAACGCGCCCGCGTGGAGGGAGCGAGATCGTTCTTCACCCATTGGGCAAAGGCGAGCGTGATCTGGCAGTTGAGTGTGGCGGCAGGCTTGATCTTGATACCGCCGGACAACTGCTTGAGTTTTACCGGATGCGCGATACCGCAGGATTTTCCGTTGCCCACGGCCGGAATGTCCTCATAGACCACCCCGAGACGCTTCAACTGCTGACGGCAGTTGCGCTCTGAAACCGGCATGCCGCCTGCCCATTGGGGCTTGGCGATCGGGTCTTCAATGCGCGGAATATAGGCCACGCGCTCCTCGCGGATCGGCTCGGGCTGAGACCGCACCAGAGGTTCGGCGCGAACCAAGGGCTCGGCCTGAACCATCGGCTCGGCCTGATCGGGAACGCGCAAATATCCTTCCGGCGCTCCGAGGGTCGCGTTGGCCTGAACTTCTTCCTCTTCCGCCAGTGAAAATGGCCGTGACCCGTCCTGATAGCCTGAAAGCTGCTCGACCGTTCGCATTGCACCCATCTGCGGCGGGGTATCGGCCGGTTCC
>CEQK01031320.1_pt1 | contig 17952 bp, 17 predicted proteins | sample 531051 | NCBI WGS metagenome assembly CEQK01 (sample SAMEA2621229, study PRJEB7988) | marine metagenome | biome: marine biome (ENVO:00000447); feature: deep chlorophyll maximum layer (ENVO:xxxxxxxx); material: "saline water (ENVO:00002010), including plankton (ENVO:xxxxxxxx)" | depth 150 m
GATGCGGGCCGCCTGACCGGGGGCGAGGGCGCCTGAGAAGACATGACCGGCGGCGGCTTCGCCGATCACCGTCAGATCGGCGGGAATGGCCGCCAGGTCGTCCCAGCGCACGGCATAGCCGTCCATGGCCGAGACGGCGGTGGGCGGATGGGTCAGGGTCGAGGCCACGTCCTGCGCCAGCACCCGGCCGAGGGCCGCATCCAGCGAGACCTGTTCGGCCGGCAGCAGGCCGCAGCCGGCGGAGACTTTTTCCAGGGCGTCGATGACGGACAGCATGGCGGCGGGTTTCCTGGTGTTTTATGCGGCGTCGAAGGTGCCGGACTTGCCGCCGGATTTATGGGTCAGACGCACGTCTTCGATCCGCATGCCGCGGTCGACGGCCTTGCACATGTCATAGACCGTGAGGGCGGCGACGGTGACCGCCGTCAGGGCTTCCATCTCGACCCCCGTCTGGCCGCTCAGGCGGCAGGTCGCCTGGATATCCACGGCATTGCGCGCCGGATCACAGGTCAGGTCGACCTTGACCGAGGTCAGCATCAAGGGATGACACAGCGGGATCAAATCCGGCGTGCGCTTGGCGGCCATGATGCCGGCCAACTGCGCCACGGACAGCACGTCGCCCTTCTTGACGCCCCGGTCCAGGATGCGCTGCAGGGTTTCCGGCGCCATGATGACGCTGCCCTTGGCCGTGGCGGTGCGTTCCGTCGCATCCTTGGCCGAAACATCGACCATCACGGCGTTGCCCTCGGCGTCCAGATGGGTGAAATCGTCGGCCATGCCCGCCTATCCTTATGTTTGAGCCTTAGGCCGCCGCCCGTGCGGTCGACAGCAGGGTGCGCGTGGCGCTTTCGACGTCGTCCTGACGCATCAGGGATTCACCGATCAGAAAGCAACGCGCCCCGGCGGTTGCCATGCGTTTCAGGTCAGCCCCGGAATTCAGCCCGCTTTCGCTGACCAAAACACGGTCGTCGGGCACGCCGCGGGCCAGACGCTCCGTGGTTTCCAGGGACACCTTGAGGGTCGTCAGGTCACGGTTGTTGATGCCGATCAGGGGGCTTTGCAGGCGCAGTGCGCGGTCAAGCTCGGCCGTGTCGTGGACTTCGATCAGCACGTCCATGCCCAAGTCGAAGGCGCAATGTTCGAGGTCGCGCGCCGTCGCGTCGTCAAGCGCCGCCATGATCAGCAGAATGCAATCCGCCCCCATGGCGCGGGCTTCGATCACTTGATAGGTGTCGATCATGAAGTCCTTGCGCAGAACGGGCAGGGCGCAGGCCGCCCGCGCGGCCATCAGGTATTCCGGCCGGCCCTGGAAATAGGGCTCGTCCGTCAGCACGGACAGGCAGGTCGCCCCGCCGGCTTCGTAGGCCCGGGCCAGGGCGGGCGGATCGAAATCGGCGCGGATCACGCCCTGTGATGGCGAGGCCTTTTTGATCTCGGCGATCAGCCCGAAACCGTCCCGCGCTGCCCCCCGCAGGGCATGCAGGAATCGGCGTGGCGCTGATTGGGAATGTGCTTTTTTATTAAGCTCTTGAAGGCTGACATTATCTTTTTGCGCAAGCACGTGGGCGCGCTTGTCGGCGATGATTTTGTCCAACACGTTGGCGGGTTTTTCAGCCATCTCATGTCCCCCCGTTGGTGATGGCGACCAGCCGGTCCAGGGCCTGTGCCGCCGCCCCACCGTCGATTGCCTGCGCCGCCTTGGCCACGCCCGACGTCAGGTCGTCCACCTTGCCGGCGACGACAAGCGACGCCGCCGCGTTGAGCAGCACGATATCACGGTAAGGGCCCTTTTTGCCCGCGACAAGGTCGCGGATCGCCTGGGCATTAACCTCGGGTGAGCCGCCCTTGAGGTCTTCGGGCCGTGCCGTCGGCAGGCCTGCGTCGGCGGGCGTCACGGCGAAGGTTGTAATGGCGCCGTCCTTCAGTTGGGCGACGAACGACGGCCCGGTGGTCGTCAACTCGTCCAGACCGTCCTCGCCATGGACCACCCAGCAGGCCTCCGATCCCAGGTTTTTCAGGACCTGGGCGAGCGGTTCGACCCATTGCCGGGCGAACACGCCGGTGAACTGGCGGGTGACTCCGGCCGGGTTGGACAGGGGGCCCAGGATGTTGAAGATCGTGCGCACGCCCATTTCGACCCGCGCCGGCATGACGTGCTTCATCGCCGCGTGATGGCGGGGCGCCATCAGGAAGCCGATCCCGGCTTCGGCAATGGCGCGTTCGACCAGGGGCAGTTCGGCGTCCAGATTGACGCCCAACGAAGTCAGCACGTCCGCCGCCCCCGATTTCGACGACAACGCCCGGTTGCCGTGCTTGGCCACGGGCACGCCGCAGCCGGCGACAACCAGGGCCGCCCCGGTCGAGATGTTGAACGTGCCGGACCCGTCGCCGCCGGTGCCGACCACGTCGATCGCCCCGGCGGGGGCCGTAACGGGTAGCATCTTGGCGCGCATGGCACGCACGGCGCCGGTGATTTCGTCGACGGTTTCGCCGCGAACGCGGAGCGCCATGAGAAGCCCGGCGATCTGCGCCGACGTGGCCTCGCCTGACATGATGACGGCGAACGCGTCCTCCGCCTCCTGCGCGGTCAGCGCGGTGCCGTCGGCAACCTTGGCCAGGAAGGGCTTGAGCGTGTCGCTCATGCCGCCGCCTTGGTGCCGGTCATGCCGATGAAGTTCCGCAGCAACGTGTGGCCGTTCTCGGACGCGATGCTTTCCGGGTGGAACTGAACGCCGTAGATCGGCATGTCGCGGTGGGCGATGCCCTGGATTACGTCGTCCTCGCTGCGGGCGGTGACGCGCAGGCAATCGGGCACCGTCGCCGGGTCGATGGTCAGGGAATGGTAGCGGGTCGCCGTGAACGGGCTGTCGATCCCGGTGAACACGCCGGTGCCGTCGTGGGTGATGGTCGAGACCTTGCCGTGCATGGGCTTGGGCGCCAGCACGACCTTGGCCCCGAAGGCCTGGCCGATGCACTGATGACCCAGGCACACGCCCAGGATCGGCACCTTGCCGGCGGCGGCCGCGATCAGGTCCAGGCAGATGCCTGCCTTGTCCGGATCGCAGGGCCCGGGCGAGATCACGATGCCCTGCGGCTTGAGGGCGAGAATATCTTCCGGCGTCACCACGTCGTTGCGGTGAACGGTGACCTCGGCCCCCAGTTCCCCCAGGTAGTGCCACAGGTTGAACGTGAAGCTGTCGTAATTGTCGATAAGGACAAACATTCAACACCTTGGACATGGTTTCTGACATGCCGGCGGAATGCCGGACAGGAGCCGTAAAATCGGGCGCCACAATGCCCCTTGGCGTCGCCACGGGTCAAGGACATTAGCCCTCATGGAACAGCATATATCGGTAGAGTTCAGCCGTTTGGCCAGGGCTTTTCGCAGGGGGCCATCGTCAACAACTCATCAGGGTTGCCGCTGTCTTGGGAGCCCAAGCGCAGTTGCATGATCTTAGGTCGCGAATACCCGGCGTTCGGCAGCTGGCGGAGCGAAGCCTTTTGCTTTCAGCGATCCCCGGGTGTGCGCCGCCTTGACGGCCCGGGGGCCGGAGGAGTACCAGCACAGATCAAGAACGGGCGTGACGTAACTTATCAAGTGAAAGCAATGACGGAACAGCCCAGCGGACTATTCAAGACAGCGATCAAGGATCCCGCGGTGCGTCTCGCGGCCCTGGGAGGTGCCCTGGCGGGTGCGGTCCTGGTGTTGGTCGTGGTCATGCTGTCCGGCGGTGGCCACAAGGACACGCCGGCCGCCGTGCAGTACCCGCCCGCGCAACAAGGCCAGGTCGCGGCGATTGTCACCCCCGCACCCCGCCATGTAACGCAATCCGCGACGGCGCCGGAGATGGCGGAGCCGGCGGCCACACTCGCGCCGGACAACTACCCCTCATTGCCGGTTGCCCGGGTCGAGAAGCCGGAATCGGCCGCGCCGACACTTCCTGAAACCCCGCTACCCGTCACCGAACAGGTGCAAGCCCCCGACGCTGTACCCGATGTCGCCGCCGTGGCGCCGCTGCCCGAAGCTGCCCCGCCGCCCTTGGCCGCCAAGCCGATGATCGCCATCGTGATCGACGACATGGGGGTGGATCAGCGGCGCTCTGCCCGCGCCATGAAGCTGCCGGCAAAGGTGACCCTGTCGTTCCTGCCTTATGCGCGGGATCTTAAAAAACAATCGGCCGAGGCCGCCGCCATGGGGCATGAGGTCATGCTGCATGTGGCCATGGAGCCGGAAAGCTCGGAAGCCGACCCGGGGCCCAACGTGCTGTTGACCGGCACGCCGGAGGCCGAATTGCTGGCCAACCTGCGCTGGAACCTGGAGCAAATGACCGGCTACCAGGGCATCAACAACCACATGGGCAGCCGCTTTACCCGCGATCTGGCGGGCATGCGTCTGGTCGTGGGCGAATTGAAGGCACGCGGTCTGTTTTTCCTGGATTCCGTGACCAGCCGTGACAGCGTCGGCGCCAAGACCGCCCGCGAGGCGGGGGTGCCCTTCGCCACCCGCGACGTGTTCATCGACCACAGGGACGACGAGGCCTTCGTCCACAAGCAGCTTGCCAAGGTCGAGGCGGAGGCCCGCAAGCGCGGCATCGCCATCGCCATAGGCCACCCCCGCGACATCACCCTGCGCGCGCTGAAGACCTGGCTGACCAAGGTTCAGGCGGACGGGTTCGAATTGGTTGGGGTGTCCAGGGTATTGCACCGGCCGGCGCCGGCCCAGACGGGCCTGCCGGGAACCTCCGGCTAGGCTATCCCGCGAATTTCACAGCTTCCTCGGCCGCGCGGATAAGCGCCCGGGATTTGTTGATGCTCTCCTGGTATTCGCCCTCGGGGCTGGAATCATGGACCACGCCGCCGCCGGCCTGGACGTACATGGTGTCGTCCTTGACCACGGCCGTACGCAGGGCGATGCAGCTGTCCATGTCGCCGTCGGCGCCGAAATAACCGATGCAGCCGGCATAGACGCCCCGCCGCACGTTCTCCAACTCGTCGATGATCTCCATGGCGCGGACCTTGGGCGCGCCCGACACGGTGCCCGCCGGAAAGCCCGCATAGAGGGCGTCCAGCGCGTCCAGATCCGGCTTCAGTTTGCCTTCCACGTTGGAGACGATGTGCATGACGTGGGAATAGTTCTCGATGTTGAACTGTTCGGTCACGGTCACCGTGCCCGTTTCCGCCACCCGGCCGACGTCGTTGCGACCCAGATCCAGCAGCATCAGGTGTTCGGCCAGCTCCTTCGGGTCGGTCAGAAGGTCGTTGGCCAGTTCCTGGTCCTCGGCCGCATCCTTGCCGCGCCGCCGCGTGCCGGCGATGGGCCGGATGGTGACCTTGCCCTCGCGCATGCGGACCAGGATTTCCGGGCTCGAGCCGACGATGGCAAAGCCGCCGAAATCCAGGAAAAACAGGAACGGCGAGGGGTTAAGCCGCCGAAGGGCCCGGTAAAGCGCGAAGGGCGGGTAGGGGAAGGGAACGGAAAAGCGCTGCGACAGGACGACCTGAAACACGTCGCCGGCCTTGATGTATTCCTTGCCCTTTTCGACCATGGCGTGGAATTCGCCCTGGGTCATGTTGGACGCGGGGGAAAGGTTCGGCACGTCGCTTTCCGGATGGGCGCGCGCGGCTTCGGGCAGGGGGGTGTCGAAATCACCGACGATGCTGCGCAGCCGTTCCACGGCGATGCCATAAGCGTTCTGCGCATCCACGTCGTCCCGGGGCCAGATGGGCGTGAACACGGAAATCACGTCCTTGATGGTGTCGAATACGGCCATCACGGTCGGACGGATGAACACGCCGTCGGGGATCCCCAGGGTGTCCGGGTTGCCGTCGGGAATGTCTTCGACCAGGCGTACCGTATCGTAGGCGGCATAGCCGACCAACCCGGCGCTCATGGGCGGCAGGCCTTCCGGCAGGTCGATGCGGGATTCCGCGACCAGCGAGCGCAGGGACGCAATGGTTCCTTCGGTCTCGGCGACCGGGCAGGGGGCGAAGGCGTCGATATCGTCCAAGGCATCACGGTTGATTTCCGCCGTATTGCCCTGGCAGCGCCAGATCAAATCCGGATCCAGGCCGATGAACGAATAGCGGCCGCGCACGGCGCCGCCCTCGACGCTTTCGAGAACGAAGCTGTAAGGCTTGCCGCGCGCCAGCTTGAGGAACGCCGACACGGGCGTTTCCACGTCCGCGACCAGTGATGTCCAGAGAACCTGCGGCTCTCCACGCTCGTAAGCCGCGGCAAAGCCGTCAAATGCGGGTTCGATCTTCATGGATCCGCGCGTCCGCCCGGCCGGTCTAGTTGGCCGCGGCCGGCGTCGCGCCGGGGTTCAGGATCTGGTTCAGAACGTCCTGATGGACGGTCACGCCCAGGTCCTTGCGCAAAGCCCCCGCCAATTGTGTGACCAAGTCATCCTTCAGAACCGACGTCAGTTCCTGGCGCATCGTGTCGACGCCGGTCGTATCGGCGGCCGGATCGGCCTGGGTGACGGATTTCAGGCGGGCGATGAAGTAGCCGCCATCGGCACGGGTAACTTTGGCCTCGCCCATGTTCAGGGTGAAGATATCCTGCAGCACCTGACCGGGAAGGTCCGACTGGCTGCGCGCCATATAGCGTTTCAGGGCCTTGGTTTCCGCATAGGCGACCCCCGCGTCGACGGCGACGGCCTTGGCGTCCTCGACCGTTTTCAGGCGTTCGGCCAACTGCTTGGCAAAGGCCAGGGCGGCGTCGCGCTTGCGTTCGGCCACGACGGCATCCTTGACCTGATCCTTGACCGTCTCGAAGGGGCGCACCGCCGGTTTGGTCACCTTGTCTACGCGCAGCACGAAGAAGGCGTCGTCGCCCATTTCGCGAAGGGTGGAATCGGCCCCTTCCTCGGTCTCGAAGGCGGAGGCGACGATGGCTTGGGCATTTTCCGGCAGGCCCGCCGCCGGCTTGCCATCCAGACCGTTTCCGTCGGAATCCAGGGCGGCGATCTTCACCGCTTTGATGTTCATGGCTTCGGCCACCGCTTCGATCGAAAGGCCTTTGCCCAGGTCGTCTTCCATGCGGTTGACCTGGGTGTACAGCGCATCGATGGCGCGTTCATGGGCGATCGTGGCGCGCAGCTTTTCCCTGACCTCGTCCAGGGTGGCGACGTGGGCGGGGGTGATCTCGCGTACCTTGACGATGTAGAACCCGATCCCGCCGGGGCCAGGCAGGGGGGCTGTCACGCCGCCCGCGGGTGTTGCGAAGGCCGCATCGGCGATTTCCGCCAGGACCTCGTCACGGGCCACGGTTCCAAGATCCGTGCCGGCTTCGTCCATGCCGGCGAATTCCTTGGCGACATCGACGAAGGCCCGTCCTTCGGACAGTGCCTTGGCCGCCTTGTCGGCGGCTGCCTGATCGGGCAGAACCATCTGCGACAAGGCGCGTTTTTCCGGCGTGCCCAAGGTTTCCGCCTGTTCCTTGAAGGCCGTTTCCACATCGGCATCGGTCACGGCGGCGGCATCCGTCAGGTCTTTTGCGCTGAGCACGACCAAGGTCACGGCACGGTATTCCGGCGCGGTGAAGGGGGCCGGATTGGCCTTGTGATAGGCGCGAAGCTCAAGTTCGGTGGGCTCGGTCGTGATCTGCGCCGCCGCGTCGGTCACGAACAGGGTTTCCGCGCTGCGGGTTTCCTCGCGGTAGCGATAGAAGGTTTCGGCCAGCACCTCAGGCGCCACGACACCGGCCTCGACCGTGTCGAGCAACTGGCCGCGGGCCAGTTCGCGGCGCGCGCGTTCCAGGAATTCCTGTTCGGTCAGGCCGAACTGGTAGAGCATGTTTTGGAACTTCTGGCGGTCGAAGCCGCCGGCGCCCAGGTTGCTGCGGAATGCGTTGGATGCGCGCACGGCATCGCGCACGATGGTGTCGGACACGGCGATGTCCATGTCATGGGCGGCCTTGGTCAGCAGGATATCGTTGATCAATTGGCCCAGCACCGATTGCGGCAGGCCCAGAAGGCGCGCCGTTTCCGGCGTCAGCTGGCCGGCGAACCGGGGGTTGAGGCGCGCCATCTCGCGACGGACCTCGTTTTCCACGTCGCGGCGCGACAATTCCTTGCCGGCAATCTCGGCGACGGGCTGGTCGTCGGGACGGAACTGGACCATGTCCCCGATGCCCCAGGCGCCGAAACTGATGACGAGCAGGCCGAGGATGATCTTGACGACGAGTGAGCCGGTCTTTTCGCGAATTTGACGGAGCATGGAAAATCCTTCTGGGTTGCGCCCTTCTCCTTGGGGCGGCGCATCATAGAGGGGGCACGGAACGCCCGCAACACCACTTGGATGCCGATTGCGGCGCTAATCGGGCGGCTTGCCGATTGGCTTGCCGGGGGGCCTGTGTTAGAGGAGGCACAGCAAGAGAAACCATTCGATACATCCGATACATAGGTGTGACATGAGCCAAGGGCGGACGCCGCTGATCGCGGGCAACTGGAAAATGAACGGCGGACTGGACGAGGTCGATTCCCTGGCCGGCGAACTGGCCCGGCGCATGACCGCGCTTGACGGGCCGCCCGCGTTCGACATGGCGCTGTGCCCGCCGTTTCCGCTGCTGCCCATGATCGCCGCCCGAATCGAGGAAAGCGGCCTGGCGTTGGGCGCCCAGGATTGTCATGGCAAGGAGCAGGGGGCCCATACGGGCGACGTCAGCGCGGCCCTGCTGGCCCAGGTCGGCTGCAGCTTCGTCATCGTCGGCCATTCGGAACGGCGCACGGACCACCATGAAACCGACACACAGGTTGAGGAAAAGGCCCGGGCGGCGCAAGCAGCGGGGCTGTGCGCCATCGTCTGCGTCGGTGAGACCGAGGCGGAACGCGATGCCGGCCGCGCCGCCGAGGTCGTGGTCGGCCAGGTCGCCGGCTCCGTCCCGGAGGGATCAAACCCGGATAATCTGGTCATCGCCTACGAGCCTGTATGGGCGATCGGCACGGGCAAGACGGCAACCCCTGAAGACGCCCAGGAAATGCATGCGGCGATCCGCGCATCGCTGGCCGATCGGTTCGGTGCGGACGTGGCGGCAGGGGTGCGTATTCTCTATGGCGGATCGATGAAGCCAGGCAACGCGGCGGAGCTTCTGGCCCTGGCCGACGTCGACGGCGGGCTGATCGGCGGGGCCGCGCTGAAGGCCGATGATTTCTGGGCGATTGCCGAGGCCGTGGCGTAAGCGCGCAAAACGCCCTGGTAATCGGTCTTGCAACGCAGTAAAACGCGGCCCAACTGATTGGGGTCAGTGCGCGGGGCGACTGCGCACGGCCCGTTTGGAAGGAAGTTCGATGCAAAACGTGATCCTGGTCATTCACCTGCTGCTGGCCATCGGCCTTGTCGGCGTGGTGCTGTTGCAGCGCTCCGAAGGCGGCGGCCTGGGCATTGGCGGCAGCGGCGGTGGCGGCGGCATGGGCGGCTTCATGACCGGGCGCGCCACGGCCGACCTGTTGACCCGCACCACGGCGATCCTGGCGACCGCGTTTATGATCACCTCGCTGGTGCTGGCGATCATCGCCGCCCACGACCGCAAGGCGGCGACGGGGTCGATTCTCGACCAGCCGGTGCAGACGGCACCCGAGTCCACCGAACCCGCCGCCCCTGCAGCCCCGATTGCCAAGTAGGGAAATGGCAGGAATCCGCGACTCCCGGAACATCGATCAGAGGCGGGGAATTTCCCGCCTCTTTTCTTTTTGCCCCACCACCCGTCAGTGTATTGTGTAGGCCCATGACGCGGTTCATCTTCATCACCGGCGGCGTGGTCTCTTCCCTCGGAAAAGGACTGGCATCGGCGGCTCTCGGGGCCTTGCTGCAGGCGAACGGATTCAAGGTCCGTTTGCGCAAGCTGGACCCCTATCTGAACGTTGATCCAGGGACCATGAGCCCCTATCAGCACGGCGAGGTCTATGTCACCGACGACGGGGCGGAGACAGACCTCGACCTCGGCCATTACGAGCGCTTCACGGGCGTGGCCTCCCGCCAATCCGACAACGTGACCACGGGCCGTATCTATTCGGACGTGATCGCCAAGGAACGGCGCGGCGACTATCTGGGCGCCACCATCCAGGTCATTCCCCACGTCACCGATGCCATCAAGAACTTCGTGACCGCGAACCTGGAGGACGAAGACTTCATCCTGTGCGAGATCGGCGGCACCGTCGGCGACATCGAAGGCCTGCCGTTCCTGGAGGCCATTCGTCAGCTGCGCAACGACCTGGGCCGCGACCGCACGATGTATCTGCATCTCACGCTGCTGCCCTATATCCCGACGGCGGGCGAGTTGAAGACCAAGCCGACCCAGCATTCCGTGAAGGAACTGCTGAGCGTCGGGATTCAGCCGGACGTGTTGCTGTGCCGCGCCGACCGGCCGCTGCCCGAGGGCGAGCGCAAGAAGATTTCCCTGTTCTGCAACGTGGACGAACGCGACGTCATCCCGGCATTGGACGTGGATACCATCTACCGGGTGCCGCTGGCCTATCACGCGGAAGGCCTGGATGCCTCCGTCTACCGCCATTTCAATATCGAGACGGGGGAGCCGGACCTCAGCCGTTGGGAGACCATCGCCGAGACCGCGATCCGGCCCGAGGGCGAGGTGTCGATCGCCGTGGTCGGCAAGTACACGGTGCTGCCCGATGCCTACAAATCCCTGATCGAGGCCCTGACCCACGGCGGCATCGCCAACAACGTCAAGGTCAACATCAAGTGGATTGAATCCGAAATCTTCGAGACCGAAAGCGAAGCCCTGCATACCCTTGAGGACGTGCACGGCGTGCTGGTCCCGGGCGGCTTCGGTGAGCGCGGCTCGGAAGGCAAGATTTCCGCCGTCACCTTCGCGCGGGAGCGGGGCGTGCCCTATTTCGGCATCTGCTTCGGCATGCAGATGGCGGTGGTCGAGGCGGCGCGCAATCTGGCCGGCATCAAGGGGGCGAGTTCGACCGAATTCGGCGAGGCCAAGGAGCCGGTCGTCGGCCTGCTGACCGAATGGATGAACGGCAACCAGCTGGAACAGCGCAAGTTGGGCGGCAACCTGGGCGGCACCATGCGGCTCGGCGCCTTTCCCTGCACCTTGCAGGACGGCTCGCGCGTACGCGAAATCTATGCCGAACAGGACATTTCCGAACGTCACCGCCACCGCTTCGAGGTCAATACGGAATATCGTTCGCGGCTGGAGGCGGCCGGCCTCAAGTTCACCGGCATGTCGCCCGATGGTCTGCTGCCGGAAATCGTTGAAATCCCCGAGCATCCGTGGTTCATCGGGGTGCAGTTCCACCCGGAACTGAAATCGAAACCGTTCGAGCCGCACCCACTATTCACGTCGTTCATCGACGCGGCGGTCAAGCAGGCCAGATTGGTTTAAACAACACTTGGTCTAAGTCAGCCTTTTTAAGGAAACGCCCTTGTCCTCTTCGATCACCGTCGGCGACCTGACCATCGGCAACGGCCTGCCGCTCGTGCTGATCGCCGGGCCCTGCGCCATGGAAAGCCAGGGCCATGCGCTGGACATGGCGGGCGCCTTGAAGGAAATGACCGACAAGCTGGGCATGGGGCTGATCTACAAGACGTCCTTCGACAAGGCCAACCGGACCAGCGCCACCAGCCCGCGCGGCATGGGCCTGGACAAGGCCTTGCCCGTGTTCGAGGCGGTGAAGCAGCAGATCGGCTGCCCTGTATTGACCGACATCCACGACGCCGGGCAATGCGCCGAGGCCGCGACCGTGGTCGACGTGCTGCAGATCCCGGCCTTTCTGTGCCGCCAGACGGACCTATTGCTCGCCGCCGGCGAGACGGGGGCCGCCATCAACGTCAAGAAGGGCCAGTTCCTGGCGCCCTGGGACATGCAGAACGTGGTCGACAAGATCAAGTCGACCGGCAATCAGCGCGTCATGGTTTGTGAGCGGGGGGCGAGCTTCGGTTACAACACCCTGGTGTCCGACATGCGCGCCCTGCCGGTGCTGGCCAAGACCGGCTGCCCCGTGGTGTTCGACGCCACCCATTCCGTGCAGCAGCCGGGCGGGCAGGGCACCACGTCCGGCGGGCAGCGGGAATTCGCGCCCGTTCTGGCCCGCGCCGCCGTGGCCGTGGGCGTCGCCGCCGTGTTCATGGAAACCCATGAAAATCCCGACGGCGCACCGTCCGACGGGCCCAACATGATTCATCTAACCGACATGCCCGGCGTGCTAGAAACGCTCGCGGCGTTCGACCGGCTGGCCAAGGCCCATCCGGTTTCCCTATAACGCCCCGACCCTGATACCCCACCAGACGGCCCAGCAGGCCGACCTGACCGGAGAGAGACATGACTGCCATCATCGACGTATTCGCCCGTGAAATCCTCGATTCCCGCGGCAATCCCACCGTGGAAGTGGACGTGACCCTGGAATCGGGCGTGCTTGGCCGCGCCGCCGTCCCGTCGGGGGCCTCGACCGGAGCGCACGAGGCCGTCGAACTGCGCGACGGCGACGATGCGCGCTATCTGGGCAAGGGCGTGCTGGCCGCCGTCGACGCCGTGAACGGCGAAATCTGTGATGCCCTGGCCGGTGCGGATGTCGAGGATCAGTTGTTCATCGACAACGTGATGATCGAGTTGGACGGCACGCCCAACAAGGCACGCCTCGGCGCCAACGCCATCCTGGGCGTCAGCCTGGCGGCCGCCAAGGCGGCGGCGGAGGAGGCGGGCCTGCCGCTGTACCGCTATGTTGGCGGCGCCTTCGCCCGCGACCTGCCGGTGCCGATGATGAACATCATCAACGGCGGCGCCCATGCGGACAATCCCATCGATTTCCAGGAATTCATGATCATGCCCGTGGGCGCGGACGATTTCCCCGACGCCCTGCGCATGGGGGCCGAGGTGTTCCATACCCTCAAGAAAGGCCTGGCCAAGGCGGGGCACGCCACCAACGTGGGTGACGAAGGCGGCTTCGCGCCGAACCTCAGCAGCTCGGAAGAAGCCCTCGACTTCATCATGAAGGCCATTGCCGATGCCGGCTATGCGCCCGGCGAGGACGTGGTCCTGGCCCTCGACAGTGCGTCGACCGAATTCTACCGCGACGGCAAGTACGTGATGGAGGGGATCGGCAAGACCCTTGGCGGCGATGAAATGGCGCGGCTGTATCAGGACCTCTGCGCCAACTACCCCATCAAATCCATCGAGGACGGCATGGCCGAGGACGACTGGGATGGCTGGAAGGCCCTGACGGACGCCATCGGCGCCACGGTGCAGCTGGTCGGAGACGACCTGTTCGTGACCAACCCGGTGCGTCTGGCTGACGGGATCGAAAAGGGCGTCGCCAATTCGATCCTCATCAAGGTCAATCAAATCGGCACCCTGTCGGAAACCCTGCAGACGGTCGAGATGGCCCATAAGGCCGGCTATACGGCGGTGATTTCCCACCGTTCCGGCGAGACCGAGGACACCACGATCGCCGACATCGCCGTCGCCACCAACGCCGGGCAGATCAAGACCGGGTCGCTGTCGCGCTCCGACCGGCTGGCCAAGTACAACCAGCTGCTGCGCATCAACGAAGACCTGGGGCCGACGGCGCGCTACAACGGCGCCGCACTGTTCGGGTGATCTGCGTTAACCCTTTTGGATTCCCAAAGTACTGGAAAACAAAGGGGTTTTCCGAGTCCTAACCGAAAATTAACCATCAATCCTTAGATTCGTACCTGCCGATTCGCGGAACCGGCATGGGGAATACTGGGGAATAAAAACGATGGCGACGCGCTTTGCCTCTCTGAAGAAAAAACTGGCCACGGCCCTGGGACCGACCCTGGGCATTCTGGCTTGTGCCTATTTTGCCTATCACACGGTCCACGGTGACCGGGGTGTCACGTCCCTGATGCTGATGCAGGACAAGGTTGCCGAGGCGCAGATCCTGGCCGACGACCTGAAGGCGCAGCGCGACGAATGGGAACACCGGGTCGAACTGCTCGGTTCCCAGTCCCTCGACCTCGACATGCTCGAGGAACGGGCCCGCGTCATGCTGAACGTCGGCTTCGACCGCGATTACGTCATCTTCTTTTCCAAGACGGGGGGCTGAGCCATGGGATCGCTCGCGGAAACTCTGCGTCCGCCTTATTACGCGGCCGTCGTCACGCCGGTCGGCGGGGACATTGACTTGCCGGGCCGTCTGGCCATGGATGAATTGATTTCGCTGGCGCCGCGTCTCGACGGTTTTCTCGGCCTTGAGACCGGCCGCCTGGATGACGGCCGGGGGGCGGCCGTGTGTTATTGGAAAACGCCGGCGGCGATCCAAAGCTGGAAAACCCGCGTGCTGTCGCAAATGATGGAAGAGGTGAGCCTGAAGAACCGGCGCATCGAGGACGCCTGCGCCATCGAGGTGACGCGCATCGTCAAGCGCCTGTTCGGGGGCAAGACGCCGCTTTCCGTCGAAATCATGAGCACCTACACCCCGCCGGTACCGGCGGTCGAGCGGAGCGCTGCGTAATGTCCGCCCAGGCGTCCATTGCGGTCGCCGAGGGTAGGGATCTGCTGACCGCGGCGTTTGTCGACGTCGACCCCGAAGGCGGTACCCGGCCAACCTATTTTGCGATCCTGTTCACCGATGCCTGGGACGGCGACCCGCCGACCAGATGGGCCGAGGCCCTGCGTATGCTCGCCACCCTGGCGGAACAAAGTCCGGGTTATCTGGGTTACGATGTCGAGGTCATGGAAGGCGGGCGGGAATATGCCGTCACCCATTGGGCGTCTCCCGCCTATATCCGGCAATGGAAGAAATCATCGGCCATCGTGATCGGCGACAACGGCCTGTTGTCGCGGATTTACGGACGGGAAGGCTGCCTGTGGCCCTGGCTTGATGCGGCCAAACAGGCCTGATCCGTCACCGTAATGATCGTGATTTAACTGTTATTAGATTAATTAAATAGCAGCATTCCTGACCTATATTGTTTTTCACCCCTTTTTTCAGCTATGATCTCCTGAAGTGATGGCGGGTAACCGCCGACCCTGGGAGGGATGCGAAAAGGCGGACACCTTTGGCGCGCCATCTGGGGATGGAAACAGTCAGCCAAGGGAGGTCCAATGGCCCGGTCACCCAAGACGGCGGCGAAGGCAAAAACGCCAGCCAAATCATCCACCGCGAAATCCTCCAAGACGGGCCCGACGCCCGACGAGCTTCGCCATTATTACCGCGAAATGCTGCTCATCCGGCGGTTCGAGGAAAAGGCCGGCCAGCTGTATGGCATGGGCCTGATCGGCGGATTCTGCCACCTCTACATCGGGCAGGAAGCGGTCGTCGTCGGCATGATGGCGGCATCGGAACCGCAGGACACCGTCATCACCAGTTACCGTGACCACGGCCACATGCTGGCCTGCGGCATGGACCCCAAGGGCGTGATGGCCGAACTGACCGGCCGGCGCGGCGGCTATTCGCGGGGCAAGGGCGGCTCCATGCACATGTTCAGCCGCGAAAAGAATTTCTTCGGCGGCCACGGCATCGTCGGCGCCCAGGTGCCGCTCGGCACGGGGCTGGCCTTCGCCCATAAATACAAGGGCGACGGCGGCGTCTGCATGGCCTATTTCGGCGACGGCGCCATCAACCAGGGGCAGGTCTATGAAAGCTTCAACATGGCCGCGATCTGGAACCTGCCGGTGATCTACGTGATCGAAAACAACAAGTACGGCATGGGCACCTCCATCGAACGCACCTCCAAGACGGCCGATCTGCACACCCGCGGCCTGGCCCACGGCATCGAGGGCTTTGCCGTCGACGGCATGGACGTTCTGGCGGTCAAGGAAGCCGCGGCCGAGGCGCTCAAGCGCTGCCGCGAAGGCAAGGGGCCGGTCATCCTGGAAATGAAGACCTACCGCTACCGCGGGCATTCCATGTCCGATCCGGCCAAGTACCGGACCAAGGAAGAAGTCCAGAAGGTGCGCCGCGAGATGGACCCCATCGACACGCTCGCCCACAAGCTTCTGGAGGCCAAGGTCGTCAGCGAGGATGACCTCAAGGCCATCGACAAGGAAGTGAAGGCCCTGGCCAACGAGGCCGCTGAGTTCGCACAGCAGAGCCCGGAACCGGACGCGTCCGAATTGTGGACCGACGTCCTGGTCGAAGCCTGAACGAAAACGTCGCACGAAGGGAACATCTGAACATGGCTACGCAAGTACTTCTGCCGGCGCTTTCTCCGACCATGACCGAGGGCAAGATCGCCAAGTGGCTCAAAAAGGAAGGGGACACCGTCGCGAGCGGCGACGTGTTGCTGGAAATCGAAACCGACAAGGCGACCATGGAGGTCGAGGCCGTCGATGAAGGCATCCTGGGCAAGATCCTGGTCCCCGACGGCACGGACGGCGTCGCCGTCAATACGCCTATCGCGGTGATCGTCGAAGACGGCGAGACGGTATCGGACGCCGACAGCGCGCCCGCCGCCGCCCCGGCCCCCGCGGCGGAAACACCGGCTCCGGCCGCGCCGGCGACGGCCGCTGCTCCCGTTGCCGCAACGGTCGCCGCCGAGCCCGATTACACCGGCGCGATGAAGACCATGACCGTGCGCGAGGCGCTCAATTCCGCCCTGGCAGAGGAAATGCGCCGCGACGGCAACGTCTACCTGATGGGCGAGGAAGTCGCCCAGTATCAGGGGGCGTACAAGATTTCCCAGGGCTTGCTCGACGAATTCGGCGACAAGCGCGTGATCGATACGCCGATCACCGAACAGGGCTTCGCCGGGATGGCCGTGGGCTCCGCGTTCCTGGAACTGAAGCCCGTGGTCGAATTCATGACCTTCAACTTCGCCATGCAGGCCATCGACCAGATCATCAACTCCGCCGCCAAGACGCTGTACATGTCGGGCGGACAGATGGGTTGCCCCATCGTGTTTCGCGGCCCCAACGGGGCGGCGGCCCGCGTCGGCGCCCAGCATTCCCAGTGCTATGCGTCATGGTACGCCCATTGCCCGGGGCTGAAGGTCATCGCCCCGTGGTCGGCGGCGGATGCCAAGGGGTTGCTGAAATCGGCGATCCGCGATCCCAACCCGGTGATCTTCCTTGAAAATGAAATCCTCTACGGCCAAAGCTTCGAAGTGCCGGACGACGAAGATTGGACCCTGCCCATCGGCAAGGCCAAGATTGAGCGCCCGGGCAAGGACGTGACCCTGGTCGCGTTCTCCATCGCCGTCGGGATCTGCATGGAAGCGGCGGAAAAGCTGGCGGCCGAAGGTATCGACGCGGAGGTCATCAACCTGCGCACGGTGCGTCCCATCGACGTCGAAACCCTGGTTGCTTCGGTCAAGAAGACCAACCGTATCGTCACGGTCGAAGAGGGCTGGCCGACCTGCGGGATCGGCGCCGAAATCAACCAGTTGATGATCGAGCACGCCTTCGACGATCTGGACGCGCCGCCGACCCGGGTGTCCGGCGCCGACGTGCCCATGCCCTATGCGGCGAACCTGGAGGCATTGGCCCTGCCCAAGGCCCACAACGTGGTCGAGGCGGCGAAAGCCGTCTGCTACGCGTAGAGGCGGGGGAGAGACATCATGCCGATCAAGATTCTAATGCCGGCCCTGAGCCCGACCATGACGGAGGGCAACCTGGCCAAGTGGCACAAGAAGGAAGGCGACGCCGTGGAAAGCGGCGACGTTCTCGCGGAAATCGAAACGGATAAGGCGACCATGGAGGTCGAAGCCGTGGAAGAAGGCATCCTCGGCAAGATCGTGGTGCCGGAAGGCACCGCCGACGTCGCCGTGAACGCGGTCATCGCATTGCTGCTGGAAGACGGCGAGGATGCCTCGGCCCTCGACGGCGCCGATACCTCGGGCGGCGCTGCTGCCCCGGCGCCGACGGCGGACGCACCCAAAGCCGCACCGGCAACGCCCGCAGCACCCACCGCCGCCCCGGCGGCCGCATCCGGCGACCGGGTGATCGCCAGCCCGCTGGCCAAGCGCATCGCTGGCCAGCAGGGCCTCGACCTTGCCGCCATTTCCGGCACCGGCCCGCGC
>CEQK01041898.1_pt1 | contig 17791 bp, 14 predicted proteins | sample 531051 | NCBI WGS metagenome assembly CEQK01 (sample SAMEA2621229, study PRJEB7988) | marine metagenome | biome: marine biome (ENVO:00000447); feature: deep chlorophyll maximum layer (ENVO:xxxxxxxx); material: "saline water (ENVO:00002010), including plankton (ENVO:xxxxxxxx)" | depth 150 m
GCGATCAACCGGGCGCAGCCGTTCACGGTCGTGCGCCGCGCCGTCGATCTTCTGCGCGCGGTCGGCATCGACCGCATCAACCTGGACCTCATGTACGGCCTGCCCCTGCAGACCGTCGATCACGTGCTGCGCACCGTGGACCGCACGGCGGAACTGGAAGCCCAGCGCATTGCCCTGTTCGGCTATGCCCATGTGCCCTGGATGAAAAGCCACCAACGCCTGCTGGACGGGCTGCCCCGCGCCGATGCGCAAGGACGGTTCGATCAGGCCGCCGCCGCCGCTCTGCGTCTGGTGTGCAACGGCTACCGGCGGGTCGGCCTTGACCATTTCGCACTGCCGGACGACAGCCTGTGCCAAGCCCTCGACGCCGGCCGCTTGCGCCGCAATTTCCAGGGCTATACCACCGATACGGCCAATGTCCTGTTGGGGCTCGGCGCCTCGGCCATCGGTGAGCTTCCGGGCGGCTATTTTCAGAACGCGCCGGACACGGGGACCTACCGCCGGCGCATCGCCGCCGGGCAGTTGGCAACGGTGAAAGGCATCCCCATCGACGCCGACGACCACCGTCGCCGGGCGGTCATCGAACGCCTGATGTGCGACATGACGGTTGATCTCGACCGTTTTGGCGGCACTGCCTCGTTCACCGCCGAGCTGGCGCGCCTGCATGATATGGCGGCGGACGGATTGGTGCGTGTCGACGGTGCGGTGGTCACCGTTCCCGAAGACGCGCGGCCCCTGATGCGGGCGGTGGCGGCGGTCTTCGATGCTTATCTGCCGGCCCCGGGGACGGTCCCCCAGGCCCGCCATTCCCAGGCAGTGTGACCGGCCCGGCAAAAAATCTTCCCGCCAAAGGGTTGCAAATGCCCGATTAATCAGACTATCTCCCTTGCCGTTCAAGGTTGGTCAACAACCGGACAAGCAGGGAGAGAGACCCGTGAATTGCGTTTGCCGCATTCCGGACATATTCGCGATTATCATTGCGCCGGTCCCCGTCCCGTGGGATCACGCACGCCAGTGGGGGTTGGTGACGCGCAATGTCTGACATGATTGTTCTTGAAAATCTGACCAAGCGGTTCGGTGATTTGACCGCCGTCGATGCCGTGTCCATGGCCGTGCGCCGGGGCGAGGTGCTGGGCTTTCTCGGGCCCAACGGCGCCGGCAAATCGACGACCATGAAGATGGTCTGCGGTTACCTGACGCCGACCAGCGGCACCGCCCGGGTGCAGGGTCACGACGTGGTGACCGAGCCCATGGCGGTGAAGGCGGCGATCGGCTATCTGCCCGAAGGGGCGCCGACCTACGGCGACATGCGGGTTTCCGCGTTCCTGCGCTTCATCGCCCAGATCCGCGGCTTCAACGGCGCCGAAATCGGCCGCCGGGTCGACCGGGTGCGCGAGATGGCCGCATTGGACGAGGTGTTCGACCGCCCGGTGGAAACCCTGTCCAAGGGCTTCAAGCGCCGCGTCGGTCTGGCCCAGGCGATCCTCCACGATCCGGAAGTCCTGATCATGGACGAGCCGACGGACGGCCTCGACCCCAACCAGAAACATCAGGTCCGCACCCTCATCAAGGACATGGCGCACAACAAGGCCATCGTCATCTCGACCCATATTTTGGAAGAGGTCGAAGCCATCTGCACCCGCGCCGTGGTCATCGCCCATGGCAAGCTGCTGGCCGACGGCACGCCGGAACAGCTGCTGCGCCGCGACGCGCGCCACAACGCCGTGGTGATCAAGCTGGCGGCCGGTCAGGCCGCCGACATCGTGGCCGGGCTGGCGGCCCTGGACCAGGTCGCGGGCGTCGATGCGCTCGGCGATCCGGTGGGCGGCACGGCGGCGTTCCGCGCCCGGCCCAAGGCGGGGGCGTCCATCGTCCTGCCGGTCGGCGATTTGCTCCGGTCCAGGAACGTGACGCCCGAGGAAATGTACGTGGAACGCGGCCATATGGACGAAGTGTTCCGCAAGATCACCCAGGGCGATGCCCAAGGGGGAGCCGATGCGTAACATCTGGATCATCGCCAAGCGCGAACTGGCGGGCTATTTCGCGACGCCGCTGGCGCTTGTGTTCATCGTCATCTTTCTGGCCCTGACCGGCGCCTTCACCTTCTACCTGGGCCGTTTCTTCGATAACGGCCAGGCGGATTTGGAAGCCTTCTTCCGCTTTCATCCCTGGCTGTACCTGATCCTGATCCCCGCCGTCGCCATGCGCCTGTGGGCGGAGGAACGCAAGTCCGGCACCATCGAGCTTCTGATGACCCTGCCCGTGACCACGGCGCAGGCGGTGCTCGGCAAATTCATGGCGGCCTGGGCGTTCTGCGGCATCGCGCTGGCGCTGACCTTTCCCGTCTGGGTTACCGTCAACGTGTTGGGCGCGCCGGACAACGGCGTGATCGTCGCGGGCTATGTCGGCAGTTTCCTGATGGCGGGCGCCTTCATGTCCATCGGCGCCTGCATGTCGGCCATGACCAAGAACCAGGTGATCGCCTTCATCATCTCGGCCACGGTGTGCTTCCTGTTCACCATGAGCGGCCTGGATCTGGTGCTCAACTTCTTCCAGGGCTGGGCGCCGGCGCTGATCGTCGACACGGTGGCCAGCCTAAGCTTCCTGGTTCGTTTCGATGCGGTGATGCGCGGCGTCATCGACCTGCGCGACGTGCTGTTCTTCGTGTCGCTGATCGCGTTCTTCCTGTTCACCAACGTGATCGTCGTCGAAGTGAAGAAATCGGCGTAGGGGGCGGGAACGATCATGAACGCATTGAAGACCATCGACCGCAACCGTCTCGCCGTGATCGGCGTGGGCCTTGCCGCCGTCTTGTTCCTCGCCGTCAATCTGGCGGTCAATCTGTCCCTGCGCTCGGCCCAGGTCGACCTGACGGAACGCGGGCTCTACACCCTGTCCGACGGCACGCGCAAGGTGCTGACGTCGCTGACCGAACCGATCACGCTGCGTCTCTATTTCACCCGGGCGCTGGGCGAAAGCTATCCCGGCCATCAGGCCTACGCCAATCGCGTGCGCGAGCTTCTGGAACGCTACGTCAACATTTCAGGCGGCAAGATTCGGCTTGAGGTCAAGAACCCGGAAGCCTTTTCCGAAGTCGAGGACGAGGCCGTCACCTTCGGCCTGCAGGGTCTGCCCTATGACCAGTCCGGCGACCGCGGCTATTTCGGCCTGGCCGGCACCAATTCCGTCGACGGCAAGGCCGTCATTCCCTACTTCACGACGGAGCGCGAGCCGTTCCTGGAATACGATCTGACCAAGCTGGTCTATTCGCTGGCGACCCTGGACCGTCCGGTTGTCGGCATGGTCGCGCGTCTGCCGGTCGAAGGCGGCTTCATGATGGGCCAGCGGCCCGTGCCGGCCTGGGCCGTGATCAGCCAGATCCGCGAACTGTTCGACGTCCGCACCATGCCGGCCGAATTCAATGCCGTGCCGCCTGAAATCGGCATGCTGATGCTGGTTCATCCCAAGAACCTCAGCGACGAGACCCTGTACGCCATCGACCAGTTCGTCATGCGCGGCGGCCGGGTGCTGGCCTTCATCGACCCCAATGCGGAAACCGAAGCCCCCAGCCCCCAGGGGCCACCGGGCCCGTCGGACATCGACCGGCTTCTGAAATCCTGGGGCGTCACCTTCATCAAGGACAAGGTCGCCGCCGACCTGCAATCGGCGCGCCGCGTCAACGTCCGCCACGAAGGCCAGATCACCCAGGTCGATTACGTGGCGTGGAATACGCTTGATCGGCGCAACCTGGACACCACCGACGCAGTGGTCGCCGACATCCGCGACCTGAACGTCGGTTCGGCCGGGATACTCGAGCCGGCCGAGGACGCGACCACGACCTTCCGCCCGCTCGTCACCACCTCGGAGGATTCCGAAGCCCTTGACGTGGCCAAGCTGCAGGGCCGCATCGACATTGTCGCCTTGTTCCGTGACTTCAAGGCGTCGGGTAAGAAATTGACCATGGCCGCGCGCGTGACCGGTCCGGTCAAATCGGCATTCCCCGACGGGCCGCCCTTGATCGGCGAGGGCGAGGACGCCGAAAAGGCCCGCCTCGAAAGGGCCAAGACCCATCTGGCGGAATCGCAGAAGCCGCTCAACGCGGTGGTCGTCGCCGATACGGACGTCCTGCATGAAGGTCTGTGGGCGGAAATTCGGAACGTCAACGGCGAACAGCTTCTGGTGCCCTATGCGGGCAACAGCGACTTCGTCATCAATGCGGTCGAGAACCTGTCCGGCGGCGACGTATTGCTGGGCCTGCGCTCGCGCGGGGATTCCAAGCGTCCGTTCCTGATGGTCGAGAAAATCCAGCTTGAGGCAGAGCGCAAGTTCCGTGCCGAGCAGGAAAAGCTCGCCAAGGAACTGCAGGAAACCCAAAAGCGGATCGAGGGCCTGACCAACCGCGAAGGGGCGAACGGCGAAGCCATTCTGACGGCGGAGGAAAAAACCGCGATCGCCGAATTCCGCCGCAAGATGATTGATATCCGCCACGACCTGCGCAACGTGCAGCACGCACTGCGCAAGGACATCGACGCGCTGGATGCCTGGCTGAAGTTCCTTAACATCGCGGCCATTCCGTTGATCCTGGGATTTGCCGCCTTGATCATCGCCGTTGCCCGCCGCTTGAGCCGCGCCCGCGCGCGGCCGGTGACGGAATAGGGGAGAGCCGGCATGAGCGCGAAAAATTTCCTGATCCTTCTGGTCGCCACGGTGCTGGGCATCGTTGCCGCCGCCGCCGCCGTGGTCACCCGGCCCGGTGACGCGGTCTATGCCAATCTGGGCGACCCGGTGGTGCCCGGCCTGATCGACAACCTGAACGATGTCGACACGGTGCGTATCGAAAGCCACGAAGGCGGGGTGCTGACCTTCAAGCGCAACGCCAAGGATGCCGGGGACTGGGGTATTGCCAACCGTGACATGTACCCGGCGAAGGCAAGCCAGGTGAATGCGCTGGCGTTGCGCGTGGCGGAACTCACCTATCTGGCGCCCAAGACCGCGACCCCGGAACTGTTCCCGCGGCTTGATCTGGGCGATCCCGATGTCGTGGGCTCGAAGGCCATCAGCCTGCGTTTCAACGACAAGGGCGGCCGGCCGATGGTCGACATGGTGATCGGCAAGGCCCGCAGCTCGCTCGAGGGTTCGGCCGCGGGCGGCACCTATTTCCGCATTCCCGGCAAGGATCAGGCTTGGCTGGCCAAGGGCTCGATCGAAATCGGCAAGCTGATTTCCGAATGGATCGAGACGGACATCTTCGATATTCAGACCAAACGCATCCGTCGCGTCGAAATTCATCATGCCGACGGCGAGAAGATTTCCATCTTCAAGGAACAGCAGGGGGATTTGGATTTCGTGCTGAATGGCGTCCCCGACGGCAAAAAGGTGAAAAGCCGATTCAGCGTCAACGGCATCGCGTCGGCCATCGACGATTACAAGATCATGGACGTCGCGCTTCGCGAAAAGCATCCCGTCGATCCGGCCACGGCGACCCGCGTCGTCTACGAAACCTTCGACGGGCTGACCGTGACCGCCCTGATCGACCTGCCCGAGGGTGACCTCAAGGGGCCGACGGCCGAATATTGGGTGTCGCTCGACATTGCCGGCGGCGAAGGCACGGCCGAAGCCGACGGCTTGCGCGCGCGTACGAACCCCTGGGTGTTCCGGATTTCCGATTATCGCTACGACTCGATCGCCAAGCGCATGAAAGATCTGGTCGAGGACGCCGCCGGCTCGTAACGCCTGCGCAACCAATTTTCCTTTAATTTCAAATTGTGCCGCCCGTCACAGATGGCGCGGGCCCGCATCCCTACGCTATCGCCGTAAGGTCGGCCTGGGGCCGCCCGTGGACCCCGGCGACGGGGTAAGGTAGGCTCGACATGAACGAAATCGCGCTCAAGCATTCAGGGGCCGCCATGACCGGTGCGGATAGGGACGACACGGCGGGGAAATCGGGCACGGCCGCCAAGGCCGCACCCAGGGCGAAATCCCGTGCCCAGGGCAAGACCGACCGCGAACGCTTCGTGGCCCTGGCTTTCTGCCGCGCGGATTTGCTTCTCGAACTGGACGGCAACTACAACATCGCCTTCGCTGCCGGGGTGACCCCGGTGCTGGGCGCCACGCCGGAAACATTGTTGGGCTCGTCGTTCCTCGACTTTGTCGGTGACGAGCACAAGACCTATGCCCGCGATCTGCTGACCGGCGGCGGCCGCAACGGTCGCCTGGAGGACGTCGTCCTCGACCTGAAAAGCACCGCCGGCAAACGCATTCCCGTGGTGTTTTCAGGCTACCGCATGCCTGATTTCGAAGATCATTATTTCCTGGCATTGAAGGTCGAGCCGGTGCGCAAGACCCATGTCCCGGCCGAAGACCTGATCGAGGATGAGTGGTCGGGCGTGTTGGAGCGCGAGTCCTTCACCCGCGCCGCGGTCGAACGCATTCAGGATTACGATCGCACGGGTGCCAGGGGGCAGCTCACGTTCGTGCGCCTGGACAACGTCAAGTCCCTGACCGAAACCTTGGGCGCCAGCGAGAAGCGCAACCTGATGACCGCTGTCGGCAGCATCCTGAAAACCCATTCGCTGGGCGGCAGCACGGCGGGCCAGTTGGATGCCGAGAACTTTGCCTATGTCCACGGCGGCGACGTCGACCCCGAGGATGTGAACATGAAGGTCGAGGAAGCCGCCCAGCAGCTTCTCGGCGACAAGGCCGCCGAGTTCGGCGCCCGCTCCTCGACCCTGGACGCCGACGGGGCGGGGCTCAGCGAGGACCAGGTCGCCCGCGCCCTGGTCCATACCATGCAGCAGTTCTGCACCGGCAAGGCGCGGCTGCCGGTCGAAAAACTGTCCGACGCGCTCGACGATATGATGCAGGACACGGTGGAAACCGTGAAGTTCATCAAGGACACGACGGAACGCTGCGACTTTGATCTGGTGTTCATGCCGATCTGCGACCTGCGCCTGGGCCGGGTCCATCATTTCGAGGCCCTGTCCCGGTTCCGCGACCAGACCCGCGCCAAGACCACGTTCCAGATCATCACCCTGGCCGAACAACTGGGCCTGATCGTCGATTTCGATTTTGCCGTGGTCCGTCAGGTCATGGACATTCTGGGCCATATGGCGAAGCGCGGGCCGCTGCCGCCGGTGGCGGTCAACCTGTCATCGCTGTCGCTGGCGCAGCCGCAGTTCGTGCAGCGCCTGATTCAGGTTCTCGAAAGCCGCCGCGACATGAACAGGCGGGTGATGTTCGAATTGACGGAATCGGCCGAGGCCGAAGACCTGGAAACCCTCAACAAGGTGATCCAGGAAATCCGCTCGCGCGGGTTCCAGTTCTGTCTCGACGATTTCGGCGCGGGGTCGGCCAGTTTTGATTACCTCAACGCCCTCGACGTCGACGTGGTCAAGTTCGACGGCCCGGTGGTGCGCCGGGCCTGTGCCTCGGACAAAGGCCGCGACATGCTGTCGTCGATGGCAAAGATGTGTTCTTCCGCAGGCGTGCACACGGTCGCGGAAATGGTCGAGGACAAGGATGCGGCCAACAAGTTGTTCTATTGCGGCATCGACTACGGCCAAGGCTGGCACTTCGGCAAGCCCAGTCCCGATCCCTTCACCTTCGCCGACCGCTTCATCGGCGCGGATTAGGCGGTTTCTCGGAAAATTGGGTTAGGACTTGCGGCCCTTGTAGGGGTTCTCGATGGCGTCGACGACGGACTGCAGGACTTCGCGGACCTGGGCCTCGTCGCAGCCCATGAGGATCGCATCCTCGAAGGCGTCCTGGCAGTACTGACGGATTTCCTCGAGATTCTCGTTCAGGACCTTCAGCTTCTCCTCGCAGGACACCAATTCGCCGTCCGGCTGACGCCAGGTGATCTCCGATCCGATGGGTGAACGCAAGCTGGTCATGGGTCCGTCCGCGGTCCTTGGGCTATCGCGCCGCGCCTGTCCGATGGCGTGGTCGCGATGCTGAGCCCTAAATGTAATATCTTCGCTGCCGGGTGCAAGTCCCCTTGAAGGCCGGGCGGGGCTCAGCCTCTGGCGGCCCGGCTCTTGAGGCCGCGGTCGTCATCGTCGTCCGTGGGGGCGTCATAGACCGACATGTCGCCCTCTTCCTCGTCGTCCTCTTCCTCAAGGTCCGATGTCTCCGCCAGATGCGGGGCGTAATCCTTGGGTTCCCACGGAAGGGGCGGCGGTGACTTGGGCCGGGCGATATCCATCAGGCGTTCGACGCGCGACAGGTTTTTTTCCGTGATCATGGTCAGGCGGTGGGCGCCGCGTGCCTCGTACACGCCCTTGGCCAGGGAAAAGGCCTCGCGGGCGGCTTCCAACTGACCCGGGTCGTGGGTCAGCTTGGACAGCATGAACAGGGCTGATCCCAGGTTGTTCTGGGTCGCCGCCCACAGCAACGGATGATCCAGCTTGTGGCGGACTTCCAGGGCGCCGGAACAGGCCTCGATGGCCTTTTCGAACAGTTCCACCGATTTCAGCTGCTCGCCCAGGATCGCCGCCGCCTGGCCGATGTTGTTCATGACTTCGGCCCAGCGCATGGGATGGTCGATCCGGTTGAACACCTGCAAGGCGGCCTGATAATGGTTCAGGGCCTGTTTCAGAAGGTCCTGGTCGCCTTCCTGGGCGTCAATGCGGTAACAGATTTGCCCCATCCGGTTCTGCAGCGCCGCCCATTCCTTGGGATAGGCGTCGCGGGTGAACTGCTCGGCCGCCGCTTCCAGAAGCGCCATCGCCTGGGCCATCGGCCCGGCGGCTTTGTGTTCGTCGTCGGCCGCCATCTCCAGGGTTTCCCATTCGGGGGCCAAGGTCGGCAGGATCGCGCCGAGCGCGCGTTGCGCCACGGCGCGGTCGAAGGCGTCACTGTCATCCTTCAGGAAGGCGATGGCCTGACCGTAGATGTCGGCGGCCATGCGGTAGCCCTCAAGCTGTCCGGCTGGGCCCGACTGAAGCGTCAGCAGGTTGGCGAAAAACAGCCGGGCGATGGCGCGGTCGCGGTCCGTGATGTCGGGGGCCGTGCCCAGGGCTTCGATGGCCGGGGCCGCGCGTTCCATGGCCTGGGGCAGGACTTTGGCAAGGCGGCTCTTCTTGACCTCGGTCAGCGGGATCGTCGCCGTCAGGGCGACGGCCGTCGCCAAGGCGGACAGGGCCGGATCCGGCTGGGCCGGCAGCACCAGCGCCTGGGCCGCGTGGAACATCCCGGGCGGATCCTCGTTCTGGATGCCCAAGGGCAGGAACCGCAGGGTCAGGCGCTTGCCGGCGGCATCCAACTCGAAGCAGATCAGGATGTCCGCCTCGACCTGCGCCAGGGCCTGGCGCGCCGCCCAATGCAGGCGGTTCGCGCGGTCCTCGGGTTCCGTGTCCTCAGGCAGGGTGAGGGGCTTCTTCAGGGGGCGGGCGCGCACGCCTTCAAGTTCGGCGAAGGCGTCGAGAATCAGGAGTTCAGGATCGGTCGCGGTGTCGCTATCGGTGTTGATGCCTTCCGGGGCTTGGCCTTCGGGGGGAAGGGCCGCAACGCGGACCTCGATGCGGGTCGGGTCGGCGGGCTGGCTCGCCTCCTTGATCTGGCGGAACCAGCCGAACAGGGAGAACCGGCGGCGTGGTGCCCCGGTGTCCGGCGCGGCCAGGGGGGCGAGCAAGCGGGCCAGCAGGCCAGCCTGCTGTGCCGGCGCCTTGACCAGGGCCAGGGCCTGCTGGTCGAGCGGGCGCAGCGTCACCATGCCGGCGGCGATCGCCGTCGATTTGTGGCGGCCGTGCGCGACATCCGCGTCGCCCAGGGTTTTGCCCGGGCCCAGAACACCCAGATGCTTTTCCTTGCCGTCGACCTCGGTCATCAGTTCGACCTTGCCGGCGATGATGGTGAAGGCACGGGTCGCCGGATCCCCCTCGCGGAAGATGATGTCCTTGTCGCGGAACTGTTGTTTCCTGCTGTTCACGGACCTTGGCCTGTTCGCTAAACGCTATCCGCCAGTTCGCCGGTTATCCAATCCAATCGGAGCCGACGGCGGCGCTGGACGATTGCCGCCCCGTCCATTAAACAGAAAGAAGGTTTACCCTTGTTTAAGGCCGATCTGCTTCCTTATCGCGGCTGAATGCTATGGATATGACCGGAGACGGGGAACGCCGAAATCGGCGTCCTGTGAGCGAGTGAGGGGCTACTTTGTATAATAAGTTCAAGGGATTGTGCTGGGCCTTGGGGCTCTGCATGGTGACTGTTTCCGGTGTGCAGGCGGATAGTGCGTCGACCGGGTACGACATCCGAATTCTGATGGGCAAAGCCCATCCCTTTGCCGCGCGTCCGGCCAAAGAGTGGGACCAAGCCCGCCCGGGACAGCCTGCCGCAGGGCGCGTGGCCCAGCCGGTTTATGCCCCCATGCCGGTGCGCCCGGCGCCCCGACCTCAGGTCCGCCCCGTTCCGGCCTCCGCGCCGGCACCGCAGCCGCAGGTCGAACCGATGACGCGGGTGTCGTCGAAAACGGGGCCGTTGTGGCCCGGCGGTACGGAACAGGGAGCCCGCGCCAGTTCGCGCGGCAAACCGCTCGGCGGCATTATTTCCGAAATTTCCATCGGCGCCCTGGTTCACGACGAAGGACCGTTCTCCAACTCCAAGGAAGACGGCTACGACGGGCATATCGAAATCCGCTTCGCTTCGCCGAAATTCCTCGACCTGATCTGGAGCCCGGAGCCGCATATCGGCGCCAACATCAATTCCGAAGGCGACACCAGCCAGGTGTTTGCGGGGCTCAGCTATGAATGGAACCTGTGGAAGGGGCTGTTCGCGGGGCTCAGCGTCGGTGGCGCCTATCACGACGGTGAAACGGATTCAGGGGCGGCCGACAAGAAGGATCTGGGCTGTCACCTGTTGTTCCGGGAATCGTTCACCCTTGGTTGGCAACTGACCGAACATCACAAGATCGCGGCCATCTTCGACCATATCTCGAACGCCAAGATCTGTGATCACAACGAAGGCCTGGAAAACGTCGGTCTGCGCTACAGCTACCGATTCTAGAATCGAATTCAGGCCCCGTTGCCGCGCCGCACCCGGGCCCGCAGGTCACGCCGGGTCTGATCCAGCAATGCCGACCAGTCGCCCCGCCGTTCCGTGCGCAGGATGCGCATGGTCGGATACCAGGGCGTGGTATCGCCCGAAGTGCCCCAACGCCAATCGGGTGAGGCCGGAGCGATCAGCCAGGTTTCCTTGCCCAGCGCCCCCGCCAGATGGGCGACCGCGCCGTCGACGGCGATCACCACGTCCATCTGATCGATATAGGCCGCCAGGCCAGCCAGCCCGCCGGCCCGACGTGCCACGTCGATGATCAGGGCGTCCGCACCCTGTGCCTTCAAATCCCCCGCCGCCGGTCCCGTCTGCAGACCGAACAGGGTGACCCCGGCCAGACCGGCCAGATCGAGGAACGGGCGCAGGCCCGGGGTCGGCGTGACATGGGCCGGCGTCCGCTCATCCTCCCAGGCGATCCCGACCTTCATGAAATCGCCGCCCGGCGGCAGACGAAAAGCCCCGGGGTCGGGCGGGGTGATGTAGGGGGGTGCGGCCGGCACCTTGGCGGCGGTCGTCTTGAAAATGGCGGCAAGCGACAACAGCGGCGCGTGCAGATCGAATTTCGGTAAGGCGGCACCCTGGATCACCAGCTTGTCGACGCCGGGGACGGTGGCCAGCAGATCGGCCAGCGCGGCGGGGGCCTCGAGAACGACGTTGGCGCCCTGGGCCTTGATCATGGGGATGTAGCGGGCGAACTGGATGATGTCGCCCGGCGTGCCTTCGCAGGGCACCAGAACCGTCTTGCCCTTGACCTTGGCGCCGGTCCAGCGCGGCGTGTCGGTGCCGCGCAGTTGAAAGCGGCGCATCCGGAAGCGGGCTTCCAGGTCCTTGAAGCCGGCGGCATATTCGCCCGCCAAAAGCAGCGACCGCCCACGGTCGAGCAGGCTTGGGATATGGTCCGGGTTGTGGTCGAGGGCGCGTTCGAAACAGTCGAGGGACTGATCACGGCGGCCAAGGTCGCGCAGCGCCACGCCCAGGTTGTGCAGGGTGTCGGGATTTTTCGGGTCCAGGTGCACGGCTTGTTGGTGGCTGGCCACCGCGGCTTCGAACCGGCCCAGGTCACGCAGCACGTTGCCCAGGTTGGAATGGGATGTCGCATTGCGCGGCTTCAGCGCGATGGCCCGCCGATAGCAGGCGACGGCCGCTTCCGGTCGGCCCGTGGCGCGCAGCACCACACCCAGGTTGTTGTAGGCTTCGGCCAGATTGGGGTTGAGGGCGAGGGCCCGGGTGTAATCGGGGATCGCCTCTTCCAGTCGACCGTTCCGTTGATGGTCGGAGCCGATGGCGAACAGGCGCGCGGCTTCGCGGTCGCGCAGGGCCGTGCGTTCTTCTTCCGGAAGAGACTCCCATGCGGCGCGGGCGTCAGCGACGTCCACCGGAGATTGATCCGGGCTGGCGCGGTTGTCGGCGGCCATCAGTCCTCCACGATTTCAGCGGCCCCTGGACCGCTGTCGGTAGTGCTCATCTGGACTGCCCGTGCCCCGTTTTGGTGATCTAAGGCAAACCAGAGAAGTGATGTGGAACCACACTCCCCTCGCGCGCACATATTGAAGTGTCCACAACGGAACCGCAAGTCTCGTAACCTACGAGGATTACAATAAAACTCGGCGGATCGGGCGGTCTGTCAGGTCCGTGTCAGATAAGCGCCAGAACGTTTTCCGGCGGCCGTCCGAGAACCGCCTTGGCGCCCTTGACGACGATCGGCCGTTCGATGCATCGGGGATTGGCGATCATGCCTTTGATCAAGGCATCCTCGTCCATGTCCTTGGCGAGGCCGGCCTCCTTGGCTTCGGCGGTGCGCAGGATGTCGGCGGCTTTCAGGCCGAGTTTGCGTAACAGCGCCTTCATTTCGTCAACCGTGGGCGGGGTGTCCAGGTACAGCACGACTTCCGGGCTGACGCCGTTGTCCTCCAGCAGTTGAAGGGTCTGGCGCGATTTGCTGCACTTCGGATTGTGGTAGATGGTGATGCCCATGATGTCTGCTCTCCTGATCTCTGTCATCTTTTGCCGGTGGGACCGACGTCATGCGTCTCCGCCGGATGCGGGCCCCGTGGGCGGCTGGAAGATTTCCGGCGCGTCGTCGCCCGGCAGGCTTTCCACATAAATCGATTGGCTCGGGAAGGCAAAGGCCGCCCCGGCGCCGTGGACGATGTCCATGACCTTGTAGGCCAGGCGTTCCTTGATCTCCAGATACTCCCCCCATTTCGTCGTGATGGTGAAGCAATAGACCATGATGTTGATGGAGGAATCGCCGAAGCTGTCGATGCGCACGAAGGTCGAGACATCGGTTTTCGGCGCGAAGTCGGGTGTTTCATCGATGTAGGCCGCGATCTGATCGCGGATTTGGCGCAACTGATCGACCGAGGTGCGGTATTCGACCCCGATCAGCCATTTGATGCGGCGGTGGGTCATGGCGGTGAAGTTGATGACCGCCGTGTCCGACAGTTGGGAATTGGGCACCATGACCGGCGCCTTGTCGAACCGGCGGACCATGGTCGAACGGAAGCCGATGGCCTCCACATGGCCTTCGACCACGCCTTCGACATGGATCCAATCGCCCTTGTGGAAGCGTTTTTCCGCCAGGATCAACAGACCCGCGATCAGGTTCTTGAACAAGTCCTGCGCGCCCAGCGCCACGGCGACCCCGATCAGGCCGAACCCGGCAATGATCGGGCCGACCTTGATGCCCCAGATTTCCAACACCGCCGCCGCGCCGATGATGAACACCAGCACGCGGATCGCACGCGCCATCCATTCCACCAGTTCCGTGGAAAAGATCCGGTCGAGGCGATGGAGAAGCACGCTCAAGGGATCGACGGCCCGGTAGAGCGCCCAGAAAATGGTGAAGGCAATCAGCGAGCGCACCAGGTTCGACGCCATCTGGTCGGGCGTGCCCGCGAGTTTGAGAACCTGGAAGGCGAAGAACAGGCCCATGACCACGGGCACGAAGCGGACCGGCGGTTCGATAGCGGCCAGAATTTGGTCGTCCAGAGTCCAGGGCGTGCGCTTGGTCATCATGCGCAGCCAGCCCATGAGGAAGCGGGTCAGCAGACCGCGCAACATCAGGAAGACGAGGAAAATCCCCAGGGCGGCGGCCATGCGGCCGACGTCGATGCCGATCACGCCGTGCTGCCACACGTCGACAACCAGATTCCAGAACTCGGTCATGTCTTTCATAACAGTTGTTTATTGTATGTTGGGCCTGCTTGACTAGACTGTTGCCCGGATAAAACTGCTTCTTGGGGGCGAGGGCGGGCTCGTCCCGCACCGTGACAACCAAGGGGAGCCGAATGGGCCTGTCCCGTACTACTGCATTTGTGGCAGCCCTTCTCGGGGCCGTGGCCTCGTCGTCTTCCGCATGGGCTTCGGTCTGCATCGCTTCGAAGGGCGGGGAAGCGCCGATTCCCTATTCGTCGCCTGCTGAAAACGCCAGCTTCATTTTCAAGATCACCCATAATCCGGATTCGAAAACCCCGGATGTGACCCATCACCGCTACCGGGTGAAAACCATCGATGGCGACAAGGTGCGCTGGTTCCGCGAACCGGTCCAGGGCAAGGGACCGATTCAGGACGTGACCCTGTACCGCGCTTTCGCCCGTGTCGCCGGCGGCGGCGGGTGGGATTTCGATTTCAAGATGCCGGAGTACGACAAGTTGTGGCCCTTGAAGCAGGGCAACGAGGCCAACTACGTCGTCGAAGGCAAAAAGGACGGCAAGTCGGTATTCAAGCTGCAGTCGTCGCTCTGCGTGCGCGGCTCCAAGGTCCTGAAACTACCGGCCGGCGATTTCACCGCCCATCTGGTCGACATCTCGCAGAAGGTGATCGAGGGGCCCAAGTCCATGAAATGGGATCTGGTCGAAATCAATGCCTGGTACGTGCCCGAGTTCGGCACGGCGCTGCTGATGGAGGATCGCATTTCCTTCAAAGGCAAGCTGATCCTGATCCGCCGCCGCGAGGCCATCGAAGTTCCGCAATAAAATAATGAGCAGGCTCAGACCGCCGGGCGGGGGGCGAAGTGCGCCTTCGTGAACGCCACGCGGCTGTCGACCGAGGCCAAGGTTTCCGGCGCGCTTTGCAGGTATTCCTCCACCTTGGCGAGCCGCAGGCCCAGGCCCTCGCCGTTGGCGATCTGAATGCTCAGGCCCGGCCGCGCGTTCAATTCCAGCATCACCGGCCCGCGTTCGGAATCCAACACCATGTCGATGCCCTGATAGCCCAGATGGGTCAGGTCGAAGGACCGTGCCGCATGGTGCAGCAGGATATCCCAATGGGGGATCTGCACATCCGACACGGGGGCGCCCGTATCGGGATGGGTGGTGATGATGCGGTCGTGCCACACGGCATTCAGGGTCCGGCCCGTGGTCATGTCGATGCCGGCGCCGATCGCACCCTGGTGCAAATTGGCCTTGCCCGACGATTGTTCGGTCGGCAGGCGGGTCATGGCCATCACCGGCACGCCGTGGAACACGATGATGCGGATGTCCGGTACGCCCTGAAAGGCGATGTGCTTGAACAATGGATCGAAACGGATTCGGTATTCGATCAGCGCCTTGTCCGGCTGCCCGCCCAGGGAAAAGGTTCCGGCCAGGATATTGTTGATGTGAAACCGCATTTCGTCCGCCGACATGACGGTGCCGTTGGCCAAGCGGAACCCGGTGCCGTCGCGGCCCACGACCACGAGAATCCCGTCACCGCCGCTGCCTTCGGCCGGCTTGACCACGAAATCCTCATGATCCCGGACGATGGCGTCGAAGGTGCGGACTTCGTGCGGATATTCGATGACGCCGAACAGGGGCGGCACGGCGATGCCGGCGGACTCGGCCAGGCGCTTGGATTTCAGCTTGTCGTCGACCAGGGGGAAATACCTGCGCTGATTGTGGACCAACTGGTACTCCGCATTGCGCCAGTTGAGGCCGAGCACGCCGTTGGCGCGAAGGCGCCGGTAAAGGTCGACAATCTCCATCCTAGGGCTGCCCGCCCGCGAGCGGCCTGAAACGGTAGAGCTCCGTCAGCCGGTAGCCGGAATAGCGGCCCAGCAGCAGCACCGCCGCCAGCACCACCAGCAGCAGTTCCGGGAACTGGAAGAACAGGTGTTCGACCAGGGGATGGCTCATCAACAGGTAGCAGACCGTGGCCACAATCAGACTGCCGATCCCTTGTTGCACGGCGTCGCGCGGGCCGCGTTCGTCCCAGATCACGGACATGCGCTCCACCGTCATGGTCAGGATGACCATGGGGAACAGGGCGACGGACAAGCCGCCGGCAAGACCCAACTGGGCGCTGGCGACGCTGAGCACGGCCATGGCCCCGACCACCACGATCAGCACGGCCGCCAGGCGCGGCACGACAAGCAGGCGCAGGTTTTCCATCCACAGGCGGATCGCAAGCCCGATAGTGACGATCACGGTGAACAACACGATGCCCCACAGAAGCTGCGTTTCGCGGAACGCCAGGGCGATCAGCACGGGCATGAAGGTGCCGAAGCTTTTCAGCCCGATCACGTTGCGCAGGACGACCAGCAGCAACACGCCCAACGGCACCACCAGCAGAACCCGGTAAACCTGCTGAACCTCCAGCGGCAGGGTGGCTAGGGCGGTGGTCAGCAGGTTTTTTGCCTGGGTGCTGCTTTGGGACAGGCTGTCGACGATTGTCTGATCCGCCGCACGTTCCACGGTGATGCGCACCTTAGGCGAGGTGCCACCGTCGACCTGCGTCAGCTTGGTCGTCCCCCGCCACCAGGGGAACCAGTTCGCCGGCACCTGGGGGGCTGCTGGATCGGTCGTCATGCGGTGCCAGGCGCCGGCCTCGGCAATTTCCAGCCAATGGACCGTGTGCACCGGTTTCTGGCCTTCGACAAGCGCGATTCCGTGCACGGACCGGGCATGGATGCCGCCTATTCGGAGCACTCCCGCCGCCACCGTGGCGATGCGCTCGGCACTTGTCCCATTGCCCAGCAGGGTGCGGGCGGCGTCATCAGGGTCCGGGCCCGCCAGTTTCTTGATCAAGTTTTCGGCGATGTCGGTGGCCGTCCCACCATCGTCGCGGCTTTGATCCAAAAGTACCCGCGCGGCCTCGAGCCGCACGTCCTTCCAAGGCGGCGGCGGGACCGGCGCCGGTTCGGCCAAGGGCAGGGCGGAAGACGGCTCGGCCCGGTGAATTAGAAACCGGAAATAGACCGTTTGCGAGCCCTGGGCCTGACGGCGGGTGAGGGTCGCCATGCGCCCGTCGGGGGTCAATTCGGTGTTCAGCGCGTAGCCGCGTGAAACGAAGCTTTGATCCAGGATCGTATAGGCTCGGGTATTGCGGGGGATGAACAGGCGGACGGCGGCCGGCCCGCCGGACCCCTGGAACGTGACCCGGGTTTCGACCGCCCAGTTGTCGGGGGCGTCGCCGGGGGTCAGGGGGAAATCCAGGGCCAGAACTTTGTAGGCGAACAGTCCGAGACCCACCGCGGCGAACATCGCGGACAGAAGATAGACCGTGCGGTTTCTCATTTTGCGGCCTCGCCGCAGGTGGGGCGGGTCAGGTCCGATTGCGAGACGTCGACCACATAGGCGCCGTTGAGGAAGCTCGCTCCCAGCAGCATGCGGTAGGTCAGCCTGGGCCGCTCGGACAGGTTGACCTCGACCTCGCGGGCGACGGCGCCGACGCAAAGCGTCATCAAGACCACGGGGCGGTTCTGCGTGCTGCCGGCGCGGTGGATCTCGGCCATGCGGTGCAGCGGCCGTTCCAGGGTCCGGCG
>CEQK01041325.1_pt1 | contig 17670 bp, 14 predicted proteins | sample 531051 | NCBI WGS metagenome assembly CEQK01 (sample SAMEA2621229, study PRJEB7988) | marine metagenome | biome: marine biome (ENVO:00000447); feature: deep chlorophyll maximum layer (ENVO:xxxxxxxx); material: "saline water (ENVO:00002010), including plankton (ENVO:xxxxxxxx)" | depth 150 m
CGTGGCCGGGATCATTCCTTGTTCTCCGGCGAAATTTCGGGCGCGTCATCAGACGGCTGTTCGACGGGCTCCTGAACAGGAGACGGCTGCGCGGACGCTTCTTCCGGCAAGGCTTGCTGCGGCAGCTCCTCGACAGTTTCCTCTTCAGCCACCGGCTCCGGGGCCGGCTGGACCTTGGGCTCGCCGCGATAGGGAATCGGCGGCCAGGCCTCGACGAGTGCTGCGACGATCTTGCCGAAACCGATCCCGAAGGAGGATTTCACCATCACCACGTCACCGGCGCGGACATTCTGCTTGAGCCAAGCGGCGAGTTCCTCGGCCGTCTCGCGATAGATCACGTTCAGATCCGTACCGATCTCATCGGTGAGGTGCCGCATCTCCGGCCCCGCGAGACAGACGACGTCCACGCCCGCTTCGACAATGGGCTCCTTGAGATCGCGATGAACCCGCTCGGAGAACTTGCCCATTTCGAGCATGTCGCCGAGCACGGCGATCCTGCGGCCGCCCTCGCCCGTCCGGGCGGTATTCAGGAGTGAAAGCGCAGCGCGCATCGAGGCCGGATTGGCGTTGTAGCTTTCGTCGATCAGCGTGACGGTGCCGTTAGCATGGCTCAACTCATGGCGCGCGCCACGGCCTTTTTCGGCGGAGAAGGTCGCGAATGACTGGGCAACCCGGCTCATGTCGGCACCCGAGAACCACGCCGCGCCGAGCGCGGCGAGCGCGTTCTGCACGATATGGCGGCCAGGCGCGCCGATCGACAGCGCTATATCGCGGGCATTGAGCCGCGCGGTGATTTCGGAATGGTCGCTCTCCAGCCGCGCAGACATCAGCCGGATGGTCGCCTGCTTGTGCTCGCCGAAGGAACGGACATGGCCGATCTTGAGTTCATCGGCGCGCTTCTTGAGAGCCGCGAACTTCTCGTTGTCACGGTTGAGCAGCACATAGCCGCCCTCGACCACGCCTTCCATGATCTCTGCCTTTGCGGCAGCGATCTCGCCGAGGTTCTTGAAATTGCCGAGATGCGCGGCAGCCACGGTTGTGATGATCGCCACATGCGGGCGGACCATCTGTACCAGAGGGCGAATCTCGTCCGGGTGGTTCATGCCGATCTCAAAGACGCCGTAATCGGCCGTTGCCGGAAGGCGTGCAAGCGTCAGCGGTACGCCCCAATGATTGTTGAGCGAGGCCTTGGCCGCGTGCACCTCACCACAGGAAGACAGCACATGCCGCAGCATTTCCTTGGTGGTGGTTTTGCCCACCGAACCTGTGACCGCAATGATCTTGCCGGACGAGCGCGCGCGCGCTGCGCGACCGAGATCGCCCAGCGCCTTGAGCACGTCGTCGACCACGATCATCGGCACCAGAAGCGCAAGACGTCCCATCGCGGGCAGCTTGGCTTCCGCCACGACCAGAAGACCTGCGCCATTGGCCATGGCGGAGGACGCGAAATTATGGCCGTCGAACTTGTCGCCCTTGATGGCGAAGAAGGCGTCGCCCTTGTTGAGCGTCCTTGTGTCGATCGAGATACCGGTAACCCCCTTCGGCATGTTGCCGACGGGGCGTCCGTTCATCGCTTCGACGAGTTCATCGGCGGTCCAGAGCATGCTCATGCGCCCATCTCCGCGAGCGCCTTGCGCACTTCCGCATGATCGGAGAACGGCAGCACGGTCGAACCGACGGTCTGGCCTTCTTCATGGCCCTTGCCGGCGACGATCAGCGTATCGCCATGCTCGAGCATGCCGACTGCTGTGCGGATGGCTTCGGCACGATCGCCGATTTCCTTCGCGCCGGTGGCCGCTGCCATGATCTCTGCGCGGATCGCGGCGGGCTCTTCCGAGCGCGGATTGTCGTCCGTGACGATCGCGACGTCGGCGAGACGGGTTGCGATTTCGCCCATGATGGGACGCTTGCCGCGATCACGGTCGCCGCCGCAGCCGAAGACCACGATCACACGGCCGGTGGTGAATGGACGCACGGCTGCAAGCACGTTTTCGAGTGCTTCGGGTTTGTGGGCATAATCGACGTAACAGGGTGAGCCGTCGGGCGTGGAGCCGACGAGATCGAGCCGGCCCGACGCGCCCTTCAGGGTTTCGAGCGCTTCAAGCGCTGCATCGGCGGAGACGCCGGTCGCCATCGCCATGCCGGCTGCGACCAGCGCATTGGCAAACTGGAAGTCACCCGCCAGCGGCAGGTGCACCTCGAAGATGCGGCCGTCATGATGAATTTCGCCAACCTGTTTGTGCCGCAGGTGCTCGACCCGCTTGAGCTGGAGGAACCCGCCCTTGCGGCCTACCGAAAGAACCTGCGCACCGGCCTGTTCGGCAGCACTTACGGCCCGTTCTGACCAGGCATCATCGGCAAAGACCACCGCCGGATCGCCCTTCGGCAACAGCGTATCGAACAGCCGCATCTTGGCGGCGAAATAGTCGTCCATATCCGGGTGATAATCGAGATGATCGCGGCCGAGATTGGTAAAACCGGCAACCGAAAGCGCCACCCCATCGAGACGGCGCTGGACGAGCCCGTGACTCGAGGCTTCCATCGCGCCATGGGTAACGCCTGCGCTCGCGAGTTCGGCCAGCAGCTTGTGCAGCGCGACCGGATCGGGCGTGGTCAGCGAGCCGTATTCTTCGCGGCCCGGCGCAACTACGCCCGTGGTGCCGATCGAGGCGGCCTGTTCACCGGCGGAGGTCCAGATCTGACGCAGGAACGATGCGACCGAGGTCTTGCCGGCGGTACCGGTCACCGCCCCCATGACGCGCGGTTGAAGACCGTAAAACGCGGCAGCGGAACGAGCCAGAGCCTGACGCGAGTCGGAAGCAATCAGCACCGGCAGGCCGCACTCTTCGAGACCCTCATCAGAATCAGAGATAACTGCCACGGCGCCCTTGAGCGCCGCATCGGCTGCGTATTTCGCGCCGTCGGTCTTAGTACCATGGAGAGCAAAGAAGAGGTTGCCCGGCTCGACAGTGCGACTATCGGCGGTCAGACCGGAGATTTCGATCTCGCCCGTACTCCCGTCCGCGAGGTTGATCGCGCGTTCGGGAAGGGCCTGGATCAGCTCGTTTAATTTCATGTCTGCCTGAATTCTTCGGTTACTGGAATACGCTTCGATTCGCTGACAAAGCAGGCTTCAATATGACAGTCGGGCGATAGCGGCGTCATTGCCGAACTTCGGCTCTACACCGAGAAATGCAGCCGAGCGCCGAATGATGCCGTTGACCATCGGCGCGGCGTTGAGACCGGCGGTCGCGCTGTGCTTTCCTTCTTCCGGCTTCGGCTCGTCGATGATGACGAGAACGATGTATTGCGGGTCGTCGACCGGGAACGTGGCGAGGAAGGCGTTGAAGCGCACGGAGTTGGAATAGCGGCCGTTGACCACCTTCTCGGCCGTGCCGGTCTTGCCGCCGACGCGGAAGCCGTCCACCTCGGCGCGACGGCCGGAACCTTCCACCACGTTGTCACGCATCAGGACGCGCATCTCCTGGCTGGTCTTCTCGCTGATCACCTGAACGGCGGTGCGTTCGGCTTCCTCGCGGGTGCGCGGCAGGAAGGTCGGCTCGATCAGCTTTCCGCCGTTCATCAGCGCAGCGCCGGCGACAGCGGTCTGCAGCGGCGTGGTGGCGACACCGTGACCGAAGGCGATGGTCATTGAGTTGATCTTCTTCCACTCGCGCGGCTGCGATGGCGTTGCGACTTCGGGAAGCTCCGTCTGCATCCGCGACAAGAGCCCGAGACGTGTAAGGAACTCCTTGTGGCCGTCGATACCCACGGCATCCGCCATCTTGGCCGAACCGATGTTGGAAGAGTGGGTGAAGACTTCCGGGATCGTGAGCACGCGCCGTGTGGCGTGGAAATCGTGGATGGTGAAGCCGCCGATGGTCATTGGCCTGGTGGCATCGATCCGGTCGCCCATGTGGAACAGGCCGGAATCCAGCCCCATCGCGATGGTAAAGGTCTTGAAGGTGGAGCCCATCTCGAAGGTACCCGCCGACATGCGGTTGAGGCGGTTCTTGTCGAGCGCCTCGACCGGATTGTTGGGATCGTAATCGGGCAGCGACGACATCGCGATGACTTCGCCGGTATGGATGTCGAGCACGACACCGCCCGCTGCAATCGCGCTGTAGCGCTGCATGGCGGCGGCGAGCTCGTCACGCACCACGCTCTGCACGCGCAGATCGATCGACAGCTTCACCGGCTCGAGGCTTTCATTGACGGTCATGCCGGCGGCGGCGAGATCGCCGAGCCCCTGGCCTTCAATGTATTTCTCCATCCCGGCGATGCCCTTGTTGTCGATATTGACGTGACCGACGACATAGGCCGCGGTCGGACCACCGGGATAGAAGCGGCGCTTTTCGGGACGGAAACCGATGCCGGGAATACCGAGCGCGAGGATCTGGCTCTGCTGCTTGGGCGTCAGCTGGCGACGCAGCCACTGGAAGCGCGAGGACGAGGAGAGCTTGCGATAAATCGTGCGCACATCGAGATCGGGCAGCACGGTCACGAGCCGCTCGACGGCCTCGTCGGGATCAACGATCTTGTTGGGCTCGGCATAGAGCGAAACCGTGCGGATGTCGGTGGCAAGCACTTCGCCGTTGCGGTCGATGAGATCCGGACGCGAGGCCATCAGCTTGTCGGCGGGGCCGATGGAGGAAACGGTCTCTTCGCTCTCCATCCCGTATTGAACAAGCCGCGCGCCGATGACGGAGTAGAACACGCCGAAACAGAGAATTGTGATCAGGATGCGGCTGCGCGACTGCTGACCATAGGTCGCGCGCTCGCCCTTGAGTTCGATATGGCCGCTCGACTTGGGTTTGCTGCGCAAGGAAAACAGGCCCAGTCCGGAAGAGAGTGCAGGTATCCGCATCATGGCTTCACCGATCCGGTCGTGAGGTTGGCATCAGGGGTCCCCTCGCCTTCGGCCACTTGCGGCGCGAATTCAGAGGCGTAGCCCGGAATCTCTTCCGGCCGCGCCATCTGCAGAGGCGTGATAACGTCGAGCTGGAGCTGCTCGTTGAATTCCTTGGTCAGACGCTCGAGCCGCCCGGGCTGGTTGAGAAGGCTCCAGTCCGCTTCCAGAAGATCGATGGTGTCCTTCTGCAGCTTGATCGCTGCCTGGAGACGATGGACTTCGTCGAGCTTGTCCTCGGCGCGGTGCTTGATCTGGTAGGTGACCGTCGCCGCACCGATCATTGCGGCGATCAGAACGACATCAAGAGTACGCAGCATCTAACTCAACCTCCGGAAGCCGCGGATGCGGCCGGCTGGGGAACGGGAAGAATGGACATGTCGGCAGACCCGGCGGGCGCTTCGGTGCGCTCACCGGCGCGCAGTTTCGCCGAGCGGGCGCGCGGATTGATTTCGCTTTCAGCTTCGCTTGCGGATACGGGCTGCTTGCCGATCGCCTCGAACGTCGCCGCAGTCACGTTAACCTGCGGCAGGTGTCGCGAGCCGGAAGCCTTGCCGGAGCGCTCCTGGAAGAAGCGCTTGACGATCCTGTCCTCGAGCGAATGGAAGCTGACGATCACCAGCCGGCCGCCAGGCTTGAGCGCCTGCTCGGCGGCAAACAGTGCGTGGGCCAGCTCACCCAGCTCATCATTGACGTAGGTGCGGAGCGCCTGGAACACGCGGGTCGCGGGATGGATCTTGTCCTGCGCGCGACGCGGTGAGACCTTCTCGATGACGCTGACCAGCTGCTTGGTGATCTCGAAAGGCGTTTCCTTGCGCTCGGCCTCGATGGCCCGCGCGATGCGGCCGGCGTGACGTTCTTCGCCCAACAATCCGAAGATGCGGGTGAGATCGGCGGCCTTCATCTTGTTGACGACATCCGCCGCACTCGGACCACTCTGCCCCATGCGCATGTCGAGCGGTCCGTCGCGCATGAAGGAGAAGCCGCGATCGGCCTCGTCGATCTGCATCGAGGAGACCCCGATATCGAGAACCACGCCGTCGAGGCTTTGCGGCTCGACATGATCGAGAAGCTGGGAAAAACGGGACAGCACGAGCGAAAGCCGTGAGCCGAAACGCGCCTGCAGCGCCTTTCCGCCGGCAATGGCGTCAGGATCGCGATCGAGCGCGATCACCTCGGCCCCTTTTTCCAGAATGGCTGTGGTGTAACCGCCTGCGCCGAAAGTCCCGTCGAGAATGCGCTTGCGCGGCGCGGGCTCCAGGGCGGTGAGAACTTCCTCAAGCATGACGGGGATGTGGCGAGCCTCACCGGGATGTCCGTTGGCGGAGCTGTCCCCCTCAATCGTCATGCGTCGCGTCTCCCCTATGTCGGCCTCTCGGCCGCTCGAAAGTCCTGGCTCCGGGATCGCGCCTGCATGGCTTCGAATGCCCCCGGTTCCCATAATTGAAAGTGATCCCCGCGCCCCGCGAAGGTCACTTTGTCGGTTATCCCGGTGAACTCGCGGATAAAATCCGTCACCAGAATCCGCCCCTCGGCGTCGAGCTTCATGAACACACCCCCGCCGTGAATGACGAGCGACATGCGGTTGGCCTTTTCGGAAAAAGGATCGAGGGTCGAAATCATCTTCTCGAAGCGATCGAGCATCTCCGGCCCCGCCATCGAGATGGCAGGAAACACGAAGTCCTGACAGGCATAGAGTTCCTCCGTGCCATTCCGCGCCAGCACAGCCCGGAAGGCCGAGGGAACGGAGACCCGCCCCTTCGCATCTATCTTGTTCGTCGCATTCGAGAGGAACCGGTTCATTACGCGTTACAGCCGTTTCCGTCCTCTGGCCGCATCTCATGAGCCCCCCGGAATGATTCCGGATTGCCAAGGATCGTGTTGCGTCATCGCAATCGCCGATCAAACCGATCGAAAATCGGTCCGATCTGTCTGTTCCGGCGGCCGCAACCCGCCTCGCGATCCTGTGCTTTTGGGATACCATGGGCTCATATGGGCGTCAATGGGACAAGACCCCATCTCAGAGGTCGGAATCAACCTCGTTTAATACCTCGTCAACCTTAACGAACCGTTAGTATTCAGTAGCTTGAAGCAGTCATTTGATCAAAAACCGAAAGTGACGCTGGGCCGCACCGATCGAGGCAAACCATTGAAAGCCAACGGCAAAAAAATCTCGCATTTTTCACGCACCGAACGTGGTCGCTGAGCGTCGACGACCACGTCCGGTATCGTGGCGATGAAAACCCGATGCCGAGTTCCCCGCCGGCTTGTCAGGCCGACCTGGAAAAGACCGTCTGTCCAAAAATCATCTCCGTCGGCAACTGGAAGATAAAGTAGGGATTGAGAAGTTGAGGTGCGCTCACGGCATCGAGACGTGCCCGCTGATCGTCGCTCAACTCGACTTCAAGCGCTGCGATGTTGCTTGCGATCTGCTCCGCCCGACTTGCTCCAAGCAGCAATGAGCCCATGGCAGGCCGGGAAAGCACCCAGGCAAGCGCGACGGTCGCCATGGAAACATCTAACTCGTCGGCGATCTCGCGCACGGTATCGACGATGTCGAAATTGCGCTCCGTGAATAGCATGCCGCCGTATGGATTGTCGCCGCTGAGACGGTTGCCGCCGTCGCTTTCAGCGTGTCCTTCATTCGGAACGCTGCCTGGCCGATTGGCCTGTTCGAGCATCTCTCGACCGTATTTGCCCGTCAGAAGACCGCCGCCCAGCGGACTCCATGGCATGATGGAGAGACCGAATTCCTGTGCCATCGGCAGAAGGTCGAGCTCCACACCGCGATCGACCAGCGACCATGCGTTCTGAAGGCCGACTGGCCCTGGCAGGTTATGGGCTGCTGCGAGTGTGGCTACTTTCGCGACATACCAGGACGGCGTGTTGGAGAAGCCGTAGTAGAGGATTTCACCACGGGCGACCGCCGCTGCGAGCGTGTTGAGAACTTCCTCGGCCGGGGTGGTGCGATCCCAGACATGGATCCAATAAAGATCAATCCGGTCCGTCTTCAAACGGCGCAGCGATCCTTCGATCCCGGCACGGATATTATAAGCGCCGTTGCCTCCATGCATTGGATGGCCTTTCGATCGGGGGAAGCCTGATTTTGTAGAGACGACGATCCGGTCCCGCATCCCGTTATCGGCGAGAAGCTTACCGACCATCTTCTCGCTTTCGCCTCCACCATAGATGTCGGCGGTATCGATGAGGTTGCCGCCTGCTTCGACATAGGTCTCGAAAATCTTGCGAGCCTCGGCTTCCTCACTCCCCCAGCGTCCCGCTCCGAATGTCATGGTTCCAAGTGAGAGGGGGCTCACGATCAGGCCGGAACGGCCGAACGGGCGATAGTCTGTCAAGTTCATGTCGGTTCTCCGAAATTTTCCACTCAGATGCGGCATGCGGAGAACATATGAGCGCTCGAGCGACCGGATTAGCCCTTTCCATCCGCATGAGCTTGTGAGATTTTTTCAGCAATGAAGAAGACCTCGCTCAACGATCTAGCCGCCTTCGCGACAATCGCACGGACACGAAGCTTTACCGGGGCGGCTGCCGAACTTGGCGTATCACCGTCCGCGCTCAGCCACGTGATGCGAAACCTGGAGGAACGTGTGGGGGTCCGCCTGCTTGCACGCTCCACCCGCTCGGTCGCGCCGACGGATGCGGGGACGGCGCTACTCAAAAAACTCACCCCTGCGCTCGCCGAAATAGACGAAGGGCTCACGTTTCTGTCCGACTGGCGCGGCGAGCCGGCGGGGTTGGTCAGGCTCACGACTTACCACTGGATCGCGTCAACACTCCTTGCAGCCAGACTGCCCGATTTTCTCAAACAGCACCCGGAAATCGTCGTAGAGGTCAATGTCGATGACGGCCTGACAGATATCGTAGCATCGGGCTTCGATGCCGGTATCCGACTTGGGGAGAATGTCGAGAAGGACATGATCTCCATCCGCATCGGACCGCCTCTGCGCACCTTGACCGTCGCAACTCCTGACTACTGGCGCCGACACCGCAAACCGGAACATCCGAGCGAACTGAAGAGCCACGAGTGCATTGGCTACCGGACCATTACGAGCGGAAACCTTCTGCCGTGGGATTATGAGAAAGACGGTCAGGAAATACGCCAGCAGGTCACCGGCCCCCTCATCTGCAATTCCTCCGACCTGGCGCTCGCCGTCGTACGCTCCGGTCGGGGCGTCGGCTGGCACGTGGAAGAGGACGTTAAAGAAGATGTCAGCTCCGGGCGGCTCGTACCGGTTCTTGAGAACTGGACCCAGCCCTATGACGGCGCGCATCTCTACCACTCAAGTCGGCGACAAATGCCGCCAGCGCTGCGGGCGCTGATCGACTTCCTCAAGTCTCAAGCATAGAAGTGCCAGTCGGCCTGTAAGCCGGGTTCTGTATGGCTTCCGCCCGAAGACGGAAACGTGGCAGCCATTCCTCTGGGCCACGCCTTGCGGCGCACCTCAAGCAACCTACCCGGATGACTGGCCTGGAACGGGCCGGCTTGCGCCGCGTCATCCCTATTCGGTTTTGCTCCCGGTGGGGTTTACCGTGCCGTCGCCGTTACCGGAAACGCGGTGGGCTCTTACCCCACCCTTTCACCCTTACCCCGCCGCCTCAGCGCCTCTGTCGAAGGCGTTCAGGTGGCGGGGCGGTTTGCTTTCTGTGGCACTTTCCCTGGGGTCGCCCCCGCCGGACGTTATCCGGCACCGTTGTTCCATGGAGCCCGGACTTTCCTCGAACCGCCACCTTTCGGTGAGTTGCGGCGCGCGGCTGCCCGGCCGACTGGCTCGGCCCTCATATCCGAGCCTGCTCACGAATGCCAGCCGCAAACGGGTTTCTTCCGAACGCCCACCGTTGAGCCAACTTGGTTCCATGAAATTTTGCTACGTGACGCAACAAAACGCTGTTGCGGTGCATTTGAGATATAGCAGCACTCACAGCTGCAACGTGGTTCAAACATGGAGGAGCAGTCATGGCTTCCGTTTCAGAACCCGAGAGCGCACCCAACACTCCCGGACATTACACATACCGCCCGCATGGCGCCGGTGGATGGTGGTTGGCCATCCTTGGAGCCGTCTTCTTTTTGCTCGGACTGACGCTTGGTGGAGGCGGCCTATGGCTGGCCTGGCTCGGCGGCTCGCCCTATTACGCCATCGCCGGCCTGGGCCTGATCACCTCCGGCTACTTCCTCTACCGACGCTCGATGATCGGCTTCTGGATCTATACGGCGACCTGGCTCTTCACGCTTGCCTGGGCGGTCTGGGAGGTGGGGCTCGCGCCCTGGCCCCTGGTCCCGCGTGTCGTTGCTCCGACTGTCCTGATGATTGTGCTCCTTGTGTCTCTGCCCGCTTTCCGCCGGACGCGTGAAGAACGCACGGTCATGCACGGGCATCCGGCTTACACGATGCTGCTGGGCGCCGTCCTTGCCGCACCGCTGGCAATACACTTCGTACCTATGGGCACACCCGCTTTCGCGCAGGATCAGAGCACGAGCACCACAGACCCGGCCGTCCTGCCTTCAGCAGACAACACGACACCGGGCAGCGAGACCTCGGAAACTACGGATCCGGCGGCCATGCCCGCGGCCGACAACAACACGCCGGGCAGCGGCATCAATCCTTCAAGCAATCAGCAGGCCTCAAATCCCGCACCCGATACAACGACGATCGCCGCAACAGGGGTGGCTGTCTCAACCAAACCGGCTGAGCTTCTGAAGGCAGGCAAGGACTGGCCGCAATATGGCGGCACCTTCGCTGCCCAGCGCTACTCGCCGCTCGACCAGATCACCACGTCCAATGTCGAGGACCTTCAGCAGGTCTGGCTTGCCCATACCGGCGACATGCCGAACGGCAAGACCAAGGGAAAATACTCGCCGGAGAATACCCCGCTGGAAGTCGGCGGGCACCTCTATGTGTGCTCGGCAATGGACATCCTGATTTCCTACGACGCCGCGACCGGCAAGGAGGAATGGCGGCATGACCCTAAGGTGTCCCCCGACTCCATTCCCTATGGCGCCACCTGTCGGGGCGCTGCCTACTACAAGGTGCCTGAAACTGACGCGAAGGCGCCCTGTGCGGAACGCATCATCGCCGGCACGCTCGACGCCCGGCTGATCGCGGTCGATGCACTGACGGGCGAGAGCTGCGCTGATTTTGGCGACAACGGCCAGGTCGACATGAACAAGGGCATCGGCAAGACCGTGCCCGGCTGGTACGCGGTGACGGCTCCCCCGGCCATCGTGCGCGGCATCGTCGTGACCGGCGCCCAGGTCAAGGATGGTCAGGCCGAGGACGCTCCTTCGGGCGTGATCCGCGGCTATGACGCCGTGACCGGCAAACTCGCCTGGGCCTGGGACATGGGCCACCCGGACCGCCTCGGTGCGCCGACCGCTGACGAGGTCTATACCCGCGGCACGCCCAATATGTGGACTGCGGCAGCCGGCGACGAAGAACTGGGCTACGTCTACCTGCCGCTCGGCAACTCCTCGGTCGACTACTATGGCGGCAACCGCAAGGATTTCGAGAACGAGTATTCGTCCTCGCTGGTCGCCATCGACGTAACCACCGGCAAGCCGGTCTGGAAATTCCAGACGGTACATTACGACCTGTGGGACTATGATCTCGGCTCGCAGCCGACGCTGGTGGATTTCCCCGCAAATGGCGGCACCGTGCCGGCGATCATTCTGCCTTCCAAGCAGGGCGAGATCTATGTGCTGAACCGCAAGACCGGTGAATCGCTCTTTCCTGTCGAAACGAAAGACGTGCCGCAGAACGGCGTCGAACCGCAGAACCTCTCGAAGAACCAGCCTTTTTCAGGCTATGCCTCGCTCGCCAAACCGCGCCTCAAGGAAAGTGACATGTGGGGCGCAACCCCGCTCGACCAGCTCCTCTGCCGTATCGAGTATCGCAGCGCCGTCTATGATGGCGAGTACACCGCACCCGAGGTCAATTCTCACTATATCGAGTATCCGGGCTACAATGGCGGCTCCGATTGGGGCAGCGTCGCAGTCGACCCGGTCAACGGGATTCTCGTCGCCAACTACAACGACATCCCGAACTACAACAAGCTGATCCCGCGCGAGGTCGCCAACGAGGAAGGCATCAAGCCGATCACCGAAGGCGGCAATGCACCTAAGGCAGAAGGCGCGGGCGACGCACAGGCAGGTTCGCCCTATGCCATCGACGTCAATGCCGGCTGGCGCAATCCGGTAACCGGCGTTCCCTGCTCGGCTCCGCCCTATGGCTGGATCCGCGCCATCGACCTGAAGAGCGGCAAGACGCTCTGGGACGAACCCTTCGGCTCGGCGGTCAACAACGGCCCCTTCGGCATTCACTCCCACCTCCCGGTCACCATCGGCACGCCCAATAACGGCGGACCGCTGGTCACCGCCGGCGGACTCATCTTCGTGGCGGCGACGACGGACGACAAGTTCCGCGCCATCGACATCAAGACCGGCAAGACGGTTTGGGAAACGGACCTGCCGGCGGGCGGCCAGGCCACCCCGATGACCTACGAGGTGGACGGCAAGCAATATGTCGTTCTCGTCCCCGGCGGTCATCACTTCATGGAAACAAAGGTCGGCGACCAGGTGATCGCCTACGCCCTGCCCGGCCAGTCCTGAAGCTTGAAACAAAAAAGGGCCGCGTCTGTCACTAGACGCGACCCCGTCCCGGTCGGGGAAGCGGCGAACTCCTTGACCGGAACATTTTGAATCCGGGATCCCGGCTTAATTCAGAATGGCCTGCACCTTGCCGCAATAGGCCTTCGAGACCGGGTTCATGCGCTTGGCGCCATGACCGGCATTGTATTTCAGGATCGTGCCGCAGGTCGAACCACCACCGAGCTTGTGGGCGGCTGCGAGGTACTTCATGCCGTATTTGATGTTGGTGTCGGGGTCATAAAGCCCCTTGGCCGAACCGCGATAGCCCATCATTCGGGCCGTTGCCGGCTTGATCTGCATGAGACCGATTTCGCCGTGCGAGCCACGGGCATTCGGTCGGTAGTTGCTTTCCACGCGTACCACGGCGTGAGCGAGAGATTCAGGAACGCCGTAAGTCTTGGCGTAGGAGGAGATGATCTTGCCGTAGGGACGCGTTGCGTAGCCCGAGACGGTGGTCTTGCCCTTCAGCTCAGATTTCGAGATCGATCCGGTCGTCGTGTTGTCCACCCCTGCCGTCTGGCACCCCGCCAAGGCAGCGCAAAGCAAGGCCGCTGCCGCGACCGCAAAACCTTTGTGCATGTATTAAACCCACTCTTGCGCCCCGCCGATCCCTTGGACCAGCCACCCCGGGCGTCATGTCAATCTGGGGCGGTCCGCGAGAAGCGCGTGATCCCTGCCCCGGTGATAGGAGCCTGATAGACGGTCGGGCTGGCCGAAAATGTGGCGAGAATGAACGGGAAATGCGGCAAGTGATAAACTTGTGTTACCGCAGGTAACGTTAGAACCCTCTGAAATATCAGTGTTTTTACCAGGCACGACTCGTCTGGCGCGATACGGTCAACAGAAATTTCAGGCGAGCGTCGGCAGCGCAGACAGGAGCTTGTGCAATGTGGCGATGGTCGACGCATCCGCCACGCCATCCACCCGTGCCGGGCGGAAATGACGCTGGAAGGCCATGACCGCGCCTTTTGTCTGGCTACCGAATATTCCGTGCGTCTCGGTCTGGTAGCCGTAGAGCGACAGCATGGTCTGCAACGCCTCGACCGGCGGACCGCTATCGCCTTCCTGGAAGAAGCGGCCCCCGCCGACCGGTTCAGGCTCGACCCAATGGCCGACGCCTTCGGCCGCGAGCCAGGCCCAGTCGAACCACTCGCCCGGATCGATCTTCCGACCGATGGAAACGTCGGAGTGACCGAGCACCCGATCGGGCGCGATTTCATGACGGGCGATGATATCCCGGCACAGGCGCGCAACCGCCCGCATCTGGATGACGGGATAGGCCGGACGGCCGGCCTCGTGCCCCTTGTTGGCGATCTCGATGCCGATGGAGGCCGAGTTCACATCCGCCTCGCCCTTCCAGTAGCTCTTGCCGGCATGCCACGCACGATGGCTTTCGGGGACCATCTGGGTGACGATACCGCCTTCATCGATGAGGTAGTGCGCGGAAACCTCGGCATCCGTATCGCAGAGCCGCTCAAGCGCGCCCCTGGCCGTATCCATGCCCGTATAGTGCAGAAGGATCATGTCCGGCCGGCGCGGTTCGGACGCACCACCCCGGCGAGGGCCGAAATTGGGGGAAGCGCGAACCAGGGCGGGCGGATAATCCGGGTCAAACCCGGTCATGCAGGAACCTGCTGTTGTTTCTCGATGGTCGAGAACGCAGCATTGATCGCCGCCATCCGGTCATTGGCGATCGCCAGAAATTCTTCGGGCACGCCGCGCGCCAAAAGCGCATCCGGGTGGCTGTCGGCGGCAAGCTTGCGGTAACGCCGGCGAACCTCGTCGAAGGACGCATGCGGCTCGATACCGAGCACCTGGTAGGGATCGATCCCGTCCGGGTGGACGTGGCGCGCCATGATGCGGTCGAAGTGCTCTTCATCGAAGCCGAAGATATCGGCCACATGGGCGATGAACTCGAGTTCCTTCTGGTGGATCAGCGAATCCGCCTTGGCGATATGGAACAGCCCGTCGAGAATGTCCTCGAGCATCGCGCAGTTGGAATGGCCGGAACCGCAAAGACCGGCAATCCGCTCGGCATAGATGTCGTAGCCGGCGACGTCCTGCTTGGCGATATTATAGAGCCGCGCGACATTCGTCGCTTCCTCGTCGGGGATCGCGAATATGTCCTGGAACGCTGCGACCTCTTCCTTCGACACCACGCCATCCGCCTTCGCCATCTTCGCCGAAAGCGCGATCATGGCGACGGAAAACGCAACCTTGCGGCGGGTTTCCGGATCGCCGGCAAAAACCGTCCGCACCGTTTCCACCACATTGGTGAAAGCGTGGGAGGCGGTACCGCCGACGGCGTCGAAAAGGCGTTTGAGCAGCGACATGATTCCCGTTTAATCCAAGAACACGGCAAAAGCGAGAGCGTGCCGTTCACGGTGGTATCAACTTCATGAATGGATGAAGCCGGAATTATCATTGGACGCGCCCCCGCGCCATGCGGCTTGTAGGCGCATGACGCATATTTCGCCTACCGCTTCGTCCCCTCCCCTGTCCGGTTATCTCCTCGGTCTTGTCGGCGTGATGATCTTCGCCGCCACCTTGCCCATGACGCATATCGCGCTGGGCGGTTTTTCACCGGCCTTCATCACATTCGGTCGCGCATTCGGGGCAGCGCTTATTACCGGAGCCGCCCTCATTGCCCTCCGTCGTCCCCTCCCGCGCGCCAACAGGTGGCAGCTTTTTGCAGCCGGCCTGCTTCTCGCCTATGGCTTCCCGGGCTTTTCGTCCATCGCGATGCAGACGGTTCCGGCCTCCCACGGCGGGATCGTGCTCGGCATTCTGCCGCTGATGACAGCCTCGTTTGCAGCTCTTTTTGGCGGCGAAAAGCCAGGTCTTCTTTTCTGGACCTTCGGGATTGCGGGCGCGGCACTCGTCGTCTCGTTCTCGCTCTCGGGCGCCGACATCAATCCCGGGATCGGTGATCTGTGGCTGGGGTTGGCAGCACTCTCAGCCTCCTGCGGCTACGTCATTTCAGGCAAGATTGCCCGGACGATGCCGGGCTGGGAGGTGATCGCCTGGTCGCTCCTGTTCATCGCGCCGATCTCGCTGGTGGGAACGATCTGGTCTCTTATCGACGGGGGCATTTTGACACCCAACGCCGCCCAGTATGCCGGATTCGGATATCTGACGGCATTTTCGATGGTTCTGGGGTTTGTGTTCTGGAACCGGGGACTGGCGCTCGGCGGCATCGCCCGTGTCGGGCAGGTGCAACTCCTGCAGTCCTTCTTCACCATCGCATTTTCGGCGGTGTTGCTTGGCGAGACCATTACACCGGTAAAGCTCGCCTACGCATTTGCCGTCGGACTGGTCGTCTGGATGGGACGCAAGGCGAAGGTCGGCTGAGTTTTCACATGCTCGCGGCCGAGCGCATCGCCTGGTCGTACTGTCCCGACATCACACGCATCAGCCCCGCAATCTCGCTGACCCGTTTGGCGTCGAGACCGAGCGAGAGGATGGGCTCGATCAGCACTTTCTCACGCAGGCGGCGATATTCGAGGCAATGCGCAGCGCCCTTCTCGGTGATGGAAACGATTTTCTCCTTGCCGCGCCGTCCGCTCTCGACGCATTCCAGCGCCTCCAGCTTCTTGAGTGCGTAGGATACCACATGGGTGTCCTCGATGTTGAACATCATGCACAGTTCGGCCTGGCTCTTCGGTCGCTCGCGGTGATTGACCGCATGCAGGATCTGCACCTCCATGCTCGACAGACCCGCCCCGTGAGCGGCGTTCGCGCAGGCCGCGATCCAGCGGTTATAGGCATTGCCGAGAATGACCAGCGCGAACTCCAATTCCGAGAGCGCCGGCATGGCGCCATCGGCGAGATGCGATGCGGAGACGATGGGCCCGATCGCCCCCTGTTTGATGCTCATGACCCTTGTCTCCCTGGAAATCGCGACCGGAGAAGCCTCGCTTCACACTGATAAAATGTCAATAATTTATTGACGTATTTGCTCGCGCATGGTTCTCATGGTGGAAACCGGTATCGCGAGGAACAGAACATGGCTGACGGCAAGTGGGATTTCTGGATCGACCGTGGCGGCACATTCACGGATGTCGTCGGACGCGCACCTGACGGGGAGCTGCATCAACGCAAGCTGCTGTCGGAAAACCCCGAAGCCTACAAGGATGCGGCCATTCAGGGCATTCGTGATCTCCTGGGCGTCGGCCAGAACGAGGCCATCCCCGCCGACCGGGTCGGCCATGTGAAGATGGGAACCACTGTCGCCACCAATGCGCTGCTCGAGCGCAAGGGTGACCGGACCCTCCTCGTCATCACCAAGGGTTTCCGCGACGCTCTGAAGATCGCCTATCAGGCCCGGCCCGAGATCTTCGCCAAGGAAATCCTTCTTCCCGAACAGCTCTATGAGCGCATCATCGAGATCGACGAACGCATCTCCGCCAAGGGCGAAATCCGCCGCGAGCCGGATATCGCTTCACTGGAAACCGCGCTCGCCGAGGCGCGCAAAACTGGCATCGAATCCGTCGCGGTCGTCCTCATGCATGCGTGGCGCAATCCCGACCATGAAACCGCCGTCGAAGAGGCTTGCGAACAAGCCGGCTTCCAGCAGATTTCCGTCAGTCACAAGATCTCGCCGCTCATCAAGCTCGTCGGGCGCGGGGACACGACCGTGGTCGACGCCTATCTCTCGCCAATCCTCAAGCGCTATGTCGACCGCGTGGCGGGAGAACTCGGCGCCACACTCGCAGGCGAAGACGGACCGACGCTGCAGTTCATGATGTCGTCGGGCGGACTGACGGCCGCTGACAAGTTCCGCGGCAAGGATGCAATCCTCTCCGGCCCCGCAGGTGGTGTCGTGGGCATGGTCGAGACCGCCGAACTCGCCGGCTACTCGAACGTCATCGGCTTCGATATGGGCGGCACGTCCACCGACGTCGCCCATTATGACGGCGACTATGAGCGCGTGTTCGACACCGAAGTCGCAGGTGTGCGCATACGCGCGCCGATGATGCGCATCCATACGGTGGCAGCCGGCGGCGGCTCGATCCTGCATGCCGACGAAGGCCGGTTCCGCGCAGGACCGGATTCCGCCGGCGCCAATCCCGGCCCGGCCTGCTACCGCCGGGGCGGG
>CEQK01064528.1_pt1 | contig 17638 bp, 13 predicted proteins | sample 531051 | NCBI WGS metagenome assembly CEQK01 (sample SAMEA2621229, study PRJEB7988) | marine metagenome | biome: marine biome (ENVO:00000447); feature: deep chlorophyll maximum layer (ENVO:xxxxxxxx); material: "saline water (ENVO:00002010), including plankton (ENVO:xxxxxxxx)" | depth 150 m
GCCGTTCGGCGGCATCAAGTCCTCGGGGCTCGGCCGCGAAGGCTCGAAATACGGCATCGAGGATTTTCTCGAGATCAAGTATCTCTGCATGAGCGTCTGACGCTCAGGAAGATGGACAGAAAAGAAGCCGCGCTCCCCGACAAGGAGCGCGGCTTTTTGTGCCTTGGGAGGTGCGTGAAGCGAGGAGAAACGCCGGGCCATACGTCAAACGATGGTCGACGAGAATTCCGGTTGCTGGGACAGGAGGTCGGCGAGGACGGACAGGCTGTGCTTCAGTTCTTCAACGCTGGCCGGTCCCCCAAGTCCGACCCTTACCGCTTCCGGCGTGCCGGAAAGTGAGAACGCGTCGCTCGCTACCACTCCGATGCCAACCGACCGCAGTCTCGAAACCAGTTCTCCCCGTGTCCAGGGTGCCGGGATGTTGAGCCAGGCGTGAAATCCACCGAGTGAGGCTTCAGCCATATCAGAGAGGGTCGCCTGAAAGACCTGGAGCCTCTTGGCACTTTCCCGGACAATCTCGTCGCGAACATTGTCTGCCAGACCTGTCTCTATCCATCGTGAGGCCGTCGCACCCGCCAGCGGCGACACGATCGATGCCGTGGAGCGGATGGCATTGGCGAGCCTGAGACTTCGATTGTGCGGTACAGCGACATAGGCAACACGCAAGGCGGGTGACAGGCATTTCGACAGGCTCGCGACATGATAGACGACGTCCGGAGCAAGTGCGGCAAGCGATGGTGGCGCACCTTCGAGCAGGGGGCCATAGGCATCATCCTCAATGATCGTGACATCGTATTTTCGCGCCAACTCGACCAATTGCCGGCGACGGGATGATGGTATCGTGCGGGTGGTCGGATTGTGGAGTGTGGGTACACAGTACAGCGCCTTTATCTTCGATGCCCGGCAAGCCATCTCGAATGCTTCCGGAACCAGTCCGTGTTCGTCCATCTCCAATGGTATGAGTTTGAGCCTGAGGTGAGCAGCTACGGATCGGAAGCCCGGATAGGTCAGATGTTCCGTACAGACCAGATCGCCCGGCTCGGTCAGGATGCTCAGAACAGCAAGAAGCGCGCCTTGCGCACCGGCTGAAAGGAGGACCCGGTCAGGTGTGATATCGGGAAGCCGCCTGGACAGCCACGAAGTGCCGATCTCCCGGTCTTTCATGATCCCGCCGGGTTCCTGATAGCGCATCAGAAGTTCGAGACCCTGATCTTCCAGCTGCCTGGCGGCGTCGAACAGGCTGGTTGTCAGAGACTGGTTCTCGAACCGGGGCGGCAGGTTCATGCTCATGTCCACCAAGCCCGACGGCTGCGGCCGAGGCGGCGCTCTTCTCTGCGCCCTGACATAAGTCCCGCGCCCGACCTTGCCTTCGATCAATCCGCGGCTGCGCGCTTCCGCGTAGGCACGACTTACGGTCGTGAAATCAATGTCGAGGTCCTCGGCAAGCCTCCGCTGGGTGGGAAGGCGCGCGCCATCGACAAGTTGTCCGTTCAGGATGTCTGCCGCGATCGCGTCGGCAATCGCGAGATAAATCGGCCCGTTCCTGGAACTTAATTTCGGTGTCCATGATGGTGGAGCCATTGGCGTTCCGATGGTGTGATGTGGATCTTCATAATATGGAAATTATATGGATAGGACGAGACGTCCTTGTCAAGGCGCTAGGCTGCGTGTGACTGCCGTCAGGAAGCCGGAACGGCCGCGGTACATTCGATATCAGGATTGTCGACTGCCGAACTAATTGAAAAATCGACACTTTTTGAGTATCGGGATAGCCGTGACCGCGATGCAGGCATGGAGAACAGCCCGGCGGGAGCCCTGCGGCATTTTGTGACGTCCCCTTATTGACTGGATTATTGTATGTACAAATGAATGCATGCAATAATTGTTGCAAAGGAAAACCGATGAACACCGATTGGCCACCACTGCCACCTGTCGAAACAGGCCTGAGGGGACGTTGCCCCCGCTGCGGGCAGGGGCATCTCTTCCAGGGATTTCTCACGCTGAAATCGCGGTGTGAGGTCTGCGGCCTGGACTATTCATTCGCCGACCCTGCAGACGGCCCGGCGTTTTTCGTCATCTGCTTTACGTCCATCCCGGCTGTTGCAGTGGCATGCTATATCGAGGTTGCGTATTCCCCCGCATGGTGGGTGCACGCATTGACCTCAATCCCCTTGATCCTGCTGGCATGTCTGGTGCCGCTCAGGCTTCTCAAGGGATGGCTGGTCAACAGCCAGTATTTTTTTCAAGGCTGGTGAGGGCAAGATCGACCGGGATTATGTGAGGCCCAAGCGTCAGCCCGCTGCATCCGAGAATGCCACGGCATCCAAGAGCGGCTAAAAGACCGCATCGATTGATAGTCGGCAAATTCCCGCACAAGCCGGCCATCCCCAAGCATCGCGTTAGGCCATGTCGCGGCATGATGATTCTCGGTCAGCTTGCGGCTAGCTGGGAAGGTATTCCTTGCTCCAACTCTGACTGATCACACCGTCATCGAGCAGCCTTGCAATTTCTTCTTCCGTGTATCCGACTTCTTCGAGAACGCTGACGGTCGAGGCGCCATATTTTTCAGCCGGGGGCGGAGAGACGATCGCGCTGCGGCTCGGGCGGATGGCGTAGGGATCGAGCTGTGTGACCACGTGGCCGCTGGGATGGTCGGTATAGGTCGAAAAGGAATAGCTGCCATTGTCGATGCCGGTCGTTCCATCGGCATCTCGCGCATAGCGGGACCTTAGTGCATCGATATTGTCGCAGATCGCCGCGCCGAAGCCAGCGGCATGCAGCTTTTCCAGCCAAGCCGGTGAGGTATCGCCGGCAAATATGCCGGACAGAAACGCGTCGCGTTCGTCCTTCGGGAGGCTGGCGATGCCCTTGAACTCCGCGAGGCCATCGAGGCTCGGGATATCGTGTTCGTTCGAGCTGAAGAGAAGATAGTCGCCGGACGCCGTATAGTAGAAGCGCGTCAGGGCATCGTAGCCGGGCACATAACGGCCGGATGGTTCGTTGAAGAGGCCACGACCGAGATAGTCGTAGCAGAAGGGTATCTGCAGGAGCCCGCTGTTGGCGGAAAGCGAGGTGCGCCCGCGCCCAACGCGGCCGGTATTCAGTTTTTGATAGAGTGCTGTTGCCACGCCGAGCGCGCCGCCGAACCCGCACATGACATCAATGGTGCCGACATGAGCATGTTCTTCCGGTTCGTGCATCGATCCACCGAAACGCGTCATGATGCCGGTCGAGGCCTGCACCAGATCGTCGTAGCCGACATAGTCGGTACGGGGGCCGCGGCTCACGCCGCTAAAACAGTCGAGCTTGCAGAAAATCGCATCCGGATTGATCTTGCCGAGGGTCTCGGCATCGAGCCCCATCTCACGGATCTGGTTGTCCGGCGCATTCCAGACGATGACGTCAACCGATTGCACCAGCGCATGAAGTGCCTTCCGGCCCTCTACGGACTTGATGTCGATGAGCGCCGATCGCTTGCCGCGCATGTGAGATATGCCGAAGATCACGGTGTTCCAGCTATCGTAAAGGGGTGAGGCGGGGTCGAGCTTGATCACCTCTGCACCGAAACGGGCGAGATAGCTGACCGAATGCGGCCCGGCGATCACGTTGCACAGGTCGAGCACGCGGACACCTTCGAGCCAGCCGCTGCGATCATCGGGATCGGTGACGCGCGGGAGTTTGGTTTTCTGTTTTTTGAGAAGTGACAAGGCGGTTGAAACATCCACCCAACGCCGCGGTACGGGCGACAGCGCCGCTTCGCCGCTTTCCTCGAGCCAGACAACGGGGCCGGGCTGGATCATGGTCCCGTATTCCGGATCCTGCACGTCGATCATCAGGCCCGACGTCTCCGCGTGATCGTCGTTGATCCATTCTTGCAGCCAGCGTTGCGGAGCACCGGGAAAACGGCCGCGCCCGAAAATACGCTCCCACTCCTTGGCCGTTCGGGTGAGGAACACCTCCTTCATCTTCGCCGCGATCCTGTCGGCCCAGTCCTTGGGCAACGGGTAAACACCAAGCGACACATCGGATTGCCATTCGGCAGTCGGAAGATATGTGTCTTGCTCTTCCGTCAATCCTTCGGCAACAAGCTCCTCGTAGATGCCGAGAGCCTGCAGGCAGCGTTTCGCATGGTTCTTGTGGCTGGGGCAGACGACGTAAAACATCCGCCCGTCCTTGCAGAGGTAGCTGCGGTAGAAGGGATCGAGAAGCTCCTGCAGTTCCTCGTAGCTGAGGTTCATCGGCAGGCCTTCGACGCGCCGGCGCGCAATCTCCCGTTCGCGCTGGGTGATATAGCGATCCGGCAGTCCCTCGATCTTGATCGAGTTGTAGCAAAGCCCTTCCATGACGGCGCTGGCGAGCGGTACCTCGACGTGATCGCCAAGACCAGTACGCTCGCGCGCCTGCAAGGCGAGAACCGCGGAGGAGGACGCAAGCATGGCCCCATAGGCGGAGGCCAGCGGCAGCGGCGAGAAGGACGGATTGACCCCCATCAGCACACGATTGAGACCCATGTCCGTGAAGACGCCGGAACTTGCCGCGATGACGCTCTCATAGGCGCGCAGCTCGCGCCGTTCCTGGTCGTTCGAGGCAAAGCCCGGAATGGACAGCGTTATCAGCTCCGGCCGTTCCCCTCTGAGTGCCCCGAAATCGATGCCGAGCGCCGCGAATTTGCCCGGCCGGAAGTTCTCGATAACGATATCGGCTTCCCCGATCAGCGCCCGTGCCTGCTCGACGCCTTCAGGGACCTTCAGATCGATATTGACGATCAGCTTGTTGCGGTTGAGCGTCGCATTGGCGGGGCTTTGCCACAGAGGGCCGCCGGGCGGATCGACATGCACCACTGTCGCGCCGAGATCGCCGAGGATCATGGCGACTGCAGGGCCGGCGATGTATTGGCCGAAATCGACGACCTTGACGCCGTGGAGCGGGAGATTTTCTCGCGTGCTGACTGCCATTGTCTGTGTCCTGATGGTGCCTGGCCAGCCGATTATCAAGCGCTCGCGGCTGCGTCCTGAAGAATGAATGCCGCGGCCTTTTCGGCGATCATCAAGGTCGGCGAATTGGTATTGCCGCTCGTGATCTTTGGCATCACGCCGGCATCAACGACCCGAAGGCCGGAAATTCCGCGGACCCGCAATCGGCTGTCGACGACTGCCATCGTGTCGTCGTCGCGTCCCATCTTCGTTGTTCCGACCGGGTGAAAGATCGTGGTGGCAATGTCGCCTGCGAGTTTGGCAAGCTCTTCGTCGGTCTGGTACTGAACGCCCGGCTTCCACTCTTCGGGCTTGTATTTTGCGAGCGCCGGCTGCGCGACGATCTTGCGGACCTGCCTCAGGCTGTCGGCGGCGATCTTCCGGTCTTCCTCGGTGCTGAGATAGTTCGGTGCGATCGCCGGCGCATCGTTGGCATCGGCCGAGCGGACTTTCACCGAACCGGTGCTGGTGGGATTGAGATTGCATACGCTCGCGGTGAAGGCGGGATCGCGGTGCAAGGGCTCCCCGAACGCATCCAGGCTCAAGGGCTGCACGTGGTATTCGAGATTGGCGTGGGACTGGCTGTCGTCCGAGCGGGTGAATGCGCCCAGCTGAGACGGCGACATGCTCATCGGTCCGGAACGGAGAAGCCCGTATTCGAGGCCGATCATCATCTTGCCGAACAGGCTGTTGGCCAGCTTGTTGAGTGTCTTGACGCCTTTCACCTTGAAAACGGACCGGATCTGCAGGTGGTCCTGAAGGTTTTCGCCGACGCCCGGAAGGTCGGCCACCACATCGATTCCCGTTTCTTTGAGATGTTGCGCGGGGCCTATGCCCGAGAGTTGAAGAATTGTCGGCGAACCAATGGCGCCGGCCGAAAGGATCAATTCCTTGCGGGCTTCGACATCGACAACGCTGCCTGCGCGCCTGACCTTCGCGCCCTTGCAAACCTTGGCTCCGTCTTCGTCGGTCGCGACGATCAGCTTCTCAACCTGCGCTTCCGTCCAGACGGTCAGGTTCGGGCGTTTCAGAACGGGTCGCAGAAAGGCCTTGGCCGTGTTCCAGCGCCAGCCCGCCTTCTGGTTCACGTCGAAGTAGCCGACGCCTTCATTGTCACCGGCATTGAAATCCGTCGTCCTTGGCACGCCAGCCTGGACGGCGGCATCGGCGAAGGCATCCAGCACATCCCAGCGCAGCCTCTGCTTTTCGACGCGCCACTCGCCGCCATGTCCGTGGAGGTCGGAGAAACGGCTGTTGCCGCCCGTCTGCGGATCCTGGTCATTGTCGAGCCGGTAATGGTCCTCATGCGCCTTGAAGTCCGGCACCACATTTTCCCATGTCCAGCTGTCGTCACCGGTCAGTTCTGCCCAACGATCATAGTCGCGGGCCTGGCCGCGCATGTAGATCATTCCGTTGATCGAGGAACAGCCGCCGAGGGTCTTGCCGCGCGGATAGCGCAATTGGCGACCGTTCAGGCCAACGTCCGGCTCGGTATTGTAGAGCCAGTCGGTCCTCGGGTTGCCGATGCAGTAGAGATAGCCCACCGGCACATGAATCCAGAGATAATTGTCCTTCTTGCCCGCCTCGAGAAGCAGCACACGAGTGGACGGATCGCGGCTCAATCGATTGGCAAGAAGGCATCCGGCGGATCCGCCGCCGACGATGACATAGTCGAACCGGTCGACCGGGTTAAATCCCTCGGGTTTCGCCATGGCGCCGTATCCTCCCTGTATCGCGGACTTATAAATTTCACCCACCAGAATATGTTTCTCTGAGGGTTGTCCGCCTTAAACGGAGTGTAATCGTCGCCAGAATCGGAAATCAAATGACAAATGGAGCCTTCAATTATAAAGAAAATTAATATGATGGACTCGATCGACCTGAAGACCCTGAGAGCATTCGTGACCGTCGCGCGCGAAGGAAACGTGACGCGGGCGGCAGACAAGCTGCATCTTACGCAACCGGCGGTCAGTTTGCAGTTGCGGCGGCTTGCTGTCGAGGCCGGCATCGAGCTGTTCCGGCGGACAGCCAAAGGCATGGAGCTTACGCCGGAGGGGACACTGCTTCTTGCCAAGGCCGAACGCGTTTTCGCGTCACTCACCGATTTCAGCCAGACCGCCCGCCGTCTGGCGACGGATGTGCGCGGAAAATTGCGGATCGGCACGATCATCGATCCGGAGTTCACCCGGCTCGGGTCACTGCTGAAAGCCTTGGTGGAAAATGGACCGGGCATCGAAACGGAACTGCGCCACGGGATGAGCGGGCAGGTGCCGGAAGGTCTCAAGCGGAACGAACTGGATATCGGCTTCTTTCTCGGCGACGTCCGCGACTACGACGCTTCCTCGTTTAACGTCGATCAGGAGGGACAAGATGGCCTCTTTCATGTTCTCGCGCTCGCCCCACTGACCTACCGCGTCGTCGCGCCCCCGGAACTACGAGACGCCATCAACGACAAGGATTGGACCGATCTTGCCGAACTGCCGTGGATCGGCACACCGCCCGCCTCGGTGCATAACCGGCTCCTCAACCGGCTTTTCAACGAACTCGGCCTGCGCCAGAACATCGTGGCATCGGTCGACCAGGAAGCCTCGATGCTGGCGATGGTGCGCACCGGTCTCGGTTTGAGCCTGTGTCGGGAATCCATTGCGTTACATGAGCAGCAGGCGAACGGCCTGGCCGTTGCCAACGCGGTCAAGGTTTCCACTTCCCTGAGCCTGATCTGCCTGTCGAGCCGTATTGCCGATCCGATCATTTCGCTGGCGTTTGACGCCGCATCCCATATCTGGGGGCGTAGCGACCAAAGAGGCCGTCAAACCGACCGGCTTCAGCCCGGTTCGGGACGAAGCCAATGATTGAAATGAAGGCGTCTTCCTCACCCCCGGCTCGGAACGGTTTTCGATAACAGCGGTCATTCTTCCTGTTTTGGCAATGTGCGGGACAGCACAGCGTGTTTCCCCGCACTCTCCCATCATGCGCCTCTTACCAACGTGGCAACGCCGGGGTCGGCGACTGTCGGATGCGGCTATTGCTTTGGATGCCGTATCGCCAAGGAGGAAACGCATATGTCCACCCAAAGACGACTTGCTCTCGCCGGCATGGCGGCGGTTCTTCTGGCGAGCCTGGGAACCGTGCCAGCAAGTGCCGAGACGTGCATCTATGTCGCTCGCACTCCCGACGGCAACGTCTTCGCCAGCGGCAGGGCATCCGCCGGCCGGCAATCCACGGCCTGCAAGCGCGCCCGCCGTCAGTGCAACCGTCAACTCGGATGGAAGGTGGTCACCCATGGTCAACCGAGCGGATTGCGTCCCTGCACCGAATTGCGATTGGGCCATGCGGATGAGGGCGGTCCGTCGGTGCCGAAGCGGACCAACGGAAAGCCTTCGAAACCCAGGCCCAACACGAGCAAGCCTGGCAACTAAGGACGGCCGGTCGCCCAACCCGTCTGGAATCCTCTCAGCGCTGAACGGAGTCGCAGAGATGTCTGAAATAGGTCTGTGAGGCGAGAATGAGCGCTTCGACGCTTTGGTCGCTGATTTCCTCGTCGTCGAGGGCGAAAGCCTGCAGGATCAGGCCGTCGATGCCGATCAGGATAAAGCGGGCGAGAGACTTCGAAACGCGCTTCTTTTCCTCTTCGGACACGCCCGGAACGGTTGGGACGAAGCGGCTGTAGAAATCGATATAGGCGTTGTACTGAAGCTCGGCGAGCCACTGGGCGTTCTTCGTCCGCAGGGCGTAGATCGTCAGTTCAAACTGCGCAATCTGCCGTTCACGGGTCTTCTTGATGTAGGACCAGATCAGGCGCAAGAGTTCGGCAATGCAGGCATCGGGATCTTTCGCCAGCGCGGCGGCCTCGTAGCTGACGCACATGTCGCCGATCACGTCCTCGAGCACCGCCAGCAGAATGCTCTCCTTGCTGTCGAAATAATAATGGAGGGTCGCCAGCCTCACATCGGCGCTGGCGGCAATCTTTCGTGTGGTGAGAGAGTCCATGCCGTCTCTCTCAAGTGCTTCGCGCGCACCGGTAATGATGCGGTCGCGCGTCGCAAGGCCTTTTTTCGTGGTCCCGACGGTCGGGGTTGGCTTTTCGCTTTCAGCCAGAACGCGACCCTCGCTCATTCCCTCATACCGCCTCGAATGTGATGCGACCGTCGCAGATCGTCACGATCGGCTTTATTGTCGCGATGTTGTCGGGTGCCGCTGCTTCGATATCGTCGGAAAGAACAACGACATCGGCGAGGTAGCCGGGCTTCAGCACGCCTTTGCGGTCCTCCATGAACTCCACCCAGGCGCCTTCGGCCGTGTAGGCGTGTATGGCTTCTTCCAGCGTTACCCGCTCGTCTGGCATGCCTTCGCCCCAGGGTTTGCGCGTCAACGCATCCTGGATGTTTTCGAAGGGGTTGATGGGGGAGACCGGCCAGTCCGAGGCAAACACCACGCGAGCACCGGCTTCCTTCAGCGAACGCCAGAGATAGGCATACTGCCAGCGATGCTTGCCGATCTTGGCATCCGTTGGTTCGATGGGGAAGCAGGAGCCGCCCGGATAGTGGACCGGCTGCACGGAGGCGACGACGCCGAGCTCCCCGAAGCGCGGGATATCGTCGGGATGGATGATCTCGATGTGTTCGATGCGATGGCGACTGTCACGCGTGCCGTTGGCTTTGACTGCCGCCTCGTAGCCATCGAAGGTCTGGCGCACGGCAGCGCTGCCGATCGCGTGAACGGCAACCTGCAAGCCGAGTTCGTCGGCGCGGGTTGCGATGTCGTTGAAGGCGTCCGCCGTAAACAGCGGCTCGCAGCAATAGTCGGGCCGATCACCGTAACCGTCGAGCATGAAGGCGGTATAGCTGTCGAGCACGCCATCCATGAAGACTTTCACGAAATCGCTGCGCAGCATGTCGCTCGAATAGTCCTGCTTCCACTGTGCAGCCGTATCGAGCACGGACAGGTCCATGAAATTCTTGATGTGGAAGGGAATGCGGATGCGCGCGGGTAGTTCACCAGCCTTCTCTAGATCGTGCATGATGCGGAGCTGATAGTGGTTGCCATCGAAATTCTGGATCGATGTGATGCCCTCGGAGGCGCAATATTCGAGACCGCGTTTCAAGACCGCCCGGTCGATGGCGTATTGCTCCGGCGTCACGCTTTCGGGGTCCATGCCGGTCAGCATGCCGAGCTCTTCGCGTCCGCCGGTCGAGGAGAGTGCCGCAACGGGACCGAAGGCATTGCCCTCGCGCAGCTCGCCATTGGCAAAGCCGTCGTCGCCCATGACGATTTCGTTGCCGACGCCGACGTCGCCGCCTTCGAAAATACCGGCGGCCTTGAGAGCCGCCGTGTTGGCCCAGGCTGTGTGATGGTCGGGGGCAAACATCATGAACGGACGGTCGGGCAGGATCGCATCGAGAACATGCCGCGTAATGGGCTCGCCCTCGCCGAGCAGGGTGTATGAGGCTGAAAAGCCCATCAGAAGCGGTTCATCGGGGTTGGCCGCGGCGTAGTCGAGCATCGCCGTCTTCAGAGCCTCGAAGCCGCTCAGCTGGTACAGATTGAGCTGTGTCAGGGAGACTGAGCCCGGGAAGATGTGCATGTGGGCTTCGTTGATGCCGGGCAGAACGCTGGCGCCGGGGGCATCGATTACGCGTGTGCCGGTGGCAGACAGGGCGTCGATATCGGTATTCGATCCAACTGCGAGAATGCGGTTGCCGCCGATGGCGATCGCTTCAGCCTTCGGACGGTCGCTGTCCATCGTCAGGATACGGGCATTGCGGATGATGATATCGGCGGTCTGCGACATAATAATTCTCGTTAAAAATGGGAGCTGCGCCAATCGAGTAAGACGCTTCGGCCTGTGAATTAAAAGGCGGGGAGTTTTCCTCCCCGCCCGTCATCATCGTGGTGTGTCGGATTACTTCTGCACCTCGGTCCAGATCTTGGAGTAGAAATCCACGACGTCGGGTTCGCATGAGGCGAGGAACTCGCCGGCATCCTTGAACTCCTCGGGGACGACGAGTTCAGGCGCAGTCTTCATCTCTTCCGGCAGGAACTCCTGCGAGCCCTTGATGCCGTTCGCATATTTCGCGAAGGACGAGATCAGGGCGGCATTTTCGGGATCCATGATGAAGTTCATGAACAGCTTGGCATTTTCCGGATTCTTCGCATCCTTCAGGACGGCAACGCTGTCCATGAAGTAGGGAAAGCCCTCTTTCGGGTAGCCGAACTTGATGTCCGGGTTCTGCAGGCGCGAGCGCATGATGGCGCCGTTCCAGTAGTACACGGCGTCATATTCACCGGCCGGAAGCTTGTCGGTGACACTGTAGTCCATGGCGAGCCATTTGGTTTTCGCTTCCACCAGCTTGTCGCGGACCTTGCGGAGCAGATCCTTGTCGGTGGTGCACCAGTCGCCGCCGAAATACTTGATGGTTGCGAAGAGCACATCATTCATTTCCGGCGCCACGTTGATCTTGCCAACGAGCTCTTCCGGCGGGTCGAGGAAGATCGCGGAGGTGTTGATGTCGCCATCGTAAACCGAGGTGTTGACGCCGATGCCCGTCAGGCCCCACTGCCACGGCACGGTGTAGTGACGGCCTTCGTCCCAGGGCACGTCGACCCAGCGCTCGTCGACATTCTTGAAGTTTTCCATCTGATCCGGACGGGCCTCGAGCAGGAGACCTTGCTTGACCCAGATCGGAACGTAGTTGGCGGACGGTACGACGATGTCGAAGCCGTGGCCCCCGGCGCGCACCTTGGCAAGTGCCGTGTCGTTGGAGTCATAGTCCGTGATGGTAACCTTGACGTCGTATTCCTTCTCGAACTTGGTGATCAGTTCAGGGCTGGTGTAGTCACCCCAGTTGTAGATGTTCAGTTCGCCTTCCGCGGAGGCGGCGCCCGCGGTAGCCATGACGGCGATTGCCGCTGCGGCTGTGGTGGTGATCCATTTCATTTTCATTTCAGTTCCTCTCTCTGTTGATTTCGTTGTCTCCACAAGCTTACTGCTTGCGGCGATTGAGCAAGAAGAGAATGACGACGATCACCACCGAAACCACGAGGAAAACCGTGGCAATGGCGTTGATCTCGGGTGTCGTCTCACGACGGAGCTGACCCAGCATGTAGGTCGGCAGCGTATCCTGCCCGCCGGATTTCACGAATTCCGTGATGACCACGTCGTCCAGCGATATGACGAAGGCCAGCATGAAGCCGGCGATGATGCCCGGCCTCAGCAGAGGCAGCGTCACACGCCGGAACGTGCGCCACGGGGTGGCGTACAAGTCGGCCGCCGCGCGCTCGAGCGTCAGATCCATGCTTTCGAGCCGCGCCCGAATCGGCAGATAGGCAAAGGGTATGCAGAAGGCGGTGTGAGCGAGGATCAGATAGCCCAGGCCGCTATAGCCGGTCCAAACCTTGATGCGCGAGAAGACGATCAGAAGCGCGACGGCGGTCACGATTTCAGGCACCATGAGCGGCTGGTTGATCATCGCATACTTGAACGTCAGTCCGCGATAGTTGGGCGAGCGGGTCGTTGCCAGCGCCGCCATTGTCGCGGCCAGCGTGGCGAGAACCGCGGCCCAGATGGCGATCAGAACCGAGCGCCCCGCGGCGTCCTGCACGACGGAGTTGTTCGAGGCCGATACAAACCAGCGGGTGGAAAAGCCGCCCCAGGTGGACAGGGATTCCGAGTCGTTGAAAGCGTAGACGACAAGAGCCGCGATCGGCAGATAGAGCGCGAAGAACGTGAACAGCGCAATGAAGCTGAAACCGGGCTGCGCCTGGATGTTGAAGGTCCGTCTAGCCATGATAGTTGCCTCCGTTGCGCGAGGCGTTGCGCACATAGAAGAGCAGGGCAATCATCACGAGCGCCATCAGGGTAATGGAGATGGCGGCCCCGAGCGGCCAGTTGCGGCCGCCTCCGAACTGCATTTCGATCAGGTTGCCGAGCATCATGTTCTTGCCGCCACCCAGCACACGCGGCGTCACATAGGCACCGAGCGAGGGAATGAAGACGAGGATGGAGCCTGCGATCAATCCCGGTTTGACGATCGGTATGATGATGCGGCGAAGCACCTGCAGCCGGCTTGCGTAGAGGTCGTAGCCCGCTTCGACCAAACGGAAATCCAGTCTCTCGATCGACGCGTAGAGCGGCAGCACCATCAGCGGCAGGTAGACATAGGTCATGCCGAGAAGGTTTGCCGTATCCGTGTACATGATCTGAAGCGGACTATCGATGACGCCGAGCCAGATGAGCACGTTGTTGAGAAGCCCTTCGTTGCGGATGATCTGCTGCATGGCGAATGTGCGGATCAGGAGATTGGTCCAGAACGGGATCGTGACCAGAAAGACCCAGATCTCCCGATTTTTCGGCGGACGCATGGCGATGAAATAGGCGGTTGGAAAACCGAGGATCAGCGTCAGAACCGTTGTCGACAAGGACAGCTTGATCGATCGCCAGATGATGGCGATATGCGCGTCCGCAAGCCCCAACGTGTCATCGAACAGATCGCGCTGGAAGAAGACCGCGAACCAGCCGTCGAGTGAAAACTCTCCGAATTTCACGTCACCATAATTGCCCTTCTCCATGAAGGAATAGAGCAGCATGACGAAGAGCGGGCCCACGGCGGCGACGAAGATGATGATGAGGGCCGGCGCGCTGAGGAGCCAGCGGTTGCGGATATCCCTGATTCTTGCCGCCACTGCGGCTTGTCGCACCTTGTCCATCGTCAGTCCTTCAGGATCTGTGCCGCTTCGGGGCCGAGGTGGACCGCGACGCGTTGCCCCGTTTCCGGCAAATCGCCGCCGCCGCCACGCACGTTCTGTTCCCGCACGATGAATTCTTCGCCGCTGTCGAGGCGGACGTGGAAATGGGTGTCGGTGCCGAAATAGACCGCGTCTTCCAGCGTGCCGTCGAAAGCACCGGTCCCGGCCTTGCCGAGGGTCGCGTGCTCGGGGCGAACCACGACCGTTACCGTGCCGGAGAGTTTCGGGCCGGCGGGAAGTGCGGCGGTGATGGCCGAGCCTCCGGCGAGTGCCACCGTGGCGGTATTTTCGGCGGTTGAGGTGATTTCGCCTTCGAGAAAATTCGATTCTCCGATGAAATCGGCCACGAAGCGGTCCGCCGGACGGTCGTAAATCTCGCGTGCCGAGCCGATCTGGCGCACTTCACCGTTCGACATGACGGCGATGCGGTCGGACATGGTGAGCGCTTCTTCTTGGTCATGGGTGACGAAGATGAAGGTGATGCCTGTTTCGGACTGGACCCGCTTCAACTCAAACTGCATCTCCTTGCGCAGTTTGTAGTCGAGTGCCGACAACGGCTCATCGAGGAGGAGCACTTCCGGCTTCGGCGCCAAGGCGCGAGCAAGGGCCACACGCTGCTGCTGGCCGCCTGAAATCTGGCTGACAGCACGACCGCGCATTGCCGTCATGTGCACCAGTTCCAGCATCTCGTCGGTTCGAGCTTTCGCCTCGCTCTTCGGTTTGCCGAGCATATCGAGCCCGAAGCGAATATTCTCTTCCACCGTCATATGCGGGAAGAGCGCGTAGCTTTGGAAAACTGTGTTGACCGGACGTTTGAATGGCGGAAGCGGAGCGATGTCCTCGCCGTTGAGGAGGATTTCGCCTTTGGTCGGAAAATCGAAACCCGCGATCAGCCTCAAAAGCGTGGTCTTTCCGCAACCCGAGGGCCCGAGCAGGGTGAAGAACTCGTTCTCGCGGATGTCCACGAAAACATCGCTCAGCGCGACGACCTTGTGTTCCCCGGAGCCATAGACGCGGCTCACTCCCCTGATCTCGACTGCAGCGCTGGATGTATTTGCACTCAAAGCATGGCTCCTGATCTCGGGTCTGCACCAGCGTATTCGCCGTTGTCGGGGCGCACGTCGCAGTGTCGCCTCCGCGAGGTCATCGACGCAAGTTGCGTGCCATGCACAGTGCCCGCAGGTGAACCCGTTCTAAAAACGCGGTTCACGGCGGAAAATCGCCCATATTGGTGGATTTGAGTAGTTTCCGACACGTTTGAGCCTCCCCCGCACTATGCCTCGTCGGGCATTATTGCCTGAATTTTGGTCAGATGACCATTTTTTTCGATGTTATCCAAAACTCTGCCCGACCCACTCGATTTTTAGGGGTTTCTAACGCAAGACCCTTTCACGGGAGCGGTCGATCCGCAACGTCGAGCCGGCCGCTTTGGGGGCAAAGCTGCCAGAGTGTACGGGCGTTTCGCAGTTTTGGAATCGAGAGCCGGAGACGATTTCAGTTGAGTGGTTTGCGCTCACTCACAGCCAGCGACCCACCCCAACAGGGGTTGGGGCGGGTCGAATGCGGCTAGAGCCAAGTTCAAGTCTTATGCGGCAGTTCTGGACATTCTCGCCTTGCCGCGAGCCTTGATCAGATCGGCGGCCTTTTCCGCGACCGCGACGGTGGGTGCGAACGTGTTGCCGGAGATCACCGCCGGCATCACGGAGGCATCAACGATGGCGAGGTTTTCCAGCCCGTGAACCAGAAGCGAGTCCGGGGCGACGACAGCCATGTCGTCGGTGCCCATCTTGCAGGTGCTGGTGGGATGATACATCGTCATCGAGTGGCTTCGGATATAGGCCGCGATGTCGTCGTCGGTCTGCACGTCCGGGCCGGGCGCCACTTCCTCGCCACGATGCGGATCAAAAGCCGGCTGGTTGGTGATCTCGCGCATGATCTTCACGCCACGGATCAGGATTTCCATGTCGTAGGGATCGCCGAGGAAGTTCGGTGCGATGAGCGGGGCCTCGTAGGCGTCCGCGCTCTTCAATCCCACATGGCCAACGCTTTTGGGGCGCAGTAGGCAGGCATGCATGGCCCAGCCATGACCCCAGAAGCTGTCGGCGGCCTGCGCCGAGGCCATGGTGGAGCAGAAGAAGAGCTGCAGGTCGGGCCGGTCGACATCCGGTCCGGATTTGATGAAGCCACCCGCCTCACCGGTGTTGGAGGTGAACATGCCGCGCCGCGCCGTGAACCATTTGAGGATATGCATCGCATTCGAGTGCATCGTCCCCCAGGAAATGCCATAGGTGAGGTTGGATTTGGTGCGCTGCTTGGTCCAGGTGTCGATATGGTCCTGCAGGTTCTGGCCGACGCCGGGCAGAGCGTGCTTGACCTCGATGCCGTGGCGCTTGAGCTCTTTCGGATCGCCGATCCCCGAGAGTTGCAGAAGCTGCGGCGAGATGAAAGCGCCGGTGGCGAGAATGACTTCCTTGGCTGCCCTGATCTCGGAAATTTCACCGGCACGGTCGTATTTCACGCCAGTGGCGCGTTTGCCGTCCATCAGGATTTCGAGCGCGCGCGCTTCAGTGATGATCGTCAGGTTCGGGCGCTCGCGGGCCGGGTTGGCGTAACTGCTTTCCGCGCCCAGCGCTCGCCGCCTTTCTGGGTCAGCCAGTGATAGCCGATGCCTTCCTGGTCCTCGCCGTTGAAGTCGGCATTGAGCTTGTAGCCGGCCTGTTTGGCCGCTTCGAAATAGGTGGGACAGAGCGGATTGGGTGAGCGCGGCGGCGCAACGGAAACCGGGCCGCCGGTGCCATGATAATTCATGTCGATCTGCTCGCGCACAGGCTTTCCGCCGAGCGTGAAGTTCTTCGTGGCATCCGGCTCGGAAGCGAGCACGAAGTTCTCGGACTTCCTGAAATAGGGGAGAATGTCGTCATAGCCCCATCCCGGATTGCCCATGTCGCGCCAGTCGTCATAGTCCTCCTTCTGGCCGCGGATGTAGATCATCCCGTTGACCATGGAGGAACCGCCGAGCGCCTTGCCGCGTGGCAGCATCATTTTCTGGTTACCGAGGCCGCGCGACGGCTCGGCCTCGTAAAGATACATCATCTTGGTGCCGCCCAGAAAAGCCAGGTTCGGCATCATGAAGGTGACCATGCCGAGCGGTGCCCGGACGATCTGTTTTTTGTGGTTCTTGTCGGTGCCGAACTCCAGCATGGCGACGCGTACCGAGGGGTCTTCGGTCAGCCGGTTTGCGACCACGCAGCCTGCCACGCCGCCGCCCACGATCACGTAATCAAATTCCGTCATTTTCTACTCCTCCCGAACGCGGCGCTCCTCAGAGCCGCACGGTCACCGACTTGACTTCCGTAAAGGCCTCGACACCTTCCTGTCCCATCTCCCGACCCCAGCCGCTTTCCTTGTAGCCGCCGAAAGGAAGATTGGGATCGAAGACGCCGAAACAGTTGATCCACACCGCGCCGGCGGCGACCCGGCGGCCCAGCCGGTGTGCGGTCGACAGGTCGCGCGTCCAGATGCTGGCCGCGAGACCATATTGCGCGTGGTCGGCGACCGGCTCGATATCGGCCAAATCGTCGAACGGCATGGCGCAGAGAACGGGCCCGAAAATCTCCTCGGTCTGTACGCTCATCGAGGGCGTGGTGCCAAGCAAGACGGTCGGCTCGAAAAAGTATCCGGCCTCGCCCGGGGCGTTGCCGCCCGTTGCAATGTCGGCACCATCCTTGCGCCCCGCCTCGACGTAAGCGGCGACGCGGTCGCGCTGGACTTTCGAGATCAGCGGGCCGAGTTCGGTCCCCTCGTTGAGACCCGCGCCGAGCTTGAGCTTCCTGGCGTGATCGACGATGCCTGAGACGACCTTGTCGAACGCGGAGCGCTGGACATAAAGCCGCGAGCCCGCATTGCACACTTGGCCGGTG
>CEQK01076216.1_pt1 | contig 17206 bp, 16 predicted proteins | sample 531051 | NCBI WGS metagenome assembly CEQK01 (sample SAMEA2621229, study PRJEB7988) | marine metagenome | biome: marine biome (ENVO:00000447); feature: deep chlorophyll maximum layer (ENVO:xxxxxxxx); material: "saline water (ENVO:00002010), including plankton (ENVO:xxxxxxxx)" | depth 150 m
GAGGCCCGCAGCTTCCCCGACCTGCTGCCTTATGGCATTTACACGATCCCGGAAATTTCCGTGGTCGGGAAAAACGAACAGGAACTGACCGAGGCGGAAATCCCCTACGAGGTCGGCCGCGCCGCCTACAAGGAAATCGCCCGCGGCCAGATCGTCGGCGATCAGGCGGGGTTACTGAAACTTCTGTTCGATCCGCAATCGCGGAAACTTCTGGGGGTGCACATCATCGGCGACGGGGCGTGCGAGATGATCCATATCGGCCAGGCGGTGATGTCGCTCGGCGGTACCATGGATTACCTGATCGACACGGTGTTCAACTACCCGACCTTCGCCGAATGCTACAAAACGGCGGCCTTCGACGGGATCAACCGGATCGGGTGATCCGAAATCGGCGGATCAGACTTCCTTGACCCCGGCGATGACGAACCCCTGGCTGGCCGGGTAGCGGCGTTCCGCGCGGCGGCGGGCGTCGGTCTCGTCGGTGCCGGAGAACTCGATGAAATGAGTGTCGGCCCATTCGTCCTTGAACACCTTATGGCTGCCGCCGGCTCTCAGGGCTTCCAGAACGTCGTTGTTGTGGATCTCAAATTCAAAAGTCGGCATTCCCGGTTTCTTCCGTCACTTGTGCTCAACTGGTGCGTTCCCGGTGGCGCATCAGCACCGTGGGGGACCCAGGTCTGAGAAGGGGCTTTAAAGGCGACTTGCTGTCCAAGGCTCTATGTACGCTACCGGGACCGGAGGGACAGTGACCCATGTCACATGGCGGTCGTGGAGCCGTCGGCGGCCGGGAAATTCGGGCCGGGTTACAGGGCTTCGTCCAAGGCTTTCTTCAGTTCTTGCAGCCTGCCGGACAGCGCATCGAGCAGCCGGTGCACCTGCGGGTTTTTCGGATCGTCCCGCAGTTGCTGATCCAGGGCGGAGACGGCATCGTACGCACGGGTCGCGCGGATGTTTCCGCTGACGCCTTTTAAGGTATGCGCCAGCCGAGTGGCGGCCTCCACCTCCCCGGCGGCCAGGGCGTCCCTGATCTCCGCATCCTTGTCGAGGTAGCTGTTTCTGAAATCACCCAGCAGTTTGCGCAGGATTGCATCATTGCCGCGCATCATGGTGCGCGCGGCCGTCATATCGATCCCGTCGATGACTTCGGGAAGGGCGTCACGGGGTTTGTCCGGCACCTTGTCGGCGGCGACCGTCTCGGGTTCCTGTCCGCGCCGCTTTTCGGGCGGGGGCATCCAACGGATCAGGGCGCCGAACAGCAAATCCGGATCAATCGGTTTGGTGACGTAGTCGTTCATGCCGCTGGCCAGGCATTTGTCCCGTTCGGACGCCAAGGCATGCGCCGTCATCGCGATGATCGGGATGTCCTGAAACCGGCGGTCCTCGCGAATGGCTACTGTGGCCTCATAACCATCCATTTCGGGCATCTGAATGTCCATCAGCACGGCATCGAAGGGTTGTTCCGCGACCATGGCGACGGCTTCTCTGCCATTCTGGGCGATCGACACCCGCATGCCCACTCCCTCCAGAAGTTCCCGGGCGACTTGCTGGTTGATGTCGTTGTCTTCCACCAGCAGCACCTGGGCATCGGTAAGCGTTTCTATGTTCGGCGCCACGACCTTGTGCGTGCTGTCAGAGGGTTCGGCCGACGACGCGGCGGAACGCAGACGCATGATGGCGTTGAAAAGCTGGGACTGGTTCAGGGGTTTGGCCAGGAATGTATCAATTCCGATGTCATCCGCCTGTTGGTGAAGATCATCCTGGTCAGGCGCGGCGACCAGAATGATTTGCGGGGCGTGCGGCCGCCAGTCCTCGGATTGGATGCGTCGGACCGTTTCCAGACCGCTCATTTCCGGCATAAGGGCATCCATTAGAACCACGTCAAAAGGCATTCCGGCATTCTGTGCTTGCCGCAAGGCCTCAAGCGCCTGATGTCCTGACGCGACGGCCGTGCCTTTCATGGTCAGGGTTTCAATGGCTTCAAGAAACACGGTCCGGGCTGTTTCATTGTCGTCGACGATCAGCACACGCAGGCCGCGCACGTCGACCAGGGGCTGTGGTGCCGTTTCCGTCGGGGCCGTGCAGCGCTCAAGGGTAACCGAGAACCAAAAGGTGCTGCCGACGCCTTCTTCGCTTTCAACGCCGATCTCCCCGCCCATCAGGTCGACAAGGTTTCGGCATATGGCCAGGCCCAGTCCGGTGCCGCCGTACTGGCGTGTCGTCGAGGTGTCAGCCTGGGAGAACGGCTTGAAAATTTCCGCGACCTGCTGCTTCGTCATGCCGATGCCCGTATCCGATACGGAGAACTTGATCCGGGGCCGGTCGTCCTGCATGGCCACGAGGTCAATGGCGAGGACGACCTCACCCTGCTCCGTAAACTTGATCGCATTGGTCGTCAGATTGACGAGAATCTGGCCCAGCCGCAGGGGATCACCGACAAGGTCCAGGGGGACATCGGGGGCGGTCTTGTAGAGAAGCTCCAGCGGTTTGCCGCTGGCTCTTACCGCCATGATCGGCGCGAGCTCGTCCAGGACCGTGTCGAGCCGGAAGGGGATGGATTCAATCTCCAGTTTGCCGGCCTCGATCTTGGAGAAATCCAGAATGTCGTTGATGAGACCCAGCAGGGATTTGCCCGCTGATTGAATCTTCGTCAGATAGTCCCGCTGTCGACCCGACAGATCGGTTTTCAAGGCCAGCATGGTCAGGCCGATAATCGCGTTCATGGGGGTCCGGATCTCGTGGCTCATGGAGGCCAGGAATTCGGACTTGTGCCGTTCCGCAGACTCGGCGACCTGGCGCAGCAGCGATTGTTCCTCGGCCATCGTCGCCATCATTTGCGCCTGGTTTTCCAGAGCCTCTTTCGATGACTGCAGGTCGACGATGGTCGACTCCAGTTCATCAATGGCCCACTGTCGGCGTTTGTCTGTTTGAACGATAGACCGCACGCTCATCACCGCGGTGGCCAGAAGCAGGCACAAAAGCACGGCGGCGGTCAGCCAGTGGGATTGCTTGAAATCACCGATCAATCCCGGCTGCAGATAGCCGGTAACCCGCCACAGGGCGCCGCCCACGTCCCTTTGGCTGCGGATGTTCGCGACCTCGGTCTTTGACAGATAAATGTCCCGCTGCGTTGAAATTTTGTCCCGTGCGCCATCCGCGTTTATCTCGATCAGGTTGTCGCGCTGTTTATGGACGAGCGTCAGGAGATGCCCGGGGCTTTGGTGGGAGCTCAGGATTTTCTGCACGGTTTCCGGATAAAAGCTGACGAAGAAGACGCCCCGCAGGCCGCCGGGGCCCTGCCATGGCGCCATCACGTCGAAATGGTAGTTGTGCGGCTGGGGGTGAATGACCGACTGGAACACCGCGTGTTCGGCGGTCTCCCGGTGGATCGAGGCGACGTATTCCTGGATGTTCTGCTGGCAGGCCGGACCGACCAGGCCTTCAAGGTCGTTGACCAGATCTTCGCCCTTCACGTTGGCGATGGTGAAGGTGAAGTAATTGGGAAACCAGCGCGCGAGGCTTTCCTCGATCTCCGCCCGTAATTTCCGGTTGTCGATATTTTCCGCATAGGCGGCCAGCAGATCGCTTTTTTCGAGAGCGAAGGTCCGAACATGGCGGCGATGGCCGGCAAGAAGAGCCTCGATCGCACCCGCGGCTTCCTTCGTTTCGATCTCGATGATCGAGACATGGCGGTCTTCGAAGGCGTCGATTTCGCGGTGCGTCAGCTGCAGAACCGCGCCGCCGACCAGTAAGAGGGCCGACACGACCAGCAGAATGGTGCCTTTCGGCCGGTCGGTCGCCGGCATAATCGGTCGCTGTGATCCCGGTGGGGCCATTTTCTGCTGCCTTGGAGTTCCATCGCCCGCAGTGTGGCGGCGAACGCGTTTCTCCGCCAATCCGCGATCATTCCCTGTTTGCGGGCCGGTGGCAAATGGTGCGATGGAAAACGCCCGGCCGGCGCGGCTCACATATTCGGGTAATTCGGCCCTTCGCCGCCCTGGGGCGTGACCCAGTTGATGTTCTGGGTCGGGTCCTTGATGTCGCAGGTCTTGCAGTGGATGCAGTTCTGGCCGTTGATCTGGAACTGCGTCTTGCCATCGACCTCGACATACTCATAGACCCCGGCCGGGCAGAACCGGGCCTCGGGCCCGGCGTATTCCGCCCAGTTGACCGCCATGGGCACGGCGTCGTCCTTGAGCGTCAGATGGCAGGGCTGTTCTTCCTCGTGGAAGGTGCCGGCCAATTGGACCGAGGACAGCTTGTCGAAGGTCAGCTTGCCGTCGGGCTTGGGATAGTCGATGGGTTTGCAATCCTTCGCCTTCTTCAGCGCCGAATGGTCGGCCCGGTTCTTGAGCGTCCAGGGCGCATGGCCGAAGAACAGGAAGGTGTCGATGGCGCCCAGGATCAGGCCGGCCCACATGCCCCAGTGGAAATTGGGCCGCATGTTGCGCGCCTTGTACAGCTCCTTCCACACCCAGCTGTCCCGGACCGCCTGGGTATAGGCGGGCAGGCCGTCGGCCGGATTGGCGCCGGATTTCAGGGCATCGACCACGGCCTCGGCGGCCAGCATGCCGGTCTTCATGGCCGTGTGGCTGCCCTTGATCTTGGGCGTGTTGAGGAAGCCCGCGGTGCAGCCGATCAGGCAGCCGCCGGGAAAGCTCAGCCCCGGCACGGACTGATAGCCGCCTTCGTTGAGCGCCCTGGCCCCGTAGGAAATGCGCCGCCCGCCTTCCAGGATCGGCGCGATCGACGGATGGGTCTTGTAGCGCTGCAATTCGTCATAGGGCGAGAGATAGGGGTTCTGATAATCCAGCCCGACCACGAAGCCGAGCGCGACCTGATTGTTTTCCAAATGATAGAGGAACGAGCCGCCGTAGGTCTTGGAATCCAGGGGCCAGCCGATGGTGTGCAGGATTTCGCCGGGCCGGTGGTTCTCGGGCTTGACCTCCCACAGTTCCTTGAGGCCGATGCCGTAGGTCTGCGGGTCGGCGGGCGTGCCTTCCGGCCCTTTGGACCTGAGATCGAATTTCTGTTCCAGCGTCTTGGTCAGATGCCCCCGGCAGCCTTCGGCGAACAGGGTGTACTTGGCGTGCAGTTCCATGCCCGGCTGGTGGTTGGGGCCGGGGGTGCCGTCGCGGTTGAGGCCCATGTCGCCCGTGGCGATGCCCTTCACCGTGCCGTCGTCGTGGTACAGCACCTCGGCGGCGGCGAAACCGGGATAGACCTCGGCGCCCAGGGCCTCCGCTTGTTCGCCCAGCCAGCGGCAGACGAGGCCGAGGGAGACGATATAGTTGCCGTGGTTCTTCATCTGCGGCGGCGTCGGCAGGCGCAGTGCCCCGGCCGGGCCCAGCAGCAGGAACTTGTCTTTGCCCGCCGGCGTGTTCAGCGGCGCGCCTTTTTCTTTCCAGTCGGGGATCAGCTCGTTCAACGCCCGCGGCTCCAGCACCGCGCCGGACAGGATATGCGCCCCCACTTCCGAGCCTTTTTCGACGACGCAGACGGAAACCTCCGGATCCAGCTGACAGATGCGGATGGCGGCGGACAGGCCCGACGGCCCCGCGCCTACGATCACCACATCGAATTCCATGGATTCCCGTTCCATTCTCGTCGTCCTCGCGTCTTAAATTGATGTTGTCCGCAATGTGCGTCTGCGAACGCTGGTTATGGCATTCCTTGGGCGTCCGCTGCAACTCGCCTTGTGGATTCAAAGGGGATAACGCGCCCGCAAGCTTGTGGTAGGCTTTGATCATGATCCAGACCGCAACCGATCCCGTGGCCTTGAAGGCGCTTCTGCAGTGGTATCTGGAGGCCGGTGTCGACGAAGCCATCGCCGATCAGCCTCAGGACCGCTTTGCCGAACATGCCCAGATGCTGGCCGCCAAGGCGTCCCAACCGCCGGCGGCCAGGCCGGGGCTGAGCGACGGGCCGATGCCGCCGTCGCCGACGCGGGGTGCGGCACCCCAGGGGCGCGGCCCCCTGACCAAACCGGCGGCCCCGGCTCAGGTTTCCGATCAGGCGGCGGTCAAGGACGCGGTCGCCCAGGCGGCCAAGGCCGAGACCCTGGACGAATTGCGCGCGGCCTTGGAAGGCTTCGATGGCTGCGCGCTCAAGACCACGGCGTCCAACCTGTGTTTCTTCGACGGCAACCCCAAGGCCCGGGTCCTGCTGGTCGGCGAGGCCCCGGGGGCCGAGGAAGACCGCCAGGGCCTGCCTTTCGTCGGGCCCTCGGGCAAGTTGCTGGACGCCATGCTGGCCTCCATCGGCCTGGACCGGAACGGCGAGGGTGACGGCGCGGTCCTGATTTCCAACACCGTGTTCTGGCGCCCGCCCGGCAACCGCACGCCGACGCCGTCGGAAGCGGCGATCTGCCTGCCCTTCGTCGAACGCCTGATCGAAATCGTCGGCCCCCGCGTGGTGGTCTGCGTCGGCGGCCCCTCGGCCAAGACCCTGTTGGCCCAGACCCAGGGCATCACCCGCCTGCGCGGCAAATGGTTCGACTACGCCACGCCCAAGATGGCCGGTCCCGTGCCGGCGATGGCGCTGTACCATCCGGCCTATCTGTTGCGCTCCCCGGCAATGAAGCGCGACGCCTGGCGCGATCTGTTGATGCTGAAACAAAAGATCACGGACCTCGGTGGCGGTTGAACCGGACGGCGCGACAGCCCTGCGTTAACCATAATTTCAAGATGTGCGGCTATGCTTTCGTCGCCCTACAAAATGTGGGACAATGCAGATTGTCACGGGGCGGCGCCAAGGCCTTAACTTGGATGCCGGCAGGGATACGGCGCGGGCGACGAGGCCGCGTTTGATGCCGCCGGAAGGTTGAGGTGCCGGGGACAGGACGCTATAACGTCGCGGCTCATAGGGGAGTAACGCGAAACCGCCATCCATAGGCGGGCCGATTAAGTTAGGGGCTTCATGGCCGGGGTCAAATCTGTGGGCGTGTCCGTTCTGGCCGCTCTCACCATCCAATTCATGGTCTGTTCATCGCCTGCCGCCGCCGGGAGCTTGGCTTCCGTCGCCAATGGCGAGGCGGCAGTCATGGCGCCTGTTCCGGCAACGCCCCAGGCGGTGGTTCCCCGGGTTCTTTCGGATACCGACACGCAGCTTTATCAGCGCATCTTCGAAGTTCAGGAAGACGGTGACTGGAAAGAAGCCGACCGTCTGATCGCCAAGCTGTCGGACAAGCTGCTGATGGGCCATGTCCTGGCCCAGCGCTACCTGCATCCGCGCAAGTATCGCTCCAATTACAAGGAACTGAAGGCCTGGATGGCGGAATACGCCGACCACCCCCAGGCCAGACGCATCTATCAACTGTCGCTGCGCCGCCGGCCGAAGAACTGGCGCCTGCCGGACAAACCCGACGTCTTGCCGCGCCAGCCCACGTTCCTTGAGGAAGAGGCCGTGGCCGCCGCCGAGGCCGAACAGTCCGAACAGGACGATGAGGAAAAGGCCGCCAAGGTCCTGCCGACCAAGCGGCTGAGCCGCGCCGACGCTCGCCGCTCGCGGGCCTTGAAATACAGGATCACCAAGTCCCTGCGTCGCGGCCATACCCTGATCGCCAAGCGCCTGATCCAATCGCCGGACGCCCGGCGACTGTTTTCCACCGCCGAGATGGACCAGGCCAAGGTGCAGTTGGGGACGCGCTATTTCTTCGACCGGCGCACGGACTGGGCCGCCCAATGGCTGGACGGGGCCTTGAAGCGGTCGGGCAAGTATCTGCCCGACGGTCACTGGACCCTGGGTTTGATCGCCTGGCGGGCCGGCAACTACGACAAGGCCACGACCCATTTCCGTGCCGCCGCCGACATCGGCTTCGACGACGAATGGATGGACGGGGCCGCCAATTTCTGGGCCGCGCGGGGGCTTCTGGTCACCCGCAAGCCGGAACATGTCACGCATTATCTTAACGGTGCCGCCCGCCATGCGCGCACGTTCTACGGCCTGCTTGCCGCCCGTATCCTGGGCCAAGAGGTCGCCTACGAATGGTCGTCGCCGCCCGTCGTCGCCGACGCCGTCGGGCGCATCGTCGACGCCCCGCGCGGTCGCCGGGCCATGGCCCTGGTGCAGGCTGGCCAGGACCTGGGGGCGGAACGCGAATTGCGCAACCTGGCCCGCATTTCCGACAAGAACCAAGCGCTTGCCATCCTGGCGCTGGCCGACGCCGGCGGCATGGCCGGATTGGCCGTGCGCCTGTCCGACCGCCTGTTCCCGGACGGCGGTGGGTTCGACGGCGCCGCCTATCCGGTGCCTGCGTGGCTGCCGTCGGGCGGCTTCACGGTCGACCGGGCGCTGGTTTATGCGGTCATCCGCCAGGAAAGCAAGTTCAACCCCAAGGCCAAAAGCTGGGCCGGAGCCCGCGGCCTGATGCAGCTGATGCCGCGCACGGCCAGCTTCGTGGCCCGGGATTCGTCCCTGCACCGTCACCGCCTGCCCAAGCTTTATGACCCGGACCTCAACCTGAAGCTCGGTCAGAAGTACATCGGCATGCTGCTTGCCGAACCGCATATCCAGGGCGATCTGCTGCTGCTTGCCGTGGCCTGGAACGGCGGGCCCGGCAACCTGAACAAATGGCGGCGGCGCATCGAGTACACGAACGATCCGCTGCTGTTCATCGAAACCATCCCGGCCTTCGAAACCCGCCACTTCGTCGAACGGGTGCTGGCCAACCTATGGATCTACCGCGATCGCCTGGGCCAGGACAAACCGTCCCTCGACGCCCTTGCCGCCGGCCAGTGGCCGGTTTACAAAGCCTTAGGCCACGGCAAGGTGGAGGTCGCGATTTTCGATGAGCCAACAGACGGAATTTCTGCCCGTTAACATTGCGGTCCTGACCGTATCGGACACGCGCACTCTGGCCGATGACCGGTCGGGCGACACCCTGGTCGAACGGCTGACCGCGGCCGGGCACAAGCTGGCCGACCGTGCCATCGTCAAGGACGATGCCGCCGTGATCGCCGATCAGTTCCGAAAATGGATCAACGATCCCGCCGTCGATTGCATCATCTCGACCGGCGGCACCGGGGTCACAGGCCGCGACGTCACGCCCGAGGCTCTTGAGGCCGTGGCGGAAAAGATCATCCCCGGCTTCGGTGAGATGTTCCGTTGGATCAGTTTTCAGAAGATCAAGTCGTCGACCATTCAATCGCGCGCCTGCGCGGGGGTCGCGAACGGCACCTATATTTTCGTGCTGCCGGGTTCGACCGGGGCCTGCAAGGACGGCTGGGACGAGATCCTGCTCCACCAGCTGGACATCCGCCACAAGCCCTGCAACTTCGTCGAACTGATGCCGCGCCTGAAGGAACATCTGGCCTAGGCACGATGCCGAAAACGCGGGCCCGGCCGGCGAAAAATCCATATTGACGAACGGCCCGGTCCGGCGCCAAATCCGTGTCGGAAAAGCGGCCGCGCGCCCGGTGCCGGGACGGCAGGGCCAACACGGGCCGCAACGTATCCATCGGAGAACTCAAAAGATGCGTGTCGCATTGCCGATCGCGGCGGTTGCCGTGATGCTGTTGTCTGCCGTCTTGACCACGGCGGCTCATGCCAAGGATTGCATGGACGATCCCATGGCCGCCATCAAGGCCGCCGAAGGCGATTTCAAGAAGGCCAAGCCGGGCCTGGACAAGGCCGCGTCGCGGGGCTTCAACAAGAACATCGACAAGGCCAAGATGGCCGCCAAAACGAAGATAAACGACGTCGCCTGCGAAAGCGTGGCGAAGGCCTTGGGCTTTCTCGCGCCGAGCAAATAAGACCACGCGGCGGCTGTTCCCGCAGGCTGCGTGAACGTAAACGCCGAAACCGAACCGCCGACGGGGGCATGCCTTCGTCGGCGGTCGGTCGCCGCGGCGCCGAAGCCGATTCGCTCCCTTTTCGCCCGTTTGGTTATCCACAAATCCCGATATGGGCTGTGGAAAACCCGAATCCGCGAATCTTGAAAACGTCAGTTTCCTGAAAGTTTTATCACGTATCCTTGCGATTGCGGTGGAGCCGGCATTTTTGCCCGCCAGTTTCACTATAGTTTTGCTATCATTCCTGTGCTGGATTTGCCGCGTCTAAGGGGGCCCGATGGACAAGTTCATGAAAAGCCTGTTGATCGGCGTTGCCGCGTCGATCCTGGTGATCGGCGGCATCGCCGGGATCGGCATCTGGGTCAGTTCAGAGCCGGGCGCCACCGTATCCGCGACCACAGTCAAGGATGACAAGGTGCATACCGTGCGCATGCGCCCGCAAGCCGTGCAGGTCGGCGGCTACAGCCTGAAAAGCAAAGAGAAGGCCAGGCAGCTTCTGGTTTCCGTCGGCATGCGGGTGACCGGCGGGCATAACGCGGCCAAGGTGTGCCAACTGATGCCCCGCCTTGTGTCCTCGCTGAACACGACCTTTGCCAATCTGGTCAATTATTCCGGCGATGCCCAGGACGCGATCCCCAAGAATTTGACCGGCCAGCTGCAGCAGCGCTTCAACAAGGCGCTGGGGGGGCGCGTGGTCGATGATGTGTTCCTGACCGCCTATCAGGACAAGATGGACATCCCGCCGACCACCTGTCCGGACGCGACCTGATCGCTGTCCGCCGGTGCGCCCAGGATGGGCCGTGTGACACGCGGAACCTAGACTTCTGGTGTGCTTGCCAGCGGGGCTGAGCAAAGTATTCTCAAGGCCAAGTCGGGTAAATGAATGCCCGCGCGGTCCATCAAAAAAACATATTGAGGGTGCGGCCGAACTTCCGAAGACATTTCGGAGAGGGAAGGATGCCCGGGTTTATCAAAAGCGTTTTGATCGCCAGCACCGTCGCCGCAGGCACGGTGGGGTCTGTTGCCGCCATCGGCACGGGGTTTGACGTCTCGTTTCCGGGGGGGACGGAACATGTCGCCGACCGGGGGCCGTCCGTGGTCCGCATGGCGCCGATCGCGGTTCATATCGGCGGCTGGACGCTCAAGAAGAAAAAGAACGAGGACAAGGTGGTGATCGTGTCGATCGCCATCGACGTGCCGAACGGCGACGCGCGGGACGCCGTTTGCCGGCTGATGCCGCGGCTGGTTTCGGCGGTGAACGGCGAGGTTTCGCGCAACGTGTTGTATCAGGACACCTGGAAAGAAGCCCTGACCGGTAGCCTGGGCCAGCGCCTGACGGGGCGTTTCAACCGCGCCCTGGGCCGCACCCTGATCAACGACGTGCGTCTGCAGGCCCATGGCAGCAAGGCCGAGGCCCCGCCGCCGACCTGCGCCGCCGCGGTCTGACCTCATCAGCCGCGGCCTTCCAGCAGCCCTCGCTGTGCCGCCAAGGCGTCACCAATATGCTCCATGAAGGCGCGCACGCGCTGTGTGTTGCGCAGGTCCGCATGGGTTAACAGCCATAGCGCCGATTGCGCGTCATCGATCGGCTTCGTGACCCGTTCCAGGGCGGTCTCGGGATCGGCCATGAAGCAGGGCAGCAGGGCCAGTCCCATGCCCTGGATCGCCCCGGTCATCAGCGTCAGCAGATTGTTGGAACGCAGGGCCACGGGGGCTTCTCCGTATTCCCGCGCCACCCATTGCGCCGCGGCCAGATGGCTCAGTGAATCGTCGAAGGCCAGCCAGGGCCGGGCTGCCAAGGCTTTCTGTCCGCGGCCCTTGGGCGCCTGTCCCCGGGCCGCATAGACGGCAAAGGCCAAGGCGGAGACCCGGCGGCCGACCAGGGTGTCGGGCGGAGCGTTGGTCGGGCGCAGGGCGACATCGGCCTGGCGTTTCGACAGGTTGAAGAACTGGTTGTCTAGAATGACGCTCAACGCGATGCCCGGGAAGGCGGCCTGGAACGCGGCCAGGGGCGGGCCGAGCAGACAGGTCGCGAGATCATCCGTGGTGGTTACGCTCAGGGGGCCGCTCAGACGCAGGTCGCGGCCGGTCACCCGCCGTTCCATGGCATCGATCTCGGCATCGACCCGCTCCGTCGCGTCGCGCATCTCGGCACCGGCCAGAGTCAGGGCATAGCCCTCGCGGTGGCGTTCGAACAGGCGCACGCCCAATCGATCCTCCAAGGCCTCGATGCGGCGGAACGCCGTCGAATGATTGACGCCCAGCGCCTTCGCCGCCCCCGACAGGCTGCCGGTCCGGGCGACGGCCAGGAAGAACCGCAGGTCGTCCCAATCGCGCATGGGCGAAGCTTGGGCATAATTTTGCATTTTTGCAAATAAGATTGGCAATTTATGAGAATTTATTTGCGCTTAAGCAAGTCATAGGGTTCCGCCACCGACACGGCGATGGGGCCGTGTCCCCAGACAAAAACCACCGAACCCTTAACTGAATTGACCAGGAGTCATTCCGATGATCGACCAGAAAACCGCCCCCTATGCCGCCCTGCTGCTTCGTGTCTCGCTCGGCGTCATGTTCATCGCCCACAGTCTGTATCTCAAAGTCGTGGTGTTCACCATTCCGGGCACCGTGCAGTTCTTCGAAAGCCTGGGCCTGCCCGGCTTCACCGCCTACGCCACCATCGCGGCCGAAAGCCTGGGCGGGATCGCCCTGATCCTGGGCATCCAGACCCGCGTCGTGGCGCTGGCCCTGGTGCCGGTCCTGGCCGGGGCGTTGTGGGTCCATGCCGGCAACGGCTGGCTGTTCACCGCCCAGGGCGGCGGCTGGGAATACCCCCTGTTCCTAACGGTGGCCGCCCTGGTCCAGGCCATGATCGGCGACGGCGCCCTGGCCCTGGCCAAGAGCCCGAGCCTGGAGCGGATCAAACAGTTGGTGGCGGCGTAATCCCCATCCATATCCGCCCCCCAACGGGAAAGGCCCGGCAGCGATGCCGGGCCTTTTTCCTGTGTGCTGGGGGCTCAGATTTTGCAGCGGGCGAAGGACGGGCCGTCGTCGACGTCTTCCAGTTCATCGATCAGGGCAATGCGAAGGCCTGCGAGATTGGCCCGGCTGTCGGCCAGGGCATGGGATGTCGACCAACGCACGCCGCCGAAGGGGTCGCTGAAGTGCGGCCGGCGTCGCAGGCCGACCAGCCAATAACCGCCGTCGGGGGCCGGGCCGAACACGGCGTCGTGGTTGCCCAGAAGTTTGAACGCGCGGGCGATCATCTTGGATTGGATGCCCGGAATGTCCGACCCGATCAGCACCACCGGCCCCGGCGGCAGCAGCGCCATGACCCGCGCCATGCGGGCACCCAGGTCCCCGCCGCCTTGGCTAAGGAAGGACCGGCATCCCGGCGCGGCGGCATGCCACAGACCCCGGTCGAAAATGCTTTGGTCCGGCGACACGGCCAGCCAGCAGCGCCAGCGCCGGTCCCGGCCCAGGCGTCGCGTCAATCCTGCCAGCATGCCCCGGTAGAAGGCCCAGGCGCCGACGCCGCCGATATGCCGCGCCAGGCGTGTCTTCACGCGGCCCAGGCGCGGCGCCTTGGCGAAGATGACCAGATGGTTCTGCAGGGGGCGGGTTCTCACTTGTACAACGGCGCGATCCAGCGCGGCGGTAGGCCCGCATAGTACAGGCCGAGGCACAACAGATTGCGCAGCGGACGCAGCCACCAACCGTTCCTGCGGTAGCGCACGGCCGAGGTCGTGACGGCGGAAGGTAGGGAGGTCAGGCGTCTGTTTCCGATGCGGCGCACCAAATCCACATCCTCCATCAACGGCAGGGGATTGTAGCCCTTGAGGAAGTCGTAGAACGGCCGGGAAATCACAAGCCCCTGGTCGCCGTAAGGCAGGCCCAGATGCCTGGCCCGCCAATTGGCAAGGTCTTCGACCCGCCGTGCCTGGGGCGACGGGTCATCCAGGATCAGCTGGAAGTATCCGGCACGGAAATGATTGTCCCGGTTGCCGGTGAAGCCGCGCAGGATGATCTGCCAGCCACGTTGCAGGGCGCTGTCCGCGTGCAGGAACAATAACCAAGGGGCCGTTGCCGCCGCCGCCCCCGCGGCCAACTGCGACCCCCGCCCCCGGGGGGCCGCGATGACTTTGGCGTCGAAGGCGCGGGCAATACGCTGGGTTCCATCGGTCGATCCGCCGTCGGCGACGATAACCTCGAAGTCGATACCGCCGCCGGACAGACTGTCCAGGGCGCGGCCCAAATCCGTGGCCGCGTTCAAGGTCGGGATGATGATGCTGAGGGTCGGCGGCACGGCGCTGCGTTCGGCGAGGGGCGGGGCGTCCGGTGCCTCGTCGGCCGGGTTGTCCAGGGCCGGATCTTCTGTCGGTTGGTGATCGGGGGGCAGATCGCTCACGGCATTTGGCTCCGATGGCGGCGCGTCATCGGCGGGGGCTCATGACAGGCGTCGGAAAGGCCCGGTGTCAGCGCCGGGGGCGCTGCTGCGGGCGATTGCGCACGGGGATCGGCACGGGGGCCGGCGGCGGGGCCAGCAGTTCGGCCAAGCCGTCGAGGATGCCGTCGATGATTTCCTTGATCTTGCTCATGTACCCATGCCCAGACCATGTTTCTCCGCACCAGGCCGGAAAACGCCGGCCCGTAACCTTAACGAAACTCTAACAAACCGTGATGATCCTGTCACCGGGACTCTTGCCCAGGTGTGCGAGGTGACGGTCTGCCGTGTGGGGAGGGAGGCCGGCGGTTTAGCGCCGGGTGATGGTGATCGGGCGTCCCGCTTGATGGTAGATCAGCCCGTGGGGAGGGGATTTCTGGTCATCCTCCTCGCACCGGTATTGCGACGCTTCCGCCGCATTGGGGGCGTCCGGCACGTTCAGGGTGATCAGCTTGCGGGCTTCTTCGCTGCTCGAAGCCTTGACCCAGAACGAATCCCCGTCAGCGACGGGATAGATATGGAAATTGGGCAATGCGGTCTCCTTGCTGCCGATGGGGAGCATATAGGAGTTGCCGGGCGCAAGCGAGCGAACTCGGCGGCTTTTGGACGATATTGCTTCAGGGGTATCGAAATAAATGTTCTTGAAATGTTCTTTTTCTGCGATATCCTCATCCCATGTCCGCATCTCCCAAATTCGGTGGTGCCACGAAGGGCCGGGGCGCTGTTTCAAACCAGGACGGCCGCTTCGAGCGCCTGACGCGGGAGGCCGTGGACGACGGATGGTGCGATGACGTCGATCTGCCGCCGTTGCGCACCCAGGTTCTTCCCGACACGGCGCGCAAGGTGATTGCGCGCAACACGTCGCCCGACATTCCCTTCGACCGTTCGCTCAATCCTTACCGGGGGTGCGAACACGGCTGCGTGTACTGTTTCGCGCGGCCGAGCCATGCCTATCTGGGGCTGTCGCCGGGGCTTGATTTCGAAACCAAGCTGTTCGCCAAACATGATGCGGCGGCCCTGCTGCGTGCCGAACTGTCAGCAAGGTCCTACCGCTGTCAGACCCTGCAGCTGGGCGCCAACACGGACCCCTATCAGCCGATCGAACGGCGGCTCGGTATCACCCGCGGGGTGCTTGAGGTTCTGTCCGCCTGCGATCATCCCGTGTCGATCACCACCAAATCGGATCTGGTGTTGCGCGATCTCGACATCCTGGCGCCCATGGCGGCCAAGGGGCTGGCGTCGGTCGCGGTTTCCGTGACGACCCTGGACCGGGGGTTGGCGCGGCGGCTTGAACCCCGGGCGCCGACGGCGGCCAAGCGCCTGCGCGCCATCGCCGGTCTGGCCGGGGCCGGCGTTCCCGTGACGGTGCTGGCGGCCCCCATGATTCCGGCCCTCAACGACATGGAACTGGACGCCATCATCGCCGAAGCCGCGGCCGCCGGGGCGACGGCGGCGGGCTATGTCCTGCTGCGCCTGCCGGGCGAAGTCGCGGGGTTGTTCCGGGAATGGCTGGAGGCCCATTACCCGGACCGGGCGGAGCGGGTTTTGAGCCGTCTCAAGGCCAGCCGCGCGGGCGCGCTTTATCGCGCAGAATGGGGAGCCCGCCATACCGGCACGGGGATTGAAGCGCAGTTGCTTGCCGCCCGCTTCAAGGCGGCGCTGAAGCGCGCGGGCCTGGACCGGGCGCGGTCCGGCAGCCGCCCGATGCGCACGGACCTGTTCCGCCCGCCGGTGCCGCCGTCGGCGCAGATGTCCCTGTTTTAGGGGCCGCTTCTCAATCACCATGTGGAGCGATGCCGGGGAAATGCTAACCTGTGCTGATGGACCCCCAGGCACCCCCGAAAGAGCTTCCGGAAAAGATCGCCGAGATCGGCGCCGCCGCCGTCGATGCCGTTGCCGAGGTCACGGAAAAGGCCATGACCGCGTCGGACGCGGCCCATGGCAATGACCTGACCGGAATCGCCCTCGTCGTTCTGGCGGCGCTGTTGTGCGGCATGCTGATGACCCGCCTGCGCCAGCCGGCCATCGTCGGCTACATCCTGGCCGGCGTCATTCTGGGGCCATCGGGGCTCAGCGTGGTCAAGGACCAGGGTTCCCTCGAACTGCTCGCGGAAATGGGCGTGTTGCTGCTGCTGTTCCTGGTCGGGTTGGAACTGTCCCTGCGCTCGTTCCGCCGCATGTGGCGGCTTGCGGTGTTCACGGTGGCGTTTCAGATCACGGCCTCTGTCGCCGTGACCTTGCTGTGTTCGCAGATTTTCGACTGGTCGATGCCGCTTTCCGTGCTGCTGGGGTTCGTGGTCGCCCTGTCGTCGACGGCGGTGGTGGTCAAGATGCTGGAAGACCTGGGTGAACTGCGCACCCGCACGGGGCGGGTCACGGTCGGCATCCTGATCGCCCAGGATCTGGCCGTGGTGCCCATGCTGTTATGGGTGGGGGCCATGCAGGGCGGCCAATTCGAATGGATGACGATCCCCAAGATTGTGCTGTCCATCGGCTTCCTGGCCTGGCTGATCTGGTATCTGTCGCGCGGGCGCAAGGTCGTCCTGCCGTTTACCGACCGCATCCTGCCCAATGTCGATCTGCGCCCCCTGGCGGCGCTGACGTTCTGTTTCGGCTGTGCGTCGATCGCCGGCGTCATGGGCCTGTCGGCGGCCTACGGCGCCTTCATCGCCGGGTTGATCGTCGGCAACTCGACCCTGCGCCATCCGATCACGGAAACGGTGGTGCCGATCCAGAGCATCCTGATGATGGTGTTCTTCCTGTCCATCGGGCTGCTGCTGGACATGGGCTATATCTGGGACAACCTGGGCCGGGTGCTGTTGCTGTTCTTCCTGGTCAGCGTGTTCAAGACCGTGATCAACGTGGGCTTCCTGCGCGCCCTGGGTCAGCCTTGGGACCGCGCCTTTCTGTCCGGTGTCTTGCTGGCGCAGATCGGCGAATTCTCGTTCCTGCTGTCCGTGGTCGGCGTTTCGGCGGG
>CEQK01067374.1_pt1 | contig 17204 bp, 12 predicted proteins | sample 531051 | NCBI WGS metagenome assembly CEQK01 (sample SAMEA2621229, study PRJEB7988) | marine metagenome | biome: marine biome (ENVO:00000447); feature: deep chlorophyll maximum layer (ENVO:xxxxxxxx); material: "saline water (ENVO:00002010), including plankton (ENVO:xxxxxxxx)" | depth 150 m
TGGCGGGCTGGCTGCCGGATGCCGTTCCCGCGCCCGTGGCGCTGATCGGCGTCGGCCTGGGCTGGGTCTGGTTCATCAACCTGTTCAATTTCATGGACGGCATCGACGGCATCACCGGCGTCGAATGCCTGGGCATCGGGGCCGGGGTTATCGTCCTCGCGGGGCTGGGTCTGGTGCCACCAGGCCAAGCCGGATTGGGGCTTTATCTGGCCGCCGCCGCCGCCGGTTTCCTTATCTGGAACTGGCATCCGGCCAAGGTTTTCATGGGTGATGTCGGCAGCGTCCCGCTCGGCTTTCTCATCGGCTGGCTGTTGCTGGAAATGGCGGCCGCCGGCGCCTGGGCGCCGGCGTTCATCCTGCCCGCCTATTACCTGGCCGACGCGACATTGACCCTGGGACGGCGGGTCTTGCGGGGCGAGGCCCCCTGGCAAGCCCATCGCGACCATTTTTACCAACAGGCCACCAAGGGCGGGCGCAGCCATGCCAAAGTGTCATTCCTGATTTTATGCCTTAACGCCCTGCTGATCGCCGCGGCGGTCCTTGTTTCCTGGGTCGGCCCGTGGCCCGCCCTGGTCTTCGCGGCGGGGGCGACGGGCGGCCTATTGGTCCTGTTCCGACATCCTGGTGATGCCGCGAACCCTTGAGGTTCCGGGAAGTGATGGTAAAAGCAGGGGCGAAAGACGTCATGCCGGCCCCCACCGCGCACCGGCATCACCACAGGCAATGGATTTAGCCTTGTTCAAATTGCCCACCCGCCGCATTCCGCCGAGAGGATGGATCGTCTACGGCCATGATATCTTCATGGCCGGACTGTCCTTTCCGCTGGCGCTATACCTGCGTCTGGGCGATGCCATGTGGGCACAGCCGGCGGATGTGATGCTGATCGCCGGTGGGTTCTTCACCCTTGCGGCGGCCGTTGTTTTCTATGTCGCGGGCCTCTACCGCGGGGTCTGGCGCTATGCCTCCATCAACGACCTGCTGACGATCACCAAGGCGGTCAGCCTCGCGGTCCTGATCTTCCTGCTCGCCATGTTCATCTGGGTCCGGCTGGAAGATTTCCCCCGCTCGGTATTCGCCATCCAATGGATTCTGCTGATCGGCATGCTGGGCGGACCCCGTTTCGTCCACCGTATCCTCAAGGACAGGGCCGCGTCGGTGCCATCGCAAGACGCCACGGAGGGGCGGATTCCCGTGCTGCTGGCCGGCGCCGGCGACGAGGCCGAATTGTTCATCCGCGCGCTCGACGCCACGGATCAACCCGAATATCGGGTCGTCGGCCTGCTGTCCGAACGGCCGGGCCGGGTCGGCCAGTATATCCGGGGCGTCGAGGTCGTCGACACGGTGCATGATCTGGCCGCCGCCACGGCCCGCTTCGCCGGCACCCCGGATCAGCCGCGCCGGGTCGTTTTGACCCGCCCGTCCATGGATGGCGAAATCGTTCGCGGCCTGCTGTCCGATGCCGACCGCCTGGGCCTGGGCCTGGCCCGCCTGCCCAAGATGACCGACTTCAAGGACGGCATCACCGACAAGCTGGACCTGCGCCCCGTCGCCGTCGAAGACCTGCTGGGCCGGCCACAGACGCCGCTCGACCGTGCGGCCATGGCCGCCTTGATCGAAGGGAAACGGGTGCTGATAACCGGCGCCGGGGGATCCATCGGATCAGAACTCGCCCGCCAGGTCTGCCAGTTCGGGCCGAAGAGCATTGTATTATTGGACCTGTCGGAATTCGCGCTTTACGAAATCGATATGGAGCTTTCGCGCAGCTTTCCCGCCATCCCCCGCCGCGCGGTGATGGCCGATGTGCGCAATGCGGAGCAGATGGCCCGCGTGTTCGCCGACATCGCCCCGGAATTGGTGTTCCACGCAGCGGCCCGCAAACATGTCCCCCTGGTCGAAGACAACATGGCCGAGGGCCTGGATACCAACGCCATCGGCACGCTCTGCGTCGCCCGCGCCGCGCGCGACGCCGGGGCCACGGCCATGGTCATGATCTCCACGGACAAGGCGGTCAACCCGACCAGCGTCATGGGCGTCAGCAAGCGGCTGGCGGAAATCGTCTGTCAGGCCATGGACGTGGAAAGCCGCCGCAAGGCCCAGGAGAAGAGCACCCGCTTCGTCACCGTGCGCTTCGGCAACGTGTTGGGCTCCACGGGCTCTGTCGTCCCGCTGTTCCAGAAGCAGCTCGCTGCGGGCGGGCCCCTGACCGTCACCGACCCCGAGATGACCCGCTATTTCATGACCATCCGCGAGGCGGTGGAGCTGGTCCTGTCCGCGTCGGCGCTGGGCGTGAAAAGCGACGCCGACGGGCGCATCTTCGTGCTCGACATGGGCAAGCCGGTGAAGATCGTCGATCTGGCGCGCCAGATGGTCCGCCTGGCCGGGCTGGTTCCCGACCAGGACGTGAAGATCGAATTCACCGGCATCCGCCCCGGCGAGAAATTGTTCGAGGAAATCTTCCACGGCGACGAAGCGCCGGTGCCGACGGTGCAGCCGGGCGTGCTGCTGGCGACGCCCCGCCTGGTCACCCTGGACGAGGTCGAGGCCGCTTTTCGCCGCCTGTCGGATGCCTGCCACAAAGGCGACCTTGCGGCCGCCGCCGCCGTTGTCGATGCGTTGGTTCCCGAATTCAGCGGAACCATTGCCGCCCCACCCCCTTCCCCTCAGGAAAAGAGAGTCGAACAAGCATGACCGAGCCGATCCGCCGCGCCCTGATATCCGTCTCCGATAAAACCGGCCTGGCCGAGCTGGGCGCCTTCCTGGCCGCCCAAGGGGTCGAGATCCTGTCCACGGGCGGGTCCGCCAAGTTGTTGCAGGACGCGGGCGTGCCGGTCATCGAGGTCTCCGACTTCACCGGCTTTCCCGAAATCATGGACGGCCGGGTCAAGACCCTGCAACCCATGATCCACGGCGGCCTGTTGGCCGTGCGCGCCAATGCGGAGCATCAGCAGGCCATGAAAACCCATGGCATCAAGCCGATCGACTTGTTGGTGGTGAACCTCTATCCGTTCGAGGCGACGGTGGCCAAGGGCGCCGAATTCGACGACTGCATCGAAAATATCGACATCGGCGGCCCGGCCCTGATCCGCGCGGCGGCCAAAAACCACGGCGACGTCACCGTGGTGGTCGATGCGGCGGACTACGCCAAGTTGATGGACGAGATGACCGCCCATGGCGGCGCGACCACGCCCGAATTCAGAAAACATCTGGCGGCCACGGCTTACGGACGCACGGCAGCCTATGACGCGGCCATTTCCGGCTGGTTCGCGGAACACTTGGGCGACACCTTCCCGACCCGCCTGACCTTCGCCGGCGAACGGCGCCAGGTTTTGCGTTATGGCGAGAACCCCCACCAGTCGGCGGCGTTCTACGCCGGCGGTCCGGCCCGCCCCGGCGTCGCCACGGCGGAGCAGTTGCAGGGCAAGGAACTCAGCTTCAACAACCTGAACGACACGGACGCGGCGTTCGAGCTGGTCGCCGAGTTTGCCGACCGGCCCGCCTGCGTCATCGTCAAGCATGCCAACCCCTGCGGCGTGGCCTTGGGCGACGATCTGTATGATGCCTATCAGCGCGCCCTCGCCTGCGACACGGAAAGTGCCTTCGGCGGCATCATCGCCGTCAACCGAGCACTCGACGCCAAGACGGCGGAAGCCGTGGCCGAGCTGTTCGCCGAGGTCGTCATCGCGCCGGCCATCGACGACGGCGCCAAGGCCGTGTTGGCCGCCAAGAAGAACCTGCGCGTGCTGGTCACCGGCGCCCTGCCCGACCCGTCCGCGCCCGGCATGACCGTGCGTTCCCTGGCCGGCGGATACCTGCTGCAGGGCCGGGACGCGGGGCTGGTCGGGGACCTTAAGGTCGTCACTAAGCGGGCGCCGACCACCGCCGAGATGGCCGATCTGACCTTCGCCTTCACCGTCGCCAAGCATGTGAAATCCAACGCCATCGTCTATGCCAAGGGGGGTGCGACCGTGGGCGTGGGTGCCGGGCAGATGAGCCGCGTCAATTCATCGCGCATCGCCGCCTGGAAGGCGCAGGATGCGGCCCGGGTTGCCGGTAACGCCGACAGCTGGGCGATCGGCTCCGTCGTCGCCTCGGACGCCTTTTTCCCCTTTGCCGACGGCCTGATGGCGGCGGCGGACGCAGGCGCCACCGCGATCATTCAGCCCGGCGGCAGCGTGCGCGACGACGAGGTCATCGCCGCCGCCGACGAACGGGGCCTGGCCATGGTGTTCACGGGCATGCGCCACTTCCGCCACTAATCCATCCAGGGACAGCTTGTCGCAAAACAAATAGGGCCGCGTCAGCGGCCCTTTTCTTTTGGCTCAATGCGTTATGGTCAGAACTTACGGTCGCGGATCAATTCGGCAGTCATGTGATCCTGGCGGATAAACTGGGCCAGGATATGCATGAGCGCCTGATGGGTATCCTCGACCACGCCGTAATTGTCGCCCGTCACATGCAGGTTGACGTCCGCCAGCCCTTGCGTGCGCCCGCCCGCGAACCCGGTCATGGCGATCACCGCAAGGTCGTTGTCCTTGGCCCATGCGCAGGCCCGCACCACGTTTTCCGAATCGCCCGACGACGAGACCGAGATCAACACGTCGCCCGGATCGGCCAGGGTGCGCAGTTGATAGACGAAAACCTCGTCGTAGGAGATGTCGTTGGCCACGGCGGTGATGGTCTCGATCGTCGCCGACAGCGAAACAACCCGCGGCCGCAGGTCCGTGTCCGTCTGGATACATTTCAGATGGTCGCAGACCAGATGGTTGGAGATCGCGGCCGAGCCGCCGTTACCGCAAACATAGATGGTCTTGCGCGCCGCGTAGGCGCCGGCCAGTAGGGCCCCCGCCTTGGCCAGCGCGACGCGATCGACGGAGGCCTGGGCAACCTGCGAGGCCTGGAAATAGGCCTCGGCGAAGGCGCCCATGTCGGTGAATTTTTCGTCGGGGAAGGTCATGCGGGACTGTCCCCTAATAAGGGCGGAATTTCAACGATGAAAACGCCCGAATGGCGCCGAGTCATAAGATCAAGCGAAGAGGCTTGATTTCTATTGTCCCGGTAATTCAACTCGAACGTTATGCCTGGGCATCCGCCAGAGCCCGCAATTGGCGCGAGGCGACGGCGACCATGCTGAGGTCGTTGACCTCTGTCGTCCACAGTTCGTTCAGCAGCACCTCGGTCTGATCGACGGCGGCCTGGTTGCGCACGACCCAGGCGGCGATCGCCTTGTCCGTATCCTTGCCCGCCTTGCCGAGATGGTCGAGGGCGTTGGACGCCAGGGCCAGCTGATGGGAATAGACCTCCTCGACCAGGGCGGCGACAGCCAGTTGCTGCCAGTGATCCTCCGATTCTAGGTTCGACGCGGCGGCGCGCAGGCGGCCCAGGCGGAACCGGGTGCCGAGCGCGAAGTAGACCTTGGCGACCTCGCGCACATCCATCTTGCGCCGGTTGGCGAGGCCGACGATGTCGGGGGCCGAATACAGGTTCACCAGATGGGCAACCTTGTGGGCCAGCCCTGTCGGCACGCCGTCGTCCAGATAGGGCTTGGCGCGGTTTTTCATGTCGTCGATGTAATGCTTCGGCACCACGGCCGAGATGTGATCGGCCAGTTCCGCCATCCCGGCGCCGAATTCAGCAACATGGGCCCCGATATCGAGGCCCTTCTTGCCGTTGCGCAGGAACCACAGGGTGACCCATTCCAACAGCCGGTTGAGATCGGCGAGCATGGAGGTCTGGGCGCGGGTCGGCACCTTGTTGTCGAGGGCTTCGATCTCGGCCCAGATCAGGCGCGTGCGCAGGACCTCGCGGGCGATGGTATAGGCGCGGGCGATTTCCGCCGGCTGGCGGCCCGTCTTTTCCATAAATTCGGTGACGAAGGTATCGCCGACCCGGTTGACCATGGAATTGGTGACCCGGGTGGCGATGATTTCGCGCTTCAGCCGATGGGTCTTCATCTCCGGCAGGTATTTCTGACGCAGGTCCGAGGGGAAATACTGCACGATTTCGTCGAGCAGGAAGGGATCGTCGGGCAGGTCGCTTTTCAGCAGTTCGTCATACAGCCAGTTCTTGGCATAGGCGATCATCACGGACAGTTCCGGGCGGGTCAGGCCCTTGTGCTGGGCGGCACGCTCGGACAGTTGCTCGTCGTCGGGTAGGAATTCCACCGCGCGCTCCAACAAGCCGCGCTTTTCCAAAAGCCGCATGAGCCGGATCTGATTGTCGAGGGTATGGGCCCCCTTGGCCTGGATCGAGGAGATCGCCTGGGTCTGGTTGTAGTTGTGCTTGAGCACCAGTTCGCCGACCTCGTCGGTCATGCGGGCCAGAAGCTTGTTGCGCTGGGCCTCGGTCAGCCCGCCCTTGGCGACGACGGCGCCGAGCAGGACCTTGATGTTGACCTCGTGGTCCGAACAGTCGACGCCGGCGGAATTGTCGATGGAATCCGTGTTCAGCCGGCCGCCCTTCATGGCGTATTCGATGCGGCCCTTTTGCGTCGCCCCCAGATTCGCCCCCTCGCCGACGACCTTGGCCTGGATGTCCTGGCCGTTGATGCGGATGGCGTCGTTGGCGCGGTCGCCCACGTCGGTGCTCGATTCCGCCTGACCCTTGATATAGGTGCCGATGCCGCCGAACCACAGCAGATCGACCGGCGCGCGCAGCATGGCCTGGATCAGTTCGTTGGGCGAGACCGTGTCCTTGGTCAGGCCGAAACACGCGCGCGCTTCCGGCGACAATTTGATGGTCTTGGCGCTGCGCTCATAGATGCCGCCGCCCTTGGAAATTTTCTTGATGTCGTAATCGGACCAGCTTGAGCGCCCCAGGTTGAACAGGCGCACCCGTTCGGCATGGGTCTTGGCCGGATCCGGATCGGGGTCGACGAAGATGTGCATGTGGTTGAAGGCACCCTGCAGCTTGATGTGCTTGGACAGCATCATGCCGTTGCCGAACACGTCGCCCGACATGTCGCCGACGCCGACCACGGTGAAGTCTTCGTTCTGGATGTCCGTGCCGATTTCGCGGAAGTGCCGCTTGACCGATTCCCAGGCCCCCTTGGCGGTGATGCCCATGCCCTTGTGGTCATAGCCGACCGACCCGCCGGAGGCGAAGGCATCGCCCAGCCAATGGCCGTAATCCATCGACACGCCGTTGGCGATGTCGGAGAACGTGGCCGTGCCCTTGTCCGCCGCGACCACCAGATAGGGGTCGTCGTCGTCCCAGCGATAGACGCTTTTCGGCGGCACCACGCGCGTTCCCTTCAGGTTGTCGGTGACATCCAGCAACCCCCGGATCAGCGTCTTGTAGCATTCGATGCCTTCGGCCATGAAGGCGTCGCGCCCGCCGTCCGTGGGCGGGCGCTTGACCACGAAGCCGCCCTTGGAGCCGACCGGCACGATGACCGCGTTCTTGACCTGCTGCGCCTTGACCAGCCCCAGAATTTCCGTGCGGAAATCTTCCGGCCGGTCGGACCAGCGCAGCCCGCCGCGGGCGACGAAGCCGAACCGCAGGTGCACGCCCTCGACCCGCGGGCTGTAGACGAAAATTTCCCGCAGCGGCCGGGGCTTGGGCAGGTCGTCGATCAGCCGCGAATTGAATTTGAACGAGACATAGGGTTTGTCGCCGCCGTCGGCCGCCGGCTGGAAGAAATTGGTGCGCAGGGTGGCATCGACCAGATTGATGAAGCGGGTCAGGATGCGGTCTTCGTCGGCGCTGGTCACGGCCTCGAGCGCGTCGCGCATCTTGGCGTGGAGCGCCGCCGCCTTCTTGTCCCGTTCCGCCGTCGTCTGCTTCGAGATCGCCATGCGGACCATGAACAACTGCACGATCATGTTGGCCAGGCCCAGATGCTTGGCCAGGGTCTGTTCCATGTAGGTCTGGGAATAGGGAATGCCCATCTGGCGCAGGCAACGGCAATAGGCGCGCAGGATCAGGACCTCGCGCCAGTCCAGGCCGCCGCGGGCGACCAGGGCGTTGAAGCCGTCGCTTTCGATCTCGCCGCGCCACACCCGGGCGAAGGCGTCTTCGAACTTGTCCTTGATGGCCGGGATGTCGACGTCGCCGCCGTCGCGGGTTTCCAGGCCGAAGTCGTGGATCATCAAGGTCTTCACGCCGCCGCCGTTGCCGTCGTCGCAGGAAACCTCATGGGGGTTCTCGTCGATCACCCGGAACCCCATGTGTTCGAACACGGGCAGGGCATCCGACAGGGGCACGGCCGTGCCCGGATGATAGACCTTGAAGCGCACCTGATTGCCCGGGGCCCCTTCGGGCCGGTACAGGTGCAGACCGATCCGCTCGGCGGTCAGCGATTCCTCGATCACCTCGATATCGGTGACCGCGTCTTCGGCGCTGTATTGGGCCGTATAGCCGGGGCCGAAGGCATTCTGGAAGCGGCGGGTCAGGCGCAGGCCTTCCTTTTCGCCGACGGCCTGGGTGAGCGCTTCCGCCAGGTCGTCGGCCCAGGTCCGGGCGGCCCGGGTCAGCTTGTTTTCCAAACCCTTGGCGTAATAGGCCGGAAGCTTGCCCGGCTCCGTCGCGATGATCAGGTAGACCCGCGCCAGGGGCGCGTCGCCCAAGGTGGTCGAGAAGTTGGAGACCCGGCCGTTCAGCGCCTCGCACAGGATGTCCTGCATGCGTTCGCGCATGTTCATGGTGTAGCGGTCGCGCGGCACGTAGATCATGCAGGACACGAAGCGCCCGAAGTTGTCCTGGCGCATGAACAGGGCCACGCGCTGACGGTCCTGCAGATGCAGAATGCCCATGGCCGTTTCCAATAGCTGTTCCTCGGAAATCTGGAACAGCTCATCCCGCGGATAGGTCTCCAGGATGTTGGTCATGGCCTTGCCGTCGTGGCTGCCGGGCGGCAGGCCGGCGCGCTCCAGCACCTGCTGCAGGCGGCGGCGCAACAGCGGGATGTCGCGCGGGCTGCGGTTGTAGGCGGCGGAGGTGAACAGGCCGACGAAGATGCGCAAGCCGACGACCTTGCCGTCCTTGTCGAAGCTCTTGATGCCGATGGCGTCCATATGCACGGGCCGGTGCACGGTCGACCGCTGGTTCGATTTGGTAACGACGATCAGGCCGGGGTCGGAGATGAAGGCGCGCACTTCGGGCGGAATCTTGGAGCTGTCCGCCGCATAGGTCAGCACCGACATGTCGAGGTCGCGCAGGATGCCGAGCGCCGATTTCTTGTCGACGGCGACCGAGGTCTTGGGGCCAGTGCCGGAAATCTTGTAGTCGCGGGAGCCCAGGAAGGTGAAATTGTTGTCGTGGATCCAACGCAGGAACTCGCGCACCTCGTTGGCTTCTTCCAGCGGCGCCGGGCCCGAGGTATGGCGGAAATCGTCGATGATCCGCGCCATGCGTTCCCGCATGGGCCGCCAGTCCTGAACCGCCAGGCGCACGTCGTCGAGGACCTTAAGCACGCTTTTTTCGATATCGCGCTGGCCGTCGGGCGTTTCCTCGTCGACCTCGATATGCATCCAGGATTCCAGGCGCGCGCCGTTCTCGGGCTCGCCGGGGTCGAGAATGCGCTGCAGGCGACCCAAAGTGTCGCGTTTGACCTTGAGGATCGGATGCACCACCAGATGCACGGTCAGGCCGCGGCGGTTCATTTCCGACGACACGGAATCGACCAGGAACGGCATGTCTTCGGTGACAATGTCGACGACGGTGCGGTTGGCCGTCCAGCCGTCCTTCTTGGCATCGGGCTTGTAGGCGCGGACAGAGGGCTTGCCCGGCTTGTGCTGGGCCGCGGTCTTCCAATGGCTTTTGGCGATCCCGGCCAGGGTTTCCGCGTCGCGGGCGTGGATGTCCATGGGCGGCATATGGGCGAAATACTGGTCGGCGTAATGGACCAGGGCCGTCGCCTTGGCGCCCTTGGCGCTGCCCCGCATCAGCTTCGACACCTGCTTCAGCAGCGCATCGGTTTTCAAATCCCGTTTGATTGGCATAGACCCCTCCCAGAAAGCGCGGCCCCCGATTTTTTATCGGGGAGGCGGCGCGGTGACCTGCCATGGTCGCCGACCCGCCCGCAGCCGCATGTCCGCCGGGTAAATTGGATCAGCCGATAACAGCCTATAAACAAAGGTTTGTTATGAAAAGCTAAAGTTTCATGGCCGGTTTGGCGGGCACTGGCCGCCACAGGGCCTTTTCGGGTGGGCGAAAATCGCCCATAAGGTCGCTCAGGCCCGTGGCGTCCGCGCCCTGGCCGACGGACCGAGGGGGGGCAATGACAGCCGCAACGCAAACCAGGGCCCTATGGGCGATGCTTGTCATCCTGGCCGCCGTGAAGGCCGGCTTCCTCGCCGTCCTGGGCCCGGTCTTCCTGCCGGACAGTGACGACTACGTGCTGTTCGCCAACGCCGTCCTGGCCGGGGGTGATTGGCTCCGGTCGCTTGACCTGCATGCCGAGCTGTTTCCCCTGACGGCATTCCGGGTCATCGGGTACCCGGCCTTGATCGCCCTGTTCAAGGTGCTGTTCGGCGGCGCCTGGGATTGGTTTTTGATCGCTCTGCAGATGATCCTGTCGCTCGGCGCGACGGCCATGATCTGGCGCCTGACGCTGCGCCTGACGGGACGCATATGGCCCGCCGCCGTGGCCGCGGCAGCCCAGGGCCTGGGCCTCGCCTTTGTTCTCGACCAATGCGTTCTGACCGACAGCCTGCACGCGGCCTTGCTGACCTTCCTGGCCGCGCATATGGCGCTCGGCCTGCTCGACAGGCGGGCGCCGGGCATGGTCGAGGCATTGGGTCTCGGCCTGATTCTGCTCGCCGCCTTCCTGCTGCGCGAGGCGGGGGCGGTCATGCATCTGGCGCTTTGGCCGCTGATCCTGACCTGGACCCTGAAGACGGGCGGCGGCCTGCGCCGCACGGGCATCGTGCTCGTCGTCTTTCTGTTGCCGCTTATGCTCGGCATCCAGGCCTACAAATCATGGAACCAGATGCGCAGCGGCGAACGCTTCGTCACCACCGTCGCACAGACGGCGATGTATCATCCGGTGCTCGACCTGGCGCGGCGCGGCCTGCCGGTGTTCGCCGAAGACCCCTTGCTGTCCGATGCCCCCGGCCTGCTGCCGCTTCATCCGATCCCCGGGGTTACCTTCTCGGTCATCAACCAGCACCTGAAGACCGCGCATGGCATGAGCGCCCTGGCCGTCGCCCGCCACGCCGAAACCCTGTTCTACGACCATTGGCGGCGCCATCCCCTGGACCGCGCGTCCATCTACCTGGGGCGCATGGACCCTCGTTACGCCTACCTTGCGTTCATGCCGCTCAGCGGACCGGAACGGCTCAGCCTATGGGCGGGCGGGACCACGCCCTTTCCCGGACCGGGTGAAATCCGGCGCAACCTGTTTGAACACGGCCGCGTCGATCAGGCCCTGCTGCTTGCCGCCAGGACCCTGGCACGCCTGATTTCCACCGTTCTGACGGCCGCCTTCCTGATCGGTGTCCCGATCGTGGTGATTCGCTCCCTTGCCCGCGGCGCCTGGCGGCCATCGGCCCTGGAGACGCGCCCACTGACGTTCGCGGCCCTCTGGCTGTTCGCATTGGCCTGGCCCGCGGTCTATGCCCTGGTCTATCTCGAAGACCGCTATCTCGCCGTTATGACGCCCTTCGTCGCGGTGATCGGCCTTGCTTTCGTCGCCCCCTGGGCCGAGCGCGCCGTAACATGGCTGCGCACGCGGATATCCCCCCGTACGGGGTAGGTCCCCGGCGGCATTGGCCGAGATTGTATTCGATGGGATGGGAAGAGAAATTGGAGCGGGCGATGAGATTCGAACTCACGACTTCAACCTTGGCAAGGTTGCGCTCTACCCCTGAGCTACGCCCGCGTCGCTATAAGCGAGGGAGGGATATATACGGGAAGGCAGGGCGAATGCAAGGCCCTAAAATAAACTAATGTCCGTTCGGGCCGCCCCTTGGTCCTCCCTGGCCGCGGCCGTCCGGCATCGGAAACCACATCAGGCCGCCTAATCCGCCCGCAAGCCTTGCAGCGGGCGGGACAAACAGCCATCTTTGGGACAGATTGCGGCCCCGGCAGGCGGCCGGACACCCTTAACAGCAACACGACGGAACTTCGGCATGGCTTTCATTCTCAATCCCGACGGCTCGACCACCCCCAAACCCGACGGCCAAGCCCCCACCGGCGGCGCCACGCCGCCCGCGGGCGCCGACGGGGCATTGATCAAGGATTCGGACATCCGCACCTTCGTGCAGGATGTGATCGAGGCCTCCAAAGACGTGCCCGTCCTGGTCGATTTTTGGGCCTCCTGGTGCGGGCCCTGCAAACAGCTGACCCCCGTGCTGGAAAAATTGGTCCTGCAGGCCGGCGGCCTGATCAAGCTGGTCAAGGTCAACGCCGACGAAAACCAGGACCTGTGCCAGCAGTTGCGCGTGCAATCCCTGCCCACGGTCTATGCCTTCAAGAACGGCCAGCCGGTCGACGCCTTCATGGGGGCGCTGCCGGAAAGCCAGGTCAAGGCCTTCATCGAAAAGCTGACCGACGGCGCCAAGGCGCCGCTCGACCAGGCATTGGAACAGGGGCAGGCGGCCCTGGCCGCCGGCGAGAACGACCTGGCGCTTGAGATCTTCAAGGAAATCCAGGCCCAGGACCCGGCCAACGAGGCCGCCCTGTCCGGCGTCCTGCGCGCCCAGATCGCCCTCGGCATGCTGGCCGAGGCGGAGGAAATCCTGACCTCCCTGCCGGCCAATCTGCGCGTAAAGGCCGATATCGAGGCCGCCGCCTCGGCCCTGGAACTGGCCAAGGAGATCGGCCAGACCGGCGACCCGGCGGAACTGCGCGCCCGGCTTGACGCCAATCCCAAGGACAATCAGGCGCGCTTCGACCTGGCGCTGGCGCTGTTCGCGCGCAGCGACGCCGAAGGGGCGATCGATGAATTGCTGGAACTGGTCCGCCGCGACCGGGCGTGGAACGACGAGGCCGCGCGCAAGCAATTGGTCAAGGTGTTCGACACCCTGGGCGGCGCCCATGAACTGACCGTTGCCGGGCGACGGCGCCTGTCGTCGGTTCTGTTCTCTTAAAAAGGACCCGCCATGGCCTACGGCGCCCATTATCCGGACACGGGAAAGCTGCCGGACGTGCTGCCCATCTTCCCGCTGCCGGGGGCTTTGCTGCTGCCGGGCGGGCAGTTGCCGCTGAACATTTTCGAACCGCGTTATCTGAACATGATCCTGGACGCCATGGCGGCCGGCCGCGTGATCGGCATGATCCAACCCGCCCCGGTTCAGGGCGAGGCCCCCCGCGACCCGGACCTGCGCGATGACGCCGCGATCTATCCCGTGGGCTGCCTGGGGCGCATCGTCAGCTTTTCCGAAACCGGCGACGGGCGGTTTCTGATCACCCTGCTGGGCCAAACCCGATTCCGCGTCGCCGAGGAACTGACGCCGCGTAATGGCTATCGCCGGGTGCGCCCGGACTTCGGCGAATTCACGGGCGACCTGGATGAAAACGCCGCGCCGGCCTATGACCGGGATCGTCTGATCGCGGCGGCGGCCGGGTTTTTCGACGCCCGCGGGCTTGATGCCGATTGGTCGTCCATCGAGGACGCGCCCGACACCCTGCTGGTGACGTCACTGGCCATGGTCTGCCCGTTCGACCTGCGCGAGAAACAGGCGCTTTTGGAATGCGACGGTCCGACGGCGCGGGCCGCGCTGTTGATCGACCTACTGGAGATGTCGGCGCGGGGCATGGCGCCCGACCCGGGCGCCGCATCCCACTGACGGAACGCCCGCCCGGGGGCAAGCGCCGGGACAACCCAAGGAGACGGCATTGACGAACAACGCCCAAGTGGACCCGAAACTGCTGGAAATTCTGGTCTGTCCCGTGACCAAGGGGCCGCTGGATTATGACGCGGCCAAGGGCGAGCTGGTCAGCCGCCAGGCGGGTCTGGCCTATCCCATCCGGGACGGCATCCCCATCATGCTGCCGGACGAGGCGCGCCAGATCAAAGCCGACGGCGGGAGCACCCAGCCATGACCACCGGAAAGACCTTTCAATCGCAGACCGCCACCGGCAATCACGGCAGCCGCCACACGCCGGTCGAGCTGCGCATCAAGAAGGACGACAAGGTGCTGGAGGTCGATTTCGACGACGGCGCCAAGTTCCGCATCCCGGCGGAACTGCTGCGCGTGGAAAGCCCCTCGGCCGAGGTCCAGGGCCACGGCCCCGGGCAGAAAACCGTGATCGCCGGCCGCCGCCATGTGAACATTATCGGCGCCGAGCCCGTGGGCAACTACGCCGTGCGCCTGAAATTCGACGACCTGCACGATACCGGCATCTTTTCGTGGGAATTCCTCTACGACATGGGCACGCGGCAGGACGAACTGTGGTCCCGGTATCTGGAAGCCTTGGAAGCCAAAGGCCTGAAGCGCGACCCCTAGGCGCCGGCGCCGGCGGGCGACTTACGCCTGGAACAGGTGGCGCAGGTAATCCCGGTACAACAGGATCTGGCGGGGCAGGAGCGACGTCTCGCCGACCGCCTTCGACAGGATGATGCCGCCGTCGGCGACCACCAACAGCATGTCGGCCACGTCGTCCAGGTCCACATCGGCGCGCAGCGGATAGCGCGCGGCGATCCGGTCGAGCCGATCACGGAACCGCCGGCGCCAACCCAAGGTCGCCCGGGTGTTGAGCGCGCGCACCTCCCGGTCGAACAGGCGGTCCTGGTAGCAATAGGCGGCGATCAGACAGCCGGGGTGCCCGGTGGGCAGATCCGCCAACAGTTCCGACAGCATCTTGAGGCCGACCAGGAAGCCGTGCAGGGGGTCCTCGTTCAATTCGTCCGCGCGGCTGAACAGATCGTCGAACAGGGCGTCCTCGCGCGCGATGTAGCGCTCAAGCAACGCCTTGGCCAACGCGCCCTTGTCCTTGAAATGATAGAAGAACCCGCTTTTGGTGATGCCGACGGCGGCGATCAGCTCGTCGATCGACGTGCCGGCGAAGCCCTTTGCCAGAACCGCCGTTTCCGCGGCGTCGAGAATCTGATCCCGCGTCGCCGCACCTTTGCGTGATGCGGGCGCGTTCATGCCTGAGACCATCCGCCATACCCTCCGAAGCTGTACCGTAGGTACAGTTTTTTCGTGATGATTGACAAGGGCTTGTCACGGCCCATCAGAAATCACGCTCACCCAACTGATATTAAAGACAAAAATAAAAAGCCCCCGGCAGGACCACGGGTCGCCTGTCGCGGGCCGGGGCCAGCCGTTATCCATGCCGTCCTTCATTCAATCCGACCGCCCATCATTAAAAAGGACCGAAACCATGGCGACATACCGCACCCGACTGCCGCAGCTGGACGGCAGGCTCTTCCTCACCGACGGCGGGCTGGAAACCTATCTCTGCTTTCAGCGGGGCATCGACCTGCCGGAATTCGCGTCGTTCCCCTTGCTCGACGACGCCACCGGCCGGGCCGAGATCACCAACTACATGACGCCTTTCATCCTGGCCGCCCTGGCCCAGCAGGCCGGGTTCATCCTGGAAACGCCGACCTGGCGGGCCCATGCGGACTGGGGCGCCAAGCTGGGCTATGGCCGCACGGACCTGGCCCGCGTCAACGCCGACGCCGTGGCCCTGATGGCCGACATCCGCGCCCGCCACGAAACCCCGCAAAGCCCCATGGTGATCAGCGGCAACATCGGCCCGCGCGGCGACGGCTATAACCCGGCGGAACTGCTGACCCCCGATGCGGCCGAGGCCTATCACACAGCCCAGATCGCAACCTTCGCCGAAACCGAGGCCGACCTGGTCACGGCCATGACCATCACCCATGTGGGCGAGGCGACGGGCGTCGCCCGCGCCGCCGAAAAGGCCGGCTTGCCCGTGGTCATTTCCTTCACCACGGAAACCGACGGCTGCCTGCCCGAAGGCCGGGCCCTGGCCGACGCCATCAAGGCCGTCGACGACGCGACCGGCGGCGCCGTCGCCTATTACATGATCAACTGCGCCCATCCGACCCATTTCCAGGACGCCCTTGAACAGGGGGCCGATTGGGTTGCCCGCATCCGGGGCATCCGCGCCAACGCTTCCGTCAAAAGCCATGCGGAACTGGACAACTCGGTGGAACTGGACGAGGGCGACCCCCAGGAACTAGGCGGCCAGTACCGCGCCCTCCGGGCGGCGTTTCCACATTTCACGGTGCTGGGCGGCTGCTGCGGCACGGACCACCGCCACGTCGCCTGCATCGGCCATGCCTGCCGCGACGCCGCCTGATCCGCGCGGGGCGGGGTGTCAGTCGGCGGACGCCCCGTCGCCGGACAGCCTGTCCCCGGCGGCGGCCAACAGTTCGCCGACGACCCCGCCCTTGAGATCAATCCCGACGCCGCATTTGCAGCCCTTGCAGCCGACGCAGGCGTCCAGGCCCAGGTCGATCGCCGCATCCAGCGCCGCCTGCCGCCCGTCCTCGGTCACGCAGGGGTCCAGACGCAGGCGCTGCAGCTTCAACAACGAAAAGGGATTGCCCCAGCGATAGCCCGTCGCCGCGTCGGGCAGGGCCGCATCGGCGGCGTCGTCCGCGAAATTTCGGGCATGCATGGGACAGCCGTCCAGGCAGGCATAGCATTCGATGCACGCGGTCAGGTCGTGATAGGCCTCGGGCGCTTCTTCGTTCAGGTCCGGGTCGCGGTGGTCCGCCGTCGTGCGGCCCTGCAACTGGCGGGCGATGCCGTCGCGCCGCACCACCAGATCGGCCAGCACGGGCAGGGTCGCCATGGGCTCGATGCGGTCGCCCGCGCGCACACGGGCCCGGCAGGCGATGCGCGGCCGTCCGTTGACGTCGACCGTACAGACCCCGCAGTTGCGCGCCCGGCAGCCGTAACGGAAGGCGAGATCCGGCAGGGCCGTCGCCTGGGCCTGCAACAGGACGTCCAGGATCATCGGCCGTTCGCCGTCCTGGCGCGGGCGGTAGTCATAGGCGACGGTTTCGCGGACGCCGTTGCGGGTGGTGACGATATCAATCTTCATGGGCTGGGCTTTCTTATTCGGCGGCATCGGCGACGGCGGCGGCGGGACCACCGGGCGAGACAGCCGGGGCGGCGTCACCCGGGCCCAGGATGGCCCGGTAACGGCGGTCGAGGATGGGATCAAGCAGGGCCGGCGGCAGCAGGCAGAGCGCCTTCGCCTGGGTCTTGCGCCAGGCGTCTTTCAGGCGCATCGCAAGCAGGCGCATTGCCGGCATGCGTGGCCGGCGGGCGCGGACCGCC
>CEQK01017012.1_pt1 | contig 17174 bp, 12 predicted proteins | sample 531051 | NCBI WGS metagenome assembly CEQK01 (sample SAMEA2621229, study PRJEB7988) | marine metagenome | biome: marine biome (ENVO:00000447); feature: deep chlorophyll maximum layer (ENVO:xxxxxxxx); material: "saline water (ENVO:00002010), including plankton (ENVO:xxxxxxxx)" | depth 150 m
TCGGCGGGCGTGAAGCGGTAGAGGAGCGAGAGGATGATCGTGTTGAGGCCGACCGATTTACCGCTGCCCGTGGTCCCCGCGACCAGCAGGTGCGGCATCGCGGCAAGGTCTGCGATCACGGGTTCGCCCGCGATGTCCTTGCCCAGGATGATCGGCAGGTCGCCCGGTGCATCGACGAAGTCGGCGCAGGCGGCGAGCTCCTTGAAGCCGACCATCTGGCGTTCGGCATTGGGCAGTTCGATGCCCATCACGGTCTTGCCTGGCACCGTGCTGACGCGCGCGGAGACCGCGCTCATGTTGCGGGCGATGTCTTCGGACAGGCCGATCACGCGCGCGGCCTTGGTGCCGGGAGCAGGCTCCAGCTCGTACATGGTGACCACCGGGCCGGTGCGCACGGCGGTGACCTCGCCCTTCACGTTGAAATCGTCGAGCACCGATTCGAGCAGCCGCGCATTGCGCTCCAGCGCCTGCCGGTCGAGCGGGACCACGTTGGCCTCACCGCGGTCGGACAGCAGTTCGAGGCTGGGCAGATCGAACGCGGCGAACATGTCCTTCTGCCGCGTGATTGCGTGCCCATCGGCCTTGCGCGGGGCGACCTTGGGGTCGACGATCCTGGGCGCGCGGCGGGCTGCGGCAGGCTCGGCAGCAGGCTCCTCCATCACGGGTTCGTCGACCGGGGCGCGCTTGGCCGTGCGCCGCTCCGGCTTGGGCCTGGCAGGAGCAGGCTCGGCCCGTTCGCGCTGCATCCGGCGCGGCAGGCTGGGCAGGGTCAGCAACCCGCGCCAGTCGATCGCGAAGACCCGCGCGACCAGCGTGGTCCCGACCGCCAGCAACACCAGCGCGATCGCCAGGATCAGCCAGCCCGCCGCCGGGCCGACCAGCCGCGTCGCGATCCCCTCGGTCAGGGTCGCGCCGAGCAGCCCGGTCAGTCCGCCGGCACCCGCAGGCAGCGCGATCGCCGCATCGGCGAAGGTCAGCGCGGCCACGGTCGAGAGCAGCGTCATCGCCAGCAGCAGCGCCGCCGCCGGGCGCCACCAGCGCGTGTGCCGCTCCACCGTTTCGTCGTCGTTCGCCGCACGCCACAGCCCGCGCGCGCCGATATAGAGCAGCGGCAGGGCGAGCACGCTGACCCAGCCGAACAGGAACAGCGCGCGCTCCGCCGCCCATGCTCCGGCAGTGCCCATCCAGTTGCCGATCGGCCCATCGGGCGCAGCGGCGGTGGAGGGGCTGGGGTCGGTCTGGGTGTAGCTGATCAGCGACAGCGCAAGGAACAGCATCGCGCCCAGCAGGATCACCGCGCCGGTCATCTGCAGCGCGCGCTTGACCGAGTGGCGCAGCGCGTCGCGCCAGTCGACCTGTTCGGTCGTAACGAGTGCCTTGCTGGCCATTGCGAAGTCTCCCGAGGGAAGGGCGGGCGGAATACGGGAACGCATCATGAATCCTCGGCTGGTGCCGGGTCAAGGCTTTTGGGCTGCGGCGGGTCTCAGGAAAGCCCGTCGATCGCCGCCCAGCGCGCAACGCCAAGGTCGCGGGCGCGCTCCGCCGTCATCCCGCCCAGCGCGATAACGGGCAGTGAAGTGCGCCGCGCGAGATCGTGGAAGCCCTCCGGACCCAATGCGGGTGCGCCGGGATGGCTGCGCGTGGCAAAGACGGGGGAGATCATGACGGCGTGCGCCTCTGCGGCCCCGGCAGCGGCAAGCTCGGCGGCATCATGCGCAGTGGTGATGCGCAGCATGTCCGCAGCATCGCCGAGCCTGCCGGGCGGGCCATAGACACCGTCCGCACCCCACGCACGCGCCTCCGACGCGCGGTCCGACAGGATCAGCCGCACGCTTTTGCTGCGGCAAATGCTGCGCAGCATTTCGAACCGCTCCCGCCGCGCCACGCTGCCCAGATGATAGTGGCGGAAGACGAACGCGGAGCCTTCCGGCAGGCGCGCAAGGGCATCCTCCAGCACGGCGTCGTTGCGGGCATCGGACATCAGCCAGAGACGTGGCAGTTCTTCGGGTCGGGGCTGGATCGGCATCGCCCAGCCGCTATAGCGGCGCGCGATGGATAGCGCAGCAGCCCTTACACAAGTCGAAGAGCGGATCGCCCGCGCCTGCACAATCGCCAAGCGCGAGCGGGAAGAGGTAAACCTGATCGCGGTCAGCAAGACCCACCCGGTCGACCGGATCGAGCCGGTGCTGGAAGCAGGCCAGCGCCTGTTCGGCGAAAACCGCGTGCAGGAGGCGCAGGACAAGTGGCCCACCCTGCGCGAGCAGTACCCGGATGTGGAACTACACCTGATCGGGCAACTGCAATCGAACAAGGCGGAAGATGCCGCCGCGCTGTTCGACGTGATCCACTCGCTCGACCGGCCGAGCCTGCTCAAGGCGCTGGCCAAGGCCTACGACAAGCTGGGCCGCCGCGTGCCGTGCTTCATCCAGGTCGATGTCGGCGAGGAAGAGCAAAAGGGCGGCTGCGCGATTGCCGACCTGCCCGACCTGATCGCGCAGGCGCGCGAGGCGGACATCCCGCTGCTCGGCCTGATGTGCATTCCGCCCGCCGACAAGGAGCCCGCGCCGTTCTTCGCACTGCTGGGCGAGCTGGCGCGGCGCCACGAGCCCGAGCCGGGCGCGTGGGGCCTGAGCATGGGGATGAGCGGAGACTACGAGACCGCGATCATGCTGGGCGCAACGCATATCCGGGTGGGCTCCGCGCTGTTCGGCGCGCGGGGGTGATGGGCTGGGCGGCGGCTTGTGGGCGGGTTGCGGACTGTCTGCTTTAGTGTTCCGTGAGCATCCAAGAATACGAAGGCCATAATTATTGCAACGTGCCATTCCGGCCGTGATATGATCCGCCATGGCCATCTTAAAATCTCAAGGGGTATCGCCCACTGAGCGGCTATTGGCGGAATTGTGCGACCGCACTTTTTTGCGCCTTTGGAGTTATCCTAATCCGTGCCGCGACGACGGAAAAGAACTGTGCGACCTGCTCGTCGTCTTTCAGAATGACGTTCTGATTTTCTTCGACCGAGAAAATCGGAGATTTGACCAAAGTCCAGAAGACGTTGATCTAGCTTGGAAGCGCTGGCGCAAGGAAGTCATCGACAAGCAGGTTGCCACCGCCCACGGCGCGGAGAGGTACATTCGCTCCGGGCGATCGATCTATCTGGATCCTCGGAAGAAACAGCCATTTCCTATTCCTATCGATTCAGGCCAGATTCGATGTCATAAGATCGTTGTTGCGCATGGCGTGAAAGAGGCTTGCAAGCGAGCTTCTTCGGCAAACGTTTTGGGTAGCTTGGCGATCTCCTACGAGGAGAAAGACGAGCGATTCGATCGCCCGTTTTTCGTGCAGATTGATCGGAAAAATCCCGTCCACATTCTCGACACCGAGAATTTGGAAATCGCCTTGTCCGAACTCGATACGATCTTCGACTTCACGGCTTATCTGGACGCAAAACTCGAAGCGGTTCAGCGTCACGCCCTATCGTATTGTGGAGAAGAAGATGTCATCGCGCACTACTTTCTCAATTTTGACGAGAAGAAAAATCGCCACATGATCGGTACGCTCGACGCGTTCGATATGGTTCATATCGGTGAAGGCGAGTGGTTCGATTTTGAGCGCAGCGAGCTATATGCGCGGCGAAAAGCGGCAAACCAAACTTCGTATTTCTGGGATCGCTTGCTACAGATAACGTCCAACAATGCGCTGAAGGGTGTGCTCGGCGGAAACAGCAAGCCTTTCCACGGCAAGAGCGCGTTGCATTTCATGGCCATGGAGCCGCGCTTTTCTCGGCGAGCCCTTTCGGACTTCATGTTGAAGTCGATACGAAACTTTCCGGAATCTGATGAGCCTGTGGTTCGTAACGTCTCGCTGATGCCCTCATTCTACGAAGGCGTAGTGTACGTGTTCCTCCAACTCAAAGCTTCAGATGATCTCCGAAATTCAGAGACCTATCGGGAGGTACGTTCCGGCATGCTTGAGATAGCATGTGCCGCTGCAAAGCTCAGAATGCCGACCATTAAGAGAGTGATCGGCATAGCGACTGACGCGCCGAAGTTCGCGGGCAAAACAAATTCTGAAGATTTGCTTTTGATGGAATTTGAGGACTGGAACGCGGAGCGACGGGCCTACTACGAGGAGGCTAACGAGGAGCTGAGATTTTTCCGGACACCGCAAATGCAGGCCAGCAAACAGACGATATCGGAGTTTCCGAGGCCAACTGCGAAACCCAAAGCACGCGCCAAAGTCGGAAGAAACGAACTATGCGTCTGTGGCTCTGGCTTGAAGTACAAAAAGTGCTGCGCTCGATAGAGCTTACGAACCGTGGAGGATATAACGCGGGGGGTGGCGAGCGATTGTCGCGGAGCAGAAGATTCCTTCCCCCGGCATGGACTTGCCATCGCTGCCAGCCGGTGGACTCGCAAGAATGCTGACATCCTTGGCCGCGCAGCGATGTAATTGAGCCCCGAGCGCGCCCAGGGCCAAACGTTTAAAGTTCCTCCGCACAGCGGCCTCGAAATGTCTGCTTATGGGATATTCTCCCGGTTGGCGGAGTGACCGATATTGGGGCGCAAACCCGCCATTCTCTTTCCCACCCCAGGCCCGCCCCGCGTTTTCCTACTCGCGCGCCCAGCGACAGCGTCGTTGGCCCGCTCTTTCACATCGTGATCCTCCACGCCTCCAAGGGCGCTTCTTCAAACGCACTGCGCTGCATGTGCTTCATCAACTTGCGTTTTGCGCAAGCGAGTATCGTACCGGACGCTAAGCAGGCTCCAGTTCGGCCTGCATCTCGTCGCTGGCCGCGTCGGAGAGCGCGGCGCGCAGTGCCTCGAGGCGGCCGGGATCGGTGATCTTGTCGCCGGTCAGATCGGTTACGTAGAAGGTGTCCGCCGCGCGTTCGCCGTAGTGGGTGATGTGGGCGGAGCGGATCATCGCGTGCTGTTCGAACAGCGCGCGCGCCAGCCGGTTGAGCAGAGCGGGGCGATCGCGGGCGCCGACCTCGATCACGGTGAAGCGGTGCGAGGCGTCGTTGTCGAACGCGACGAAGGGTTGCACCTCGAACGCGCCCGCGCCGCGCCGGGGCAGCGGGCGCTTGGCCAGCTTGGGCACCAGCTGCACGCCGCCGGTCAGACCGTCGGCAATGCTGCGCTCGATCCGGGCGAGCTGGTCGTCCTCGCCGAAGGGGCGACCGAGCGGGTCCTGCACCAGGAAATTGTCGACCGCGTAGCCGGTGCGCGTGGTGTGAATGCGCGCGTCGATGATGTTGCCGCCGACCAGATGGATCGCGCCCGCGATCCGCATGAAGATGCCCGGATGGTCCGCCGCGATCACGGTGACCAGCGTCGCGCCGCGTTCCTCGTCCGCCTCGCAATGGACCGACAGTGCCTCGCCCAGCTCGCGCGCGACCGTGTATTGGACGATGTTGCGCGCCGCGATGTCGGGCGGTTCGGCGATCCAGTAGGGGGCCGTGAACAGGTCCTCATGCGTGTCCATCAGCGCAGCCTTGTCGCCCAACTCGGCGCGGACCGCCTCCTTCTTGGCGGCGACCCGGCCCTTGCGCCCGCTGGTCGCGTGGCCCAGCCGCAGCCGCTCGTGCGAGAGGTCGTAGAGTTCGCCAAGCAGCTGGCCCTTCCAGCTGTTCCACGTGCCCGGCCCCACCGCGCGGATATCGACGGCGGTCAGGATCGCGAGCTGGCGCAGCCGCTCCAGCGTCTGGACCTCGGCCACGAAATCCTCGACCGTCTTGGGGTCGGCAATGTCACGCTTGAAGGCAGTGTGGCTCATCAAAAGATGCTGGCGCACCATCCATGCGACCAGTGTCGTCTCTTCCTCGGAGAGACCAAAGCGCGGGCACAGTTTCTCCGCCACTTCGGCACCCAGAACGGAGTGGTCTCCGCCGCGCCCCTTGGCGATGTCGTGCAGCAGCGTGGCGACGAACAGTGCTCGTCTGCTCTTGAGCCGGTGGATCTCCCTGCTCGCACGCGGATGCTCCTCCGACAGCGAGCCTTTTTCGATTGCGTTGAGGAAACCGATCGCGCGGATGGTATGCTCGTCCACCGTGTAGTGGTGGTACATGTTGAACTGCATCTGCGCGTTGACCCGCCCGAAATCGGGCACGAAGCGACCGAACACGCCCGCCTCGTTCATCCACCGCAGCACGGTTTCGGGGTCGTTGCGGCCGCACAGCAGATCGAGGAACAGCGCATTGGCGCGTGGGGATTCGCGCACCTCGTCGTTGATCAGGCCGCTGTCGCGATCGGCCTGACGCATGGTGCGCGGGTCGATCTCGAGCTGTTCGGACTCTGCCACCTGGAAAATCTCGATCAGGCGGATCGGGTCCTTGCGGAACCAGTCGTCACCCGGCGCGGCGAGCTTGCCGGCGAACGCGGTGTAGCCGCGGACCATGCGCGGGCGCGCGTTGAACCCGGCGAGCAGGCCGCGCCGCGCGCGCTTCTTTGCGAACTGTTCCTCCAGCTGGCCGAGGAACACGCCGGTCAGCGAGCCGACCCGTTTGGCCTGCAGGAAATAGTACTGCATGAACCGCTCGACCGCGGCCTTGCCCTGCCGGTCGGCGAAGTTCATCCGCCGCGCGATTCCCTTTTGCAGATCGAAGGTCAGCCGATCTTCCGCCCGGCCGGTGATTTCGTGCAGGTGGCAGCGCACCGCCAGCAGGAAGCCCTCCGCGCGGCGGAAGCTGCGATATTCGGCCTTGGTGAAAAGCCCTGCGTCGACCAGCTCGGCTGCGTCGCGCACGCGGTGGATATACTTGCCGATCCAGTACAGGGCCTGAAGGTCGCGCAGGCCGCCCTTGCCTTCCTTCACATTGGGTTCGACCACGTAGCGTGTGTCGCCCATACGCTTGTGCCGGGCATCGCGCTCGCGCAGCTTGTCGGCGACGAATTGCCGCTCGGTCCCGTCCACCACCTCGGCGTAAAAGCGCCGCCGTGCCTCTTCGTAAAGCGCCTCGTCGCCCCACAGGTAACGGCATTCGAGCAGCGAGGTCAGGATCGTGCCATCGGATTTCGACATTGCCACGATGTCGTCCACCGTGCGCACCGAATGGCCTACCGTCAGCCCCAGATCCCACATCAGGTAGAGGATCGCCTCGATCAGTTTGACCGTGCGCGGGTCGTCCGCCTGCTCGACGAAGAAGGCAATATCGATGTCGGAATGCGGGGCCAGTTCCTCGCGCCCGTAGCCGCCGGCCGCGACCAGCGTGATCGCCCGCGCACGCTTGCCCTCGGGCAGAGGGGCAAGGTGGTCGCTCGCGAAATCGTGGATCAGCCGCAGCAGCTGGTCGATGAGGAAGCTCTGCCCCCCGCATTGCGCGTGGCCGGCAGAGGGATGCTCGGCCAGCCGGCGCGACAATTCCGTACGTCCGTTCTCCAACGCCTTGCGCAGCAGGGCGAGCACTGCGTCACGCGCGCTGCGGCCATCGCCGTCCGCCTCGCCGATCGTTTCACCGATTGTCTGGGCAAGCTTGCGCCGGTCGACGATGGCGCGCTGGTTGGAGAGGGGCGGAGCGCTCAAGCGGCGGCGAAGTCCTTGCTGTATTGCTCGCGCAGCGCCTTGCGGTCGATCTTCTGCGTGCCGAGCCGGGGCAGGTGCTCGGTTTCGTGCCAGATATGCGCGGGCCGTTTGAACGGGGGCAGTTTGGTTTCGAGGAAGTCGGCGAGTTCGGCTTCGCTCAGGCTCGCGCCTTCCCGCGTCATGTACACCGCACCGACGATTTCGCCGTAGCGATTGTCGGGCAGGCCGAAGACCGAGCATTCGGCGACATCGTCATGCGCGTAGATCGCCTCTTCCACCTCGAGGCAGCTGATGTTCTCGCCGCCGCGGATGATGATGTCCTTCTTGCGGTCGACGATGAACAGATAGCCGTCCTCGTCCAGCCGGCCGAGGTCGCCGGTGCGGAAGTACATGTCGTCGGTGAAGGCGGCGCTGGTCGCTTCCTTGTCGCCCCAGTAGCCGAGAACATTGGCGACCGTGCGGATGCCGATCTCGCCCACTTCGCCGGCCGGCAGCGGTTTGCCCGCTTCGTCGAGAATGGCGAGGTCGACCAGCGGTCGGCTGGCTTTCCCCGTGCTGGAGGGCTTGGCGAGATAGTTTTCGTTGAAATTACCGCAGCCGATCGCGTTGGTTTCCGTCAGGCCATAGCCGAGCAGCGGGAAGCCACCCGGGAAGGCGTCCTTGATTGCAGTGACGTGGTCGGTCGGGCGCGGCGCACCGCCCGCGGCGAAGGACGTGCAGCTGGAGGTGTCGTATTTCTCGCGGTCCGGATGGGTCGCCATCTCGTAGCTCATCAGCGGCACGCCGGTGAAATAGGTCACCTTCTCGGCCTCGGTCAGGCGCAGCGCTTCGCGCGCATCCCATTTCTTCATCAGCACCAGCTTGCGACCCAGCGCGAAGCTTTGCAGGAAGACGGGCACTTCGCCGGTCACGTGGAACAGCGGAACGGCGACCAGCGCGCAGGGTTGCAGGGCAGACGCCTCACCCTTGCCGGAAAGGTAGGTCAGCGCCATCAGGCTCTGCACGACATAGCTCATCGTGCCGTTGACCACCGCGCGATGATCGCAATAGGCGCCTTTCGAGCGGCCGGTGGAGCCCGAAGTGTAGAGCAGGGTGGCGTAATCGTCCGGGCCGAGCTCGGGCAGGGTCGTCTCTGCGGGATCGCCCCAGACCGCTGCCAGCCCTTCAGCCGGATTGCAGTCATGCTTGAGCGGAACGACCTTCGCGCCGTGATCGGTGCCTTCGAGCCGTTCGGCCCGCTTGCGATCGGCCAGAACCACCCGGCAGCCGACCATCTTGAGCGCGTCGGCCATTTCCTCGCCGCTGGAGAAACCGTTGACCAGCGCGGCGCAGCCGCCGGCCATGGTGATCCCCATATAGGCGACGATCCAGTTGGCGGAATTGCGCGCGGCGATGCCGATTCGGTCGCCCTTGACCAGCTTGTGCTGCGACAGCAGCCCCGCCGCCACGTGCAGGGCGGCATCGTAGGCTTCGCCGAAGGTCAGCCGGCAGCCATTATCGACAAGGAATTCGGTGTCCTTATGCGCAGCGCAATAATTCGCGAAATAGTGCGCCAAGCTGGGCGGGGCGTTCTTGAAGGCGGGCATCGTCACGCCGTTGCGGGTGAACGGCACGGTCTCCGCAGGGCCGCCGGGCGCAACCAGCCCGTCCATGATCGTATCCAGCGTATTGTCGAGCTCGGTCGCCATTGATTTCCTCTCTCCGGGTGACCCGCCGACCGCTGTGGCCGTGCGAGCAATGTCCTTTTTTCTGACATCCGCCTGTGCCAATGCAAGCCGCGTTGGCGCAAGGCGGGATCGTTCGGGCGCATCTCTAAGGGGTCGATGGAATGCTGTCACTACTGGCAGAAGCTGCAAACCAGCCGATTTACTGGTCGGACCTAGGCCTGACGCCGGGGATCGACCTCGGCTTCTTCACCCTGCGGTGGTACTCGCTGGCCTATATCGCGGGGATCGTCCTCGCCTATTGGCACCTCTCGCGGATGATCAAGGCGCCCGGCACGCCGATGAATCAGACCCATGTCGACGACCTGCTGTTCTACTGTACGCTGGGCGTGATCTTCGGCGGGCGGCTGGGTTACGCGATCTTCTACCGCCCGGAACTGTTCGTCGATTTCAGCCATGAAGGCTGGATGCCGTGGGGCCTGCTGCGCCTGTGGGACGGCGGGATGAGCTTCCACGGCGGGGTGATCGGCGTTGTTCTGGCGTTGCTGTGGGTCAGCTATCGCAACAATCTCAACTGGCTGCGCGTCGCCGATTACATCGCGGTCAACGTGCCCTTCGGCATGTTCTTTGGCCGACTCGCCAATTTCGTGAACGGAGAGCTGTGGGGCCGCCCGACCGACGTGCCATGGGCGATGGTCTTCCCGTCGGACCCCAGCCAGCTCGCGCGTCATCCCAGCCAGCTCTATCAGGCGGGACTGGAAGGGCTGGCGATGATGGCGATCATGCTGTCGCTGTTCTGGCTCACCAAAGCTCGCTGGAAGCCCGGCCTGCTGGTCGGCGTGTTCACCGCCGGGATCGCGACCGCGCGCTTCATCAACGAATTCTTCCGCCAGCCCGATGCGCAGCTGACCGAGTTCGCGATGCGGACCGGGCTGTCGATGGGCCAGTGGCTGAGCATCCCGATGATCCTCGTCGGGATCGCCGTTATCGTTTACGCGATGCGGAACAAGACGGGCCGCGTGGATACCCCCGTGGCGAGCGAATCCTGACCAACAGCCGCGAGCATCGTGATCTGGGCGATCGGTTCCGCCGACTGATCGCGACACACGGGCCGATGCCGGTCGCGCGGTTCATGGGGGAGAGCAACGCGCATTATTACGCCGCGCGCGATCCGCTGGGCAGCGCGGGCGACTTCACCACCGCGCCGGAGATCAGCCAGATGTTCGGCGAGCTGGTCGGCCTGTGGCTGGCCGATATCTGGACCCGCGCGGGCAGTCCGCCCGATGCGATTTATGTCGAGCTGGGGCCGGGGCGGGGCACCCTTGCGGCGGACGCGTTGCGCAGCATGGCGCGGTTCGGCTTGCAGCCGGAAGTGCATTTCGTCGAGGGATCGCCGCCGCTGCGCGCGCTTCAGGCCGCAGCCGTGCCCGGCGCACACTTCCACGACGACCCGACCAGCTTGCCGAATGGCCGCCCGCTGCTGCTGGTGGCGAACGAGTTCTTCGACGCACTGCCGGTCAGCCAGCTGGTCCGCACCGAGAAGGGCTGGCGCGAACGCATGGTCGGCTTGGGGGAAGAGGACGATTTCCGCTTCGTCGCAGGCGACCAGCCGATGGACAGCGCGGTCCCCGCCGATCGCGCCGATGCCGAGGTCGGCGTGATCGTGGAGACATGCCCTGCGGCGGCCGCGATCCTGCAGGATATCGCGCAGCGGCTTGCAGTGCAGGGCGGAACGGCGCTGATGATCGATTACGGGCATCTCACCCCCCGCACCGGCTCCACCCTGCAGGCGATCACGCGCCACGAGAAGGTCGACCCGCTGGTAATGCCGGGCGCGGCGGACCTGACCGCACATGTCGATTTCGCCGCGCTGGCCGAGGTCGCTCAGCGCGAGGGCGCGCGGGTGCTGGGCAGCGCTACGCAGGGCGCGTTCCTGTCCGCGCTCGGGATGGATGCGCGCGCGGCGGCGCTGGCCAAGGCCGCTCCGCAGCTCGCGGATGAGATCGAGACCGCGCGCCATCGGCTGGTTTCGGGCGAACAGATGGGCGATCTGTTCAAGGTGCTGGCCATTGCCCACCCCCAATGGCCCGCAGGCGCCGGGCTGGGCTAGTCGTTCATCTTGCGGAACGCCGCGGTCTGATAGATGTTTGGCGATTATGAAAAACCTTCTCCCCACGATGCTCGCAGGTGCCGCCGCTCTGGCCGCGCTCGCCGTTCCCGCCCTTGCCGCCGATCCCATCGGCGGGCAATGGGTAACGCAGGACAAGGACGCGGTCGTCACAATCGGCGGTTGCGGCGGCAGCGTGTGCGGCAAAATCACCAAGTTCCTCAAGACCCCGCCAGGTGGGGCCGACCAGCGCGACATCCATAATAACGACAAGTCGCTGCGCAGCCGTAAGCTCATGGGGCTGCCTGTTCTGACCGGCTTCAGGCAGGACGGCGACGAGTGGCGCGGCGAAATCTACGATCCGAAGTCCGGCAAAACCTACCGCTCGGTGATCCAGCGCAAGGGGCCCAATAAGCTTGAGGTTAAGGGTTGCGTGACCGTCTTCTGCCAGACGCAGGTGTGGACACGGCCCTGACCCGACGGCTTTCCCACGCGGGCTGGCCGGCCCGATCTGGAAAGCCGCTATTCCAGCCCGACTTCTTTGGCGAGCCAGCTTGCCGCCTCGCGCGGAGTTTTCTTCTCGCCATCGGTGCGATCGACCGAGAAGTTGGCCTCGCGCATCGCTTCGACATTGATCGTGCCCAGCAGTGGACGCAGCGCGGCGATCAGGCGTTCGTCGTTCGCCCGCTCCGGCGAGAGGATGATCAGCGTGTCGTAGCTGGGCAGTGCCTCACGCGGATCTTCCAGCACGCGCAGACGATCGGCGGCGATCCGACCGTCCGAGGTATAGGCGGTGATCACGTCGGCTTCGCTGGAGCGCAGCGCGTCGTACATGAAGGTGGGCGAGAAATTGCGCTGGTTGGCGAATTTGAGGCCATAGGCATCACGCACCGCGAACCATTCGGGCCGCTCGAACCATTCCGGATCGCCGCCCGCGACCAGCCGGGGGGCTGCGCGCGCCAGATCCTCGATCGTGCGAATGCCCAGCTCGTCTGCGCGATCTTCGCGCATCGCGAAGGCGTAGGCGTTTTCGAAGCCTAGCTTGCCCAGCACGCGCGTGCCTTGCACCTCGCGCTCCCATTTCCGGATCGCTTCGTACATCGCATCGCGGCCCGGATTGTCGGTCCGCTTCATCTGGTTGGCCCAGATCGTGCCGGTATAGTCGAAATAGAGGTCGATCGACCCATCGGCGACAGCCTGCGCGACCACTGCCGAGCCCAGGCCTTCGCGATATTCGACGTTGTAGCCCGCCTCCTCCAGCTGCGCCCCCACCAGTCGGCCGAGGATGAGCTGTTCGGAGAATTGCTTGGTCCCGATGACCACCGTGTCGCGCCCGTCGTCCCGGCTCCAGTCGACTTGGCTGACGAAGGCCGCTGCAACGCCGATGGCGACCGCGATCGCACCGCCCAGCCACAGGCGGCGGTCGCGGCGGCGGAAGCCCGCTTCGATCGTGCCGAGCAGCGCGTCGGCGATGATCGCCAGCCCCGCGCTGGCGATGCAGCCCGCCAGCACCAGCGACCAGTTCTGCGTCTGCAATCCGGCGAAGATCGGATCGCCCAGGCTCGGCTGGCCGATGGTGGTGGCAAGCGTTGCCGCGCCGATGGTCCACACCGCTGCGGTGCGGATCCCGGCCATGATATAGGGCGCGGTGAGCGGTGCCTCGACCAGCCGCAGTCTTTGCCAGAAGCTCATCCCCACGCCGTCCGCCGCCTCGATCACGCCGGGGTCGAGATTGGTCTGGGCGGTCACCGCGTTGCGCAAAATCGGCAACAATGCATAGAGCGCCAGCGCAAGCAGCGCGGGCAGAAAGCCGAGCGTTGGCAGGTCTTCGCCGAAGACCGCGCGCAGGCTCAGCAAAATCGGGAAGAACAGCGCCAGCAGCGCGAGCGCAGGAATCGTCTGAACGAGGCTCGCGAAACCCAGCGCGGCGCGCGAGACCGTCTGGCTGCGGCTCGCCCACACCGCCAGCGGCAGCGCGACCGCGATGCCCAGGCCGATCGCGCAGGCAGCCAGGATGACATGCTGCGCGAGCACGCCGCCAAGCCCCATCAGCGCGGCCCACACGCCGCTCACGTCTCAAGCTCCTTGAGCCGTTCGGCCTGATGCCGCGGAACCGCGACCAGCCCCTGCGCGACCTCTCCGCCGCCGCCGCTGGCGAGTGCCTGCGGGGTCTCGTCTGCGACGATCCTGCCTGCATCCATCACCAGCACGCGGTCGGCGAGGATCAGCGCCTCGGCCATGTCGTGCGTGACCATCAGCGTGGTCAGTTCGAGCCGGTCGTGCAAATCGCGCACGCGGGTGCCCAGCGCATCGCGGGTCACCGGGTCGAGCGCGCCGAACGGTTCGTCCATCAACAGCAGATCGGGATTGCCCGCGAGCGCGCGGGCCACGCCCACGCGCTGCTGCTGGCCGCCCGAGAGTTCCTCGGGCAGACGGCTGGCCATCGCGGGGTCGAGGTCGACCAGTTCGAGCAGTTCGCCGATCCGCTCCCGGCTCAGGTTGTCGCCGACCAGCCGCGGGCCGATCGCGATGTTCTCGCCCACGCGCATATGCGGGAAGAGGCCGATGCGCTGGAATACATAGCCCATCTGGCGCCGCATCGCGGTCGCATCGCGGGTGGTGACGTCTTCGCCGTCCAGCAGTACGCGCCCGGTGGTAGGCTCAACCAGCCGGTTGATGGTCTTGAGCAGGGTCGATTTGCCGGAGCCCGACGCGCCGACCAGCGCGACGAAGCTGCCAGGCTCGATCGTCAGGTCGATACCGGACAGTGCCTCGGTAGTATCATAGCGTTTGGTGACGCTGTCGAACGTGAGCGATGCTGCCATGCGGCGAGCCGTTATCCCGCCAGCGCGGCAAGCGACAGGTCGAGCACCACCGACAGGCCGTCGTCGCTCCACTGGCGGTCGATCCGCCCCTGCATCTGCCCCTCGACGCTCATCTTGAGCAGGCGCGAGCCGAAGCCTTCGCTGCCGGTCTCCTGCGGAGCCACGCCGGGTTCGTGCCATTCGATCCGCAGCATGTCGTGATCCGCCTGCGAAATGGTCACGTCGACCACGCCTTCCTCGTTCGCGAGCACGCCGTACTTCGCCGAATTGGTCGCCAGTTCGTGGAACACCAGCGCCAGCGGGGTCGCCGCGCGTCCCTGGATCGTGGGGTTGGAGCCGGTCACCGTGATTCGCTGTTCGTGCTGCGAATTATACGGCGCGAAGATCTGATCGAGCAGGCCGTGCAGCGTGTTTTCGCGGACCATGCCTGTGGGCGCGACGAATTCGTGCGCGCGACCCAGCGCGGCGATCTTGTCGGTCATCTCCTGCGCGAAATAGCGCAGGTCCGGATCGCGCCGGGCGGACAGGGTGATCAGGCTCGCGACCACCGCGAAGATGTTCTTGATCCGGTGCGACAGCTCGCGCGCCAGCAGGTCGCGGCTTTCGGACAGGCGGTGCGCATCGTCGATATCGATGATCGTGCCGACCCACCGCCAGCGGCCATTCCCCAGCTGGATCGGCACCGCGCGGCTCAGCGCCCAGCGGTATGATCCGTCGGCCAGACGCAGTCGCCACTCGTCGTCGAACACGCGCGTTTGCTGCACCGCCGTCTCGAACTTGGCAATGGTCCTGCCGAAGTCCTCGGGGTGAATGTGCGCCTCCCAAGCGGCGGTGGAGCGGGGAGGTTCGGCGCCGGTGACTTCGTCCCAGCGCGCGTTGAAGAAATCGAAGGTCAGATCCTCGTCGGCGGACCATGCAATGCCCGGCACCGAATCGAGCACCAGATTGAGCATCCGCGCGCGCTCCTTCGCCTGGTCGCGCGAACGCAGTGCCTCGCGCTCGTTGACGAAGCGGCGCACGGCGGAGCGGGCGAGCACGCGCAACCCCTCCTGCTGTAATTCGTTCAGGCCCTCGGGATGCGGCTCGGTGTCGATCACGCACAGCGCGCCCAGCTCGGTCCCGTCCTCGGTCACCAGCGGGGCACCCGCGTAGAAGCGCAGGTGCGTCTCGCCCGTGACCAGATCATTATCGGCAAAGCGCGGATCTTTCGTGGCGTCGGGCACCACGAACAGCTCGTCCCCCTGCATCGCATGGGCGCAGAAGCTGACCGAGCGCGGTGTCTCGTTGCTCTCGAGCCCATGGCGGGCGAGGAATCGCTGGCGGCGTTCCTCGACGATGGTGACGCTGGCGTTGGGCGTGCCGCACAGTTTGGCGGCGAAGGCGGCGATCGATTCGAGCTCGAAGTCGTCTTCCAGCGAATCGATACCGAAGGGCGCAAGCTCGCGCGCGCGGTCCCCCGGCGCACCGACCGCTGCATCCGGACGATTCGCGTCCGCGCTCTTGGTTTCGAAAAGAGTGTCCATGATCCCGTCAGCGACAGGATATAACCATCAGCACCGGTTCCGCCACCAAAGGTTTATATTGCATGATATTTGTTAAACTTTGCCGGCCGGTTTGCGGGGGCTCACGGGCTTGCTATGCGCACCCGCAAACAGAAGGATACCCCCATGCGCGCAACCCCTGAATTCGACTTCCAGCTTGGTGAAAGCGCGGAGATGATCCGCGAGAGCGTCGGCCGCTTCGCCGACGAGCAGATCGCCCCGCTGGCAGAGAAGATCGACCGCGAGGACTGGTTTCCCAAGGACGCGCTGTGGGCGCAGATGGGCGAGCTGGGTCTGCACGGCATCACCGTCGATCCCGAGGATGGCGGGCTTGGCCTCGGCTATCTCGAACATGTGATCGCGGTCGAGGAAGTCAGCCGGGCGAGTGCTTCGCTGGGGCTCAGCTACGGCGCACACTCCAACCTGTGCATCAACCAGATCCGCCGCTGGGGCAACGAGGAACAGAAGGCGAAGTATCTGCCCGGGCTGATCAGCGGCGAACACGTCGGTTCGCTGGCGATGAGCGAGGCGAGCGCGGGTTCGGACGTCGTCTCGATGAAGCTGAAGGCCGACGCTGTCGATGGCGGCTACCGCCTGAACGGCACCAAGTTCTGGATCACCAACGCGCCCTATGCCGATACGCTGGTGGTCTATGCCAAGACCGACAGCGAGGCCGGATCGCGCGGCATCACCGCCTTCCTGATCGAGAAAGGCGACGAGGGCTTCTCGATCGGCCAGAAGATCGAGAAGGTCGGCATGCGCGGCTCGCCGACGAGCGAGCTGGTGTTCGACGACTGCTTCGTGCCCGAGGAGCGCGTGATGGGCCCGGTCGGCGGCGGCGTGGGCGTGCTGATGAGCGGGCTCGATTACGAGCGCGTGGTGCTCGCCGGGCTTCAGCTGGGCATCATGCAGGCCTGCCTCGACACGGTCATCCCGTACCTTCGCGAGCGCACGCAGTTCGGCAAGCCGATCGGCTCCTTCCAGCTGATGCAGGCCAAGGTGGCGGACATGTACGTCGCGCTGCAATCGGCGCGGGCCTACACCTACGCGGTCGCCAAGAGCTGCGATGCGAACAAGACGACGCGGTTCGATGCGGCGGGCGCGATCCTGCTGGCGAGCGAGAACGCCTTCCGCGTCGCGGCGGAAAGCGTGCAGGCGCTGGGCGGGGCGGGCTATACGCTCGACTGGCCGGTGGAACGCTATATGCGCGATGCCAAGCTGCTCGACATCGGCGCGGGTACGAACGAAATCCGGCGGATGCTGATCGGCCGCGAACTGATAGGAGCCGCAGGGTGAGCGATAGCGAAGATTACGTCTACGACGAGGAAAGCGGTGAATGGATGCCCGCCTCGGAGCTGGCGGCGAAGCAGGCTGCGGCGGACACCGTCGAAGTGCGCGACGCGGTCGGCAACCTGCTTGCCGACGGCGACCAGGTGACGCTGATCAAGGATCTTGAGGTCAAGGGCGCGGGCCAGACGCTCAAGCAGGGCACGCTGATCAAGTCGATCCGCCTGAC
>CEQK01077671.1_pt1 | contig 17120 bp, 14 predicted proteins | sample 531051 | NCBI WGS metagenome assembly CEQK01 (sample SAMEA2621229, study PRJEB7988) | marine metagenome | biome: marine biome (ENVO:00000447); feature: deep chlorophyll maximum layer (ENVO:xxxxxxxx); material: "saline water (ENVO:00002010), including plankton (ENVO:xxxxxxxx)" | depth 150 m
CTCAGATCACCGAGCCCCGAGCACAACGCCGGGGCCTTTTGCGTTTGCCCTGCGTATTCGGCATGGCTTCGTCATGTTTCATTTCGCAATGCCATGAGCCGCTCAACGGCTATTGCGCCCGGACTGTCAAAAAGCCGTCGGGTTCGTTGTCGAGTTTCAGCGGCTGGCAGAATGCGAGGGTGCTGGCGCGCAGGCGCTCGGCGATGCGGTTTCAAAAGATCGCCAGTTGTTCGAGCCCGGCAGCGGCGGGAACATTGACGAGTACATGAGAACTTAGATTATATAGCCATAAATATTATATTTATTCAGGATATTGGCGGCGTGTATTTGGTTTAATCGTATGCGGGCCGGTAGCCGTTCCTCAATGCGCGGCAGGCTGAAAGCGTGCAAGGTGTAAGAAGAGAAAAAGGAAGAAAATGACCATTCTTGTTACCGGCGGAGCAGGCTACATCGGCAGTCATATGGTCTGGGCGTTGGTCGATGCCGGGGAGGACGTCGTGGTCGTTGACCGGTTGTCGACGGGTTTTGAGTGGGCGGTAGCGCCCGAAGCAAAATTTATCCACGAAGATATTGGCGATACCGAACGTCTTTCCTCTGTCATTTCGAGTCATAACGTCGAAGCGATCATACATTTCGCGGGCTCAGTTGTAGTGCCTGATTCCGTCGCTGATCCGCTCAGCTATTACCAGAACAACACCGCCAACTCGCTGGGTCTCATTCGTGCGGCAGTCCAGTGTGGTGTGCGACACGTCGTTTTTTCCTCCACTGCCGCAGTCTATGGAACTCCCGCAACCGATGCGCCGGTTCGCGAGACGGCGAACTTGGCGCCTGAATCGCCCTACGGTACGTCCAAACTGATGACCGAGTTGATGTTGCGCGATGCAGCTTCGGCGCATGATTTCACTTACGCGGCACTCCGGTATTTCAACGTGGCCGGCGCCGATCCCCGCGGGCGAACCGGTCAGTCCACCCGTGGTGCCACCCATTTGATCAAGGTTGCCGCTGAGGCCGCATTGGGTAAGCGCAGCCATATCGATGTCTATGGTACGGATTACCCGACGCCCGACGGCACCTGTGTTCGCGACTATATTCACGTCACAGATCTTGTCGCAGCGCACATGAAGGCGCTGACCTATCTGCGCGCAGGCGGAGAGAGCCTGGTCGCCAATTGTGGCTATGGGCACGGCTATTCCGTCCTCGATGTTCTCGGGGCAGTCCGGCGTGCGCATGGTGGAGAATTTGATATTCGAATGACAGGACGCCGGCCCGGCGATGCCGTAAGCATCGTTGCCGACGCCAACAGGGCCCGAACTGTGCTTGAATGGACACCCGAGCACGACAACCTCGACGAAATCGTCGAAAGCGCGCTGGCATGGGAAGCCAGCCTGAATACCCGGAATCACAAGTGAACCGCGTTGGCGGACATTGCTTTGTCAGCCCGCCTTGCCGCGCAACCGGCGGTAGGCAAGCCGGTGGGCTTCAGCGAGGCCAGGAGTGCTCGAGATCTGCCCCCATGCGGGTAGAGAGTCGTGTGGCAATGTCCTGGACATTGGCGATAATCCGCTCACGATCCTGGGTGGTCTGATCGTCGACGAGGAAGCTGACTGCAACGCCGGCAATCGGGGCATTTCTTGAATCCAGAACAGAGGCTCCAAAGCAGATGATGCCATCGGCAACCTCCTGATTGTCAATGGAGTATCCGCGCTTGCGCGTTTCGCGCAACTGCTGCAGCAGTGCGTCCATCGACCGGACCGAATGCGGCGTACGCTGTTCGGGTAATCCATCAGGATAAAGCCGTTTGACCTCGAAGTCGCTCATGAAGCTGAGAAAGGCTTTTCCGGTTGCCGTGAAGGCGGCCGGAAGCCTCATCCCGGCGCGGAAGTCGATCAGCGAGTGGCTCACCTTGGAGTTGCGCGCAGCGATGTAGATGACTTCATTACCTTCGAGAACAGTGAGGGTAATCGTTGCGCCGGGCATGCCGGTTTCCTGATCCCAGAGCGTGGCAAACTCCGTCGCCACGTCGGATTGCTGGGTGAACGCGTTCGACCAGCGCATCAGGTGGGGACCCAGCTGGTATGTCTGATCGGACCTGCGGATCAGCAAGTTGAGCTGCAACAGCGTTCTGCACAATGTGTGTACGCTGCTTTTCGCTATGCCCAATTCGCGCGAAAGGTCGGACAGGCTGGGATAGGTTTTGGCTCGGGCGACGTGATCAAGAATTCGCGTTGCCCTCTCCACGGCAGGCACAAGTTTTGCGCCCGACTGCGCCGTTTCACTTTCCAAGTCCGGAAGCTTTTTCAAAAAGAATCACCTTGACAGTCTGAAGCTTACGTAGATACCGTTTGCGATATTGAATTGCGTTCAGTATTTGGAACAGATGGCAGAAACGAGAACTGCTTTCAAGGCCATTCTTCTAGCAGCGCAATCTTAAATATCATGTGGTTTGGGAGGATGCACATGGTTATGAGCGTGAAGGACTGGGCCGTCAGGTTCAGTGAAGCCTCGGATCGTGACCAGACGATCGGCGCCATGGCGCGCTACTTCACCTGCACATATCTTTGGGACATGGGGCTCGCGAAAGTCATCGTCCGCATGATCGATGGCAAGGTCCACGAGATCAACATCGATCCCGGTCCGATGGATTCCTACGACTTCGCCCTGCGGGCCAGTCCCGAAACCTGGCGCGAGTTCGCCCGTCCCGTTCCCGAGCCGATGTATCACGGTATCTGGTCCGCCAGCTTTCGCCGCGATCTCAAGCTCGAAGGCAATCATCTCGTTCTGATGCAGAACCTCCGTAACTTCACGGTTCAGTTCGAACTGCTTCGCAAGGTCGGTGTGCCGGTCTGACCCGGCGCGCTTTGATGTCCGGCGCCCAAAAGGCGCATCCGAAAATATCACGGAGTTTCCAATGGCCAAGCATTCGCCGGTAATCGGGCGTTATGTCACCATCGAAGTCGACGGCTACGAGTACAAGGTTTTCTATCTGCGTAACGGCGAGGGCATCCCGTTGGTTTGCCAGCACACCGCCGGTTGCCATAACCACCAGTGGCGCGATCTCCTCGAGGACCCCGACTTTACCGGCGATTACGATGTGATTGCCTACGACCTTGCGCGCCATGGCAAGTCCGATCCGCCGCTAAACAAGGAGTGGTGGAAGGAAGAATACCGGCTGACGGCCGAGCACTACATGAACTTCATCAATGCCTTCTGCGATGCGCTGGAACTCGAGAACCCGATCTTCATGGGGTCCTCGTTCGGCGGCAACGTCGCGCTGCAGCTGGCGCTGCATTATCCGGACCGTTACCGGGCGGTCATTCCGGTCGAGGCTGCGGAGCACGCGCCCGGTTTCTATCTCGACTGGTGGCGGCATCCGCATGCCAATGCGGCTCAGGTCTGCGGCTCCGGCGTGTGGGACCTGATGGCTCCGCAAAGCCCGGAAATGGATCGCTGGCTGACCTGGCACTACTACACCCAAGGGTCGGAAGTCTTCAAAGGCGATCTCTACTTCTATTCGGTCGACCACGACCTGCGCGGCAAGCTCGGCAACATCGATACCAATCGCTGTCCGGTGGTCATGATGACGGGTACCTACGACTATCTGACGCCGCCGGAGGCAACAGAGGCCACGGCCCGGCAGATCCCGGGCGGCATCTACATCGAGATGGAGGATATCGGTCACTTCCCGATGTCAGAAAACCATCCGCTCTTCGCCGTCTATCTGAAGGAAGCGCTCCGGATCATCGATGAACGGACGTGAGGCCTGCCGAGGAAGACGGGATCAGGGAACCGGGGATATTTGAATGAAGATCATCGAATTCGACGACAAGGGCCAACGCGTTGAAACGGACTCGAAATCGGTTCGCTCCGATTCCGGTTCGAGCAACCTGGCCCCGCGCCCCAGGTTTTCCTCTGCCAAGGAAGAACCGACGCGCCGCAAGCGCGGGGATTCCTCGGGCATCGAGCTTCATATGTTCCAGACCGGAACCCTGAAGACCAAGCTCAAATACATCAAGATGAACCAGGGTGAGGGCGACTTTGAGATCCCGGTACCGTGGTTCCTGATCAAGCATCCCGCAGGCAATGTCGTCATCGATGGCGGTAACGCGGTTGAGGCGGCGATCGACAAACGCGGTCACTGGGGCGCGGTCGTCGATGCCTATGATCCGGTGATGTCGGTGTCGGAGAACTGCGTCGACCAGCTGAAATCGGTCGGCGTGGATCCGCAGTCTGTGCGCTATGTGCTGCAGTCCCACCTTCATCTCGATCACACCGGCGCGATCGGCCATTTCCCCAAGGCCCAGATCATATGCCAGCGCGCCGAGTACGACTACGCCTTCAAGCCGCACTGGTTTTCCGCCGGCGCCTATATCCGCGCCGACTTCGACCGGCCGGGGCTGAACTGGAAGTTTCTCGGCGGCGAGTACACCGACAATTACGACCTCTTCGGCGACGGCGTGATCCGGATGATCTTTACGCCGGGTCATGCGCCGGGGCACCAGTCGTTCCTGATCACGTTGCCGCGCACGGGTCCGGTGCTTCTGACCATAGATGCCGCCTACACGCTCGATCACTGGGAAAACAAGGCGCTGCCGGGTCTCGTCGTCTCATCTGCAGATGCAGCCAATTCGGTCGCCAAGCTGCGGCGTATCGCAAGCGATACCAACGCCATGGTCGTGACAGGTCACGACCCGGACAACTGGGAAACCTTCCGCAAGGCGCCCCACGATTTTTACGACTGACGTGTCCGGGAGGGGCACGACAAGAGGGAGGAAAGAAAAGGAGACAGGATTGGGCGCGCCGCCAAGCTGACGACGCCGCCTGCGGTGAGAAGCCGCCAAGAGGTTGAATTTCCATCTGGAGGAGAACGAAATGAAATATCTCAAATCAATGGCATTGGCCGCAGGCTTCATTGCCTTCGGCGCGATCGCCGCCCAGGCCGAAGGCGTGGACGAAATCAATCCCGACGTTGCAAAGCGTCTGTACAATCCCGACATGCTCGATCCGTCACAGCCGGTGGACGCAAGTCCGCTGCGCGACTTCAAGGCCAAGAACCCGCCGCCGTGGAAGATCGGTTATGCGTCGTCCTATGCAGGCAACACGTGGCGCGCCAACGCCATGGACCCGCTGCAGAACGAGATCATTCCCAAGTGGAAGGAACTCGGCCTTCTCGACGAGGTGATCATCACGCAGTCGAACCTCAACGATTCCACGCAGATCCAGCAGATGCGCCAGCTCGTCGATCAGGGCGTGGACGCGATCTTCGTCTGCTGCTCGAACCCGACCGCACTCAACCAGACCGTCCAGTACGCCTATGACAAGGGTGTCCCCGTCTTCTCGATGACCGGGTACCTCACGGCGCCGACAGCCGTGAACTCCTCGGTCAACTATCAGGTGGCGGGCTTCGAAATCGGCAAGCGCATGGCCGAAGAGCTTGGCGGCAAGGGCAACGTTCTCGTCGTCGAGGGCATCCCCGGCACATCCGGTTCGGACAGCCAGGACCGTGGCGTGAAGGCGGGTCTCGCGACCGCGCCGGACATCAACGTCGTCGGCTCGATCGCCGGCATGTGGACCGACCAGGTGGCCCAGGGTGAAGTGCAGAAGTGGCTTGCCACCCACCCAGGCAAGCTCGATGGGATCGTCGTCCAGTCGGCCGCCGAAATGGGCGTGCTGCGTGCGCTCAAGCAGTCCGGCCGCGAAGGCGTCAAAGTCGCCGTCGGCGGCGAACTGGGTGCGCTTTGCACCTGGCGCAAGAACCCGGACCTGATCTCGGCCGCCGTCCAGACATGGCCGCCCGCGGACGACATCAACCTGATCTGGCGCATCATGATGCGTACGCTTCAGGGCCAGGGTCCCAAGGTGCAGTCGGTTCTCGTCGATCCGGTGGTCATCACCTATGACGAACTCAAGGACATCGTCCCCGAGGACTGCGATGAGAACGCCCAGAACTGGTACAATGTGGGCCAGGACAAGTGGGGTTCGACCGAGTACCTGAACCAGTTCTTCGTCAATCCGGCTGATCCCACCCAGTACAAGCCGTAATCGCCAAGACTGCCGATCCGGGCCGCCGAAAGGGCGGCCCGGACGTCCTCCCTTTGTCCCGTTTGCCAGGAAGCCGACCGAGCATGTCGACCGCAACCGCAGAAAATTCACAGACAGCGCAGGGTCGCGAGACGATCATCGTGCGCAATGTGAAGAAGTTCTTCGGGCCGACCCGTGCGCTCGACGGCGTGAATTTTACCGCCCGCGCGGGTGAGATCCACGCAGTCGTCGGCGGCAATGGATGCGGCAAGAGCACAATGGCCAAGGTTGTGTCGGGCATCTTGCCGGTCGATGGCGGAACGGTTTCCATCCTTGGTGAAACCCCCTCGACGCCTGCCGAGAGCAAGGCCATCGGCATTTCCACGGTCTATCAGGAGGTCCTCGTCGCCGACGAGAGCACCGTGGTCGACAATATCTTCATGGGCTCCGACGCCCTTTTTTCCAAATCCATGTCGCAGGAGCACAAGGTCGCCCGTGCCGCAGAACTGATGCAGGAACTCGCCGGCGAGCCTGTCGACCCGTTCGCCATTGTCGGCACGCTGCCGCTCGGCCTCAAGCAGTGGATCACGATCGCCCGCACGCTTGTCAGCGAGCCGCGCATCCTGATCCTCGACGAAAGCTCGGCCGCTCTCGATTTCGATTCCACCGAACGGCTGTTCGCCAAGATGCGCGCGCTCCGCGACGAGGGCACGACGATCCTCATCGTCACCCACCGCATCGCCGAGCTGATCCGGATTTCCGACCGCGCGACGGTGTTGCGCGACGGGCGCGATGTCGGCGTTCTGGAAAGGGAACAGATCACCGAAAAGAACCTCCTGGCGCTGATGACCGGCGACGAGAATGCCGGCAAGGCCCATAACCACGAAGCGCCGCAGCCGCGTGACGGAAGCATCGCGTTGCGTGGCGAGCGCGTGACGGTCTGGCCCAATACCGAGCCGTTCGATTTTCAGATCCGGCGCGGCGAGATCGTCGGTATCGCCGGTCTCGACGGCCAGGGCCAGGATGCTTTCGTGCGCGCCGTGGCCGGTGTCGAGCCTGCCGTGTCCGGGCTGATCCAGGTTGCAGACCGCCACGGCGAGTTTCATGCCGTTCGCACTCTCGCCGACGCCGTGGAAGGCAAGATTTCCTATGTTTCCGGCGACCGGAAGCGCGAGGGCATCTTCGCCTCGATGTCGATCTTCGAGAACATGGTCATGCCGCTCTACCGCGAGAAGAAGCGCGGCGGGATCCTGTCCTTCATCGACTGGCCGACGCTCGGGACGATCTTCAAGCGCGAGGCCGACAATCTTCTCATCAAGTTCGGCATGCGCGAGGACCGCATCACCTCGCTGTCGGGTGGTAACCAGCAGAAGGTGCTCATCGGCCGGGGCTTCGCCATGCGGCCCGATGTCATCGTTCTCAACGACCCTGCACGCGGTATCGACGTGGGCGCCAAGACCGAGCTCTACAGGCATCTGCGCACCTTCGCCGGCGAGGGCAAGTCGGTGGTCTACATGTCCTCGGAACTCGAGGAGTTCATCGGTTTTGCCACGCGTGTCATCGTCTTCCGCGACGGCAAACCGTTCGATGCCTTCGACGGCCGCACGCTCGATCCGAAACGCGTTCTCGAAGCGATGTTCGGCCAGACGGACGGAAGCGGTCTCGCCAGCCCCTGGGGGCTTAACCCAGACACGGGCTCATCGCACGACAAAGGTGAGGTGGGTATCCGCGCCACATCCGGGGACGGGGGCAGGATCGAAGTCGCCGTGCCGAAGGATATTCGCGAGGCGATGGAACGCCGCAACCGCGCGGCAGCTATTGCTGAAACCAGGACACCGACGACAGACGAACGGTCGGAGCGGGTCTCACCCCGTCAATCGCGACCTGCTTCGCCGGAGATGCCGAAGTCGATCCGCATCGTCGAATTCGACAGGGACAAGGGCGAAGCGCGCGAGATCGGACGGGGAGGCGGCGGACGATGAGCGACGTGACCGCCGACGTGAAACTCGAGACGGTTCGCCCGGCGCAGGGCGGTCGTGCAAATCCGTTCCTGCTCGTTCCGATCACCCTTTTCTTTCTGTTGCTCGGGCTTGCGGTGCTGCGTTCGCCCAGCCTGATGTCGAGCGCAGGCATCGGCAGTGCAATCATCGTCGCCACGCCGCTTATCCTCGCGACCTACGCGCTCATGTCATCGGTGATTTCGGGGCGCGGTACGGTCGATCTCTCGATCGGGCCTCTGATCGGCTTCATCAATGTAACGCTGATCCAGCTCTACGGTGCCGGCATCCTGACCAATCCGATCGCGATCTTCGCTTATGCGATCTTCATCGGCGCGCTCTACCAATTCCTGTTCGCGCTGATCGTCATCTATGTGCGGGTGCAGCCGATCATCGTGTCGCTCTCGGGCTATCTGGCGCTGTCGGGGATGAACCTCGTCATCCTGCCGCGTCCCGGTGGTGTGGCACCTCAATTCATGGCCGACTGGGGTCTGGGAACGTCGATCTTTTCGCCGGTTTTCGCTATCCTCGTGATCGCCTCCGCCGCCTGGCTCCTTTTTACGCGGACCGCTTTCTACACCCATCTGCGTCTCATGGGCTCGGACGAACGCGCCGCCTATACGAGCGGTGTGCCGATCTACATCGTGCGCATCGGTGCGCATCTCATTTCGGGTGCGTTTGCGGGCCTTGCCGCCATCACCTTCACAGCGCTCATTTCGTCGGGCGATCCGTCACAGGGTACAACCTACACGCTGATCGCCGTAACCGCGCTGGTTCTCGGCGGTGCTTCACTTGCCGGCGGCCGTGGCGGCGTGTTCGGCTCCTTCCTCGGCGCGAGCAATCTCTATCTGATCACCTTCGTGCTCGCGACGTTCAACTTCGGCGCGGTCCAGAGCTTCGTGACCAACCTGGCCTATGGCTCGATCCTGGTGATTTCGCTGCTGCTGACGCTCATCATTCCCTTCATCCAGCGCCACATTCACAACTTCTCGCCGGTTCTCTACTTCGTCGGGCTCGGCGTCGTGGCGATGGGCGTGATCCTGCACGCGACCAATGACCGCGATCCACGCGCCCGCTCGGCACCGGGCGACGAGACCGTGATCATGAAGCCGTTACAGCCGATCCCGGCGCAGGAACTCTATGTCGGCCCGCTGGAGATTGGTGCACCGGATGCCACCGACGCAGAGCTCAGACAGCAGGCCGGCCCCCTGGTGCTTTCCGCGCTGCTTCTGATCGTGATCGCGGTCTTCGTGCGCGTCGCCCTGAGCCAGTCCGACCGCCGAAACATCGCGCCTGCCGTTGCGGTGGTGCTGGCGGCCCTCGTGCTGCTGGGCGCCTATCTGATGCGCGTGGAGGGGCCGTTCGCACCACAGGCAACTGAACCCGCGGCGACGGAGGCGAGCCAATGACGACGCTCGCCCAGCCGCCGAAACTCGGTCTGCCAGCGACCATCATCGGTGTTGCCGTCGGCCTCATTCTCACAGCCATCGGCGTGGTGTTCGGCTTCCTGCAAGGCCTGTCGGTCCAGCTGATCATCCTTGCGGCCATCGCCACGCTTGCCGCCTTCGTCTGGGGCTGGCGCTTCGTTCTCGGTCAGTTCATCTCCGATTCCGTCTCGATTGCCGAAGGCGAAATCAGCGAAGGCCGGAAGGTCTGGCTGCAATTCCGGCCTGCTATCTACGGGCTGATCGGGATACTGGCGCTTTTCCTGATCCTGTCTGTGACGATCGAAGGCTTCTTCAACGTCTGGAACGTCGTTTCGCTGCTGATCATCCTGACGATCATCGTCCTGACCCGCACCCTGGGACGGCATTTCCAGGAGAACCGCTCGGCCTTTATCGGCATCATGGTGCTTGCCGGCCTGTTCTCGATCGGCTCCATGAACATCGAGGGCTTCGCCTCGTCGAACAACATCAAGTCAATGCTGCTGTTCGCCTCGTTTCTCGGTATCGCTTCGGTGGGGCAGACGCTGGTGGCGCTGCTCGGCGGGCTCGATCTCTCGATCCCGTTCATCATTGGTGCTGCCAATGTCGGACTTCTTTATCTCATCAGTCTCGGCGTGCCGCCCTGGCTTGCGGCTGTCATCGTGCTGGCGATCGGGACGATCCTCGGCGTCATCAACGGCTTCCTGAGTTACAAGCTGCAGGGGCAGGCGTTGATCGTGACACTCGGCACCGGCTTCGCCATCTCCGGCGGCGTGCAGATCGTCACCTCCATCGGCACAGCTTACGGCGGCAACGTGTTCGGCACCGTGCCCGACTGGCTCTCCAATCTAGCGGCCATGAATGGCTCGACCTTCGGCCTGCCCATACCGCCCGTGATCTGCATCTGGGCGCTGATCCTCGTCGTGCTGATCGTCGGCATGCGGATGACGGTCTACGGACGCTATCTCTATGCGCTCGGCGTCAACCGGACCTCGGCCAAGCGGGTGATGATCTCGGAACTCAAATACTGGGTGATGATGTACGCGATCTCCGGCTTTTTCGCGGCACTCACCGGCGGGCTGCTGCTCGGCTGGTCCGGCGGCGGCTTCATCGGAGTGGGCGACCAGTATCTCTTCCTCACGCTTGCGGCCGTCGTGGTCGGCGGCACCTCACTGCTCGGCGGCCAGGGGGGCTACGGCTTTACTGTCATCGGGGTCCTGGTGCTGCAGGTCCTGTCCTCCTTCCTCATAGGTATCGGTCTCGATTTCGAATGGCAGCAATTCATTTTCGGTCTGCTGATCCTGCCCATGGTGGCGCTGTATGCGCGCTCGCCGCACATCAGGACGCAAATCTAGAAAGGTCAGACATGAACGGTAACGGGTATCTCAGGTTCAAAATCGACGGCGGGAGGGCATGAAATGGCGGTGTTCGAAACAGCGGACCTGACGGCGGCGAGCTATTCGACGGCGCTGCTGGGGTTGGCGGCGACGAGCGTACTCCTGCTCCTGGGCACAGGGTGGGTGAAGCGCGGCTGGAAGCTGCCCGTAGCGCTTTGCGCGCTTGCCGGCCTCGTGGGTGTCGGCGCCGTCTATGAGGCGCGCGAGGCCTGGGCCGTGAACCAGTCGGTACCTGTCGTCTACCACTATGTCGGATGGGCGGTCTCGATGCCGCTCCAGGTTCTGGCGCTCTTCTTCTTCGCCAGTCTCTACGGCAAGCTTGGCATGGGGCTGTTCTGGCGGCTGGTCGTCGTCTCCATCCTGATGGTCTTCGTGCGCTATCTCGGTGAGGCGGGCTTCATGCACGCCACGCTCGCCTTCCTGATCGGGCTCGTCTTCTGGCTCTATATCCTCGGCGAACTCTTCTTCGGCCGGATGGATGAAGCGGTGCGCGGCTCGCTCAACGAGCCTGTTCAGCGGGGCTATTTTTGGCTCCGGCTGATCCTCACCGTAGGCTGGGCGATCTACCCGCTCGGCAATTTCATCACCTCTTTTGGCGGCTATGTCGACGACGGCTCCCTGTCGGTTGCCTACAACATCGCCGACTTTCTCAACCGGATGGCATTCGGCGTCGCGGTGCTCGCGACAGCCATGCTCGACAGCGAGGGAGAGCGCCATGTCTGACGCGCCTCATAACCCATCGAGCCTGCCGGTCCTCCGGATCACCACATTCAAACGTGAAGGGACATTCCAATGAAGGGTGCAGATTTCATCGCAATCATCATCTTGGCGGCGATCGTCATCGCGGTCTGCGCCTATCTGCTGCACTGGCTTTATCGCCGTTCGACAAAGGATATTTCCTTCGTGAGAACCGGTTTCGGCGGCGAGAAAGTGGTCATGGGTGGTGGCGCGTTCGTGCTGCCGATCCTGCACGACATCACCGAAGTGAACATGAACACGCTGCGCCTGGAGATTACCCGGGCGCGGGAGAAGTCCCTGATCACCAAGGATCGCATGCGCGTCGAACTGACCGTGGAATTCTATGTCCGCGTTCAACCCGAGGACGAAGCGGTGGCAACAGCCGCCCGCTCGCTCGGCAACCGCACCATGCATGCCGAGCAGCTCAAGGATCTCATCCAGGGCCGCTTCGTCGATGCCATGGGTGGCGCTGCCGCCAAGATGACGCTGGAGCATATCCACGAAAACCGGCAGGAGTTCGTCAGGGAAGTCCGCCAGGAAGTGGCTGAAAGTCTTTCGTTCGACGGGCTGGAGCTGGAATCGGTCTCGCTGACCTCGCTCGACCAGACCGACATCTCGCTGTTCAATCCGTCCAACACCTTTGACGCCGAAGGTCTGACGATCCTGACCGAGCAGATCGAAAGCCGGAAGAAGAAGCGTAACGACATCGAGAAGGACACGATGATCGCGGTGCGCGCAAAGAACCTCGAAGCCGAGAAGCGCTCGCTCGAGATCCAGCGCGATACCGAATATGCGAAGCTGTCGCACGAGGCAGAGGTTTCCATCCAGCGGGCCCAGCGCAAGGCTGAAATCGCCAACGAAAACGCCGCGCGCGAACGCGAGATTGAGGCGATCAAACTCAAGGAACGCGAGGCGGTGGAACGCGCCCGTATCGAGATGGAGCAGGAGATCGAGCGGATCGACATCAAGCGCCGTGAAGCGCTCCAGCTCGAGGATCAAGCCCGCGAGATCGCGCTGGCCGCCAAGTCCAAGGAACGCTCCGAGGCTCAGGCCGTAGCGGAAGCCGCGCGGGCCAAGATGGTCGAGGCTCAGGAGAAGGTTCAAACGCTCCGCGATACCGAGATCGCCAACCGCCAGAAGGCTATCGAACTCCTGGAAGCGCAGAAGGTGGCCGAAGCCGAAGCCGCCCGGACGCGCATTCTCGCCGAGGCAGAGAAAACGGCGTCGCAGGATCGCGCCGATGCCGACCGGATTGCCGTTGCTGCACTCGCCGAACGCTACAAGGTCGAGGCCGAGGGCAAGCAGAAGCTCAACGAGGCGGAGAACATGCGTTCCGATGCCAGCCGTCGCAGCGGTCTCCACAAGGCGCTTGTCGAAAACCTGCCGGCGATCATTCGCGAAAGCGTCAAGCCGATGGAGAAGATCGAGGGCATCAAGATCCTCCATGTCGACGGCATGCCGGGCTTCTCGGGTGCCGGCTTCTCGTCGGGCCCGGGTGGCTCCGGCGGATCCGATGGCGACGGCACGGGCCCACGCGACGGCAATCTTGCCGACCAGGTCGTCTCCTCGGCTTTGCGCTACCGTTCGCAGGCACCGTTCGTCGACCAGCTTCTGGGCGAGATCGGTCTGAGCTCGGACAATATCCATCGCACGCACACGCTGCAGGATCTCTCCAAGGTTGTCTATTCGGAGCCGAACGGCCCCGACAGCAAGGCGCCCAAGGGGAAGTCTGACGGCAAGGGCAAACCTGCGGGCAAGACACCGGCCGCGTAACAGGAACCGGATGGCGGAAGGCCTTCCGCCGTCACCAACCGGAGAGCGTTGAATGTCCAAGCCTGCGATGGTCGAGCGTGATCTGCTTGTTTTCTCGATCTGGGCCGTGCTCGGTTTCGGAGGCCTGTGCCTCGTTCTCGAAGGGTTTGCACGTGATTCCTATCCGGTTTCGCTCGCGGGCATTGCCGCGATCGTTGCGGCGTTCGTCGCGCACATCATCGTCAATGGGATCTTCAATACCGGTTTCCGCCCCGGGGAGACGGCTTTGGGAATTTCCGCTTTCGGGATTCTGGCTGTGGGATTCATTGGTGGTTGGGCGTTCGGCGAACTCTCGCCTGCGGATTACTGGGCGGGCCTGACGCTGTTTGCCGTTCTTGCCTTCGGACTTCTGGCCTATCTCTCCACCCGCTATGGAATGAGGGGCGCGTTCTCACGCTTCCATCTCAAGCAAGCAGACGACGGGAAGCCCGCGGGATGACAGGCATGGCGTATTCCATCTGGCTCCCGCTCTTCGCACTCTTCTATGTCGCAGTGATGCTCTATTGGGTGCGGGTCGCGACCAATGAGTCATCATCCGGAGACGGCTTCTTCTCCGCCGGCCACGCGCTATCGCCTTGGATCTCCGCGCTGGTAATTTCCGGTGCGAGCATGAGCGGATGGTTCGTGCTCGGCGGCAGCCAGCTGATCGCCACCCAGGGCTTTCAGATGCCGGCGCTGATCGTTGGCGGTATCCTTCTTGCCCTGCCGGGCACGCTCTTCTTCAAGCGGCTCTGGTTCGTCGCCGAACGCATGCGGGTCTCTTCTCAGGCCGAGATATTCAAGGTCTATTATCACAGCCCGTTCCTGGTGGTGGTCTCGGTCGCCATCGCCCTCGTTTTCGCTTTGGGATTTGCCGGGCTGCAGGTTCGCGCCATTTCCGGGTTCGTCGAACTCATGACCGGGGGCGCCGTCAGCCGGCTCGCGGTCAGTGTTGTGCTGGGCTTTATCCTCTTCGCAGGCGCCGGCATAGGCGGCATGCGTGCGATCGGCTATTTCGGGGTCGTCCAGACGGTTCTGGTCTTTGCCGGGATCGTCGTGCTCTCCGGCTTTGCCCTGATCTGGACCGGCGGCTTCGCCGCACTCAATGCCGGCCTCCTTCAGCTTTCTGCAAGCGATGGTTCGGCGGGGCTCTTCACCGTCGATGGCGTCATCCACTTCACCTCCGGTCTCGGGCGGAACGGCGAACTGGCGGACGCGAATACCGCACTCGCCAATCTCAGCTTCGCCTTCGCGCTGATGGGTTTTCAGGCCAGCCCGCTCATTCTCAAGATCGTTCTTTCAACCCGCAGCCCCAACGGTATCGCCGCCGGCCAGACATGGCTGACGGCCGGCTTCTTCGGCGCGCTCATCGCCTTTTCGGTCGCCTTGACCGGAGCCGCCGGCCTGCTTGACCGCAACCTTGTTCTCAGTGGATTGCTCGGCGCAATTCAGGCGGGTTCCCCCTGGTTCGCGGCCTGGATCTTCATCGGGCTGGCGGCAGGCGTTCAGCTTCTTGCCGGTCTGGCTCTCTTCGTGGCGGGCGAGGGGCTGATCCGACATATCTACCGGCCCTATTTCAATTCGCGTCTAAGCAAGCAGGCGACCGTGACCCTGACGCGGATCGCGATCGCTGTGCTCGCGGTTCTCGCGATGATGATGGAGAATCTGACGCCGGTCACGCTCTCGGCGCTCGCAGCCGTCGCCTTGCCGGCAGCATTCCAATTGTGGACACCCTTGCTCGGGGTCACGTGGCTGCCCTGGATTACCCGTCCGGCCGCTGTGACCGGAGTCGGCTTCGGTCTGGCCGGTGTATTCCTGACCGAACCGCTCGGCTACCAGATCCTATCCTTCTTCGGGCTGGAACTCCCCTGGGGGCGCTGGCCGTGGACCATTCACTCCGCTCTCTGGGGCATGGCAGCCAATGCGGCTGCGGTCCTGATCATCGCAGCGATCACCAACCGTGAAGCGCTCGGTGTCGAGGCGCGCGAGATCCGCAAGCTCTTTGCCGGAGTGCTCACGTCCTCGGAAAAAGCCCGGACTTTGCGTTCGACGGCCTGGTCGGTCACGCTCGCATGGTTCTTTCTCGCCGTCGGACCGGGACTGATCTTCGGTAACGCCGCCTTCGTTGCTACGGGCGAGAGCGGACCTGTCTGGCTCCTCGGCATGCCCTCGATCTGGGCTTGGTCGCTCGGGTCCTGGATCTGCGGCGTCGGACTGATCTGGTTTCTGTCTTACAAGATGGAAATGGCGAGCCCCGTCCATGTCGCCATCCCGCCCTACGAACCACCGCTGCGCCTGAAGAAGGATATGAGCGGCCGCGAGGACGAGCGGCTGCGGATGCTCGTTTTGACCGGCGCAATCGGCTTCGTGCTGGCGGTCCTTATCGCGTTCAGCTTTGGCGGCTGAGCGTGCGAACAAAAAGCGGAGAAGACGATGAACCCATTCACGTTCAACACATCCAAGTCGATTGAGTTCGGGGTCGGCGCACTCAACAAGATCGGCGACTTGGTCAAGGCCCGGATCGGCGACCGGGTAATGCTGGTAACCGACCCGGGCATGATGTCGACAGGGATCGTCGATCGTGCTCTTCAGATTCTGGCAGGAGCCGGGGTCACGGTCGAGCTCTTCAAGGATGTGGCGGCCGATCCGCCCGAAGCTGTAATTCTCGAGGCGACCAAACAGGCCCAAGGCGCCGATATTGCCGGCGTCGTCGGTCTCGGTGGCGGCTCGTCGCTCGACGTGGCCAAGCTGGTCTCTCTTCTGGCGCTCGGCAAGGAAGAGCTGAAGGATGTCTATGGCGTGGGGAACGCCAAGGGGCCGCGGCTGCCGCTCATTCTCGTGCCGACAACCTCGGGCACCGGTTCGGAGGTGACCCCGATCTCGATCGTGACGACCGGAACCAACGAGAAAATGGGTGTGGTTTCGCCGGTGATCCTTCCGGATGTCGCGCTTCTCGACCCCGAACTGACCTATGGACTACCGGCCCATGTGACGGCCGCCACCGGCATCGACGCGATGGTGCACGCCATCGAGGCCTATGCGTCTGCGAGCGCCAACAATAATCCGCTGTCGCGGATGCTGGCTACCCAGGCGCTGACATTGATGGGCCGCTCGATCCTCAAGGCGGTGCATGAGGGATCCGACACGGTTGCGCGGTCGGAGATGCTCTTGGGTTCGATGCTGGCGGGGCAGGCTTTTGCCAATTCCCCGGTGGCCGCGGTCCATGCGCTCGCCTATCCGCTCGGCGGGCATTTCCATATTCCGCACGGTCTCTCGAACGCGCTGGTTTTGCCGCATGTCCTGCGGTTCAACGTGGTCACGTCGCCTCAGCCCTATGCCGAACTCGCGCCATACGCTTTCCCCGAGCTCTCGAAATTCGAGGGGCAGGAACGCGCAGCGGCATTCTGCGAGCGGCTCGCGGAACTCTCGCGCGACTGCGGACTTCAGCCCAATCTGCGGGCGATGAATATTCCGGAGGACATTCTGCCGAAACTCGCATCTGACGCGATGAACCAGACCCGTCTTCTGGTGAACAATCCTCGACCCGTGACCGAAGCGGATGCTTTGGCCATATACCGTGACGCGTTCTAAGAGGCAGAAGAAGAAAGGACCCCTCCATGACACTGACACTTTCCGATCCCTCTTTGCTTGAGACGCGCGGCCTTCTGGGCGGCGAATGGGTGGAAGGATCGAAGACCTTCGCGGTCGTCAATCCGGCCACCGGCGAGACCATCGCCGATGTGGCCGACCTGACC